>Ga0209172_10001262_pt1 | contig 55687 bp, 48 predicted proteins | sample LarsenN4metaG_FD_184113 | JGI IMG/M metagenome (GOLD analysis project Ga0209172, IMG submission 184113) | Hot spring sediment bacterial and archeal communities from British Columbia, Canada, to study Microbial Dark Matter (Phase II) - Larsen... ...
GGGGAAGGCCCGCGCGCCGGGGAAGGCCCGCGCGCCGGGGGAAGGCTCCGCGCGCCGGGGGAAGGCTCCGCGCGCCGGGGGAAGGCTCCGCGCGCCGGGGGAAGGCTCCGCGCGCCGGGGGAAGGCCCGCGCGCCCCGGCGAAATGTCCTGCGTTCCCATGGGCGTGCGCCTCCTCCTCTCCCGGCTTGCGTCCGCGCAGACCCGCGGCGCTGCCGCGCGCGCGCTTATCGTACTCTGCGGGATGGGATTCCTGGGCACGCTCGTCGTGCTCGCCGTGCAGGACGCCCTCGAGCGGTGGTTCTTTGCCCTCCTCGTCTGGGCGTTGTTCGCCTACGCGCCGCTGCGAATCGTGCTCGAGGCGGCCGGCACGCTGGCGCCCGCGCTCCGCCGCCGTCTCGCCGTCGAGGCTCAATTCGACGCCGCCCGCGCGCGTTCGGCGGCGGGGGTGGAACTCTCTGTCGACCGCCTGCTCGAGCAGGAGGTGATCATGCCCCGGATCGCCACGCCGCTGCAGAAGGAAAAGGCCCGCGACGGAGCGCTCGCCGTCCTGCTTGCCCTGCGCGGGAAGTCCGACCGGCTCCCCGCGGCCGTGGCGGTGGTGCTGGGGTGTCTGGAGCGTTGGGTGGCCGAGATCGGCCCGTGGGCGCAGCGCGAGGCGGGCCAGAACATCCAGGCGCGGTGGCGCGAAGTGCGGGCGCTCGCCGCGATGGCCGGGATGACCCGGGTGCTGGTTGAACTCGCCCCGGGGCGAGTTGCCCCGGCCCAGGAAGGTCACGAACAGGCCGGACCGGATGCTCGTTCCCGCGGGGAATTCCTTGACGCGTGCCTGGACTACTGCGACGAGCTGGCGCTGGAAGTCGACGTGCCGCCCTGGACCGGCGGGGCCCTCGACCTCGCCATCAGCCCGGCGCGCGCCGCCGCCCTCCGGAACGCGTGGAGGACCTACTCCGAGACCGGCGCTCCGGCGATGGAAGCGCGCCGGGCGTTCGTCAACCTCGTCCTGGAGCCCCCGGAGCCCGGGTAGCGTCTCCCCGCCGAACGGCGGCGCGGTCCGGGCGCTTCATCCCGGCCCGGCGGGCGTCACCCCGACCAGGACGACCCATCGCTTCATGAAGGTCACCGGCTCGGTGCCGTCGTCGCCGATCTGGCGGCGCGCCTGCGGCGTTCCCGCCGCCAGCGCCTCCTCCACGGCGGCCCGGCGGGCGGCGTCGGCTCCGCCGAGATCCAGCCATGCCTCGAAGGTAAACGGGCGCTCCACGACATCGGCGAAGGTGATCTCGACCCCCAGCTCTCCCAGCAGGCTCCTCCACCGCGAGGCCGTCAGCGCCTCCACGTGGCTGGGATCGCGCAGCTTCTCCAGGCGCTCCATCAACACCCGCCCGGCCTCATCCTCCGGCGGCACCTGGTCCACGATGCCGATGCGCCCGCCCGGTCGCACCACGCGGCGCATCTCAAGAAGGGCCTGCCGCAGATACGGAAAGTGATGCGGAGCGCGCCGCACGGTGACGGCGTCGAACGACCTGTCGGCGAACGGCAGGGCCTCGGCATCTCCCGCGATCCACGCGATCCTGGTATCCTCACCAAGGCGCCGCGCCTCGTGCAGCATCGCGGGGGTGAGGTCGAGTCCCACGACGCGCGCGCCCCGGGCGGCAAGGGCAAACGCCGTGAAGCCGGTCCCGGTGGCGATGTCGAGGACCGCCGCCCCGGGCCGCATGCCGAGGTGCTCCACGAGCAGGTCAAGGTCGCGATCGCCGGCATGGCTGTCGCTGCGGGCGTAGCGGGCGGCCTGGCGGCTGAACTGCGTCTGCACGGCGGCCTTGGTCAGCAGGGTCGCGATGCGCCCGCGCTCCTGCTCGAGCAGGGCGCGCTGCTCCGGCCAGAACATCGCTGGGAGGGCGTCCAGCGGCAGCCACTGGGCCGCCGGGTGCGCCGGCGCGGTCGCCTGCCCCGGCGCCAGGAAGAGGAAGTACCGGGTCCGCTTCCAGGACGTGCGCTCGAAGTTCAGCCGCGCGCGGACGCCCAGGTCGGTGAGGAGCACCAGGTCGCGCACTCCCGCCTCCTCGGCGATCTCGCGCCGCGCCGCCGCCTCCTCGGTCTCGCCTGCCTCCACATGCCCCTTGGGCAGTACGAACGACGGGGCGCCGCCCTCGCGAACGAGCAGCACCTCCGCGCCCGAGGCGCGCATGCGCACGACCACGCCGCCCGCGGCGTCGTGGGCGGGCACGCCGGGCGGTCGCGTGTACCAGCGGTCGTCGATCATCATGGCCAAAACCTTCCCTTATTCTAGCCCACGCCGCGCGGATCGAGGCTCACCGTCTGCGCGGTTGCCGTGCGCGCGCCGGAGACCCGCCCGTCAGGGGAGGCGCGGCGTCGGTGCCGAACGAGTTGGGTAGCATGGCCCTCTTCCTCCGCGAAGACGACGTGACGCGCCTGCTGCGCATGGATGACGTGATCGCCGCGGTGGACGGCGCGTTCCGTGAACACGGCGCAGGACGCGCCGTCAACCGTCCGCGACAGCGCACGATCGCGGACGGGGCCGCGCTCCACGTCATGTCGGGCGGAGTGCCATCAGCCGGGGTGATGGGCCTGAAGGCGTACAGCAGCGCGCGGACGGGCACGCGGTTCTTGAGCATGCTCTACAGCACGCAGACGGGTGAGCTCCTGGCCGTGATGGAAGCCAATGCGCTGGGCCAGATGCGGACCGGCGCCGCGAGCGCCGTCGCTACGCGCGCGCTGGCCCGCCCGGAGGCCGGCAGCGTGGGCGTGATCGGGACCGGCCGGCAGGCGCGGAGCCAGCTGCTGGCCGTCAGCCGTGTCCGCCCCATCGCGCTGGCCAAATGTTACAGCCGGACGAAGCCGCGCGCCGAGGCGTTCGCCGGGGCGATGATCGAGGAGCTCGGCATGGAAGTGGCGGTCGTCGGGTCGGCCCAGGAAGCGGTGGAGGACGTGGACGTCATCATCACGATCACCAGCGCGCGCGAGCCCGTGCTCCTCGGATCCTGGCTGCGCCCAGGCGTGCACATCAACGCGGCGGGAGCCAACGCGGCCGGCCGGCGCGAGCTGGACGCGGAGGCCGTGGCCCGGAGCGCGGTGATCGCCGTCGACGACCTCGATCAGGCCCGCACGGAGTGCGGCGATCTGATCCACGCGGACGCGGCGGGTGTGGCGGCCTGGGACCGCGCGGTGGAGCTCGGCGCCATCCTCACCGGGCGGGCACCCGGCCGCGGGACGGCCGACGAGATCACGTTGTTCGAATCCCAGGGGATCGCCATCGAAGACGTGGTCACCATGAAGCTGGCGTACGAACGCGCCCGGGCGGCAGGGGTAGGAGTCCCCTTCCCCGGGACGACGGCCTGAGAAGGAGCGGACACGCGGATGGATGTCGTCACGGCAGCAGCGTCACCCGAGAGTTTCACCTGTGATGCCTTGGTCGTCGGGATCTTCCAGGACGTGGGCCCGGCGGACGGTCCCGCCGCCCGCGTGGACAAAGCGCTCGGCGGCGTCCTGGCGGCCGCGCTGGCCGAGGAGCGGTTCGAAGGGAAGCCGGCCAAGACCGCCGTCCTGCACACGCACGGCAAGATCCCGGCCCGCCGCGTCATCGTCGTGGGCCTCGGGCCGAAGGGGCAGGCGACGCTGGAGACGCTCCGCAAGGCCGCCGCCGCCGCGATCCTCCGGGCCCGCGACCTCCACGCCGCCCACGTCGCGTTCTCGCCAGCTTCCCTGGCCCCGCACCCGGCCGAGCTCGTCACCCAGGCCCGTGTGGAGGGGATCGTCCTCGGCCACTACCGGTTCTCGAAGTACAAGAAGCCCGACGGCGGCGAGGTCCGGACGGTCACCCTGCTCGCCGGCAATCAGGATCAGGCCAAGCTCCTGGAGGACGGGCTGGCCCGCGGCCTCCTCACGGCCGAGGCGACGGCGTTCGCCCGCGATCTGGTGAACGAACCGCCCAACCATCTCTTCCCCGAGCGGCTGGCCGAGATCGCGCACGATGTCGCCAGGGAGGCCAACCTCAAGTACATGGTGTTCGATCCCGCGGCGATGGACGCGCTGGGCATGGGCGCCATCCTCGCCGTGGGCAGCGGGAGCGCCAATCCGCCGCGGTTGATCTCCCTCGAGTACGCCCCGCCCCGGGCCCGGAAGACCGTGGCCATCGTGGGCAAGGGCGTGTGCTACGACAGCGGGGGGATCAACCTCAAGAAGGAGGATCTGCAGTGGATGAAGTCCGACATGGCCGGCGGGGCCGCGGTGATCGCGGCGATGGGAGCCCTGCCCGCCCTGCGCCCGAACGTACGGGTCCTGGGCATCGTCGCGGCGGTGGAGAACATGCTCAGCGGCCGCGCCGCCAAGCCGGGGGATATCGTGCGCGCCATGAACGGCAAGACCATCGAGATCAACAACACCGATGCCGAGGGCCGCGTCATCCTGGCGGATGCGTTGGCCTACGCGGTCCAGCAGGACGCCGCCGAGATCGTGGATCTGGCGACGCTCACCGGCTCGGCGATGGTGGCGCTGGGCTACCAGGCGGCCGCCGTGATGTCCAACTCCCCGGAGCTCACCGGCCGGCTGCTGCGGGCGGCCGAGAGCGCCGGCGAGCGCGTGTGGCAGCTGCCGCTCTACGAGGAGTTCCTGGACGACATGCGCAGCCCGGTGGCCGACCTGCGCAACTCCGGCAGCCGGTACGGCGGGGCGCAGAAGGGCGCGATCTTCCTCCGCGAGTTCGTGGACGGGCGGCCCTGGGCGCACCTGGACATCGCGCCGACGGCGTTCCTGGAGCGCGACGAGGGCACGGGTCCCTACCTCCCGAAGGGCGCGACGGGCTTCGGCGTGCGTACCTTGCTGGCATACCTCTCAGCGGTAGCGTAGCACCCAGATCTCCCGCTCGGCGGGCAGGGCCGCGGCGCTCACCGTCACGCTGTGGCCCTGCTGCTTCACGCGTGCCTGGCCGCGGATGAACGGCTCGACGGGCGTGATGGGCCAGCCCTCGTTGACCTCCGTCTTATAGTGCATCGGGATGACCACCCGCGGCTGGATCTGCTCGACCACGCCGTGGGCCTCCCGCGCGTCGATGGTGTAGTGCCCGCCCACGGGAATGAGGAGCACGTCCACGCGTCCCAGCGCCTTCACCTGCTCCACGGACAGGGGATGGCCGAGGTCGCCGGCGTGCACCAGATGCAGCCCCTCGCCCTCGAAGATCAGCATGGCGTTCTTGCCGCGCTTGGTTCCCCTGGCTTCGTCGTGATACGTGGGCACGGTGGACAGGGAGAAGGGTCCGAGCGCCTCGTGAAGGTCCGCCCAGTCCGCGCCCTCCTGGCGGAGGGCCCGGATGACCTTGGGCGATCCCTGGGCGAGCTGCACATTGTTGTGGTCGAAGTGCTCGTGCGAGACCACGACGAACGCCGGCGCCAGGCGGGGGAGCGTGTAGCCGCACTGCTCGTCGTACGGATCGATGAGGACCGACGTGCCGTCGCCCTCCAGCAGGAACATCGCATGCCCGAAGTACGTCAGCTTCATCAACTCACCTCCCCGGCTCAGGATGCAGCAGCCACTGATACGTCCACGCCGCGGCCACGGCTCCGAGCGCCGGGCCGATCCACCACACCAGGTGATTCGCCCACCGGCCCGCCACCAGCGCCGGCCCGAAGGCCCGGGCCGGGTTCATCGCGCCTCCCGTGAGCACCCCGCCGGCCAGGATGTCCATGGCGATGACGAGCCCGATGGCCAGCCCGGCGGTCGCCCGCTGCCCGCGCGCATCCACGGCCACGCCGAAGATGACGAACACCAGGAAGAAGGTCAGGACGGCTTCGACAAGGACGCCGACCGTGGCGCGGAGCCCGTCCGCCAGCACGGGCGTGCCCAGCCCGGTGGCCTCGCGCGCCCCCGCCGGAAAGCTTACGCTGAGCAGCCACGCCGCGAACACCGCGCCGCCGAGCTGGGCGAGGACGTACCAGATCGAGCGGGATGCGGAGAGCCGGCCGGTCACCAGAAACGCCAGCGTGACCGCGGGATTGAAGTGCCCGCCGGAGATGTGCCCGGCGGCCGCCACCATCGTGGCGATGGCCAGCCCGTGCGCGAGCGCGATCCCCACGATGCCGACCTTGCCATCGCTGAGCTGATCGGCGATGGTCGCGCCCGCGCCGAGGAAGATGAGCGCCAGCGCGCCTACGGCTTCCGCCACCAAGGCCTTCGTGAGAGAAACCGACACCCGTCACCTCCGTGACCCGCCTGAGGCCAAGCCCGGCCGCTGCTCAAAGCCTACTGCACGGCGGCGGGACACCCCTGCGCCGGACCGGCCCGCCCTGCATCGGGCGCGGGCCGTATGCGCACCGAACACCGGGAGCCCGAGCGCGGCCCCGCGGCGGAGGGGGGCTTAGGCAGAGCAAGAACACGATGTGGTGAGGAGCGGGAGTTCGGAAAGGGGAGACAACGGATGCACGCGGTCGTACACGTCGAGATTCCGGTCACCAACATGAAGCGGGCGAAGGACTGGTACGCCAAGATCTTCGGGTGGACCTTCCAGGACTTCGACAAAGCATACGCGCTGTGGACCCCCCAGGGCGGCGGGACGGGCGGAGGACTCTACCTGACCACAAAGATCCCGGCGCGCGCCGTCGCGCGGGTCTACGTGGAAGTCGACGACGTCGACGCGACGCTCAAGGCGATCACGAAAGCGCGCGGGACGATCCTGAAGGAGAAGACCGAGGTTCCGGGCTTCGGCTGGTGGGCGGCGTTCCGTGAGCCGCAGGGCGCCGAGCTCTACCTCTGGCAGGCGGCGCCCCGGGCGTAGCCGGAGCGGCGGCCCGGCGAGGCGTCAGGCGTGGATCTCGAGGATGTCGCCGTCCTCGAGGAGATGGTCGCGCCCGACCATCAGCCCCTGCGAGATACGGTTCCACAGCCGCGCGTACCTCAGCTTCTGCGCGAACTCCTTGTGCACGGCCTCGGCGGCGTCCAGGACGGTGGCCCCGCGGTCGAGGATGAACGGCGCGGTGAGGTCCGCCTTCCTCCCCGGGGGCTTGCTGTAGACGCGGATCACGTCAAGCAGGCGGAACCCGGCCTCGCGCAGCGCGTCCAGCCCCGTCCCCGCTTCCGCGGACACCGGCAGCACGGGGAGCCGGTCGCCCGTGTATTCCCGGAAGATGGCGAGCCGTTCTCCCGCGCCCCGCGCGTCCAGCTTCGCGGCGACAACGAGCGCGGGCTTGATCTGCGGTCCTTCCTCGGGCCTCCGCGATCCCGCGGGACCTGCCCGGAGCTCGATGTTCGCGGCGGCCAGCAGCCGGAGCACCTCGTCGGTGCGGGCCAGGATGTCATCATCGGCGAGATCCACGACGAGCAGCACCGCGTCGGCGGTGCGGATGATGCCGTACAGCCATCCCTCCGAGAGCTCGGCATCGACGGGAGGGAGGTCGACAAGCTGGATCTGGACGTTCTCGTACGCCATCATCCCGGGCAGCGGCGCGCGGGTCGTGAAGGGATAGCCGGCCACCTCGGGCTCGGCGTTGCTCAGGGCCCGCAGCAGGGCCGACTTGCCGCTGTTGGGCGCGCCCACCAGCACCAGCTGCCCCGCCCCTTCCTTGTCCACGTGGTAGAAGGGCTTGCCCCGGGCGGCGCCCCGCCGTTTCTGCGTCTCGCTGCGCAGCCTGGCGATGCGGCGCTTGATGTCGGCCTGCATCTTCTCCGTCCCCTTGTGCTTGGGGATGGTCGAGAGCATCTCCTCGAGCGCCGCGAGCCTGTCCTGCGGGGAGGTCGCCGCCTTGAACTTCTTGTCGGCGGCCATGAACTCCGGGGTGAGGTTCGCCGGTGTCATCGCCAGAGGCGGGCGGTGCGGGGCAATCGCACCTCTATGTTACCTCAAACCCGCGGACGATCCGCTCGTCCAGCTCCAGCCCCAGTCCCGGTCCCTGGGGCACGCCGATCATGCCCTCCCGGGGCGCCGGGAACGGCTCGGTGAACAGATCCCGCAGCGGATTGGGCGCGAAGAAGTACTCGTAGGTCATCAGGTTGGGGACGCTGGCGGCGACATGGAGCGCCGCGACGTGCGACACGCCCGCGGAGAACCCGGTGTGCGGCGCGTAGCGAAGATTGTGGGCATGGGCCAGCGCGCCGACGCGACGGGCGCCGGTGAATCCCCCGACGCGGGCCACGTCGGGCTGGAGGATGTCCACCGCCCCGCGGGCGATGAGCTCGCGGAAGCCGAAGACGCCGAATTCGCTCTCGCCCGCCGCGACCGGGATGCTCTGCCCCTGCCGCACGCGCCGGTACCCTTCGAGATCGTCCGGGGGCACCGGCTCCTCGATCCACGTGATGTCCTCTCCCTCCAGCTGCCGGCACACCGTGATGGCCGTGGCGGCATCATAGGCGCTGTTTACGTCGAGCATGATGTCCACATCGGGCCCCACCGCGTCGCGAATCGCCTTGACCGAGGCCACGTCCGCCCGCCGGCCGCCCATCTCCGGCCGCCGGCCGATCTTCACCTTGATCGCCGTGTGCCCCGCGGCGATCTGCTCCTGCGCCTGCGCCACCATCTGCGGGATCGCCGCGAAGTAGACCGACGACGTGTAGCACGGCACGCGCGACCGTCCCGCCCCGCCGAGGACCTTGTAGACGGGGAGGCCCGCCGCCTTGCCGAGGATGTCCCACAGCGCCGTATCGATGCCGCTGATCGCTTCAAACACGAATCCGCGCCAGTGCCCCCACCCCCGGAGCTGCTGGAACATCTCATCCCAGAGGCCCTCCGCGTCGTGCGGATCGCGGCCGAGGAGGATCGGGCCGAGGAGCGACTCCACGACCGCGCGCGTTACCTGGGGGGCCTTGCGCACGATCGCCTCCCCCACCCCGATCAGCCCATCGTCGGTCGTGATCTGCACCAGGGTCGCCGCGAACGTGGGAAACGCCCCGATGCCGAACTGGATCGGCGTCTGCAGCGTCCCGGACAGCATCCGACACGTCACACCCGTGATCTTCATCCGTCCTCCCATCCTGAGCCTCGTCCGCGCCGAAGCCCGTGGACCCGCCGGCCCCCGCAGGGAGCTCGCCACGCCGTATCATAACAATTAGCACAACCCGCTGTGGGAAGGAGGAAGGGGGGGACAGCCGATGATGAGCCTGCATCGCCTGACGACCACCGATCTCCGGCTCGTGGCCGCCACGCTCTTCCCCGAGGCCAGCCCGGACCGGACCGTGGAGCGTCTGCGCCACGAGCCCTCGCTTCTGGAGGAGCTGCTCGAGGACGAGCGGCTGTTCCGGCGGCTCACCGCTGAGGGCGAGGCGCTCGTGCAGGTCTCGCCCTGGCTGTTGTTCAGCGTGCTGCTGCGGCGCGCGCGCCGGGATCTCCGCACGGTGTCCTACACGCTCGAGCACGCCGTGGGGGAGCGGGTGGCGGTGTTCGACGCCGAGCGTGCCGCCGCGCTGCTGGATGATCCATCGATCCTTGACTACCTGATCGTACTGCTCACGTCGTTCACGCGCACGGAGAGCTGGTCGCTCGAGGTCGAAGAAGGCGGCCGGATCAGGCGGCGTCGCTTCAGCGACCTGAGCCCCGACGACATGATCGCCCTGGCCGCGCTGATGCCGGAGCCGCTGCGGTTCCCCATCCTCAGGAGGATTGCCGACATCGCGCTCTTCGTCACCGGGATCTTCCCGGAGCATGCGGACGCCTGGTACCGGCTCCCCGGCAGGCGCGCGGCCGCGCACCGGGCCGGCCGGACGCTGGAGGAGTATGAGGAGGAAGGCAGCCGCTTCTACCGTCTGGCCGCGCAGCACGAGGTGGCCCGCCGGACCGGGCTGGACCGGGCACTGGACGCGCTGGCCGAGACCTTCCCGCTGGCGCGGAAGCCGCTCAACGTGATTGCCTCGCAGTACATCCACACGACCCGGATGGCCCTGTTCGGGGCCGTCTAGCGCGAGGGGCGGGATCCTACCGGAATAGATCCTTGTCAGGCTCGCGCAGCAGCTTCGTCCGCCCTCCCGCGGAGGCGGCATCGAAGCGGGCGCCCCGGATGAGCACGACCGGCGTCCCCTCCGCGGCCTGGCCCTGCAGGAGGCTCGCCGCGCCGGCCAGCTCGTCGGCGATCCCCTCGATGGACGAGTGCAAGACGTACCCGTACAGATCCGCGCGCCCGATGTGGCTGAACAGCGGCTCGAGGCCGGCCACGCCGATGGCCACGCCCACCGCGCCCTCGCGCCACGGCCGACCGTGGGTATCGTTGACGATGACCGCCACAGACGCCCCGAAGGCCGCGGCGACGGCGGCCCGGAGGCCCTGCGCCGATGCATCGGGATCGCGGGGCAGCGTGGCCACGCAGTCCTCGCCCAACCCCACGTTGCTGAAGTCGACGCCCGCGTTCGCGCAGATGAAGCCCAGGCGGTGCTCGGCGATGATCAGCCCGGGCCGGACGCGCAGGATGGCGCGCGATTCGTCGAGGATGACCTGGCACAACCGTGGATCTTTCTGCGCCTGGGCGGCGAGCGCGTACGCGTCGGGACCGGGATCGACTCCGGCCAGGTCCACGACGGCTCCCTCCGCCTTGCTCACGACCTTCTGCGCGACGACGAGGACGTCGCCGTCTTGGGGGGTGAGCTCGGAGCGACGGCACAGGTCCACGATGAGCGCAGGCAGGTCCATCCCGGGGCGGATGTCGGGCAGGCCGGTGGGGACCCACACGCTCATGTGGTGCATGGCTACTCCAGCCCGGCCACGGTGATGCCGAGGTCGGGGCGCTTGTAGCGGCGGTTGAGCCCGAAGAGCAGCACGGCGAGCTGCTCCAGGACACGGGCGTTGCGCAGCGGGCCCGCGTCCACGGCGCGCATGCCGGCCGACCTGATCAGCCCGGCCGCGATGTCCTTGGCGCCGCGGTCGTCCCCGCAGAACAGGACGTCTCCGTGCGGAGATCGCTCCAGATCCGCCAGCATGGGGGCGCTGACGGTGTGGAAGGCGGCGACGAGCTTCGCGTCCGGCGCCAGATGCTGGGCCCGCTCCGCGGCGGAGAACCCGTCGGGATGATGGACGGCCCGGGCCGCCCGGTCGTAGGGCACGGTCGTCTCCACCACCGGCTTGCCCGCCAGGTCCGGGGCCAGCGCCCGGAGGATCGCTTCGTGCCCCTCATACGGCACCGCGATCACGATCACCCGGGCCTCCCGGACGGCAGCGGCGTTCGCGCGGCCGGCGGCGGATCCGAGGCCCCCCTGCTCCGCGGCGCGCTCGGCCCGAGCGGCGTCGCGTGACCCGATGAGGACCGGGAGGCCTGCGCGGTGCCACCGGCGGGCCAGGGCGAGCCCCAGGCGGCCGGTGCCGCCCACGACGGCCACGGGCCCATCCAGCGGGACGGGGGTCACGGCGCCGGCGGCCCCGCGATGGCGAGGCTGTACGCGTCGAGCGGAAACTGCGCCAGCGCTCCGGTCACCGCGTCATGCCGGATGCCGCGGACGATCGCGGGATACCGCAAGACGTAGTCCATCCCCAGGTTGAACAGCTCGATGTCCGCGAGCATCTGCGCGATCCCGCCGTGGGTCTCCAGACGCACCGCGAGCGAGCCGGCCAGGAAGTCCTGGGCGTCGCGCAGCTCGTCCTCCGACGGCCCGATCTCCCGGAAGGCGCGCAGCTCCTGCAGGATGCTGTCCACGGCCCGCTCCTCGTTGTGGGGATGGACCCCCGCGCGCACCCACCAGGGGCCGGCCAGCAGCCCGGCCCGGAGGTCGCTGTACGCGTAGTAGGCCATCCCCTGGCGTTCCCGGACGCGCTCGCCCAGACGGCCCATCAGCCCGATCTGGCCGAGAATCAGGTTGGCCATCATCGTCTCATAGAAGCGGGGATCGCGGCGCGTGATCCCGGGCACGCCGACGATAACGTCCGACTGCGTCTTCCCGGCCAGGCGGATCTCAGCCCGCTGGGGAACCGGGGGGCTGCCCAGCGGCGGAAGCGGCGGGAGGCGCCAGGCGCCTTCGCGCTGCCACGGCGAGAACAGCCGGGTGGCGAGATCGAGCACCTCCGCGGGGCTGAGGTCGCCGACGAACGCCAGGATCGTTGCCTCGGGGCGGATGAAGTGGGCGTGGAACGCGGCGAGGTCGGCGGGCGTGAGGGCGGCGATCACCGGCTCGTCCCCGTCCGCCACGCGGGCGTGCGGATGCCCCGCAGGAAACGCCAGGGCCCGGAAGGCGCGCTCCGCCACGTGCCGCGTGTCCTGCCGGGCCACGCGCAGCGCCGTGAGGATCTCGCCGCGGGCCTTCTCCACCTCACCCGGCGGGAAGGTCGGATGCTGCAGGACCTCCGCCAGGATCTCCAGGGCGGCCGGCGCGTCCTCGCGCAGCACGCGGAGGCTGAGCGCGGTCACCTCCATGTTGGAGAAGACGCCCAGCGCCGCGCCCATGGACTCCAGCGTCTCCGCGATCTCCTGGGACGAGCGGGTGCGGGTCCCGCGCTGCAGCACGGCCGACGTGAACCGGCCGATCCCCGGGCGGTCGCCGTCGAACATCGCGCCGGCGCGGATGTACCCGTGCACCGCGAGCAGCCCGCTCCCCGGCATCTCCCGCGCGAGCACCACGAGCCCGTTCTGCAGCTCGGTCCGCGTCACCGTCTCCGGAGTGATGGGCGGCGCCGGCGCCGCGGCGCGGGAGCCGCCGGTGGCGAAGAAGACCGGCGCGCGGTGCACCGGAGTAGACGCGGCGCCCGCTCCGCCTCCCCCCTCGGGGATGTACCAGCCGGCGGTGAGCCGGTCCGCGCGCAGATAGGCCGCGGCCACGCGCATCACATCTTCCGCGGTGACCCGGTCCAGCCGGTCGAGCAGCTGGGCGAATCCCGCCGGGGTCTCCACGATGGCATACGCGCCGAGCGCGAGCGCCATGCGGTAGACGCCGTCCTGCGCGAACACGTACTGCGCCTTGGCCTGCTTCTTCACCTTGGCGAGCTCCGCGGCGTCCACGGGGTCGCGCGTCAGGCGCTCGAGCTCCGCCCGCATCCGCTCTTCCACCGCGGCGGGCTCCACGCCGACCCGGGCGGTGGCCATCACGCGGAAGAGGGTGGGATCGACGCTGGGAGTGAGCGACGACCCGGCGTCGCTGGCCAGCTCCGTCTCGACCAGCGCGCGATACAGCCGCGAACTCCGGACGCCCCCCGCCCCTTCGAACGGCACGACGCTCTTGAACCCGGAGAGCACGCCGTCGAGGACGAGGAGCGGGGCGTGATCGGGGTGGGCGGCCTCGGGAACGTGGTAGGCGAGATGGACGTAGGCGGTGGCCCCGCCCGGGCGCCGCAGCACGAGCCGCCGCTCGCCCTCCTGGAGTGGATCGCGCGCCCGGACGGGCGGCGGAGCATCCCCCGGCGGGATGGGCGCGAACGACTCGCGGATACGCCGCAGGACCCCTTCGGCGTCGAAGGCGCCGACCGCGACCACGACCGCGTTGTTCGGCCGGTAGTACGTCTGGTAATGCCGGTAGAGGTCGTCGCGCGTGATCGTCCGCAGGTCTTCCTTCCAGCCGATCACCGGACCGCGGTAGGGATGGACCTTGTGCGCGGCGGCGTCCACCTCTTCGCGGAGGAGGTAGGAGGGGAAGTTCTCCGCCCCCTCGCGCTCCGAGATGATCACCGTGCGTTCGCTCTCCACCTCCGCGGGATCGAAGATCGTGTTGATCTGGCGGTCCGCCTCGAGCCGGATGGCCACGTCCAGGTGCTCGGCCGGGAGGACCTCATGGTAGGCGGTGTAGTCCTTCCAGGTGAAGGCGTTCCACCGTCCCCCGAGCCGGTCGATGTAGCGGGTGAGCATGCCCTTCGGATGCGTGGGCGTGCCCTTGAAGAGCATGTGCTCGACCCAGTGCGAGATCCCGGTCTGACCGGGGAGCTCGTTGCGGCTGCCCACGCGGTACCAGACCCAGAAGGTGGCGACGGGAGCGCTGTGGGACTCGAGCAGCAGCACCTGGAGGCCGTTCTCCAGGGAGGCGGTGCGGAGGTTCATATGCCCGCGGAAGGGGGAGTCCGAGGGGGAACGGCCCGCGTCATGCGCGCGGAGGGGGGTTGCAAGGGGGGACGCCGCGCGTGCGTCCCCCCTGGAATCCGGGGCCGGCCGGATGGGGAAATACCTTCCATCATGGTTGCAGAACGCCATTACACCCCGCCCTTCTTCCCCGCCCCCCTGGCGACACGATACGAGTGTACCAACTGCGGCCACGTCATGCCGAAGGAGGCGGATGCGCTGCCGCAGACCTGTCCTGTCTGCGGGTCGCCGAAGGAGGCCTTCGTCCTGGTCGAAGAAGACTAGGACGTGCCGCTCTCCTCCTCCCAGCTTCGCCGCTACCGGCGGCAGGTGCTGGGCCGCCACCGCGTACGGACGAAGGCCGCGGCCCTGCGTTTCGTCAACGCCGTGGGGTTCTGCTACGCGTTCACGCCCGGCCCCGGCGGCCTGCCGGGGCTGTTCGACGTGCTCGACACCCGCAGCATCGACCGGATGTGGAGCTGGGCCTGGCAGTGGAAGGATGAGCTGGCCTCCCGGCGCCGGCTCTTCTACGGGCGGCTCGTGCGGCGCAAGCCGACCCTCATCGCCCTCGCCTACGTCCCGCACTTCTTCGCGCTCACGGGGAACGTGGGCGAGCCCGACGACTACCTGCAGGCGTACCGCGAAGGGCGCCTGGGCATGCTGGCCAAAGACGTCTACGAGTACCTGCGCCGGCACGGGCCGTGCTCGACCTGGGTCCTGCGAGCGCACTTCGTCACAGGCCGCGGGCCGTCGGGCGCGCTGCAGCGGGCGCTGGTCGCCCTCCAGGAACGCTGCCTCATCGCCAAGGTGGGCGAGTCGGAAGGCAGCTTCAGCTTCATCTGGGACACCTTCGACCGGTGGCTGCCCCAGGCGGTGCGCGCGGCCGGACGGGTATCGGGCGAGGCCGCGGCGGCCACCCTGCTCGAGCGGTACCTGCGGACGGTCGGCGCCGCGCCCGAGCGCACGGCTGCGACCTTGTTCGAGTGGCCGCCGGTCCTCTTCCAGCGGGCGGTCCACGGGGCCGCGCCGCGGGTCGTCCGCGATACGCTGGACGGCGTGCCGGCGCTGGTCCACCGCAACTGCCTCAGGGCCCGCCCGTGACGGACGCCCGCCGCATCATCCTCCACGTGGACATGGACGCGTTCTTCGCCGCGGTGGAGTTCCTGCGCCGGCCCGAGCTGCGGGGCAAACCCCTCATCGTCGGTGGGAACGGCAATCCCTACAGCCGGGGGGTGGTCAGCACGGCCTCCTACGAGGCGCGGCAGTTCGGCGTGCACTCCGCCATGCCGCTCCGCGTGGCGCTGCGGAAGTGCCCCCACGGCGTGTTCCTGCCCGTGGACATGCGCGCGTACGCGGCCTACTCGCGCCGGATCATGGACATCCTGCGGGAGGTTACGCCGCTGGTGGAGCCGCTGTCGCTGGACGAGGCCTTCCTGGACGTCACGGGACGCACCGACGATCCCCGCGCCCTGGCCGAGCAGATCCGGGATCGCATCCGCGCGGACACCGGAGGCCTGACCGCGTCCATCGGGATCGGCCCCAACAAGCTGCTGGCCAAGATCGCCTCCGGACTGCGCAAACCCGACGCCGTCACCGAGATCTCCGCGGAGGACGCACCGCGCATTCTGCATGACCTGCCCGCGACGATTCTCTGGGGCATCGGTCCGAAGACCGCAGCCCGGCTGGAGCACGATCTGCGCGTCCGGACGGTGGGGGAGCTCTGCGCCGTCACGCTCGAAGCCTTGCAGGATCTCCTGGGCCGGCATCACGGGGCGTACCTGTACCGCATCTGCCGGGGGCAGGACGACAGCCCGGTGGTCACCGAGTGGGAGCCCAAGTCCATCAGCCGGGAGACCACGTATCAGTACGACACGAGCCGGCGCGAGGCCATCGCCCGGACCGTCGCCGGCCTGGCGGGCCACGTGGTCCGCGACCTGCGCGGCGAAGGCATGCGGGCCAAGACCGTGACGGTGAAGATCCGCTACCGGGACTTCAAGACGCACACGCGGGCGCTGACGATGCCGGAGGCCACGGACGATGCGGCGCGGATCCGCGAGGTGGCCGTGAGCCTGCTCGACCGGTTCGCGCTGGATCGCCCGGTGCGCCTGGTAGGCGTGCGGGTGTCCGGGTTCGTCCCCGGGCCGGAGGCGGCCGAGAGCGCCCTGAGCGATCCTGAGACGGGGAGGCTTCCTCTATGAGCGCGGAACGAGCGGGCGGGCGTAGTCCGGGCGCACGGCGAGGTCTTCGGCGCCATCCGCCCGGCCACGTCGATGGTCGAGGTGCGGCGGCTCATCGCGCCTGAGATCCTCGTGGAGATCGAGGCCGACGCCGTCATCGGCCTGGGCCCGTCTTAGGAGAGGGTCTTCACCGCCTCCGCGACCGCCGCGTAGTCGGGCTCGACGCCCGGGTTGTCCGAGATCCACCGCCACCGCACCACGCCGTCGCGGTCCACGACGAAGACTGAGCGTTTGGCCACGCCGGGCAGCAGGCCGCCGCCGAAGTTCGGATCCTCGATCCCGAACGCCCGCACGGCGTGCCGGCTGAAGTCGCTGTACATCGGGAAGTTCAGGCCGTTGGCCTCGACGAACGCCTTCTGGGCGAAGGGGCTGTCCACGCTGATCCCCACCACCTGGGCCTTGATGGAGTTGAACTCGCTCATCGTGTCCCGGAACGTGCAGGCCTCTTTCGTGCAGACGCCGGTGAACGCCCCCGGGAAGAAGACGAGCACCGTGGGGGGGCCGAGGAGCTCGACCAGACGTACGGCCTTGCGATCGACGCTGACCAGCGGGACGTCCGGAACGCGCTGGCCTACCTCAACGGACATGGCGGGGCACCTCCGTGCGACACAGGGGTAGTGGGCCGGCTGCGGCACGACGGATTATAGCACAGGAGGAGGGGTCCCCCTGCGGGCGAACAGACATCGGGGCCCGCGTTCCATGCAGATCCTCCACTACGTCGGCGACCGCATCGTTGACCTCCCGCCCGGGGCGCTGGCCGACGCCCTCGCCCGCCGGGACGGCGTCCTCTGGGTCGACATGGAGGGTCCCACCGCGGACGACCAGCGGGTTCTCGCCGACGTCTTCAAGTTCCATCCGCTGGCCATCGAGGATACCCTGAAACAGTCGCAGCGGGCCAAGCTCGAAGAGTACGAGGGGTACTACTTCATGACCCTCCACGCGATCCGTCAGGCGCAGCGGGGGACGAGCGTCGGATTGCAGGAGATCGATCTCTTCTACGGCCCCCACTACGTGGTCACGTCGCATCCGCAGCACGTTCCGGCGATCGACGAGGCCCGGACCCGGCTGGCCAAGGCGGGCGGGAGCATGCGCGACCACCCGGATTACGTCCTCTACACGATCGTGGATTCGGCCGTGGACACGTACTTTCCGGTGATCGACCGGCTGGACGCCACGTTCGACCGGCTGGAGGACCACCTCTTCTCGCGGCCCAGCCCGCGGACGCTCGATCAGCTGTTTCACGTCAAACGGAACCTGCTGCAGCTCCGGCGGGCGGCCACGCCGCTGCGCGACATGTTCAACGGCCTGACCCGGCGCGACACGGAGGTAATCCGCCCGCAGACGCTGGTGTACTACCGCGACGTGTACGACCACCTGCTCCGCATCACCGACCTCGTGGACACGCACCGCGACCTGCTCACCGGGGCGATGGAGATCTATCTCACCGTCATCAGCAACCGGCTGAACGAGGTGGTGAAGGTGCTCACCGTCATCACCGCGCTGCTGGGCGCGGGAGGCATGATCACCGGATTCTACGGCATGAACTTTGAGCGCACGCTGCCGCCGTTCGCCTGGCGCTACGGCGCCCTCGCCGCGCTGCTGCTCATCCTTGGCACCTGGACGGCGGCCCTGATCCTCTTCCGGCGCCTGCGCTGGCTGTGAGCCCCGCGTATCCTGCCTTCGGCTTCGTCGGCCCGCACAACCTCGGGCTGCTGGTGGATCTCTATGAGCTCGTCATGGCCGACGCCTACCTGCGCGAGGGGATGAACGACGAGGCGACGTTCGACCTCTTCGTCCGCTCCCTGCCGCCGCAGCGCGCGTTCCTCGTCAGCGCCGGCCTGGAGTCCGCCCTGCACTACCTGCGCCACTTCCGCGTGGATGCGGAGGGCATCGCCTACCTGCGCGGCCTCCAGCTCTTCAGCGACGCGTTCCTCGACTACCTCCGCGCCTTCCGGTTCTCCGGGGACGTGTGGGCCATCCCCGAGGGCGAGGTCTGCTTCCCGCCCGAGCCGCTGCTCGAGGTTACCGCCCCGCGGATCGAGGCGCAGATCGTCGAGACGTTCCTCCTCAACGCGATCAACTACCAGGTCATGGTGGCCAGCAAGGCGGCGCGGATCGTCCTGGCCGCGCAGGGCCGCGGGGTGGTGGACTTCTCGCCCCGCCGCGACCACGCCGCCGACGCGGCGATGAAGGCGGCGCGGGCGTCCTACATCGCCGGCTGCGCGGGCACGAGCAACGTGCTCGCCGGCAAGGAGTACGGCATCCCGGTGGTGGGCACGATGGCCCACTCGTACGTGATGTCCTTCCCCGACGAGCTGTCCGCCTTCCGCGCCTTCGCCCGGGAGTTCCCGCAGAACGCCGTGCTGCTCATCGACACCTACGACACGGTGCAGGGCGCGCGCCACGCCGTCACGGTGGGCCGGGAGATGCGCGCCCGGGGCCACCACCTGCGCGGGGTCCGCCTGGACAGCGGCGACCTTGCCGGCCTCAGCCGCCAGGTGCGCGCCATCTTCGACGAGGCGGGGCTGGAGGATGTGCGGCTCCTGCTCAGCGGCGATCTCGACGAGTACCGCATCGCCGAGGTCCTGGCCGGAGGCGCCGCCGCCGACAGTTTCGGCGTGGGCACGGCGCTGGGGACCTCAGAAGACGCGCCCACCATGGGTGGCGTGTACAAGCTCGTCGAGGACCGCGCCGGTCCGAAGATCAAGCTGTCGACGGGGAAGGCGACGCTGCCCGGGCGCAAGCAGGTGTGGCGCCGGGAGGACGCCGGAACGCTCGACGACGTCATCGCCCTGCGGGACGAGCCGCCGCCGGACGGCCGGCGCGCCCTCCTCCAGCCGGTCATGCGCGGCGGGGAGGTGCGGCGCCCGGAGCCGCTGGCGGAGATGCGCGCGCGCTGCCGGCGGGCGCTCTCCCTCCTGCCGCCGGCCTTCACGGATCTACGCGCCGCGCCGCCGCCGCCCGTCGCGCTCAGCGCGGCGCTGGAGCGGCTGCGGACCCGGATGTTCGAGCGCAACCATCTCCCCGCGAACCCGCCCCAATGAAACGCGGCGACGGCCCGGAGGCCGCCGCCGCAGTGCATAGCGACGGAACGTCGCTTACCGCTTCTTCTTGGCCTTGGCCTTCTTCTTCGCCACTTGATGGTCCCCCCTTCGCGCTCTCGCGCTGGATGATCGCGCACCGGGTGGTGCTCCTCCCGGACCTCAGCGCGCCGGTGCACACCGTGCACCGTACCACACGTCGAAGGATGTTAGACGTGCAGTTGCAGAAGCATGCGACATCGATGCGAGAATTTCCTGCAGCGTGCGGCAAGAATTTTCGGCCGTGACCGCCGCGGAGATCACCATCCGTCCCGTCATCGACGTCGCCGAGCTCCGCGCCGTCGAGGATCTCCAGGTCGCGGTGTGGGGGATGCCCGAGCGCGACGTCGTTCCGCTGCATCACCTGCTCGCGGCCAGCGGCGCGGGCGGCCGCGTGCTCGGCGCGTTCGCCCCCGATGGAACGCTCATCGGGTTCTGCTACGGCTTCGCGGGAGTGCGCGGCGGGCGGCGGCTCTTCTACTCGCACATGGCCGGCGTGCTGCCCGCGTATCGCGACCGCGACGTCGGCTTCCGGCTGAAACAGGCGCAGCGCGAGGCGGCGCTGGCCGACGGCGTCGACTGGATGGTGTGGACCTACGACCCGCTGCAGGGCGGCAACGCGTACTTCAACCTGCACAAGCTGGGCGCCGAGGCGCGCCGGTACTACGTGAACTACTATGGCGCCATGAACGACGCGCTCAACCGCGGCACGGAAAGCGACCGGCTGGAGGTCGACTGGCGGCTGCAGGATCCACGCGTGGAGGCGCTGATGCGCGGGACGCCGGCCCCCCCGGCGGTGGCCGCGGGCGAGACGCAGCGCATCGACGTTCCTCCTGACATCACGTCCCTGCGACGCCGCGACCCGGACGCCGCCGCGGAGTGGCGGCGGGCCACCCGGCGGCAGTTCCTGAACGCGTTCGCCGCGGGCTACGCGGCGGTGGATGCCGAGCGCGCCGCCGACCGGATCACCTATCTGCTGGTGCGCCGGCCGTCGCCGGCCGGAGAGGACCTGTGATGCGCATCGAACGCGCCGAGCTGCGCGAGCTGTCCCTCCCGCTCGTCTTCCCCTTCGAGACGAGCTTCGGGCGGGAGGAGACGAAGGCGTGCGTGCTGGTCCGGCTGTACGCCGGGGGACTGGAGGGTTGGGGGGAGGCCCCGGCCATGGCCGCCCCCCTCTATAATGAAGAAACGGTCCGGACGGCCTGGCACGTGCTGGAGGACTTCATCCTCCCCCTGGTGCTGGGCCGCGACCTGCATGACCCCCGCGAGTTTCCTCCGCTGGTGCGGCATCTCCGCCGCCACCACATGGCCAAGGCCGGGGTCGAGGCGGCGCTCTGGGACCTGTACGGCCAGGCGCGCGGGCAGTCGCTCGCCCAGGCCCTGGGCGGCACCCGCGGGACCGTGGATGTCGGCGTGAGCCTGGGGATTGAGCCCAGTCTTGATGCGCTCCTGCGGCGGGTCGAGCACTTCCTCGGGTTGGGGTACCGCCGCATCAAGGTCAAGATCAAGCCCGGATGGGACGTCGCGGTCGTCCGGGAGATCCGCCGCGCCTTTGGCGGGATCCGGCTGCAGGTGGACGCCAACTCGGCGTACACCCCGGCCCACGCCCCGCTGCTCCGGGAGCTCGACGAGTTCGACCTTCTCCTCATCGAACAACCGCTCGGAGAAGACGACATCGTGGACCATGCCGCGCTGCAGGCTCAGCTCCGCACGCCCATCTGCCTGGACGAGTCGATCGTCACGCCCGAGGACGCGCGCAAGGCGCTGGACCTGGGGGCGTGCCGGGTCATCAACATCAAGGCGGCGCGGCTGAGCGGCCTGGCCGCCGGCGTCCGGACCCATGACCTCTGCCGGTCCCGGGGCATCCCGGTGTGGTGCGGCGGGCTGCTGGAGACGGGCATCGGACGGGTGGCCAACCTGGCCCTGGCCTCACTCCCCAACTTCCTGCTGCCCGCGGATATCTCGGCCAGCGATCGCTACTTCCGGGAGGACCTGATCGACCCGCCGGTCACCCTCAACCCGGACGGAACGATCACGGTCCCGCAGGGCGCAGGCCTGGGCGTCGCCGTGAGATTGGATCGGATCGAGCGCCGCACCGTTCGCTCGGCCACGTTCCGGCTCTGACCCCTGCTCGGCGGCCGCTGGCAGTGAACAGACGCCGTCTGAGAATGGCCGCGGTCCGGCTTGACAGGCTGCCCCACCGTGCTAACATGACGGACATAGCGAGGCCACGACGCCTCCGCGCGTGCGCGGGGGCGTCGTCGCTTTTTGGGGGGCACACGCCATGTCTGACCGGCACCGCGATCCGCTGGAGCTCTGGGTAGGAACCTGGACCCCCGAAGAGTGGATTCAGCGTGAGAACCGCAAGCGGGAGAAGGACGGCGCCGCGGGCGCAAAGGCAGCCGACCCTTCGCCCGACGAGCCGCCGGCACACGCCGAGTAGCTCCGCCGCCATGCCGGGCGGCCCCGGCGATCAGCGCGTCCCCGACCGCTCCAGGCGGCGCAGGATCTCGCCGAGCCGGTCGATCTCCCTCGCGTACCCGGCCAGATCTCCCTGCCGCAACAGCTGCTGCGCCCGGTCGTAGGCGGTGATCGCCTCGCGCACCAGCTCCGCGGTGGTGCCCGTGCCTGGCGCCGGCGCGGGACCAGGCGGGGGCGCACCGGACGCGGGCGCGGGAGCCGCGGGAGGGGCCGCGGGTGCGGGCGCCCGGCCGACCACCTGGGCCAGGGCTTTCTCCAGCGTCTCCTCCATGGCGATGCGCGCACCGCTGGCCACGATGACCCGCTTGAGCTCCGGCAGCTGGCTCTGCCTCGCCTGCAGGAAGAGGGGCTCCACGTACATCAGCGTGTCCTCGGCCGGGATGACCAGCAGGTTGCCGCGGATGACGCGGCTGCCTTCCTGATTCCACAGCGTGAGCTGCTGGCTGATCTGCGGATCCTGATTGATCCGCGACTCCACCTGCATCGGGCCGAAGGCCAGCCGGTCCTTCGGGAAGCGGTAGACCACGAGCTCTCCGTAGTTCGGCGCGTCGTTGCGCCCGGCCATCCAGGCGATCATGTTGTCCCGGTTCGCCGGGCTGAACGGCAGGATGAGGATGAACTCGGGGCGCGTCTCCGTCCCCAGGCGCATGGTCACGTAGTACGGCTCGACCTGGACGGTCTCGTTGCCGAAGAGCTCGGTGGGGATGGTCCAGAGGTCCTCGCGGTTGTAGAACACCCGCGGGTCGCGCATGTGGAAGGTGGCGTACACGCGGGCCTGGAGGCTGAACAGGTCCACCGGGTACCGCAGGTGGGCGGCGATCGCCGGCGGCATCGCGGACGCCGGCTTGAACAGCTCGGGGAAGATGCCGCCGAGGCTGGCGGCGATCGGATCCCGCGGGTCCACGACGTAGAAGTCCACGGTCCCGTCGTAGGCGTCCATGACGACCTTGACGGCGTTCCGGATGTAGTTGATCCCGCCGAACGGCGTCGAGTACGGGTAGCGGTCGGTCGTCGTGTACGCGTCCAGGATCCAGAGGAGGCGGCCGCCCGCGAGCACCAGGTACGGATCGGTGTCGTAGGCGAGAAACGGGGCCAGGCGCCGCACCCGGCTGCCGATGTCGCGGGCGAAGAGCAGGCGGCTGCGCGATGTGATGTCCCGGGAGAGCATGAGCTTGAGGTCGCCGAAGCGGTAGGCGAAGGCGAGCCGGCGGAGCGCCGTCAGCCGTATGCCGCCCCGACCGTTGTACGCGGTGTACGAGTTCTCGTCGCCCTTCGGATAATCGAACTCCTGGACCCGCGTGTTCACCATGACGTACCTGGTGGTGTGCTCGCCGAAGTAGATTTGCGGGCGGCCCACCGCCAGGCCCGCCGTGGTCACGGGCGGGATGTCCTTGATGAGGAAGACCGGCATCCCCTCCTCCGAGATCCGGTTCACCTGACTCATCACCAGGCCGTAGCCGTGCGTGTAGACCAGGTGCTCGTTCACCCAGGTCCGTGCCTGGGCCGTGAGGCGTGAGCTGTCCAGCTCCCGCGCGGCCAGCATCACCTGGCGCTGCTGCCCGTCGATCTGATACCGGTCGATGTCCACGTCCCCGAAGATGTAGTACGGCCGCAGCGACTGCAGCTGGCGGTACGCGTCGAGCAGCGGGCGGTAGTCCCACAGCCGGACGTTGTCCACCGTCGCGCGGTTGCGCTCCAGCACCGCTGCGGTAACCGGCTCCGTGGCGAAGGTCTGCTCGCGGATCCGGTCCAGCCCGAACGCCCGCAGGGTTCCCGCGATCCCGTGGCGGAGGTACGGCGTCTCCACGGTGAGCTCGTTGGGGGCGACGCGGAACTGCTGCACGAACCGCGGGTACACGCCCAGCCCGAGCAGCCAGGCCAGGGCGATGACCAGCACGATCCCCAGGGCGAACCGCATCGTGCGCAGGCGGACGTTGGCGAGCATAAGCAGGGCGGCCAGCCCGAAGAGCACGGTGAGCAGTCCCAGCACGGGCAGGGCGGCATGGACGTCGGTGTACGTCGCGCCGACGATGGCCCCCCGGGAGGAGTACTCCAGGGCGTAGCGGTCCAGCCAGAACCCCCAGCCCCGCACCAGCAGGATCACCCCCGCCAGCAGGCTCAGGTGGGCGCGCACGTGCTCCGGCAGGGCCCAGATCCCGCGCAGCATCAGCGACGCGTACGACAGATAGTAGCCGGCGGCCACCACCAGGAAGATGAGGACCAGCCACGTGAACAGCTGGGCCTCGATGAACCGGTAGACCGGGAGCTTGAAGACGAACATCCCCACGTCGGCGCTGAAGATCGGATCGGCCACGCCGAAGGGCCGCGCGTGCACATATTGCTGGAACATCGCCCACCGGGCGCTCGCGCCGAGGCCCGTGATCAACGCCACGGCGGCCAGCAGCGGCCACGCCCAGGCGCTGGGCCGCATCACGGTGAGCGGCCGGCGGACGGGCCGGCGCCGTACGTCCACGTCAATGACGTCGCTCGGCGGACGCGCCCGCAGCAGCGGCCGGAAGTTCAGCCAGAACAGGAGGAAGAGCACGCCGCCGACCACAACGGTCACGGCGATGCGGGACAGCAGCGGCACCCAGAAGACGCGCCGGTAGCCGAGCTCGCCGAACCACAGCCAGTCCGTGTACCACCGGGCGAGCGTGGGCGCGAAGATGAAGACGACGACGAACAGGACGATGAGCCAGCCGCGGAGTTTCATAAGGCAGCCGGGGGTATCACGGCCGAGGGTCGCCGGAGGGCGACCCGAGTGCGGCGGAGTCTACTCCGATCCTCACGTGCATCCATTTGGTACAATCTTATCAATGGAAACATCAGAAACCCTCTCCCGCGACGACGTCCTCAAGATGCTCAGCACCATCTATGACCCGGAGATCCCGGTGAACGTCTGGGACCTCGGGCTCATCTACACCCTGGAGATCACGGGCATCGACGTCGCCATCAAGATGACCCTCACCGCCGTCGGCTGTCCGATCGGGCCGGCCATCGCCGAGGAGATCCGCAACAAGCTGCAGTCCATCGGGGCGGGGAACGTCGTCATCGACTTCGTCTGGAGCCCGCCCTGGACCCCCGACCGGCTCACGGAAGACGGGCGGATGACCCTGCAGAGCCTCGGGTTCCCCGTCTAGCGCGATCTCCGGCAGGCCTCGACGAAGCGCTCCGCCATCGCCGGGAGAGCGGCCAGATGCATGTGGGCATAGCTCGCCACCCCGCGGGGGAGGTAGATGCCGTCGTACCCGGTCTCGATCCCCCGGCCCTCCGCCGACCGGTACGCAAACCGCACCGGGCTCTCCAACTCCACCGTCGAGTAGTGGAACTCGTGCGCCCGCACTGTCTCGCCGGCGCGCAGGAGCAGTGAGTCGTCCAGCGCCTGGAGGGTGACGTAGCTGGTCGCCGCGGGGCGCTCGTGCATCCGCGTCACGCCGGGCACCGCGCCGACCATCGGATGCGCGCGCCCCGCACCGTCCTCGATCCGCTCGGTCAGGTACAGGAGGCCGCCGCACTCCGCGTGCACCGGCAGGCCGTCCCGGACCGCCGACGCGATCGCCCGCCGCATGGAGGTGTTGGCGGCCAGGCCGGCGGCAAACGCCTCGGGGTGGCCGCCGCCCAGGTAGAGACCGTCTGCCGGCGGCGGCTCCGCGTCATGCAGCGGGCTGAAGGAGATGAGCGCAGCGCCGTAGGCCTCGAGCAGCTCGAGTGCGTCCTGGTAGTAGAAGCTGAAGGCCTCGTCCCTCGCCACCGCCACCCGCACGGCCGGGGCCATCGACATCGGGGGGAAGGCGGGCGAGCCCGCCACCACCACCGGAGGCGCGGTGCGGGCGATCCGGAGCACGGCGTCCAGGTCAACAGACTCCGCCACCGCGTCGGCGAGGGCATCGAGGGCGCTCTCGTCGGGCGGCAGCAGACCGAGATGACGCTCGGCCACGGCGAAGTCGGGATTCGTCGGCAGGGTGCCCAGCAGCGGGATGCCCGACGACCCCAGGGCATCGCGCAGGGTCTGCACGTGCGCCGGGCCCCCGGCCCGGTTGGCGATGACGCCGGCGACGTTGAGGCCGGGATCGAAGACGGTGAAGCCCAGGGCAGCGGCGGCAGCGCTGCGCGCCGACGCCGACACATCCACGACGAGGATGACCGGCGCCCCCAGCCACCGCGCCGCCTCAGCCGTGGAGCCCTCGTCGCTCGTGCCGCCCACGCCGTCGTAGAGCCCCATCATGCCCTCGATCACCGCCACGTCCACGCCCTCGGCGCCGCGGGCGAAGACCTCGACGAGGGTCTCCCGCGGCAGCATCCATCCGTCGAGGTTCCGGCAGGGGCGGCCCGATGCGGCTGTCAGGTGCGGAGGATCGAGGAAGTCCGGACCGGCCTTGTACGGTTGAGCGCGGGTCCCGCGGCGGCGAAAGGCCCGGAGGAGGCCGGCCGCCACGGAGGTCTTCCCGCAGCCGCTGTGGGTGCCGGCGATCACGACGCGTGGCACGTTCATGGGGTCGCCGCCTTCTTCGACAGGCGTGCGATGTCCCCTGGACGCAGGCTTTCCCTGACTAGACCTCTCACAGCTTCCTCTTGACGGGTTTGAACTCCCGATGGTATCCTGCCTTCATTTATAGCCATCTCAGATGGCTGACAAGAGAGGAGGTGAGGCCGACGATGCGTAGACTGACCCCGGCCCACCTGAAGGGATTTGCGGTCTAGACGGAACATATCCGGATGGACCAGCGTCCTGGTTCTTGTGGGCCGGGGCGCTTTTCTTTATACCGTCTATTCCCCGCTCATCTAGGGGCATCTAAGGGGCGTAGGCCACACGGCGAGCGCTCTGGGAGGCGGCACAGAGGACACGGCAGTGCGGGGCGGCATTCTCTCGATCATCCTCATCGGCACTCTGGCCGCGGGGGCGGCGGCCCAGGTGAGCCCGCATCTGCCCGCGGAGCTCAGCACCCCTCCTCCTGCGCCGAGCCCGCGGGCTCCGGCACCGCCCACCGTCGCCCAGACGTCCCCCTCCTCCGCCCCCGTGACGGCGAAGGTCGCCGGTGTCGAGGACGTCCGGTGGGTGGAGGAAGGCAAGACCGGCAAGATCGTCATCCGCCTCGATGCTCCCGTCAACTACCGCGCCGTCAGCACCCGCGAGTACATCCTGATCGACATCTGGCGCGCCCGTGAGGCCCGGTGGCAGACCACGGCCGTGCACCATCCCTACGTGCGCCGCATCCGGGTCCGCCAGTACACCCCCCAGCTGGCGCGCGTCTACATCGACCTGAAGCGCCCGGCGCGCTACAAGACCTTCGTCCGCGGCGATCCGCACCAGATCACCGTGGTGGTCATCCCGCCCTGGATGGCCACCGTGAAGCTGCCGCCGAGCATCGCCTACGAGAAGTTCCGCACCCCGACGGGACGCGGCACGACCGCCGTGCATGTGCTGCGCGTGGATCCCTCGTCCCCGGCCATCCAGATCCGGCCCGTCCTGGCCGGCGACGTGGACCTGGGCACGGAGACCACCAGCGTCATTGCCACCCGCTACGACGCGCTGGCGGGCATCAACGGCGGCTTCTTCGCGGGCAGCGGGTCTCCGCTCGGGATGATCGTCATCGACGGCAAGCTCATCTCCGCCCCGCTGCCCAAGCGCACCGTCTTCGCCATCTCCCGGAACGGCCAGCCGGTGATCGCGGCGTTCGAGTTCAACGGCCGCGTGCTCACCGAGGACCGCACCGCGCTGTGGGTGTCGGCGGTGAACCGCCCGCCGCATGCGGGCGGCGTGGCGGTGTACACGCCCGAGTATGGGCCGCTGACCCCTGACCTCGGGGTGGGTGCGCTGGTGCGCAACGACGTCATCCAGGCGTTCTTCAACGGCCGCACGCTGATCCCGGACGATGGCTACGTGCTCACCGCGAACCGCGCGGATGCCGCGCTGCTCACCGGGCATTTGACCCTGGGGGGACAGGTCACGCTACGCCTGCAGGTCTCGCCGGACGTCGAGGTCCTCAGCGCCCTGGGAGGCGGACCGCGCCTGGTGAAGGACGGCCGCGCCCAGGTCCCGTTCGCCTGGGAGTGGTTCACGCTGCGCTTCCACGACACGCGGGCGCCGCGCACGGCGGTCGGCATCACCGCCGCCAGGAAGCTCCTCTTCGTGACCGTGGACGGCCGCAGCACCCGCAACACCGGCATGACGCTGCGCGAGCTCGCGGCCCTGATGGTCCAGCTGGGCGCGGTGGAGGCGATGAACCTCGACGGCGGCGGGTCGGCGACGATGGTCGTCGGCGGGCGAATTGTGAACGAACCCTCCGACGGGCGCGAGCGGCCCATCGGCTCAGCCTTGCTGGTCCTGCGCGCCGCTCCATAGGGCAGGCCGTCGGCAGTTCGACGTCTGCCCCTGCCCGCGCCTGATCTCACTCCGCTCTTCGCCGTTTTCACGAACCCGTTGCGCGGCTGTTACCGACGTGGGTAAATAGTCATATTATGTCTGCCCCGCCCCGCCGCGAGCTCCCGGAGTTCCTCGACACTCCCGGGCAGGACCCCCGAGAACTCCGCGGCCTCCTCAACGACATCCGCCGGACGAACCGCCGCTTCGGCGGTCGCCGCCTCATCCTGGGCTACCTGCGGCGGTTCCTCCCCGCCCTGCCTGAGCGGCCGCTGCGGCTCCTCGATGTGGCCACGGCCAGCGCGGACATCCCCTGTGCCATCGCCTCCTGGGCGCGGACCTCGGCTCTCGCCCTGCGCATCACGGCCCTCGACGTAAGCGCGGACATCCTGGCCCATGCCGGACGCGACACGGCCCGGTTCCCGGAGATCACGCTGATGCGCGGAGACGCGAGGGCCCTCCCCTTCCCCGACCAGGTCTTCGACGTGGTCATCTGCGGGCTTGCGCTCCATCACTTCACCTTCGCCGACGGCGTCAGTGTGCTCCGCGAGATCGACCGCGTGACGCGCGGAGCGTTCGTGGTCAACGACGTCGTCCGCTCCTGGGCGGCCTACGCCGGCGCCTGGCTGGATACGCGCCTGCTCACGCGGAACCGCCTCAGCCGTCACGACGGCCCCGTATCGGTGTTGCGCTCGTTTACCGCGGACGAGCTGCGGAAGATGGCCGGGCTGGCCGGGATCAGCCATGCCGCCCTTCACCGCCACCCCGTGTTCCGGGTGGCCCTGGTCCGGGCGCCATCGGGTGATCGAGTGTGAGCGCCTTCGACGTCATCGTCGTGGGCGCCGGTCCGGCGGGCAGCGCGGCTGCCGCGGACCTCGCGGCGCGCGGATACCGGACCGCGCTGCTCGATCGTGCGCGGTTCCCGCGGGACAAACCCTGCGGGGATTACTGTAACCCCGGCGCGGTCAGGCAGCTGGAGACGCTGGGCGTCCTGCCCGATCTGCCCCGGCACGGCGCCGCGTTCATCGACGGCATGACCGTCGTGGCACACGACGGGACGGCGTTCGCGGCGCCGTTTCCGACGGGCCGGGCCATGCTCGTCCCGCGCCGCCGCCTGGACGCGCTCCTGGCGGAGCGCGCCGCCGCGCGCGGGGCTGAGTTCATCGAAGGCTATCAGGTTGATCAGGTACGCGTTGACGGATCGGTCCGTGTCACCGCCGTCGCGCCGCGGCCCGGGCTGTGCGCGCCGCTGCTCGTGGCCGCCGACGGGATGCGCTCGATCGTGGCCCGGCGGCTCGGGCTGCTCACCGCGCTGCCCGCGGGACGATACACGATCGGCGCGTACTTCTCGGGCGTATCCGGCCCGGCCGCGGGTGAGCTCCACCTGGGTCCGGGTCTCTACGGCGGGGTGGCCCGCTTCGGGGACGGGACGGCCAACGTCTGCCTCGCGCTCCCGCGCGCGCGGATGCGGCGGCAGCAGGCCGATGCCGCCTTCCACGACGCCGCGCGCAGCCTGCCCCGCCTGTCCGAGCACCTGCGCGCGTGGACGCGGGAGTCGTCCTACCGGGTCACCGGCCCTCTCGGCTTCGCGTCCCACCGCGTCGTGACGGCGCGCACGCTGCTGGCGGGCGACGCCGCGCAGCAGATCGAGCCCATCACGGGACAGGGCATCTTCTTCGCGCTGCGCACGGCCGCGCTGGCGGCGGACGCCGCCGGGGCGGCGCTGGAGGCCGGCCGGTACGATCCCCGGACGCTTTCGGGATACGCGCGCCGCCGAGCCCAGGTCCTGGGCGGGCGCCTGCGGCTGTTGAAGATCGTCACGGCGCTGGCCCTCCGTCCACGGATGGCTCCCGGCCTCATCCGGCGCCTCCGCGGCGATGCCCGCCTGGCGCAGACCCTGCTCGGCGCGACAGGCGATGTCCTGCCCCCCGAGGCCGCGTACACCCTTCCGTATCTGATCCGGCTGCTGATGGCCCATGCGCACGAGGCATGAGGCGGTGATCCGGGCGCGTCCGGAGGCGATCTTTGCGCTCGCCGCGGACGTGGAGCGCTGGCCGGCCCTCCACCATGCCTACCGCTGGTGCCGCGTGCTCGAGCGCACGCCGACCACGGTGCTGTTCGAGATGGGCGGCCGGATCCGCGGCTGGCCGGCGCGCTGGCGCGCGTATCAGGAACGGTTCCCCGACGAGCAGCGCATCGTCTTCCGGCACGTGGCCGGCCTCACCCGGGGCATGGTCGTGGAGTGGCGGCTCCAGCCGGAGTCGGACGGGCGCACCCGGCTGTGGATCGATCACGACCTCGTCATGGGCTGGCCGGTGGTGGGCCGGGTGGTGAGCGACGTCATCGTCGGCCCGGTCTTCATCGATTGGATCGCCCGGCGCACACTGATCGGCGTGAAGCAGCTGCTGGAGTGAGGTGAGAGATGCACCGCGTCGTCGTCACCGGCATCGGAGCGATCACCCCCATCGGCTCGGGCCCCGCGGGGCTGCTCGAGGGGATCAGGTCCGGCCGGTCAGGGGTGGACCGCATCGCGCGGTTCGACCCCGAGCCCTTCGGCAGCCGCATCGCGGCCGAGGTCAGGGACTTCGATCCCCTCACCTACCTCGACGCCAAGCGAGCCCGGCGGCTGGACCGGTTCGCGCAGTTCTCCGTGGCCGCGGCCCGGCAGGCGGTGGAGGACGCGGGCCTGCACCTGGAAGATGAAGACCGCGACCGCTGCGGCGTGTTCGTCGGCGCCGCGCTCGGGGGCGGGGCCTTCGCCGAGGAGCAGCACGCGATCTTCCTGCGCGAAGGGCTGCGCCGCATCCGCCCGACGCTCGCGCTGGCGGTGTTCAGCGGCTCGGCCTCGTGCAACATCGCCATCGAGCACGGCCTCACGGGCCCGACCAGCGCGAACTCGGACAGCTGCTCCTCCGGGCCCATCGCCATCGGCTCGGCGTACCGCTGGATCAAATCGGGGGAAGCCGACGTCATGCTGGCCGGGGGCGTCGAATGCCCCATCTCGCCGCTCATCTTCGGGTCGTTCGACCTCATCCGGGCCATGTCCACCCGCAACGACGCGCCGGCGCGGGCCTGCCGGCCGTTCGACCGGGAGCGCGACGGCTTCGTCATGGCGGAGGGGGCGGCGATGCTGGTGCTGGAAGAGCTGGGCCATGCGCTGCGGCGCCACGCCCCGATCTACGGAGAGGTGCTGGGCTTCGGCAGCACCAACGATGCCTACCACATGACCGCGCCGCTGCCGTCAGGGCAGCAGGCCGGCCGGGCCATGCGCCTCGCGCTGCGGGAGGCCGATCTCCAGCCCGAGCAGATCGGCTACGTCAACGCCCACGGGAGCAGCACGCCGCTGAACGACGGCACGGAGACGAAGGCGATCAAGGCGGTGCTCGGGGACCACGCCTACCACATCCCGGTGAGCGGCACGAAGGCGATGCACGGCCATGCGCTGGGGGCGTCGGGCGCGATCGAAGCCGCCATCTGCATGCTGGCGCTCCGGGAAGGCTACGTGCCGCCGACGCTCAACCTGGACAACCCCGACCCCGACTGTGATCTGGACTACGTCCCGCACACGGGCCGTGAGGCCCAGGTGGACTACATCCTCAGCAACTCGTTCGGCTTCGGGGGGATCAACGCGGCCCTGGTCTTCGGCCGGTATCCGTAGCCTACCTTCACTCGTATCTCCGGAGTTTGGGGAGCAGAGTCAGGGCGATGAAGATGAGGATCACCCCGCCGGCGGAGAGCGCGACGCCGACCCCCAGGGCGTCGCCCACCGCCCCCACGGGCAGGCTCCCGAGCGCGAAGCCGCCGAAAGCCACCATGCTGTAGAAGCCCATGACGCGCCCGCGGGCGTGGGGCGGCGTGGTGAGCTGCACCAGCGCGTTGGCCGAGGCCATGGCCATGGCCTGCATCGTGCCCATGGCTACGAGGAGCAGCAGCGCCAGCGGCATCGAGCGCACCATCCCAAACGCGGCCACAAGCACCCCATAGACGAGCATCGCCCCGCCCAGCAGACCGCCCTTGCCGCGGGCCGCGGACAGCCGGCCCACGAGGAGGACCGCGAGGATCGTCCCCACCCCGGGGGCGCTCTGCAGGAGCCCCAGCGACGTGGCGCCCACGTGCAGGACCTCGCGGGCGAAGGTCGGCATCATCCGCACGTACGGGCGGCCGAAGAAGCTCAGGGCCAGCACGCTCCCCAGGAACAGGAGCAGCTGCGAGTACTGCCGGAGCAGATGCAGGCCCTCGCGGAGATCCTCGGTGAAGCGCACGCCGCCCACGGACTCCTGCCGCGGGAGCGCCATGAAGCCCAGCGCGGAGAGAACCCCGAGGTAGGAGACCGCGTTCACGACGAAGCACCCGCCCTCCCCCACCGCCGCGATCAGCGCGCCGCCGATGGATGGCCCGAAGATCCCCGCGCCGTTGAACGCCACGGAATTCAGGCTGACGGCCGTGAGCACCTCGTGCTCCTCGACGAGCGTGGGGACGAGCGAGTGCCGGGCCGGCATGTCGAACGATTGGACCAGCGCGTTGACCGCCGCGATGACCAGCACGTGCCAGATCTCGATGCGGCCGGTCAGCGTAAGGACGGCAAGCAGCAGCGCGGTGGCCATGAGGAAGAGGTTCGTCCAGAAGAGCAGGCGGCGGCGGTCGATGCGGTCGGCCATCGCCCCGCCGAGGAGGGCGAAGAGAATCCGCGGCACGGCCTGGGTCGTGGCCAGAATCCCCAGGTAGAGCGGCGACTGGGTGAGCCGGTCGACCAGGTAGCCCAGCGCGACGAACTGCATCCAGGAGCCGGTGTTGCTGACGATCAGGCCTGTCCAGAGCAGGCGGAAGTTCCGGTGCCGGAGGGGCGCGAACGGGGGAACCCGGGAGCGAATGGCGGGCGGGCCTGCGGGGGGAACCTCGGGCACGTGGTTATTCCCGGCTATCCACAGGCGACCCATGGGCGAGGGGACCGCCGACCGGATCTCCCGTGATCGAGACCCTGGAGATCACGATCAGCGGGCAAGGCGCCAGGCAAGGAAACCGGCGAACAGCGGCAGCCAGAAGGTGAACACGCGAAACAGGACGGCTGCCGCCGCGGCCACCTCCAGAGGAACGCCGAAGGATGTCAGCACCAGCATCATCACCGGCTCCACCACGCCCGTGGCGGACGGAGTGATCGAGACAACCATAAACACACCGCCTGCGGCGTACGCGCTGATCAGAACCGACAGCGGTACCGTCCAGCCGAGGGCAACGAAGATCGCGCCGAGAACGCCGATGCCCGCCGCATGCAGCAGGAACGCGTGCAGGAACGGCCGCGAAGCGCGGACCGGGGCCCTCCGGACGGCGGCGCAGATTTCCTGGATCTCCCGGCCCAACGTCACGGCGGCGCCGGCAAGCCACTCCCGGCGGGCCGGCGTCAGGCGGGCCACCTCCCCGGCAGCGCGGGCGATCACGGCGGCCACGCGGTCCGGATGCAGCAGGCCCCAGACAGCGGCACCGGCGACGGCGGCGATCAGCCCGCCGAAGACCGTGAGGGGCATCAGCGAGAGGACCCCTGCGTCGGATGCGCCGTGCAGCACGACCAGGGCTGCCAGCAGGATGGGGACGAACGCGCCGTAGTCGAACAGATAGTACCCGAGCGCCGTCAGCAGCGCCAGCGGGGCAGCCACCCGCCGGCGTCGGGCCTCGGACACGAAATAGGTGACGCCCGTCGCGGTTCCTGCCGGGAGCGCCAGACTGGCGAAGGCCATGACGAGGGTAAGCCCGAGCGCATCCCCAAACGGCACCGCGGCCCCCATCAACCTGAAGACCCCGTGGTACACCAGGGACTGATTCACCGTGTAGAGGGCGGTACAGATTACAGCGGCTCCCAGCCAGATCGGCGAGGCGCCAGCAAGCGCGCCGGCGATGGCCGAGAACTCGGCGAGCCGGCTCAGCACCACCACGACAATCGCCAGCGGCGCGATGACCCAGAGGACGCGGAACAGGATGCCGGCGCGCGGCAACGGCGAGACCGCCTGGCCGTTCACCGGACGGGCACCGCGAACAGCTCGTTCGTACGGACAAACGCCGCGAGCAGCAGCCGGAGGTATGGCGTGACTATCTGGCTCCGGTACTCATTGAGGGCCGCCTGCTTGACGGCGAGCAGGTCGGGAGGAACATCATGTCTCATCCACATCCACTCAGCGAGCGCGGCAGCCTTGGCGGACGGCACCAGCGGGTCACGGGGGGAGAACCGAAGCGGCCGGGGGAACCCCGCCGCGTGAACGAGGAACCCGTAGACGGGGATGTCACCCCGGACCTCCGCGACGAGCGAGGCCACCGCCCGGTGGTCGGCGTGCCGGTCGAATGGCAGATGGGTGACAATGGCGGTCGGCCGCACATCGGCCATCACGGCACGCACGAGGGCCAGCAGCGCACTCCGCGTGTAGGGGCGTCCCGGGCTGAGGACGTCCGCGTACTCCACCCGATCGAACCCTGTGAAGGGAGACCGGACGGGGGTCTCGCTGTGCCTCACCTGGTCGAGGGCACGGTCTGGAAATCCCATGAAGACAATATCGGCGGAGGGCACCCCGAGGCGCGCCAGCGCCGCCCGCGTTTCCTGCTGCCGCACCCGGCCCTCCAGCTCATGCTGGGCCGCCCGCGGACGTATGGTGTGGGAGAGGACCGCGGCGGAGAGGCGGTTGCTGTCGCCGTTCGTCACGACAGCGACAGTGACCCGGGCGCCGGCGCGGCGCGCTTCGGCGATCAATCCGCCGGCACCGATTGTCTCATCGTCCGGGTGCGCGACGACAACAAGCAGCCGGTCGTCCGCGGCCGGCGGCGGCACGCGCGGGAATGCCCGCGCCGTGGCGTGCTTGGGAAAGACCATCGGCACCCCCACCTCGAAGATGGCAAGCACACTCATCACCAATGCCGCGGTGGGAAGAACACGCTTCCGGGAAGGCCGCCGGGACGCCAGCATCGCCCCCGCCTGCCGCGCGAGGTCCGACGTGGCCCGGAATTTCCGGCGCACGCCGTCAACGGGACCGTACTTCGCTCCCTTTGATCGGTGGCCCACGCCGTGCCACAGCACACGCGCGATGCGCAGCCCCCGCCGCCGCGCATGCTCCTGCAGCGCCATTTCCAAACCGAACCCGGTGCGTTCGAGTTGGTGGACGCTGCTCAGCAGGCCACGGAGAACCGCGCGCTGACCCGACAGGGGGCGCAGCAATCGATGAAGGCGGTCGTCCGCGAAGAGACCCAGCGCCATCTCTGCGCGGCCTTCCAGCACCGGTGACACGAGCGCGTCGATGTGGGCGGGCTCGAGGCCGCGCAGATCACCGTCGATAAGGAGGATGACCTCACCGCTCGCGCGGGGCAGGGCCTCCAGAACGGCACGGCCCTTGCCGCCATTCCGCGCCAGCACGATCACCTCGTCGGCCCCGGCCAGGGCCGCCAACGACGCGGTGCCGTCAGAGCTGCCGTCCGAGACCACCAATACCTCATCGACATGAGGCGAGAGACGCACCGCCTTGATCACGCCGGCAATGGTCGCCGCTTCGTTGTAGGCAGGGATGATACATGACACGCGCATGTGCCGCCTCGCTGCTGTGCAGTGCAGGTGGTTCTCGTCCGGCTCCATGCTTCCTTCGCACGGAATCTCAGCTGCGGCCTCGAAGCTCCCCGGAGGGGCGGGTCCCATGTTTCGAGACCTCAGCGGCACCCTGACCGACCTTGGCTATCTCCTCATGGCGCGCCGGCCGTGGCTGCATTCCTTCTATCGCCGCTGGGCGCACCGCCGGTATGCCCGGCTGGCCCCAGGCTATGCCGCGAGGATTTCGGAGATCCCCGGCTACCTCGCCCCGCTGCTGACAACGCTCCCCCATCTGCCCCGCGCGCCACGGCTCGTCGTCGAGATCGGCGTGGGGACGGGAGCCGCCACGGCCGTGCTCATCCGGGCCTTTCCCCAAGCCCACCTGGTCGCGATCGACGCCTCCCCGGCGATGCTGGCAGCCTTTCAACCACGGTCGGGCCGCGTGCACCGCGTCGCGGCCGATGCGGGCAGGCTCCCGCTCCAGGACGGGATCGCGGACCTGGTGATCGCGCATAACGCGCCGTTCGACATCGAGGAGATGCGTCGTGCCGCGGGCTCCAACGGCATGATCGCCGTGGTCCTCAGCAGCGCCGGACACCTCCCCGTCCTCCTGCGGAGGAAGATCATCCAGACGCTCACCACGGCGGCGTGGCACACCGTGGAAGAGTATCAGGGCGGACGTGGCGTCGGGCTCGTGTTCCGCCGGACCCCGATTCCTACAGGAGAGGCGCGATGACGATGGCGACGATCGCCATGAGCTTGAGCAGGATGTTGAGCGACGGCCCCGCGGTGTCCTTGAAGGGATCGCCGACGGTGTCGCCCACCACCGCCGCCTTGTGCGGATCGGAGCCTTTCCCTCCCAGGTGGCCTTCCTCGATGTACTTCTTCGCGTTGTCCCACGCCCCGCCGGTGTTGGCCATCATCACGGCCATCATGAACCCCGTGACGATGGAGCCGGCGAGCACGCCGGCGAGGGCCTCCTTCCCCAGGGTGAATCCGACCAGCACGGGGATGACCACCGCGGACAGGCCGGGGACGATCATCTCGCGGATCGCCGCGGCAGTGGAGATGGAGACCGCGCGGGCGTAATCGGGCGTGGCGCGGCCTTCCAGCAGGCCCGGCGTCTCGCGGAACTGGCGGCGGACCTCCTGGACCATCTGCATGGCCGCCCGCCCGACCGCCGCCATGGCGAAGGACGAGAACAGGAACGGCATGGCCCCGCCGATGAACAGGCCGAGCAGCGTGCTGACCCCGAGCAGATTTACCGTCTCGAGGCCCACGACCTCGGCGTAGGAGACGAGGAAGACCAGCGCGGTGAGCGCCGCCGAGCCGATGGCGAACCCCTTGCCGATCGCCGCGGTGGTGTTGCCGACCGCGTCCAGCGACTCGGCCCGGGCCCGCACCTCCGGTCCGAGATGGGCCATCTCCGCGATCCCCGCCGCGTTGTCGGCAACCGGGCCGTAGGAGTCGGCGGCCAGTGTGATGCCGAGCGTGGAGAGCATGCCCACCGCCGAGATGGCGATGCCGTAGATGCCGCCGAAGAGGTAGGCGAGCAGGATCGCCGCGCCCACGGCGGCGACCGGTAGGGCGATGCTCTGCATGCCCAGCGCCATCCCCTCGATGATGTTCGTGGCCGATCCGGTCTGCGCGGCCGCGGCCAGCCGCTGGGTCGGCCGGTATGAGGCCGACGTGTAGAATTCCGTGGCATAGCCGATGACGATCCCGGCCACCAGCCCGGAGAGGAACGCCCAGTAGATGGCCAACCCGCCGAGCTGGAGGTAGATGACGGCGCCAGCGAGCACGGCCGTCGAGATCGTGGCGGCCAGGATACCGCGGTTGAGCGCCTTGTGCGCGGATTCGGTCCCGCGCACCCGCACCATCAGCGTGCCGAGCAGGCTGCCCACGATCCCCAGCGCGCAGAGCAGGAACGGCAGCGTGACCCGGGCGCCCTCGCCGGAGGCGACCCCGAGCGCCACCGCCGCGATGAGCGATCCCACGTAGCTCTCGAAGAGGTCGGCGCCCATCCCGGCCACATCCCCGACGTTGTCCCCGACGTTGTCGGCGATGACCGCGGGGTTCCGGGGATCGTCTTCCGGGATCCCGGCCTCGACCTTGCCCACGAGGTCGGCGCCGACGTCGGCCGCCTTGGTGTAGATCCCTCCGCCCACGCGCGCGAACAGCGCGACCGACGACGCGCCGAAGGAGAAGCCGAAGAGGGCGTTGGGGTCGCCCAGGATGCGGAAGAGCGCGAGCACGCCCAGCAGGCCGAGCGAGACGACACCGAAGCCCATCACCGCGCCGGAGCGGAAGGCCAACACCAGCCCGGCGTTGAGGTCGCTCTTCACCGCCCAGGCCGCCCGCCCGTTGGCCAGGGTAGCGATGCGCATCCCCAGGTTGCCCGCGGCGACGGAGAGGACGGCCCCGGTGAGGAACGCGAGGGCCAGCGGCCACGTCAGGGCGAGCCCGAGGATCACGGTGACGACGGCGACGAAGACCCCCAGCACGCGATATTCGCGGGCCAGGAAGGCCATCGCCCCCGTGCGGATCGCGCCGGCGATCTCCCGCATGCGGTCGTTCCCAGGATCGGCCCGGCCGATCCACGAGGCCGTGGCTAGGGCGTACACCAGCCCGACCGCGCCGATCACCAGCGCCCCGTACCACACCGACATCGACTCTACCAGCGACATGGTCCGCCCCCGCCAGCGATGAAGTGCCTCACCGTTGCCACGGATCGCTGTAGCGTTCTTCCTTCCAGGGATCGGCGTGGTTATGGTAGCCGTTCCGCTCCCAGAAGCCGCGGCGATCCCGGGCCATCAGCTCCACACCGCGCACCCACTTGGCGCTCTTCCAGAAGTACAGCGGGGGGACGACCAGGCGCAGCGGCCAGCCGTGGTCCGGCGTGAGGTCGGCGCCGTCCGCCCGGTGGGCGAACAGCGCGTCGTCGGCCAGCAGGTACGCCAGCGGCAGGTTCGCCTCGTATCCGTGCTCGGCGTGTACCATGGCGAACTGCCCCGAGGCCTTCGGGCGGGCGAGCTCCAGCACCGTCCGCGCCCGCACGCCTTCGAAGGTCACGCCGAACTTCGACCAGGCGGTCACGCAGTGGATGTCGCAGGTCAGCGTGGTCTTGGGCAGGGCCATGAACTCGGCGTAGCTGAGGCGGACCGGAGACTCCACCTCGCCGAAGACCTGAAAGTCCCACCGGGCGGGGTCAAAGCGGGGCACCGATCCAGAGTGCAGGACGGGCCACTTCTCGGTTTCGTACTGCCCGGGAGGCAAGCGGTCGCTCATGCGCTGGGGAGTCCCTCCGCCATTATAGTCAATCGCGCCTATACGGCAATGTCGCGCCGGGCAAAGACGATCACGGCCAGGAGCATGGAGACCGCGGCCACGGCCAGGGGGACGGAGAGATCCCCCCACTGCGCTCCGCCCCGCCGGATGATCTCCTGCGGATCCCAGTAGCTGAACATCGAGTACGGCCGGAGCCAGGCCCACTCCGGCGAGAGATTGGCCAGGTAGTTCCCCAGGTACGAGACAAGCGCGAATCCCACGCCCGCGCCGGCGGCACGCCCGCCCTCGCTCGCCGCCGCGGACGCCAGCAGCGCCACGCCGGCCAGGGACCACAACACGGCCAGCCCGGCGCCGGCGACCCAGGCAAAAGCGGTGTGGTTGACCGGGCCGAGCCCGTACAGCGCCGGCCAGATCGCCGTCCCTCCCCACAGCACGGCCATGAGCAGCGTCGTCCCCAGCAGCAGGACGAGCGCCACTCCGCCGACGATCTGCGGCCGCGTCACCGGACGCACCAGCACGACCGCGATGGTGCGCCGCTCGATCTCACCGGCCAGCCCGCCCGAGGCGAACGCGATGACGAAGGCGAGGTAGAGGACGAGCATCATGGGGTGGATGAAGATGAAGGCCAGAAAGCCCGGCGCCGAGAACAGCTGGGCCACTTCCGCCCCGATGAGCGCGCGCACGCCCTGCGGGAGGATGTCCATCATGGGGCCGAGCGCCCCCACGTCCACGCTGCGGAAGACGAGCACGATGAGGTACTGGAAGATCAGCGCGGTGGCGGCGTAGATCATCAGCGCGCGGGCCCCCATGCGCAGCCGGCGGGAGAGCTCAACGCCCATCGCGGCCCTCCCGGTAGAAGCCGAGGAACACATCCTCGAGCGACGGCCGCTCCCAGACCAGGTCGAGCACCCGGCGGGCCGCCAGCGCGGCGAGCGTCGGCCCGATCTGGGGGACGGGCACGCGCAGCGTGGCCCGGGCGCCCTGGACCTCTTCGACGACCACGCCTCCCGGCGGCGCAAACCGGCCGACTTCCGCGGGCTCCGCGAAGTGCACCTCGACCCGGCGGATACTGCGCGCCCGCAGCGTATCGATCCGGTCCAGCGCCACGAGTTGCCCGTTCCGGATGATCGCCACGCGGTCGCAGGTCCGCTCGACCTCCCACAGCAGGTGGGAGGACAGGAACACCGTCCGGCCCCGGGCGCGGAGCTCGGCGAGCAGCAGGTAGAACTGCTGCTGCATGAGCGGATCGAGCCCTTCGGTGGGCTCATCGAGGATCAGTAGCTCGGGTCCGTGCTGCAGCGCCTGGACGATGCCGAGCTTCTGCTTCATCCCTTTCGAGTACTGGCGGATCGGCTTGGCCAGGTCCGCCGCCCCCAGCGCAAAGCGGGCGAGGAGATCGGCGCGCTCCGCGGGACGGCGGCCTGTCAAGCCGGCCAGATAGTCGAGCAGCTGCGCGCCGGTCATGCGCTCGAACAGGCTGAGCTCCCCGGGGACGACGCCCAGGCGCGCGCGGTCGATGCGCTGCACCGGCATGCCGAACAGCCGGCTGGACCCACGCTGCGGCCGGACGAATCCGAGCAGGCAGCGGATGGTCGTGGTCTTGCCCGCGCCGTTCGGTCCGAGGAAGCCGAAGATCTCTCCCGGCGCCACGCTGAAGGTCACGTCCTCGATCCCGCGCCGCCGCCCGTACCACTTCGTCAGGCGGGCGGTCTCGATGACCGCCTCAGCGCTGGCCATCGTCATCCTTCGCGTTGAACCGGTTCATGGCCGCGGCAATGCCCGCCGTCACCGCCGTCTCTACGGCCTCGGCCGCGCGCGTGAGGCTCTTCTCCACGGCGGCGGCCTCGCCGTCGGTGAACCGGGTGAGGACAAACTCGGCCGGGTCGACGCCCAGCGGCGGGCGGCCGATCCCCACGCGGAGGCGGGGAAACTCCGTCGTCCCCAGCGCCTCGATGACGGACTTCAAGCCGTTGTGCCCCCCCGCGCTGCCCCCGGCCCGGAGCCGCAGACGGCCGAGCGGCAGATCGATGTCGTCGACGATAACCAGGATGTCCTCGGGCCGGAGGCGGTGGCGGCGGCGCAGATCGCGCACCGCCTCGCCGCTCACGTTCATGTAGGTGACCGGCCGGGCCAGCAGCACGCGCTGGCGGCCGATGGTCCCCCGGCCCACCTCCGCCCACCCCTCGTCCTGGCTCACCCGGATGCCGGCCCGGTCGGCGAGACGCGCGAGGACCTCCCACCCCACGTTGTGGCGCGTCCCGCGGTAGCGGCGGCCGGGATTCCCCAAACCCACGATGAGCTTCATGACCTCATGCTTCGATGGACCTGGTGTCAATGACAAGAGGGCGCCCAGAATGAAGCGCCCCCGATCGGTTCGCACGGGTGATGGGTGCCGCTACGTCACCCCAACGGGCAGGAGGGGTCCTGCGGTCCCCTCCCGCACCCGCCCCCGCGACCTGGCTACTCTTTCTTTTCGGACTCGGCGGGCTTGCCCTTCCCCTCGGGCTTCTCGGGCTTCGCCTCGGCGCCCTCCGCAGCCTCGCCCGGCGCGGCGGCCGGTGCCGCCGCGGCCTCGGGGGTGACCGCCGGAGCGGCCTCCTCGACGACCCGCGGCGCAACAACGGTGGCCACCACTTCCTCGGGCTCGGTGATCAGCGTGACGTCCGGGGGAAGGATCAAGTCGCTCACATGGACCGACTTGCCCAGCGGCAGACCGGAGACATCGAGATCGAGGTGCTCGGGGATCTGTGTGGGCAGGCACTCCACGATCACCTCGCGCAGGTGCGGCTCGAAGATGCCCCCGTCCTCGGTGACGCCTCTCGGCGTGCCCTTGAAGATGATGGGGACGTGCGCTTCCACCGTTTCGGTGAGGTTGACGGTGGTGAAGTCCACGTGGATGATGTCCCGGCGGAAGATGTCGCGCTGGACGGCCTTGACCATCACCGTCCGCGCCGCCTGGGCCCCGTCCTCGATCATCATGTCGATGAGGACGTTCATGCCGGCGGACGTGTGCAGCACCCCGCGCAGCGCCTTCGCGTCCACGGCGACAGCGGTGGCGTCGATGCCGCGGCCGTAGATGACCCCCGGAACCTGACCGGCGCGGCGGAGCTTCTTCACCACGCCCGTCCCGGTGCCGGGGCGGACCTTGGCCTGCAGATTGACCCGTTCCATATGGGTGCCTCCAAAGCAAACGGCCGGAGCTCCGGCCGGGGAATGCCGACGCTCATTATAACAGGGGACGGGGGAACAGGGAACGGCTCAGGTCTGCATCCGGGGATCGAGCAGGTCGCGCAGGCCGTCCCCCAGCAGGTTGAATCCCATCACGGTCAGGAAGATCGCCAGCCCCGGGTAGATCGACAGCCACGGCGCCTCGGTGAGATAGTCGCGCCCCACCGTCAGCATCGATCCCCAGGACGGCGTCGGCGGCTGGGCCCCCAACCCCAGGAACGAGAGGCTGGCCTCGGCCAGGATGGCGCCGCCGATGCCGAGCGTCACGAGGATGATCGCGGGGGCCACGATGTTGGGCAGGAGGTGGCGGAGGATGATCCGCCGGTTGGACGCGCCCAGCGCGCGGGCCGCCTCGACGAACTCCTGCTCCTTCACCGCCAGCACCGCCCCGCGCACGACCCGGGCCAGCGACGTCCAGCTGACCAGCCCAAGCGCGATGAAGACATTGTAGAGGCTGGGACCGATCACCGCCATGATGGCGATGGCGAACAGCAGGCCGGGGAAGGCGAAGATGATCTCGGCCAGCCGCATGATCAGGTTGTCCACCGACCCGCCGTAGAAGCCGGAGAGCAGTCCCAGGCCCACGCCGAGCGTCAGCGCCGACGCCTGTACCGCCGCCCCGACGCCCAGCGAGATCCGCGCACCGTAGACGACCCGGCTGAAGACGTCCCGGCCGAAGGTGTCGGTCCCGAACCAGTAGCGGCCGTCCGGCCTCCGCAGATAGTCGTCCAGCTCACCCCGCACGGGATTGTGCGGCGCGATCCAGGGCGCCAGCACGGCCGCGGCGATCAGCCCGCCGACGAGGATCGCCCCGATGGTCAGGTTGCGCAGCCGCCGGGCCCGGCGCCAGACGGCCTGCCGGCGGCGGAGCGGCACGGGCAGAGCCGGACGGGAGGCGGTCACGGCGCGCAACCGGCTACTCATACCTGATCCTCGGGTCCAGCCAGGCGTAGGACAGGTCCACGAGGAGGTTGAGGCCGATGAAGATGGTGGCGATGAAGAGCACACAGCCCTGGACGACCGGCAGGTCGCGCGCGCCGATGGAGTCCAGGAGCAGCCGGCCCACGCCCGGCCAGGAGAAGACCCGCTCGGTGATCACCGCGCCGGACAGCAGCCCGCTGATCTGGACGCCGACGATCGTGACGATCGGGATCGCCGCGTTCCGCAGGGCGTGGCCCGCGATCACGCGCCGTTCGGCGAGCCCCTTCGCCCGCGCGGTGCGGACGTAGTCCTGGCGGATCACCTCGAGCATGGACGACCGGGTGAGGCGCGCGATCACCGCGGACAGCCCGGTCCCCAGGGTGATCGCCGGCATAATGAGATAGGGGAAGGCCGGGCCGTACCCCGAGGGCGGCAGCCAGCGCAGCTGCACGGCGATCACGTAGATGAGCAGCAGCCCCAGCCAGAAGTTCGGCACGGAGACCCCGAACGTGGCCAGCATGATGCTCGCCGAGTCGAGCGCCGTGTTCTGCCGGACCGCGGCGAGGATCCCCAGCGGGATGCCGAGGAGGACGGCGATGCCCAGCGAGGCGGCGGCGAGGGCGGCCGTGGCCGGGAAGCGCTCCAGGATGGACTCCAGCACGGGTTGCTCGCTGCGGTAGGAGAGGCCGAGGTCCCCCCGGGCCGCGTTGGCCAGGAACTTCAGGTACTGCACGGGGACGGGAGCGTCGAGCCCCCACTTCTCCCTGAACAGCCGCGCGCCCGCCGGATCGGTGCTGGCCATCTTCTCGTCCACGAGAGCCGTCACCGGATCTCCCGGGACGACGTACATGAGGATGAACGTGACCAGCGTGACCCCGATGAAGACGGGGATAGCGAGGAGGAGACGGCGGAAGACAAAAGCAGGCAAGCCTCTCGGCATCAGAGAGAATGGTTACGGGACGGGCGGAAGCAGAGCACTTCCGCCCGCCTGCTCAACGCCCTATCCACACCTTCGTCATGTCCTGCGCGTCCATCTCCAGGGGGTTCCCCGCCAGGCCGTGGACGTTCGGCTGGTGGACCAACACCGCCTTGTTGTAGTTGAAGATGAACCACGGAGCGTCCCGGACGATGAGCTCCTCCGCCTGCTGGCAGAGCCGGATCTGCTGGGCCTCGTTGAAGGTCCGCTCGGCCTGGTCGAGGAGCTGGTCCACCCGCTCGTTCTTGTAGAACATCCGGTTCCCCGCCGGGCCGATGTTGCGGGACCGGAACGCCGACAGGTAGCCGACGCAGCTCTGCGTCCCGCCCCAGGAGAGGACGTAGGTGGGAATCTCCCCCTTCCCGGCGCGGTCGATCACCACCCCAAAGTCCTGCTGGAGGATGCGCGTACGGACGCCGGCGTCGCTCCAGTACCGCTGGATGCCCTCCATCCAGCGCCCGGTCGTCGGGCTGCTCGAGCCGTGGAGCTCGAGATCCACGCCGGTGGGATGCCCCGCCTGCGCGAGCAGCTCCCGGGCGCGCTGCGGGTCGTAGTCATAGCCGCGGAGGTTCCGGTTGAAGGCCGGGTGGCTGGGCGGGAAGATCCCGGTCGGCGCGAAGGCCTTGTTCGCCAGCACCGTGCGGACCAGCGCCGCCTTGTCCACCGCGTGGTTCAGGGCCTGTCTCACCCGCACATCGGTCAGCGGAGGCTTCGTGACGTTCAGGCCCACGTGGCGCGTAAAGAGCTCCGCGACCTCGATGACGTAGGGCTTCCACCTGGCATCCTCGGCGTAGCGGCGGTAGGTGGCGTCGCTGAGGATCATGAACTCGAGCCGCCCGGTGTCGAACTCGGCCTGCGCCGTGGCGGGATCGGGGATGATCCGGAACTCGAGGGCGCTGACGAGCGGCCGTCCCGCCCAGTAGCCGGGGTTCGCCCGCAGCAGGATGCTCGTATCCCGCTGCCAGGAGACGAAGACGAACGGCCCCGAGCCCACCGGGCGCTGCCCGAACTCCCGGCCCAGGCGCTCCACGTCCTCCCTGGGCACGACATACAGACCGGTGTAACCCGCGAAGTTGAGCAGGAAGCCGGCTTCGACGACGCTGTTGGTGATGGCCACGCGGTAGCGGTCGAGCACGCGGACGCCGCTGACTTCGCGGGCCTGCCTGGCGATGAACTCCTGCGCCCCCGCCAGCCGGTCCCACGTACGCGCGTTGGGGGAGGCGATCTCCGGCGTGAGGATGCGCTCGATGCTGTATTTGACGTCGTCGGCCGTCACCTCGCGCCCGCTGTGGAAGCGCATGCCGCGCCGCAGGCGAAAGGTGATCGTACGGCCGTCAGGGCTGACCGTCCAGGACTCGGCGGCCCGCGGGACGATGCGCAGGGTCCGCGGATCGACGTCGAGCAGGGTGTCGAAGATGTTGACCATCACGACCTGCTGGCGGATCAACCGGGCCAGCGCGGGATCCAGGGTGGCCGGGTCGCTGCTCAGCGCACGGCGGAAGTGCCCCCCCTGGATCGGGGCCTGCGGGGAGGCGGGTGGCGCGAGCGCCGCGGCCACGAGCCCGACGCAGATCGCCGCCCACCAGTGACCTCGGTTCACGCGCACGCGGCACCTCCAGGGACCTGATGGCTCTCCATTCGATTGGCCTGCAGGACCGCCCTCCCCCGCCGTCTGAATATGGTGGGGTGCAGCTGCGCGCCGCTTCACCCATCCGGACCGGCCTGCGGCCTGAGGGGCTCAGGGACATCGAGACCCTGCTGGACGAGGGCATCACCGGCGGCGTCTTTCCCGGCGCGGTCGCCTTGATCGCGCGGGGGGACCAGGTGGGCTGGCAGACGGCGCGGGGGGATGCGCAACGCACGCCCTCGCGCCGGCCCGCGAACACCGGCACCCTCTACGACCTGGCCTCGCTGACGAAGATTTCGGCCGCGCTGCCCGTCGCGGTGTCCCTGTGGCAGCAGGACCGGCTCGATCTTGATGCCCGGGTGGGCTCGGTGGTGGAGGAGTTCACCGCAGACGGCCGGGAGGCCGTCACCTTTCGCCACCTGCTCGCGCACACCTCAGGGCTCCCGGCCTGGAAGGCGCTCTACCTGGAGGGCACGACGCCGGAAGCCATCCTCGCCGCTGTCTGCCGGACCCCGCTGTCCGCGGCCCCCGGAACCGCGGTGGAGTACTCGGACCTCGGCATCCTGCTGCTGGGCGCCGCGATGGAGCGGATCGCGGGGCGGCGGATCGACGCGCTCGTCCGCGAGTGGGTCGTGGCGCCGCTGGGCCTGACCGACACAATGTATACGCCGGCGCAGTCGCTGTGGGGGCGATGCGCCGCGACCGAGGAGGGCAACGTCTACGAGCGCGACAAGGTCGGCGCGGCCGGCGCGGGCTTCCCCTGGCGCGAGCATGTGCTGTGTGGCGAGGTGCATGACGGAAACGCGCACTACGGGCTGCAGGGGATTGCTCCCCACGCGGGCCTCTTCTCCACGGCCTGGGATGTCGGGACGCTCGCGCTGCAGTGGCTCCGGCCGGGGAGGCTGCTGATGGAGGCCGCCGTACGAGAGGCCACGGCGGACCAGCGCCGCGGCGCGGACGGCTACCCCCGGGGGCTGGGGTGGGTGCTGCACCACGAGGGGACCTTCTTCGAAGCGCTCGGCCCGCGCGCGTTCGGCCACACCGGATTCACGGGGACGTCGGTGGCCGTGGATCCGGACGAGGATCTCATCGTCGTCCTGCTCACCAACCGCGTGCACCTGGGCGGAGGGAACACCAAGATCCAGGAGTTCCGCCCGCGCTTCCATGCCGCGGTGGCGCGGGCCGCCCGTCGATGATCTCCCGCGACGCCGCCGGCCAGCACTTCCTGGTGGATTTCTCCGGTCCCGAGATCACGCCGGAGGTGGAGCGCCTCATCCGCGAGGGGCGCATCGGCGGGGTGATCCTGTTCGCCAAGAACATCCGCTCGGCCGGGCAGGTGCGCGATCTGACAGCGGACCTTCAGCATCTCGCCGCAGACGCGGGGCTTCCCCCCCTGCTCATCTCCGTTGACCAGGAGGGCGGCATGGTCAACCGCCTCACCGAGGGCGTGACACTCTTCCCGGGAGCGATGGGGCTCGGCGCGTCGGGACGCCCTGCCGATGCCGCCGCCGCAGCGCGCATGACCGCCCTGGAACTGCGGGCGCTGGGGATCAACGTGAACCACACCCCCGTCCTCGACGTCAACAGCGACGCGGCGAATCCCATCATCGGTGTGCGGGCCTTCGGCGACGATCCCGACGCGGTGGGCCGGCTCGGCGCCGCCTATCTGGCCGCGGCGAGAACCGCCGGCGTGCTGGCCACCCCCAAGCACTTCCCCGGCCACGGCGCCACGGTGGTCGACTCGCACCTCGACCTCCCGACCGTCCGCAAGGATCCGCAGGGCCTCAGGCGCCAGGACATCGCCCCGTTCGCCGCGGCGCTGGCGGCGGGCGCCGACGGGCTGCTCACCGCCCACGTCGTCTATCCGGCCCTCGATCCCGATCTCCCGGCCACGCTGTCCAGATCGGTCCTGACCACGCTGCTGCGTGAGGAGTTGGGCTTCGAGGGAGTCGCGTTCACGGACTCGATGGACATGAAGGCGATTTCCACGCGGTGGGGCCGCGGTCCCGCGGCCGTGCGCGCGCTGGCCGCGGGCGTGGACGTGATCATGGCGTGCGGTCCGGCCGCCGCCCAGTGGGAGGCGCTCGACGCGGTCCGCGCAGGGATCGACGATGGGACCGTCGAGGCGGACGCCGTCAGGCGCAGCCACTCGCGCATCGCGGCCATCAAATCCCGCTACGCCGCCGGTCCCGCGGCTCCGGCGTTCGAGCGGCAGGCGCACGAAGCGGCGGCGCAGGAGATCGCGGACCGGGCCGTGACCCTCGTGCGGGATGAGGCGCACGCCATCCCGCTGCGCGGAGGACGGATCGCCGTGCTCCACGTCGGAAGCGACGCATGGGTCACGGCCGCCGCGCGCCTGGGGGAAGAGCTCGCCGCCCTCGTGCCCGGCGTCACCGTGGCCGCCTCGGCCGGGGACGTCACCGGCCGGTTGTGGGACGCCGTCGTCGTGGTCAGCCTCTCGTGGCGGTCCTACGAAGGCGTGGCCACTATTGCCCGGCTGCACGGAGAATTCGGCGACAGGCTCGTCGTCGTCGGAGCCGGCAATCCGTATGAGCTGGCGCGCTTCCCGCAGGTGCGGACGTATCTCGCCGCGTACGGACCCGATCCCGCCAGCATGCGGGCGGCAGCCAAAGTCCTGGCCGGCCGGCTGGAGCCGCGAGGACGGCTGCCCGTCGACCTCCCGCCGCTCTACAGACGTGGCCACGCTGCCTGAACCGCAGCCGCTCGGCCCGGACCGAGCTCATCTGACCCGGCGGGATCATCCCGGGAGGGCTATGTGAACTCGTTCCAGACCGAGTCCACTTGGCCCGGTGAGGCCATGACCCGGGAGGGCTGTGCGAGCCCGCCCCGGGGCGAGCCGGAGCGGGCCTAGAGCCGGCGGACCTCCTCCACCTCTAGAACGACCGGGTCACTTTCCGCAGTCCGCGCGGGCGATCGGGATCGAACCCCCGGGCCAGGGCGAGGTGGTACGCGAGCAGCTGCAGCGGCACGATCGCGACGTGAGGCGTCAGGATCTCCGGGATGCCCGCGGGCACAGGGATCACCGTGTGCGCCAGCCCCTCGAACCCCCGGCCCGGGGCCACGAGCACCAGCCGGGCGCTCTGCGCCGCGAGCCGCCGGGCCACCCGGCGGAGGTGTCCGCGGGTCCGGCCGGGGGGTGCGATCATGATGACGGGAAAGCGGCGGCCGACGACGGCGATGGGTCCGTGGAGCAGATCGGCCGAGGACAGCGCCTCGGCCGCCACCTGCGCGGTCTCCTTGAGCTTGAGGGCCGCCTCGCGCGCCGTGGCGAAGTTGTAGCCGCGGGAGGTCACGAGGCAGCGACGCACGCCGCTCAGCCGGAGGCTGAGCGGCCGGACGGCGTCGTCAGCGTCCAGTGCCCGCTCCACCCACCTGGGCAACCGGTCATGCGCATCGAGCAACCGGCGGTCCTCCGCCATGGACGCGACCAGCAGGCTGAGCACTGCGAGCTGGGCGGTGTACGTCTTCGTCGCCGCCACGCTCCGCTCGACTCCTGAGTGCAGGAGGAGCGTGTCGTGGGCGGCCGCCGCGAGCGGGGAACGCGGGTCGTTGGTGATGGCGACCGTCCGGGCCCCGGACGAGCGTGCCGCCTCCACGTACCGCACGATGTCGGACGACCGCCCGGACTGCGAGAGCCCCAGCACCAGGGCGCCGCGGAGGCGCGGGACCGTGCGGTAGATGGTGACCACGGACGGCGACGCCAGCCCCGCAGGGATGCCCAGCAGCGTTTCGAAGAGGTAGTGACCGTACAGCGCGGCGTTATCCGACGTCCCGCGTGCGGCCAGGAACACCACCGGTGGCGGGCGGCGGCGGAGGGACCGGGCAAGGCGGAGGAGCGGGCGGCGTTCCGCCTCGAGCAGGCGCGACAGCGCCGCAGGCTGCTCCCGGATCTCCGCGATCGTCAGGCTGCCCCGCATGAGTCTACACTTCCTGCCGGCCTCGCCCGTCCCTCCGCCAGCTCGCGGCGCCGCGGAGGCGCATCGAACGATGGGAGGTAGAATGACGTTAGTGGAGCTGAGCGCCGAGGACGGCCCTGGAGGGGATGCGCATGAGGTCGTGGGGCATACGGAGCATCATCGCGGCGGTGGCGCTGGTCGCCCTGACGGCCGGCGCGGCGCCGGCCGCGCCGCGCACGACGCTGGAGTTCTGGACGATCTCGCTCCAGCCGTTCTTCACCGACTACATGAACCGCCTCATCGCCGCGTACGAGAAGGCCAATCCCGGCGTGGACGTCCGCTGGGTGGACGTGCAGTTCCAGGCGATCGAGCAGAAGCTGCTGGCCGCGATCGCCGGCCGCGTGCCGCCCGACGTGGTGAACCTGAACGTCGAGTTCACGGTGCGCATCGCGGAGAAGGGCGCCCTGCTGGACCTAGACGCCGCCGTGCCCGCGGCGCGCCGCGCCGGGTACTTCGAGGGCCTGTGGACGAGCAGCCGCTTCCGCGGCCGCAGCTACGGCATCCCCTGGTACATCGCGCCGCCGGTCCTCATCTACAATACCGACCTGTTCGGCAAGGCCGGCCTGGATACGGCGAAGCCCCCGGCCAGCGAAGAGCAGATGATCAATACGGCCAAGACCATCAAGGAGCGCGCCAAGGCATACGGCTTCATGCCGCTCATCGACGGCACGCGGCTCATGCATCGCTTCCGCGAGAACGCGTTGCCCCTGCTCAGCGCCGACGGGAAGCGGGCGGTATTCAACTCGCCGGCGCACGTCGCCTACCTGCAGCGTCTGGTGGACCTCTTCAAGCAGGACTACTTCCCGGAGGACACGCTGCGGCGGGGATTCACCGGCGCGGTGGAACGGTACAGCGCCGGGCAGCTGGGGATGCTGTTGGTCGGGCCGCAGTTCCTCCTGCGGATCAAGGAAAGCAACCCTGAGGTCTATGCGACGACCGCGGTCGCGCCCTACCCCATGGGCCGGGGCCGCGTCATCCACGCCGGGCTGATGACCCTCACGGTGCCCAAGGCCAGCCGGCGCCAGCAGGAGGCGGTGAAGTTCGCCCTCTACGTCACCAACGACGCGAACCAGCTGGAGTTCTCCAAACAGAGCGTCGTCTTTCCCTCCACCAGGCAGGCGGCGGCGAACGCCTACTTCCGCCAGGGCGGTGCGGGGGCGGAATGGCGGGCCCGGGCCATCGCGGTGGACGAGTTGAAGTTCGGCCGCGACCTCACCGTGGTGGTGCCGAACCAGAGCGAGCTGTACAAAGTCTTCCGGGAGGCCGTGGAGAGCGCGTTCTTCGGGAAGATGAGCGCGAAGGAAGCGCTCGACTGGGCTGTCCGGGAGTGGAATGCCCGGCTGTAAGCGCCGCCTGCGGGCGATCTCCGCGGCGCCGGTGATAGGTGCGCTGGCGCTGGCGGCGCTCGGGCTGCCGCCGCTGGCTGCGGGGCCCGGACCGCGGCCTGGAGCCGCCTTCACCCCTGCGGGAGCCTCGCCCGCATCCCAGCCCGGGGGCCGGACCGTCCCCGACGCGTACGTGCCTGCGCCGTCTGATGGGGAGTTGCTCCCCCTCCCCAAGGAGGTCCAGCCCGGCACCGGCACCTTTACGCTGACATCGTCGGCCAGGATCGTCCTGGGCGACAACGCGTCCGACGAAGACCTCTACGCGGCACGGGAGCTCACGGAGGAGCTGCGGGCCCTGTCCGGGCCGGCGCTGCCGGTCGTACGCTCGGGGGACGTGACCGACGCGGCCGGCCACGTGCTCATCGGAGAGGCCGGCGCGCACACGCGGCTGCGCGAGGCCCTGGGCCGCAGCGGCGCAGCCCCGGTGACCGACGCCGAGGGTTACCTCCTGCAGGTCACGCCGACCTCCGTCATCGTCGCGGGCGCGGACCGCCGCGGCACCTTCTACGGCGTGCAGACCCTGCGGCAGCTGCTCCGGAGCAGCCGCGGGCGGGCGCTCCGGGAGATCACGATCCGGGACTGGCCGGATCATCCCATCCGGGCCGTGCACATCCTGCTGGATCGCGCCTCCGATCCGCTCCACATCGAGCTCATCGACCGGATCCTGGCTCCGCACAAGATCAACACCCTCGTCGTCCAGGCCGAGCACGTGCAGTGGGAGAGCGGCCGGCCGCTGTGGGCGCCCGACGAGCGCGGCGCGACCAAGGACCAGGTGCGGCGGCTGCTGGCGGCCGCGCGCGCGCACCACATCCAGGTCATCCCGCTGGTGGCCACCCTCGGACACAGCGAGTGGGTCTTCGCCGGCCTGCGCGACACGGCGCTCTGCCAGCAGGTCGCCCACATCCCGCGGCGGCTGCGCGAAGAAGGGCGCGGGCAGGTGACCTGCGACCGCAGCCGCGGGGTGTTCCCGGCGGTCTACGATCCGGACCGCCAGATCACAGCGGGCGGCGCGACGACGACGCTGAACCAGGCGCTCATCCTGCCGGTGCTGCGGGAGGCCATCGAGCTGTTCAGGCCCCAGTTCCTCCATCTCGGACATGACGAGGTTCGCGGCCCCTCGGGGGTGCGGTATGACATGGATCTCTACCTCCGCGACGTCATCACGCTGGCCCAGGCCCTCAAGGCCGCCGGCGTGAGACCCATGATCTGGGGCGACGTGCTGTGGGAGCGGCGGACCGAAGCGGAGCGTGATCCCCAGTTCGGCGCGCTGCCCCGCGACCTGGTCGTCGTCCCCTGGAAGTACGAAGACGTCCGCGAGTATCCGGAGATGACCTACTTCAGGCAGGCCGGCTTCGACGTCCTCGGGGCGACGTGGTACCGCCTGCAGAACACCATCTTCTTCAGCCGGGCCGCCGACGCCGCCGGCGCGCTGGGCATGATCCGCACGACCTGGACGGGGCAGTTCCAGAACCGCGCCGTCCTGGACCGCGCGTACCGGCAGCTGTACACGTATCTGTCCGCCGCGGCCTACTTCTGGACCGCCGCCCGGCCGGCGCCCGGCGCCTTCCCGAGTGAGGCACGCCTGGCGCGGCGGTTCGCGGATCTGTGGCGGGCCGGCACCGCCGATCCGTCGCCGATCCGGGGGACCCTGCTGGACCTCAGAGCGGTCGCCACCCAGGCTCACACGGACAGCGACGGGCGGGGATGGCTCGGCAAGGGACCGGAGTACGATCTCAGCGCGCTCGGCGCCGGGCGGAAGCGCCTGGGAGGCTTCATCTTCGAGGTGCTGGATCCCGCCGCCAACAAGGGGAAGAGCCTCATCATGCTGCGCGGGGAGCGCGACGTCGCCGCCGGGCAACCGGCCAGCGTCACGGTACGCTGGTCCGGCCGGGCCGCGTGCCTGGCGTTCCTCCACACCGCGCTGGACCGGGCTCCCAGCTTCGGCGACGTGATCGGCCGCTACACGATCACCCTCGCCGGCGGCCGGCGTGTTCCCGTGGAGGTGTCCTACGGGCGGAACATCAACAGCTGGCTGTGGGACGCCGACAGAGGAATCGCGTCCATCGACCATGAAGTCGCGTGGACGGGCACGACGCGCGCGGGGAACGACGTCTACCTGCAGATCCTGCGCTGGCGCAATCCGGAACCCGCCCGGGCCGTGACGTCGATCACGCTGAGCAGCCGGGGGGGACGGGCCAGTCCGGTGGTCTTCGCCATCACCGCGCTGGACAGGTGCCCGTGACCCGCACCCTGAGCCGCCGGATGCCGCAGTGCCCATGGTGACCCTGAGCCGCCGGGTGCGCCACAGCCGATTGTGATCCTCAGCCGCCGCGCGCGCAGCACGCTGATCGCCTATCTCTTCCTGCTGCCGGCCCTGGGCCTGCTGGCCGTCTTCACCTTCTATCCGGTGGTCTACGGGACGGTGCTCAGCCTGTTCAGCTACGACATCATCAACCCGCCGCGTTATGTCGGGCTGGAGCAGTTCCAGAAGCTGCTGCGCGACCGGTACTTCTGGATCGCCCTCACCAACTCGGCGAAGTACATCCTGGTCGTCCCCGTCATCCAGCTCAGCTCGATCCTGCTGGCGGTGCTCGTCAACCGGTCGCTGCGCGGCATCCAGGCCTTTCGCGCGGCGTATTACGTGCCCGTGATCACCTCATGGCCGGTGGTCGGGATCATGTGGACGTGGATGTACGATCAGGCCGGCATCGTGAACTGGGTGCTGCGCTCGCTGGGGGCCATCGAGCGCCCGCTGTCGTGGCTCAGCCATCCGACCATCACGCTGTACGCCGTGATGTTCGTCACCCTGTGGAAGGGGTTGGGCTGGTACATGGTCATCTACCTCGCCGGGCTGCAGTCCATCCCGGCCGAGTACGAGGAGGCGGCGGGCCTCGACGGCGCGTCCCGGGCCCGCGTCTTCTGGCACATCACGGTGCCGCTGCTGCGGCCCTACGTGCTGCTGGCCTCGCTCATCTCGACGATGTCGGCGGTGAAGGTCTTCGAGGAGATCTACGTCATGACGCGCGGCGGGCCGTTCTTCAGCACCTACACGATGTTCATGTACATCTTCGACGAGGCGTTCCAGGAGCTCAACATGGGCTACGCCGCGGCGCTGGCCGTCGTGCTGGCCGCCGTCATCCTGGTGTTCTCCGTGATCAACTTCCGCGTCTTCCGCCGGGGCGGACTGGAGTACTACTGATGCGCAGGCTCGTCCTCTATACTCTGCTGGTCGCCCTCGCCGTCTTCACGACGTTCCCGTTCCTCTGGACGCTGCTCATCTCGCTGAAGACCAGCGGGCCGATCTTCTCCATCCCGCCCGACCTGACGCTGCGCGGCCTGTCGGCGGCAAACTACGCGGGCGTGTGGCAGACGCTGCCCCTGCCGCGCTACGTGCTGAACAGCCTCTACATCAGCGCCATGGGCGTCGGCCTCACGCTGGTGATCTGCTCGCTGGCCGCCTATCCGCTGGCCCGGATGCAGTTCGCGGGGAAGAGCGTCGTCTTCTACGCGATCATCGCCACGCTGATGCTGCCCGAGCACATCGGGCTGATCGTGAACTTCGTGACGATGATCAAGCTGCGCCTCGTGGACACCTACACGTCGGTCTTCCTCCCCTCGCTGGCCAGCATCTTCGGGATCTTCCTGCTCCGGCAGGCCTATCTCTCCGTGCCCCAGGAGCTGGAGGATGCGGCGCGGATCGACGGGGCGAACGAGCTCGTCATCTGGCGCCACGTCATGCTGCCGCTCATCACGCCGGCCCTGGCCACCCTGGCCATCTTCCAGTTCGTGGCCTTCTGGAACAGCTTCCTCTGGCCGATCATCATCCTCAAGACCCCCGACAAGTACCCGCTGGCCGCGGGGTTGCTCTACCTGCGGGGCTTGTTCGCCCACAACACGCGCTACATCGCCGCGGGCACCGTCATCGCCACCCTGCCCATCGTGATCGTCTTCCTGTTCACCCAGCGGTACTTCATGCGCGGGATCGCCGCGGGGGCGATCCGCTAGATGGACGCCCCCGGCCGCGTGGAGGCGTGCCCGTAGATGCTCCACCCGCGGCTGCTCTTCGTCCCGCTCGACGACCGGCCGGTGTGCCTGGACTTCGTTGTGGGGCTGGGGCAGGCCGCGGGACTGGAGGTACGCACTCCTGACCGCGCCGCCCTCGGAGGCCGCCGCCGTCCCGCAGACGTGACGGCGCTCTGGACGTGGCTGGAGGAGGAGCTTCAGGGCGGGGACGCGGGGGCGCTGATCGCCTCGGCGGAGATGCTCTCCTTCGGGGGGCTGGTGGCGTCGCGGAGGAGCACCGCCCCGTTAGAGGCGATCGAGCCCTGGCTCCGCCGCCTGGAGGAAGTCGGGGACCGGCTCCCGGTGTACGTCTCCGCCGTCATCCCCCGCACCCCGCAGCAGCCCACGGACGAGGATGCCACGCACTGGCTCAGCGGCGACGTCGAGGCGCGGCGCCGGCACCGGCAGCGGCAACTCCGCGTGCTGGAGACGCTCAGTGAGGCCGCAGCCCGCGGGAGATTCCGGTCCCTCCTCATCGGCCAGGACGACACGGCGCCGGGCAGCGCCGGCGCGGAGGACCGCGCCCGCCTGGAGGCACGGCTGAGCA
>Ga0209172_10001263_pt1 | contig 55681 bp, 50 predicted proteins | sample LarsenN4metaG_FD_184113 | JGI IMG/M metagenome (GOLD analysis project Ga0209172, IMG submission 184113) | Hot spring sediment bacterial and archeal communities from British Columbia, Canada, to study Microbial Dark Matter (Phase II) - Larsen... ...
CGGGGGCGTGACCATCCGCGACTTCGCCTTCGGCCTGACCATCGGCGTGCTCACGGGTACGTACTCGTCGATCTTCGTGGCCAGTCCCTTGCTCGTCGAGTGGCACAACTGGAGCGAGCACCGCGCGGGCCGCCGGCCCGAAGCCCCCAGTCAGGCCGAGCCTGTGCGCGAGGCTGTGCAGGTCGGCGGGCCGCGTCCGGCGGCCGCCCGCCCAGGAGGACCGCGGCCGGGGCGGCGGCGAAACCGACGGTAAGATGTTCATCGTCGGCGTCATCCTGCTGCTGGTCATCACGGTCTTCGTCCTGGAGAATCGCTCGCCGGTCACCGTCGAGTTCTTGGCCTGGCAGTACAATACGCAGCTGGGGCTCGCCCTTATCGCCGCCGCTGTGGCCGGCGCCGTCGTCATCTACTTCTCCGGGCTCCTCAAGCAGCGCGATCTCCGCGCGCAGGCCCGGGCCGCGGAAGCGAAGCTGCGGGAGCTGGAGCGCCAGCAGCGCCTCGCCGAGCGGCAGGCCGCTTCCGGTGAAGGGCAGCCCGCGCCGCGTCCGTAGCCGCCGCACACCGCTCACCGCCCGGCTGCGCGCCGGGGCGCGCTGATGCCCGCCCCCCGATGGCGGATCAGCCCACCGGCGGAGCATCTGCACGACCTCGTCCTCGCGTTGGGCGTCCAGCCGGTCACCGCCCAGATCCTCATCAACCGGGGGTATGATCGCCCGGCGGATGCCCGGCGGTTCCTCGATGCCCCGCTGGTCGGGCTCGCCGATCCCGACGCGCTCGTTGACATGTCTGCCGCAGCCGACCGTGTCGCAGCCGCGCTCCGGGCCCGCGAGCTCCTCACCGTCTACGGCGACTACGACGCGGATGGGATCACGGCCACCGCGATCCTCATCAGGGGCCTGACGGCCCTGGGGGCCCGGACCGCCTGGTACGTGCCCTCGCGCTTCCGCGAGGGATACGGGCTCAACGCCGGCGCGCTCGCCCGCCTGCGCGAGGACGGCCACCGGCTCGTCGTCGCCGTGGACTGCGGCGTGACGGCGTTCGACGAGATCGCACAGGCCGCGGCCTCCGGCCAGGAGATCATCGTGGTGGACCACCACGAGCCTCCCGGACGGCTTCCGCCCGCCGTCGCGGTCGTCGATCCCAAGCGCGCCGATGACCGAGGGCCCTTCCACGAGTACTCCGCCGCGGGGCTGGCCTTCCAGCTCCTCCGCGCGGTCCGCCGCCGGCTGGGCGAGGACGCGATCCCGCTGGATGTCGCCGACCTCGCCGCGCTGGGGACCATCGCCGACGTCGTGCCGCTCGTCGGCGACAACCGCATCCTGGCGCGGGCCGGCCTGCACCGCATGGCCACGGAGCCCCTGACGGGAGTGGCCGCGCTCGCCCGCGTGGCGGGAATCGCCGGAGCCGTGACCGCGCGGCATGTCGGGTTCTCCCTGGCGCCCCGTCTCAACGCCGCCGGCCGGCTGGGAGACGCGAGCGCCGCCGTCGGGCTCCTCCTCTCGGACGACCCCTCCGAAGCAGACGGCCTCGCCGCGTCGCTGGACGCGGCCAACCGCGCCCGCCAGGAGCTGTGCCAGCAGATCTTCGCGCAGGCGGCGGAGCGCGTGGAGCAGGAGCGGCTGCACGAGGCGCCGGCCATCGTCATCGCCGGAGAGGGCTGGCATCCCGGGGTCATCGGCATCGTCGCCTCGCAGCTCGTCGAGCGATACTACCGGCCCGCCGTCGTCCTGGGCGTGGACGGCGGGATCGGCAAAGGGTCGGCGCGGAGCATTGGGGCGTTCCACATGGTGGACGCGCTGGCGGAGTGCGGCGACCTGCTCACCCGGTTCGGCGGCCACGCGATGGCGGCCGGGCTGACGATCGCGGCTCCGCAGCTACCGGAGTTCTCCCGGCGCTTCGTCGAGGTGGCCGGCGCCCGGCTGGCCGCAGACGACCTCATCCCGCGCCTCGAGATCGACGCGGAGGTGGAGCTGGGAGCGCTCACCGAGGCGCTCGCCCGCGAGCTGCAACGGCTGGCTCCGTTCGGGGCGGGGAATCCCGAACCCGTGCTCGGGGCGCGGGGACTGCAGGCCGTGAGCACGCGCGTGATGGGCGATGGGATCCATCTCCGGCTGGGCGTAACAGACGGGCGCGCGTTCGCCGAGGCGGTCGGCTTCCGCCTGGGCGACGCCTCCGAGCTGCTGGCCTTCACGCGGGCCAGCGTGGATCTCGCCTTCACGCTCTCCCTCGACCGGTGGAACGACCAAGAGCGCGTGCAGCTCATCGTGCGCGACCTGGTCACGCCGGAGGTAGACCTGGACGCGGTGCTCACCGACAGCGGCCTCCTGGTCGACCGCCTCTTCGCCCGCGCCGCGGATTACCTCGGGGACGGCGTGCTCGGGCTCGAGGACGCGTTTGCCTTCAACACCAAAGTGGTCGGCGTGACGTTCGAGGGCCGGCAGGAGATCGTACGCCGGCTGACCGCCGGGGACGCGCTCACCCTGGAGCGTCAGCCGGCCAACCCGGTGGATCCGCACGCCGTCCGGGTGCTCACGCGCGCCGGGGAGCAGGTCGGCTACCTGAGCGCGCGCGTGGCCGCCCGCCTGGCCCCGTCGATGGACAGCGGGACACGGTACACGGCGACGGTAAGCCAGATTACCGGCGGTCCGGCGGCTTCGCCGGCCGGCGGCGAGGAGCGCAGCTACGGCGTGAACATTTCCGTGCAGCGCATCGAGCTCGCCCCGGAAGGGCCTGATCCGGCGGCCTCGCTGCGCGCGGCATGGAGCGAGCTGGAGCCGGACGACCTGCTGGAGCGCCTGCGCATCCACCTGCGCCGGGGACGGAGCCTGCGAGCCGTGCAGCGCGATGCCGTCCGCGCGATCCTCGATGGACGGCCGCTGCTCGGCATCTTCGGTCCCGGCAAGGGGCGTCTCGCCGTCGAAGAGCTGGCCGCCGCGGCCGTCGCGATCCAGGGCCGCCGTCCCGTGACGGTCGTCCTCCCGCTGCGGCGCGAGGTGGACCGGTGGTACGAACGCGCCGCGCCGCGGCTGGGGCGGCTCGGCCTGCGCGCGGTCAAGGCGCACGGTGCGCTGTTCAGCCGCCAGCGCCAGCGGCTGCTGCACGCGCTGGACGAGGGGAGCGCGGACGTGGTCGTGGCGACCTCCGCCTTCATGAGCCACGCGCCCGCGGCCCTGCGGCCCTCGCTGCTCGTCGTGGATGGAGAGCCCGGCGGTGACGGCGGAGTCCTGGACGTGCTGCGCAGGTGGAGTGAGATCCCGCGCGCCGCGTTTCTGGCGGCGCCCGGCCCGCAGGCGGCAGCGATCCGGGAGGCGGGGCTGACGGCATGGGTGGCGGATACCTTTCTCCGCACGAACCTGCGGCTGGTGGATCGCCGGGGCGTCGCTGATCCCGCACCGCTCATCGCGGAGTCCGCGGCCCGCGGCGGGCGCACGCTGGTGCTCACCGGGTCCAGATCAGCCGCCGTTGGGCTCGCGGGCCGTCTCCGGGATGACGGCATCCCGGCGGCCTACTATCACGGGGGGATCCCCCTGCGCGTGCGCGAGGTGCTGGAGCAGGCCTTCGCCGACGCGAAGGTCGCGGTGCTCGTCGCCGGCGACGGGCTGTGCGAGGATGCGCTCCCCGCCGACGTCCGCCAGGTCGTGATTGCCGGCCTGCCGGCGAACCGCGCCGAGCTTGCGGAGTGGATGGGGATGGGGGGCCTCGACGGGCGTCAGGCGACCGTCACCCTGGCGTACACACGCGAGCATCTCCTGCAGACCCAGCAGCGTCTGGCCGAGGAGCATCCGTCGCGGGAGGTCCTGACCGCCGTCTTCAAGGCCGTGCGCGATCTGCGCGGCCAGGCGGCCTGGCCCGATGAGGCCCTGGGGGCGGCGCTGGACGGGCACGTCCCGGCGCGGCGCACGATCGGCGTGGCGCTGGACGTGTTGACGGAAGCCGGCGTCATCGTCCGCGAGTTCGACGGCGACCGCTGGCGGCTGTCGCTGGCCGAGGGGAGCATCCGCCGTGACCTGGCGACTTCCCTGCGGTACACTGAGGGGAATAAGGAGGTGCAGGAAGCCGCCACGCTCGACCGGTGGGCTTTCGGACCGCTGCCGGAGCTGCTGCGGGCAGTCGCCGGCGGCACACGCGACGCGGGGGCGGCATCGGGGACGTGATGAGGTGGTTGCAGCCCCGGCAGTCGAGCGCCTTCCAGGACCTGCCCGCCGAGGTCCAGGTCCTGGTCGCCCGCATGCGCGAGTACTTCCCCCGCGCCGATCTCGATGTCGTCCGGGAGGCGTATCTCTTCGCTGAGTCGGCGCACGCCGGCCAGACCCGGGCCTCCGGCGAGCCCTACATCAACCACTCCGTGGCCGTGGCCGCGACACTCGTGGACCTCCGGCTGGATCCGGTCACCGTGGCCGCGGCGCTGCTCCACGACGTCGCCGAGGACACCGGGGTCACCCTGGCGGACGTCAGCGAACGGTTCGGCCAGCAGCTGGCCTCCCTGGTGGACGGGGTGACCAAGCTGGGCCGCATCGAGTGGATGAGCCGGGAGGAGCGGCAGGCGGAGAGCCTGCGCAAGATGTTCCTGGCCATGGCCAGCGACATCAGGATCGTGCTCATCAAGCTCGCCGACCGCCTGCACAACATGCGCACCATCGAGTACCTTCCGGAGTGGAAGCAGCGCCGCACGTCGCAGGAGACGATGGATATCTACGCCCCGCTGGCGCAGCGGCTGGGGATCGGCACGCTGCAGCGCGAGCTGGAGGACCTGGCGTTCCGCATCCTGTCCCCCGAGGCTTACGCGGAAGTGAAGAGCCAGCTGGCCGAGGCGGAAGCGACCCGCGAGGGCTTCCTGCACCGCGTGGCCGACACGCTGCACCGCGAGCTGAACCGGGCGGGCGTGAAGGTGCCCCGCGACCGCATCACCAGCCGGCCGAAGCACATCTACAGCATCTGGCAGAAGATGCAGCGCCCCAAGTACGCCGGCCAGCCGGTGGCGCGCATCTATGACCGGCTGGGCGTGCGGGTCATCCTCGATGACGTGAAGGATTGCTACGCCGCCCTCGGCGTCGTGCACGCGCTGTGGCGCCCGATCCCGGGTGAGTTCGACGACTACATCGCCAACCCGAAGACCAGCGGGTACCAGTCGCTGCACACCGCCGTCGTGTACGAGGGCGAGCCGCTGGAGATCCAGATCCGCACGATGCAGATGCACCGGGAGGCGGAGCACGGCATCGCCGCCCACTGGAAGTACAAGGAGGGCAAGCCGGCCGAGCGGGAGGTCGAGCAGAAGCTCTCCTGGCTCCGGCAGCTGCTGGACTGGCACTCGGACCTGCGGGACGCCCGCGACTTCGTCCAGTCCGTCAAGCTGGACTTGTTCCAGAACGAGGTCTTCGTCTTCACCCCCAAAGGCGACGTCATCGATCTCCCGGCCGGCGCCACCCCCGTGGACTTCGCCTACCGCATCCACACCGACGTCGGCCACCGCACGGTGGGGGCGAAGGTGAACGGGCGGCTCGTGCCGCTCTCGCATCACCTGCACACCGGCGACATCGTCGAGGTCGTCACCAGCAAGACCGCGGGCGGGCCGAGCCGGGACTGGCTCGGTTTCATCGTTACGAGCAACGCCCGCACCAAGGTGAAGCAGTGGTTTAAGAAGGAAGCGCGCGAGGAGAACGTCGCCCGGGGCAAGGAGCTGCTGGAGAAGGAGCTCCGGCGGGTGGGCGGCGTCGCGCTGCTGCGGCCGGAGCGCCTGCGCGAGGTCGCCGCCTCCTTTAGCGTCGAGTCGGACGAGGACCTCCTGGCCGCGATCGGCAACGGGGATGTCTCGCTGCTGCAGGTCGTCCAGGCGCTGCGCGGAGAGCCGGCGGAAGCGGCGCCCGCGGAGGCCGTCCCGCCCCCCGTCCCGGCCAAGCCCGCGCCTTCGCGGGGCGTCCGCGTGCGCGGCGCGGACAACGTGCTCATGCGCTTCTCACGATGCTGTACGCCGCTGCCGGGAGACCGCATCATCGGCTACGTCACGCGCGGGCGGGGCGTGGCCATCCACCGCATCGACTGCCCGAACGCGCGCTTCTTCCGCAGCAATCCCGAGCGGCTCATCGAGGTCGAGTGGGAGCCGTTCTCCGAGGGCTCGTACCAGGTGGAGATCGAGGTGGAAGCGTTCGACCGCGTCGGTCTCCTGAAGGACGTGCTGGCCGCCATCGCCGACGCCAAGACCAACGTCGTCTCGGTGAACGCGCGGGTCCGCAAGGACAAGGTCGGCGTGGTGACCCTCGTGCTGGACATCCGCAACGTTGCCCAGCTGCACAGCGTGATGCAGAAGGTCGGCAAGGTCCCGGACGTCTATTCCGTCGAGCGGGTTCTGCACAGTTAGATGCCGTCGCCGCGACGTCACCGGGGCGGCGGGCGCCCGTCAGCGGTGCGCGCCGCCGTGCGCGGCCACCTGGAGGCGCTGAACGCCCGCGCCTTGGAGCCGCTGCTCGCCTTCTACGCCGAGGCCGCCGTCCTGGAGCTGCCGGCCAGTCCGCCCGTGGAAGGCCGCGCGGCGATCCGGCGGGCGTTCGAGGCGTTCTTCGGCCAGTGGGAGGAGCAGAGCACGTACGATCGTGTGGTCATCGAGGGGACGACGGCGGCTGTGGAGGGCGTGACCACGGGGCGGCACCGGACGCTGCACTTGCGCATCCCCGGCCGGGTGGCTACGGGGTCGCGGCGGTACCGTCACCGGTTTGCGGCGTTCATCGAGTTCGCCGACGGCAAGATCATCCGCCACCGCGTGTACTTCGATGCGCGGGAGCTCGTCCGGCAGTTGCTGGGGTAGCCCTGTCTGCCTCCGTCCCCCTGGCCGGCGGTCGCTTCGAGACGTGCGGCGCTGGCTGATGCGCGCCCGGGAGGGCAGGGGGGACGTCGCGGCCGTCAAATCCCGTTGACTATGGTCCACACGGCTCAGCGCGTCGGCCTCTTCACCGAGTCGGTCATCCGCGAGATGACCCGCCTCAACAACCTGCACGGCGGGGTGAACCTGGCCCAGGGATTCCCCGATTTTCCGGCTCCGGCCGCGCTCATCGCCGCGGCCGAGCGCGCGTTGCGGGACGGCTTCAACCAGTACGCCATCACCTGGGGGTCGCCGACCCTGCGCCGGGCCATCGCGGAGAAGTTCGCGTCCTACAACGGCGTGGAGGTCGATCCGGACGCGCACGTGACGGTGACCTGCGGGGCCACCGAAGCGATGATCGCCACCCAGCTGGCCGTGCTGGATCCCGGCGACGAGGTCGTGATCTTCGAGCCGTTCTACGAGAACTACGGCCCGGACGCCCGGCTCTCCGGGGCCATACCGCGCTACGTGCCGCTGGTGCTGGACGACCCGGAGTTCGCGTTCGATCCCGAGGCGTTGCGCGCCGCCTTCGGGCCGCGGACCCGCGCCGTCATCATCAATACCCCGCACAACCCCACCGGGAAGGTGTTCAGCGTCGAGGAGCTGGCGCTCATTGCTGAGCTGTGCCGCCGCTACGATGCCCTGGCCATCACCGATGAGGTCTATGAGCACCTCGTCTACGACGGGCGGCGGCACGTGAGCATCGCCGAGCTGCCGGGGATGGCGGAGCGGACGGTGACGATCAACAGCCTGAGCAAGACCTACAGCGTGACGGGCTGGCGCGTGGGGTGGACCATCATCAAGGACGCCCAGGTGACGACCGCGATCCGGAAGGCGCACGACTTCCTCACGGTGGGCGCGGCCGCGCCCTTGCAGGAGGCCGGCGCGCTCGCCCTCAGGTTCCCGGCGTCCTACTACGACGACCTGGCCGCGATGTACCGGGCGAAGCGTGACCGGCTGCTGGACATCCTGCGCCATGCCGGGTTCCGGTGCTTCGTGCCCTACGGCGCGTACTACATCATGACCGACATCGGCGCGTTCGGGGCCGCCTCAGACGTCGAATTCTGCCGGATGCTGGTGCGCGACGTCGGCATCGCCGCGGTGCCCGGGAGCAGCTTCTACAGCGACCCGGCTGCCGGGCGGCGGTACGTGCGGTTCGCGTACCCGAAGAAGGATGAGACCCTGGCGGAGGCTGCCCGCCGGCTGGCCGGGATTTCCTCGAAGGTCGCGCGCTAGTGCTGAGGCGGAGTCGAGGAGGGTGGGGGTGACGGACGCGCCACCCGGTCCGCCCAGGCCCTGGGCCTCCTGGCGGGACGAGTTCCCGATCTTCCAGCGCACGACGTACTACAACACGTGCTCGCTGGGCGCCCTCAGCCGCCGCGCGGCCCATGCGGTGAGCACGTTTCTCGATCTCTGGGATGCCTCGGGCGCCGGGGCCTGGTACGGCCCGTGGCTGGCGGAGATCGAGGAGCTGCGCGGCGCGGTGGCCCGGCTGGTCGGCGCGACCCGCGACGAGATCGCCATCTTCCCCTCGATCACCGCCGCGCTGGGGGCCGTGACCAGCGCGCTGGACTTCGGCGCGCGGCCCGAGGTGGTCATCAGCGACCGGGAGTTCCCGACGACCGTCTACCAGTGGACGGTCAAGGCCCGGGACGGCGTGCGCGTCACGCTCCTCCGGTCTCCCGACGCCCTGACGGTGCCCCTGGACGCCTATCGCGAGGCCGTGGGATCCCGCACACGCCTCGTGGTAGCCTCGCACGTCTACTTCACCAGCGGCGTCATCCAAGACATCGCCGCCCTGGCGGAGATTGCCCACGGCGCCGGGGCCTACGTGCTTGTCGACGCCTACCAGTCGGTCGGCCAGCTGCCGGTGGACGTGCACCGCGCCGGCGTGGACTTTCTGGTCACCGGCGGCTTGAAGTGGCTGCTGGGCGGCCCGGGTATCGCCTACCTCTACGTGCGGCGCGAGGTGGCCGGGCGGTTGCAGCCGAGCGAGGTGGGGTGGTTCGCGCACCGGCGGCAGTTCGCCTTCGACGTCCACCGGTTCGAGTACGCGGACGGGGCACGGCGCTTCGAGGGCGGGACCCCGGCGGTCGCCGCCGTGTACGCCGGGCGGGCCGGCGCGGGGATCGTGGAGGAGATCGGCGTAGACCGGCTCCGCGCCCGCCAACTTGAGCTGGTGGCGCACCTCGTGGAGGCCTCTCGCGCGCAGGGCCTCTCGCCGCGGGTGCCGCCGCGGATGGAGAGCCTGGCCGGGATCGTGACCATCCCCCGCGCCGACCCGCAGGCGGTGGTCGCGGCGCTGGCCGAGCGGGGCATCGTGGTCGACCGCCGTCCGGGGGTGGTGCGGTTGTCCCCGTACTTCTACAACTCCCTCGAGGATGGCGCGCGGGTCGCGGCTGAGCTGGCCGCGTTGCAGCGTGAGGGGATCGCGTAGCATATGGCGGATGCGGTCGCCTACGTCATCCGGCACGGCGCGCACGACTGGCTGCGGCCGGGGGCGAATCGCCTCGCGGGCCGGCTGCCCGGGGTGGCGCTGAACGACGCCGGCCGGCGGGAAGCCGCGCGTGTCGGCGCGCTCCTTGAGGGCAAACCCATCCGCTGGGTCGTGAGCAGTCCCATCCAGCGGACCGTGGAGACGGCCGAGATCATCGCCCAGCCGCACGGGCTGTCCGTCGAGCGCGACGACCGGTTCATCGAGTCCGGCCTGGGTCCCTGGGAAGGCCGCTGGGTCGCCGACATCGAGGCGGAGGACCCGGAGGCGTGGCGGACGTGGCGGGAGGATCCCACGCGGGTCCGGGTGCCGGGGATCGAACCGGTGGAGGAGATCGCCGTGCGGATGGAGGCGGGCTGCCTGGACTGGCTGGCCAGGGGAGGGGAGGGCGTCATCGTCTCGCACCAGGACCCCATCGCCGCGCTGCTGTGCCGACTCATCGGCATGCCGCTGGGATCCATGCGGCGCTGGGACATCCGCACCGGCTCGGTGTCGGTCGTGCGCCGGTCGCCCGGCGGCGTGATCGTTGATGCCGTGACCACGGGCCTGCCGCTCACGTTCTGAGGAGGGCTGGGATGACGCCGCTGACGGAAGACGACGTGATGCGCCTGGCCAGCCAGCGCGGATGGCCGATGGAGCGCGACCGGATCCGTGCCATCCTCCCTGAGGTGCAGCGTCTCCTCGACGCGGCCGCCCGCCTGCGGGAGCTGCCCATCGCTCCCGCCGCTCCGCCGGATGGTCCCGCATGAGGGGACACCGGTGAGTGCAGATGAGGTGGTGTTCAGTTCCGCCGCCGAGATGGCGGAGCGTATCGGGGAGGGCGCCGTGACCGCCGTGGAAGTGGCCGAGGCCCATCTCGCCCGCATCGAGCGTCTCCAGCCCCGGCTGAATTGCTTCACGGCCATCCTGGCCGAGCGGGCGTTGTCGGACGCCCGGGACGTGGACGCCGCCCGTGCATCGGGGCGGCCCCTCGGCCCACTGGCCGGCGTCCCCGTGGGAATCAAAGACATCGTGGACGTTGCCGGCGTCGTCACCACCGCGGGTGCGCATCGCCGCTTCCATCATCGCGCGGCGTCCGACGCCTCCCTCACCGCCCGTCTCCGCGCTGCGGGAGCGGTGATCATCGGCAAGACGGGGCTGCACGAATTCGCCTACGGGGTCACCAGCCACAACGCGCACTTCGGGCCCGTGCGCAACGCATGGGATCCCGCCCGCATCCCGGGCGGCTCGAGCGGCGGGTCCGCGGTCGCCGTCTCCGCCGGGCTGTGCGCAGGCGCCGTAGGGACCGACACGGGCGGATCGATCCGCATCCCGGCCTCGCTGTGCGGCGTGGTCGGGCTGAAGCCGACCTACGGACTCGTACCGCTGGACGGCGTCGTCCCGCTGTCCTGGTCGCTCGATCACGCCGGGCCGCTGGCGCGCACGGTGGAGGACGCCGCGCTGTTCTTCCGGGTTATGACCGGCGGGCCCGTGGGCGCGGAGCGCGACCCCGGGCGCGGACCGGCCGATCTACGCGGCGTGCGCGTCGGGGTTCCGCGGCCGTTCTTCTGGGAGCATCTGGACGGCGAGGTCGCGCGCCTGGCGGAGGCGGCGCTGGACGTCCTGCGGGATCTCGGCGCCCGGCTGGTCGGCTGCGCGCTTCCGTACGCTTCCTACGCCGGGGCGGCGGCCGCCGTCGTCATGTCCGCGGAAGCCACGGCGTTCCACGAGGCCCGGCTGCGCAATGCCCCCGAGGCATACGGCGATGACATCCGCACCCGGCTCGAGCGCGGGCTGTTCCTGGCCGCGACGGATCTCGTGGCGGGACTGCGGGCCAAGCGCTTCCTCCGGCAGGAGTTCTCGAAGGCGTTTGAGGGGGCCGATGTGCTCGTCACGCCGACGACGCAGGCGGCGGCCTCGCTCATCGAGGACGATCCCCGGGCGGTGCCCGAGCGCTCGCTGGCCATGAGCGTGCAGCTCACCCGCTTCACGAACCCGTTCAACGTCACGGGACTCCCCGCGCTGTCCGTTCCCTGCGGGTTCACCCGGGCGGGGCTTCCTGCGGGCCTGCAGATCATCGGTCCCGCGGGGGGAGAAGGCCAGGTCCTGCGGACCGGCGGCGCCTACGAGCGCGCCGCGGGGTGGGGCTCCCGCCGGCCGCCGGTCTAGGCGGCGCGGGCGGAGCTAGGCGAGGAAGGACGTCATCAACCGCCGCTCGAGCTCCTTGGCCACCTCGGACATATCCTTCACGGTGTCCACCGAGCGCCAGTACGCCCGCGACTTGTAGGCGCCCAGCCGCCGTTCCAGCGCGAGCTGGGGAAACGTGGTGTCCTCGTGGTCGCCCTGCTCGGGAAGCATGGGCTCCAGCTCGCGGGACAGGATGTAGATGCCCGCGTTCATCCAGTACGGGAGCTCGGGCTTCTCATGGAAGGCCACGATCCGGTCGGCGTCGTCCACTTCCACGATGCCGTAGGGGCTGATGAACGGGGCCAGGACCACGGTCGCCAGATCCCCGTGGTCGCGGTGCGTCTGCAGCAGAGGCTTCAGCCGCACATTGGTGATGACGTCGCCGTTCGCCGCCAGACAGACGTCTTCGCCCGGCGCGAGCCGGCGGAAGGCCAGCCGCAGCGCGCCGCCGCGCCCCAGGGGCTGATCTTCGATGGAGTACGTCAACCGCACCCCCCACTTCTCGCCTTCGCCGAAGTAGTCTTCGATGACCTCATGGCGGTAGCCGCAGGAGACGATTATGTCGGTCACCCCCTGCGCGGACAGCCACTGCAGCTGATAGCCCAGCAGCGGCACGCCCAGGATCTCGACCATGCACTTCGGCCGGTCGTGGGTGAACGGCCGGAGCCGCTCGCCCTTGCCGCCGGCGAGGACGATCGCCTGCATCCAGACACCTCCGCGACCCTGCCAGCCAACCATGAAGCATTCGGGCACCGCAGGGCCTTTCCTATCATACCGCGCGACTGCTATTGTCAGTGGGTGGACATGCCGGACCGGACGCGGCGGGGGACACAGGCGCCCCGGGGGATGCACGACGTCCTTCCGGATGACGCGGTGCGCTGGCAGGCGCTGGAAGCCCGCGCCCGTGCCTTCGCGGCGCGCTTCGGCTACCGGGAGATCCGCACGCCGGTCGTGGAGTACACCGAGGTCTTCGAGCGCACGTCCGGCCGGACGTCGGACATCGTCGAGAAGGAGATGTACACCTTCGCGGACCGGAGCGGGCGCAGCCTGAGCCTCCGGCCGGAAGGCACCGCCGGCGTCGTCCGCGCCTATCTCGAGCACGGCATGGCCTCGCTGCCCCAGCCCGTCCGGCTCTACTATATCGGGCCGATGTTCCGCTACGACCGGCCGCAGAAGGGGCGGTACCGGCTGCACCATCAGTTCGGCGCCGAAATCCTCGGCGCGGAATCTCCGGCGGCGGACGTGGAAGTGCTCAGCCTGCCCATCCGGCTCATGCAGTCCCTGGGCCTCACCGAGGCCACCGTCCGGCTGAACAGCGTCGGCGACGCCGCCTGCCGGCCGGCGTACGTGCAGGCCCTCTGGGACTACTTCCGGCCGCGGGCCGCATCCCTGAGCAAGGACAGCCAGCGGCGTCTGGAGACGAACCCGCTGCGCATCCTGGAATCGAAGGAGCACGCCGACCAGGAGCTCGTCCGCGGCGCCCCGCTGAGCCGCGACTTCCTCTGCGAGGCCTGCCGGGAGCACTTCGCCCAGGTGAAGCGGTTGTTCGAGGTGGTCGGGATCGCGTACGAGGAGGACCCCTACATCGTCCGGGGCCTGGACTACTACACGCGGACGGCGGCGGAGATCTACTCGGGCCGGCTGGGCGGGGCGCAAAATGCCATGCTGGGCGGGGGCCGCTACGACGGGCTGGCCGAAGCCTTGGGCGGGCCGCACGTGCCGGGCGTGGGGTTCGGCCAGGGGTTGGAGCGGCTGCTGCTCGTGCTTGCCGCGGAGGGCCTGCCCGTCCCTGCCGGCGAGGCCGCCGACACCGCCCCGCAGGTGTTCGTGGCCGCGACGGCCGGGGAAGCGGCGGTGGCCGCGTTTCGTCTACTGGATCGGGTGCGCACGCGGGGGATCAGCGCCGTGGGGGAGATGAGCGGCCGCAGCCTCCGGGCGCAGATGAAGTCCGCCGATCGCCTGGGGACGCGGTTTGCCCTCATCGTCGGGGACGACGAGCTCGCGGCGGGCCGGGCGGCGGTGCGCGACATGCGCAGCGGAGAGCAGACGACGATAGGGCTGGATGACGCGGCCGACGAGCTCCAGGCGCGCCTCAGCGCCGCAGGATAAGCCTCCGGTGCCCTCCCGCACGCTCATCAAAGATCTTCCCGCCCGCGTGGGCCAGCACGTGCGCATCCAGGGCTGGGTGCGCACCATCCGCGACCAGAAGCGCATCCAGTTCCTCGTCGTGCGCGATCACACGGGCACGGCGCAGGCGACCGTGGAGCGCGCGGAGGCGAACGCGGCGATCAACCGGACGATCGCCGGCCTGACGCGCGAGTCGGCCGTGACGGTCGAGGGCCGGGTCGTCGAGAACCCCGTCGTCCGGGCCGGGGGTCTCGAGATCCTCATCGAGCGCCTCGTGGTGGAAGCACTGGCCGACCCCCTGCTGCCCCTGGACCCGTCGGCGGCCGTCGAGCAGAATCCCGAAGTACGGGCGAACTGGCGCTACCTCGACCTCCGCCGACCCGAGAACCTCCTCATCTTCCAGGTGCAGACCGCGGCGGAGCACGCCATGCGCGAGTACTGGCTGCGCGAGGGGTTCATCGAGATCCACTCGCCCAAGCTCATGGGCAGCCCCAGCGAGAGCGGAGCCGAGCTGTTCTCGCTCGAGTACTTCGGCCGCCCCGCGTACCTGGCGCAGTCGCCGCAATTCTACAAGCAGATGGCCATGGCGGCGGGCTTCGACCGCGTCTTCGAGATCGCCCCGGTGTTCCGGGCGGATCCGTCCTTCACCACGCGGCACAGCACGGAGTTCACCGGGCTGGACATGGAGATGTCCTGGATCGACTCCCACGAAGACGTGATGGGATTCGAGGAGCGCTGGCTGCAGTACACGCTCGAGCAGGTGCGCGCCCGGTACGGGGAGGCGGTGCGGGAGACGTTCGGCGTGGAGATCATCGTGCCGGAGGTGCCGTTTCCCCGCGTGTCCATGGCCGAGGCGCAGGGGATCGTCGCGGACCGGGGGCATCAGGCGCCGCCGGAGCGGCGGGGCGACCTGGATGCGACCGGCGAACGGCTGGTCAGCGAGCGCGTGAAGGAGCGGTACGGCCACGAGTTCGTCTTCGTCACGGACTATCCACCGGAGGTGCGCGCCTTCTACCACATGCGCTCCCCCGAGCCGCCGCATCTGACCAGGAGCTTCGACCTGTTGTGGAAGGGCGTCGAGATCACCACCGGCGCCCAGCGGGAGCACCGGGCGGACGTGCTGGCGGCGCAGGCGCAGGAGCGCGGGCTCAGCCTCGAGCCGATCCAGTTCTACCTGGATTTCTTCCGGTTCGGCTGCCCGCCGCACGGCGGCTTCGGGGCGGGACTGGCGCGCATGCTCATGGTGATGCTGGGTCTCAGCAACCTGCGTGAGGCAACCTATTTGTTCCGCGGCCCCACCCGGCTCTCCCCATAGAAACTCCTACTTGCAGGCAGGCGGATCGGGGATAAGATGAAGGTAGGACAGATGTCCTGCCGTGTGCGTGGAGGCCGTTAGTCCCGATCCAACACGCACGACATTGGGAGCCGGGCTCCGGCCGTCGACGCCACGCCCCCGCGTGGGGATCGCGGACGCGGCTGGGCTGGCACCCACCTGCTAGCGCAGGTTCGGGGACTACAGCCTTACGGCACGGCGGGGATGTGCAGACAGGCGCCGCTGTACGCGGCGCCTGTCTGCTTTCCGTTTGCGCACTCCGAAGAGGCGATCGGTCCTCGGCGAAGATGTTCGCCGGCTACCGGCCGCCGAGGATGGCGTCCTTCGCCGCCTTGCTGACCCGGAAGCGGACGACACGCTTAGCCGGGATGCGGATGGGCTGTCCCGTCTGGGGGTTGCGCCCCATCCGGGCCTTCCGGTTGACCAGGACCAGCTTGCCCAATCCGGGCAGGGTGAAGGAGTTCTTGGCCTCCTTGTAGGCCAGGGCGGCGAGCTCGTCCAGGAACATGTTGGCCTGCTTCTTGCTGACGTCGAGTTTGCCGGCGAGATGGTCGGCGATCTTCGACTTGGTCATTGCCTTCGCCATCGGATCCCCCCTGAGGTCCTGAAGTACGTGCCGCCTTCGGAATACCGCGCCAGATGCGGATTTCCTGCTTCGGGCGCGCGAAAACCCGGTCAGCACAAGGTGTTTCGTGTGCTACGATCTGGGCGTGGAGCTCTTCGACCGCGCCGCCGCCGACGCCAGGCAGGCCGCCGCCCCGCTGGCCGCCCGGATGCGCCCCCGCACGCTGGACGAGTTCGTCGGCCAGGGCCACCTGGTCGGGCCCGACCGGGTCCTCCGGCGCGCCATCGAGCGCGACGAGCTCAGTTCCCTCATCCTCTACGGGCCCCCGGGGACGGGGAAGACGTCCCTCGCCCACATCATCGCCGCGGCCACGAAGTCCGATGTCGAGCAGGTGAACGCGGTGACCGCGGGCGTGGCCGACCTCAAGCAGGTCATCGCCCGCGCCGCCGACCGCCGGCGCTTCCACGGCCGCCGGACCATCCTCTTCATCGACGAGATCCATCGGTTCAACAAGGCCCAGCAGGACGTCCTCCTGCCGCACGTGGAGCAGGGGACCCTGATCCTCATCGGGGCCACGACGGAGAACCCGCTCTTCGAGGTGAACTCCACGCTGGTCTCGCGCTCGCGCGTCTACCGCCTGGAACCGCTTACCGACGACGATCTCCGCCGGATCATCGAGCGGGCCCTCGCCGACCCCGACCGCGGGCTGGCCCGGTTCCGGCCGGTCCTCGAGGAGGACGCCCTGGCGCATCTGCTGGCCATCAGCAGCGGCGACGCGCGGATCGCCCTCAACACCCTTGAGCTGGCCGTCCTGGGGGCGCCGGACGCGGAGGGCGGCAGGCACGTGACGCTCCAGACCGTCGAGGACGTTGCCCAGCGCCGCGCCCTGGCCTACGACCGGGACGGGGACGCGCACTACGACCACATCTCCGCGTTCATCAAGAGCATGCGGGGGTCCGATCCCGATGCCGCGGTGTACTGGCTGGCCCGCATGCTCGAGGCGGGCGAGGACGCGCGGTACATCGCCCGGCGCATGGTCGTGCACGCGGCCGAGGACGTCGGGCTCGCCGACCCCCTGGCGCTGCTCCTCGCCGTGGCCGCCGCCCAGGCCGTCGAGTTCGTGGGCCTGCCGGAGGCGCGCATCCCCATGACGGAGGCGGCAATCTACATCGCCGCGGCGCCGAAGAGCAACGCGGTGGTTACCGCGATCGGTGAAGCGGCCGCCGACGTGGCCCGGCAGCGCGCCGACCCCGTGCCGGTGCACCTGCGGGACAGCAGCCACCCGCAGGCCGGCCGGCAGCTGGGGCACGGCAAAGGGTACAAGTACGCGCACGACTATCCGGAGGGGTTTGTCCCGCAGCAGTATGTGCCGGACAACGTGCAGGGCCGGATCTACTACCGCCCCACCGCGCACGGCCGGGAGGCCGAGGTGGGCCGGCGGCTGCGGGAGTGGTGGAAGGGCATCAAGCGGTACACTCCTGAATAGCCGCCTGAGCGCAACGCTGGTATCATAGCGCTGTCATTCCGGGGGGCGTCGGCCGCGCCGGCTGCGGGCCCCGCCCCGAGATGGAGGGACGATGGGCAAGTGGGCCGTCGCGATGAGCGGCGGGGTGGACAGTTCAGTCGCGGCCGCGCTGCTGGCCGCCGAAGGCCATGAGGTCGTCGGATTGACCATGAACCTGTGGCCACAGTGGCTGCCGGAGCCGGACGACGCCTTCAAGGCGTGCTGCGGTGTCTCTGCGATCGCCGATGCGCGGGCCGTGGCGCGGCACCTCGGCATCCGCCACTACGTGCTCAACATGCGCGAGGAGTTCGAGCAGGCGGTCATCGGGTATTTCGTGGACGAATACGCGCGCGGGCGCACGCCGAATCCGTGTGTCGCGTGCAACCAGTCGATCAAGTTCTCCCTGCTGCTGGCCAAGATGACCGCGCTGGGGCTCGACGGGATCGCCACGGGTCACTACGCGCGGGTCGCCGGTGAGCCCCGGACCGGCCGGCGGCTGCTCCTGCGCGGACGGGATCCCGCGAAGGATCAGTCCTACGTCCTCTTCGGCTTGACCCAGGAGCAACTGGAACGGCTGCGCCTGCCGATCGGAGAGCACACCAAAGATGACGTGCGCCGCCTGGCCCGCCGGTTCGGGTTGCCCGTGGCGGAGAAGCCCGACAGCCAGGAGATCTGTTTCGTGCCCCGCGGAACGTACGTCGACGTCGTCGCCCGGTTCCGCCCCGAGGCGCTGCGTCCCGGCCCGATCATGGACACGCAGGGGCGGCAGGTGGGGACCCACCAGGGAATTGCCCGCTACACCGTGGGCCAGCGCCGCGGACTGGGCATGGCGGCAGGGACCCCCCGGTACGTGGTCGCCATCGACGCCGCGCGGAATACGGTCGTCGTCGGAGACGAGGCCGATCTCCTCTGTCGCAGTATCGCCGCCGCCGGGATGAACTGGATCGCCGCCAGGCCCGCGCGGCCCCTGCGGGTCACCGCCCGCGTGCGCCACGCCGCGAGCGATGTGCCGGCCGTGGTCGATCCCGGGCCGGGTCCGGACGAGGCGGACGTCATCTTCGACGAGTCTCAGCGCGCGGCGGCGCCCGGCCAGGCGGTGACCCTTTACGATGGGGAGCGCGTCTTGGGCGGCGGGGTGATCGCGGCCGTCCGCACGGCGACGCCTGTCCCCGCCCCGGCCTGAGCATGGGCCCCGGGGGGTCCGGGGACAGGAGAATCACGATGGGCCTGCCCGCGTGGCGCCGCCGCCTCCTCCTGGCGGTCCTCCTTACACTCGCCGCGCCGGCGCCCGCCGTCCAGCCCGCGCATGCCCAGCCGGACGAGACCGTTGCCGCCGTCGTCCGCGATGCCCACGCCTTCATAGTGGAGTACGCGCTCCGGCCGGCCGATCCGGGCGTGCTCCTGCACCGGGCCCTCGCCGCGGCGCAGCTGGCCGTCCCGGGGACGGTCCCGCCGGTCCTGACGGGGGTCCTCGAGCAGGACACCGCGGCCTCGGCCGGCTACGTCGCGTCGGCGCTGCGCACTCTGCCCACTGGCGTTCAGGAAGCCGGACTCGCCGCGGTGGTGCGCGCGATGCTCCGCGAGCTCGCCGATCCGTTCGCCGCCGTCTTTCCGCCGGACGCCTTCACCCGGTTCCGCGAAGAGCTGCGGGGCGAGCGGGGGAGCATCGGCGTGCAGATCGACGCCGGCCCGGCCGGCGAGACCGTGATCAGCGATGTCACGCCGGGAGGGCCGGCCGCCCGCGAAGGCCTTCTCCCCGGCGACGTCATCGAGCAGGCCGGCGGACGCGGCACGCTGTCGCTGACCCCCGACGAGGTGCTGCGTATCCTGCGCGGCGCGCCGGGGACCGCGCTCACCCTCGCCGTCCGCCGCGGGCTCAGCGTCCGCACGCTCATCCTCACCCGCGCCGTCGTACGGGAGAACGCCACGCGCGCGCGGCTGGTGGAGGCGCGCGTCGGATACCTGCGCCTGCTGGAGTTCTCCAGACGGTCGGCGCGCGACCTGAGCCGGGCCATGATGACGCTCCGCTCCGGCGGCGCCGAGGTGCTCATCCTGGATCTGCGCCTCAACGGTGGAGGGCTCGTGGACGAGGCCGTGGACGTCGCCAGCGTCTTCCTCTCCGAGGGCGTGGTCGCGCTCGAAGAGCGGCGCGCCGGGACGGAGACGCTCGGCGTGCGCCGCGTGGACCGGTTCCCGGGACCGGTCGTCGTCCTGGTTGACCGCGCCACGGCGAGCGCCTCCGAGATCGTCGCGGGGGCGCTGCAGGACGCGGGGGCGCCGGTGGTGGGCCTGCCGACATACGGCAAGACCACCGTGCAGGCCGTCACCATCCCTCCACTGCCGGGCGGCTGGGGCCTGCGGCTGACCACCGCGCGATACGTGACCCGCGCCGGGCGCAGTATCGACGGCACGGGTGTGATCCCCACCGTCATCGTCCCGATGGATCCGGCACTCGTGCAGGCCCCGGGGGACGCGCAGTACCGGGAAGCCCTCGCGCTGGCCCGCGCGCGCCTGCCGGCCCGCGCCTCCCCGTGAGCGCGCCCGTGGCCCCGGGCCCTGAGGATACGCGCGCGCTGAGGGAAGGCGCCGTGCAGATCGTCCGGACGTTGCGCGAGGCCGGCTTCAGCGCGTATTGGGTGGGCGGATGCGTCCGGGACCTCGAGATGGGGCGCGCCCCGCATGACTACGACATCGTCACCGAGGCGCGCCCGGAGCAGGTGACGGCGGTCTTCCCCACCGCGCTGCAGGTGGGCGCGCAGTTCGGCGTGGTGATGATCCCCGTGGCGGGCCGCCTCTACGAGATCGCCACGTTCCGGGCGGAAGGTCCGTACCTGGACGGCCGCCGGCCAAGCCGCGTCGAGTTCGTCGACGCGGCCGCCGATGTCCAGCGCCGCGACTTCACCATCAACGGCCTCCTCCACGATCCGCTGGAGGGGCGGACCATCGACCTCGTCGGCGGACGGGACGACATCGCCGCCCGGCGCGTGCGCACGATCGGGGATCCACACCAGCGCTTTGCCGAAGACCGGCTGCGCATGCTGCGGGCCGTACGGCTGTCCGCGGAGCTGGGCTTTGAGATCGAGGAGGGCACCTTCGCCGCCATCCAGGCGCAGGCGCCGGCCATCGCCGCAGTCAGCGCGGAACGGGTCCGCGACGAGCTGTTCCGCCTGCTGGTCAGCCCCGGCCGGGGCGCCGGGCTGCGGCGGCTGCGGGCTTCCGGACTGCTGGCCGTCGTGCTTCCCGAGGTGGAGGCGACCGCCGGCGTCGAGCAGCCCCCCGAGTTTCACCCGGAGGGAGATGTCTTCGCGCACACCGTGCTGGCGGTTGAACGGCTGCGCGATCCATCACCGGTGCTGGCGCTGGCCGCGCTTCTGCACGACATCGGGAAGCCCCTGACGCAGACCCGCACGGACCGGATCCGGTTCAACGAGCACGACGACGTAGGCGCGCGGCTCGCGGAAGACGTGTGCCGCCGCCTCCGGCTGTCCTCCGCGGATACCGAACGTGTGGCGGGCCTGGTGCGGGAGCACCTGCGGGTGAAAGACCTGCCGAAGATGCGCCCGGCGAAGGCCACGCGGTTTCTCCTCCGTGACGATGCCGGAGACCACCTGGAACTGCACCGCGCCGACTGCCTGGCCAGCCATGGGAACCTCGACGTCTATGAGTGGGCCGTGAGGGCCCGGGCGGCCGTGCTCGCGGAGCGCCCGCGGACCGCCCCCCTGTTGACCGGCGACGATCTCATCGCGCTGGGCTATGCGCCGGGACCGGCGTTTAGGGTGATGCTCGATGCGGCCTGGGATGCTCAGCTCGAGGGACGGATCCGCTCGGCCGAGGAGGCCCGGGCGTTCGTCCGGGCGCGCTTTCCGCGGCGGCAGGGGTAGTGTCAGGAGTGGGGAATCTGGGGGCGGGGTGATCGACGTGACGGAACTCGACGTGGTCTATCTCTTCCTCGGGCTGCTGGCGCTGTTCGTCGTCATCGGCGCACTCATCCCGCGATACCTGCCCGGGCTGGTCAGGAAGCTCGATACGACCGTGCTGAAGGACACGAAGGACGACAACACGCACCACTGACGCCGGCGCGGGATCCGCTCGCCGGCGGGTGCCGCGTGAGTCACACCGGACAGGGCCGGGAGGTGATCCTCCCGGCCCTGTCTGCGCAGCGGCGATCGGGCGTGGCGATCACGCTCAGTCGGGATCTTCCCCCTTGACGGCGGACGCCACGATGCCGGCCGCGCCGGCTTCCCGGCCGTTGCGCACCGTCCACAGCCCGTCGAGCGTGCGCAGGCGCGACACGATCCCCCCGTACTCCAGCTCCGACATCGGCAGCATCGCCGGCTCGAAGAAGCCTTGCCGCCGCATGTCCATGGACTTGGCGGCGATGCGGTTCCGCACCTCGGCCCAGAACGGGTCAGCGAACAGGTCCACCGGCCCGGTGAGCCGGCCCTCGTGCGTCGAGAATCCCAGCGCCGAGACCATGGGAACGCAGAAGAACGTGGAGGCCCCGGTGTTCATGGGCACCGGCATGAGCGGCAGGTTGTGGCTGCCCCGCGTGTCCCCGCCGACGAACGCCCCCAGCGCAAACGGCGGCCCGAACTCTTCGGTGGCGGGAAAGATCTTCTGCGTGCGCACGACCGCCGGCGGATCGTCCTTCCCCACGTACCGTCCCGCGATGTTGCGCAGCCGCGTCGTGCCCACGGCCGCGGCCTGCTCATGCGGGTACTGCCGGGACCAGATGGCTTCGATGGCGTACCGGTTTGTGTCGCGGAGCAGCGCGGCGATGTCGTACAGGCGCGCCGGCGCGTCCAGCACGATGACCCGGTCGCCCTCGGTGTGGTCCATGTCCATGATGTGGAAGGTGAACCCGCCGTGCAGCCCCTCGGAGAGCATGAGCCCGGGGGAGAACATGGGGTCGGCGAAGGCGAGGTAGAGGGGCAGGTTGAAGGCTCCGGGGCCGCACTTGTCGCCGAGCAGGATCATCAGCGCTTCGCTCGGCCGCTCCTCGAACTCGATCTCCGCGCTCCCCGGGCCGAGGCCGCGCACGTTGCCCGAGAACGCCTCCTTCAGCAGGTCCTGCCCCGCCCCGTAGAGTCCCTGGGCTTTCGCCCGCTCGGTGGCGGCGAGGAACGCCTCCCAGGCCAGCTGGTGGACCTCGCGGTTGCCGGTGCCCCGCGTGTGCGTCATCACGAGGGCGATGTCGTCGCCGGTGTGGCCGATGAATGCGTCGATGAGCATCTTGCCGCGCTCCCGGAGCACCAGGTCACGCACGGCGGCCATCGTCTCGGCGCTGGGCTGCGTGTGCCCCCCGATCGCGCCGATGTCGGCTTTGATCACGCTGACAGTGACCCGCATACATCCCGCCTCCTTTGTATTGGTGCCCCGCGGATGAGTGTACTGCGCCAGGCCGGAGGGTATTCCTTGCACTTCTCAAGGATGAAGAGGAAAACCTGCAAAATGAGTCGAACAGGGGTCCGAACGGGACGCGGAACGGTGGCCCGGCCCCCGGGGGCGCGCCGTTCACTCGACGTTGGCGGCGAGATGCGGTGGCACGGCTGCGGATCCTCGGGATCCGTGTCGAACGGGGTTCCGGGCGCGTTGCGGTAGCGGTAAGTCTCGGGCACGACGGCGAGATGGCCACGGGGCACGTCGACCGGCCGGCGGCCGACGACGAGGCGCCGCGGGTGGCGGCAGAGGCGGCGCTGGAGGCCCTGCGCCAGATCGCGCCGGCCCGGACGCGCTGGACGTTGAAGGAGACCGTGGTCGGCGGCGTGAGCGCAGGCCGGGCGGTGATCGTGCACGTCACGGTGGAGACGGAGGACCGAGAGGAGCACCTCGTGGGCAGTGCCCTCAGTCCCGCCCCCGCGCTGGAGGAGGCCGCCGTCCAGGCGGTCGTCGACGCGGTGGACCGGAGGCTGGGCTGGTTGATCCGGACCTGACGTCGCAGCAGCTGACGGAGAAGATCGTGACCGAACCTGAGCCCAGCAGGATCGTCGCACTCGTCAACCAGAAGGGCGGATGTGCGAAGACCACCACGGCCGTGAACCTCGCCGCCTGCCTTGCGGCGAGCGGCCGGAAGACCCTTCTCATCGACATGGATCCCCAGGCCAACGCCACGGTCAGCCTGGGCGTCGATCCCGGCGGGCTGTCGCGGACGATCTACCACGTGCTGGTCGAGGGAGAGCGCGAGGACGGCACGGGGCTGCTCGACATCATCGTGCCCACGACGGTGCCCGACCTCCTCCTGGCCCCATCGTCGATCGATCTCGCCGCCGCCGAGCTCGAGCTGGCCGCGCGCATCGGCCGGGAGAACGCCCTGCGCAAGCGCATGGGCCCCGTGCTCGATCAGTACGCGTACATCATCGTGGACACGCCGCCCAGCCTGGGCCTGCTCACGCTCAACTCGCTGGTGGCCGCCGACGGCATCATCATCCCGATCCAGACGCACTACTACGCGCTGCTGGGGATGCGCCAGCTCCTGCGCACGCTGAAGATGGTGCGGGAGGAGGTCGGCCACGACGTGGAGATCCTCGGCGTGCTGCCGACCATGTACGATTCCCGGACCAACATCAGCAAAGAGATCGTGCAGGGGATCAAGGACTTCTTCGGCGACAAGGTCTACGCCACCACGATCCACTTCAACATCAAGCTCGTCGAGTCATCGATGGTCGGGGTTCCGCTCTTCATCCACAACCCCAGTTCGCGCGGCGCCCAGGAGTACATGGAGCTGGCCCGGGAGGTCATGGCGCATGAAGAGAGAACGCGAGGAGCTGCGGCGCGGCATTAGGTCGTTCATCCAGGATGCCGGCGTCGAGCTCGCGGAGTTCACGGGCGCGCCGGCGCCGAAGCGCGAGGAACCCGGCGACGGGCGGGGCCCGGTGGTCGACGAGTCCCCCTCGCGGCCGTCCAGCCGGCTCGATCAACCGGTCGCTCCTCTCAAGCCCGCCGCCCCCGCGGAGGCCCCCGACCGGCCGATCCTGCGCCTCGTCCGCGACGCCCCCCCGGACACCTCCACCCAGCCGTCCCTTGAGGAGATGACGCTCCATCTGCCCAAGAAGGGCGTCTGCGCCGCGTACTTCACGAACAAGCGGTGCTGGGAGCTCCCCGACGCGTACTGCAATCACGCGCTCCACGTCTGCCGGCTGCGCGAGTGTCCGGTCTACGATCTGCACCGGGAGGAGATGGAGCGGAAGTTCGCCGCGCGGTTCAAGCATCTCTGGTAGGATCGCCCGCCCGGAGGGGTTCTACTCCTCGCCGAGCGGCAGGTCGAGCAGTTCCCGCAGGTCCGAAATCCACCGCCAGGCGTGCACACCCCGCTCACGGGCCACCTGTTCGCGCGGACCGAAGCCGATGAAACGGACCCCCGCGGCGTCCGCCGCCAGGCCGTCGATCCACGCGTCGCCGATGACGTAGGCCGCCCCGATCCCGGGGAGATGCTCCAGGATGTAGCGCACGCCGTCGGGCGACGGCTTGAGCGCCGGCACCTCCGTCCGGGTGGCAATCACCTCGAAGAGCGTGTCGAAGGCGAACTCTTCCAGCTTCGGCAGCACGGCGTCCCGCGCGTTGTTCGTCAGCACGGCCAGGCGATACCCGCGGGCGTGTAGCGTCCGCAGGACCTCGCCGGCGTGCTCGATCGGGCCGGCCTTCCGGATCCCCTCGGCTTCGGCGGCCGCGATGACGTCCCACATCGCCCGGGCCAGGTCCGCATCCGTCTCCCCCAGCGCGGCGAGATGGGGGATGGGCTCGCGGATGAGCGCCTCCCGCGGCGCCGGCGCGCGGCCCGCGGCTTCGAGCAGATCGATGAGGCGGTGCCGCGTGCCCATGAAGTCGATGGTGGACTGGATGAGCGTGTTGTCCAGGTCGAAGATGAGGGCGACCTCGCGAGGCGGGCGCATGCCGCAAAGGGTTTCGTTCCGCGTGAGGCAAACTCATTGTGTGCCGATGCTCGCCGAGGGGATGGCCGCGCCCCGCTTCACCCTGCCCGACGACACGGGGACTCCCGTCAGCCTGGCGGCGTTCCGCGGCCGCACGGTCGTGCTCTGGTTCTACGTGCGCGACGACACGCCGGGGTGAATCGCCGAAGCCTCCGCGTTCCGTGACGATTACGCGGCCTACCAGCAGCTCGATGCGGTCGTCCTCGGGGTCAGCCCCGACAGCGTCGCCTCGCACGCCAGGTGGAAGCAGAAGCTCGCCATCCCGCACCCGCTGCTGGCCGACACCGAGCACGCCGCCGCCGTCGCCTACGGCGTGTGGGTGGAGAAATCCATGATGGGCCGGAAGTACATGGGCGTGGCCCGCACGACGTTCATCATCGATCCGCGCGGGATGATCGCGAAGGTCTTTCCCCAGGTGAAGGTCCAGGGGCACAGCGCCGAGGTGCTCGCCGCCCTGCGCGGCATGCAGAATACGTAGGGGGAGACGCCCGGCCGTTCCCTGGCCCCAGCTAGGCGCGGCCTGAGGCGGCGCACGAGTGCGCCGTGACGTAGGCGACGTCCTGGGCCTGACTCCGAGCGGTCTCGATGCGCATGCTACGGGTACAGCCGGTTCAGCAGCCGGGGGAAGGGGACGGCCTCGCGCACGTGCTCGACTCCCGCGATCCAGGCCACGGTCCGCTCGATGCCCAGCCCGAACCCTGAGTGCGGCACGCTGCCGTACCGCCGCAGGTCGAGGTACCACCGGTACGTGTCCTTCGGCAGCCCGTGTTCCTCGAGGCGCCGTTCCAGCACCTCGAGGCTGTCGATGCGCTGGCCGCCGCCGATGATCTCCCCGTAGCCTTCGGGGGCCAGCAGATCCGCGCCCAGCACGACCTCGGGCCGCTCCGGATCCGGCTCCATGTAGAAGGCTTTGACCTGCGCGGGATAGCGGTGGACGAACACGGGACGGTCGAAGGCCGAGGAGATGATCGTCTCCTCATCGCCGCCGAAGTCGTCGCCCCATGTCAGCATCTGGCCGCTTGCGGCCAGATGCTCTAGTGCCTCGTCATACGAGATGCGCGGGAAGTGCGGCTTCACCGCTTCGAGCCGGTTGACGTCTCGCTCGAGCACATCGAGCTCCGCCCGCCGGCGATCCAGCACCCGGGCCACGACGCTGCAGACGAGGGCCTCGGCGACGTCCATGTACTCGTCCAGCGTCATGTACGCCGCTTCCGGCTCCACCATCCAGAACTCGATGAGGTGCCTGCGGGTCTTCGACTTTTCCGCGCGGAACGTGGGGCCGAAGCAGTACACCCGTCCGAATGCCGCCGCGGCCGCCTCGTTGTAGAGCTGGCCCGACTGGGCGAGATAGGCCCGCCCGAGATCGAAGTAGGGCGTCTCGAACAGCGTGGTGGTCCCCTCCACGGCAGCCGGGGTGAGGATCGGCGTGTCCACCCGGAGGAACCCTGCCTCGTCGAGGAAGTCGCCGATCCCCCGGATCACCTCGGCCCGGATGCGCATGAGCGCGTGCTGCCGCCGGCTGCGCAGCCAGAGATGGCGGTGGTCCATGAGGAACTCGACGCCGTGCTCCTTCGGGGTGATGGGATAGTCGTGGGCGCGCTGGACGACGGTGAGCTCCCGCAGGCTGAGCTCCACCCCGCCGGGGGCCCGGCGGTCCTCGCGCAGCCGCCCCCGGACGATGATGGACGACTCCTGTGTCAGCTCCCCGGCCGCCTCGAAGACCGCGGGCGAGGCCTCCTCGCGCGCCAGGACCGCCTGGAGGATACCGGTGCCGTCGCGGATGAGCAGGAAGTGGATCTTCCCGCTGCTGCGCTTGTGATAGAGCCAGCCCCGGACCTCGACGTCCTGGCCGGCGTGGCGATGGGCGTCCTCGACGCGGATCAACATGGAAGTCTCTTTCGCCGGGTGCGCGGGGTTTCACCTTGCCGCCTCACGCCGTGCGTGCTATACTCACCGTGCCGCGTGCAACGCGCGCTGGTCTTCAGTCACTGCCGCTTCCGGTCGGAGGCGGGTGGAGTGGGTGGCAGGTGGGGCCCACTCTTTTTTATGGTCGAGACGATGAAACGCAGCGACATCGTGCACGAGGTCGAGACGCTGCTCCAACCCATCACGCGGGTGCTGGGGCTGGAGACCGTCGACGTGCAGGTCGCCGGCGAAGCGCGGCGGACGGTGCTGCGGGTGCTGGTGGACCGCCCCGAGGGCGGGATCACGGTGGAGGAGTGCGCCAGGGTCAACGAGGCGCTGGGACGCCAGCTTGACCTGTACGACTTCTTCCCGCACCCATATGTACTGGAGGTGTCGTCGCCCGGCCTGGACCGGCCGCTGCGAACCGACGAGGAATTCCGGCGGTTCGCCGGGCGGCGGGCCGAGGTTGTCACCGCAGCTCCGGTCGGCGGGCAGCGGCGATTCCGGGGTGTGCTGCTCGGCGTGCTGGGCGACGACGTGATGGTGCAGGTGGACGAGCGCCAGGTGGCGATCCCCAAGGCGCAGATCCACCAGGCGCGGCTCGTGGTGGAGATGGATGACCTGCGGGCGGATCTCGAACGGTAGTCGGGGTCCCCAGAAATTCGTCGTGTGAATTTCTGGGGTGGCCGGAGGGTGAACGGATGAACGTCGAATTGATGAAAGCCCTCGAGCAGCTCGAGGAAGAAAAAGGTATCAGCAAGGACGTCATCATCGAGGCCATCGAGGCCGCGCTGGTGTCCGCCTACAAGAAGAACTACGGCGCCTCCGCCCAGAACATGCGCATCGAGGTGGACCGCGACACGGGCGAGATGCGCGCGTATCAGATCCGCACCGTCGTGGAATCGGTGGAGGACGAGGGCACGCAGATCGCCATCGACGAGGTCCGGGAGTGGGATCCCACCGCCCAGGTGGGCGAGATGGTGGAGATCGAGGTCACGCCCCGCGACTTCGGGCGGATCGCGGCGCAGACGGCCAAGCAGGTGGTCGTGCAGCGGCTGCGCGAGGCCGAGCGGGACCTGGTCTACAAGGAGTTCCGGGACCGCGAGGGTGACATCGTCACCGGCACCGTCCAGCGCATCGAGCGCAAGAACGTCTACCTCGACCTGGGCCGGATCGAGGCGGTGCTGCCGCCGACGGAGCAGATCCCCCGGGAGAGCTACCGGCAGAGCGAGCGTATCAAGGCGTACGTCGTCGAGGTCCGGCAGGGCACGCGCGGGCCGCAGATCGTCGTCTCGCGCACGCATCCCGGGCTGCTCAAGCGGCTGTTCGAGCTCGAGGTGCCTGAGATCTACGAGGGGATCGTCGAGATCAAAGCCATCGCCCGCGAGGCCGGCGGCCGCAGCAAGTTTGCCGTCGCGTCGCGCGACAAGAACGTCGACGCCGTGGGGGCGTGCGTGGGACCGAAGGGGACTCGCGTGCAGGCCATCGTGGACGAGCTGAAGGGCGAGAAGATCGACATCGTGCCCTGGAACGCCGATCAGGGGATGTTCGTGGCCGGGGCGCTCTCGCCGGCGAAGGTCTCGCGCGTCGAGATTGACGAGGAGACCAAGACAGCCCTGGTCATCGTTCCCGACAACCAGCTCTCGCTGGCCATCGGCCGCGAGGGGCAGAATGCGCGGCTGGCCGCGAAGCTCACCGGCTGGCGCATCGACATCAAGAGCGAGACCCAGATCAAGGAGATCGAGGCGAAGAAGATCTTTGCCGACCTCCCCGACGACGCCGCGGCGCCCGCCGAGGGTGGTACGCCCGGCGAAGTCGCCGCCCCGGCGGAGGCCGCAGAGCCGGTGGAGACCCCGGCCCCCGCGGAGATCGCGGAGCGGGGTGAGATCGCGGATCGGGGTGAGGGCGCGGAGCCGGGTGAGGGCGCGGAGCCGGCGGTGCCCGAGACACCTTCGGCCGGCGCTGAGGGAGCAGAGGCCCAGGCGTCGGCGCCGGCGGAGCCGGGAACCCAGGACGGTGAGAGCGAAGGCCTCGCGGCCCATGAGGACCGCGCGGAGGCCGAGCTGGTCGAGTCGGAGTCAGATGCCTAAGGTCCGGCGCGTTCCGCAGCGGACGTGCGTGGCGTGCGGCCGGGTGCGGCCAAAGCGCGAGCTCGTCCGGATCGTGAGGACGCCCGGCGGAGAGATCAAGATCGATCTCACCGGGAAAGTCTCGGGCCGCGGCGCGTATGTGTGCCCGGAACCTCCGTGCGCGGAGCGCGCGGTGAAGGAAGGGCGTCTGCGCCACGCGCTGGAAGTCCCGGTGCCCGAGACGCTCGTGGATGAGCTGCGCGCGGCATTGACCGGTGTGGCTGTCCGGCGATCGTAAGCGCGGAAGACCGCGGAGGCGCCGGCGGCCGGCAAGGGACGGAGGATCGGAGAGAACGAATGCGAGTGCATGAGCTGGCCAAGGAGCTGGGACTGTCGAGCAAGGCCGTGATGGACATCCTGGCCGGCCTGAAGATACAGGCGAAGAGTCACAGCAGCTCCCTGGATGAGGGTACCGTCGAGCGTGTGCGCCGGCAGGCGAGGAGCAAAGCCGGGCCCGCGGCGCCGGCGGCTCCCGCGCCGTCGGGACCCGTGCGCGTCGCCAAGACACCGACCGGAGAGCGGATCCTCGGGATGCGCAAGATCGTGCTGCCGCCTCCGCCGCCCCCGCAGCCGGAGCCGCAGCCCGAACCCGCCGCTCCTGCCGCCTCGGTCGCTCCTGCCCAGACGCCTCCTCCTGTCGAGGCGACGAAGGCGCCGCCCGAGCCGGCAGCGCCGCCGTCTGCAGCCCCGGCGCCGAAGCCCAGGGCGCCGGAGGAGCCTCGCAAGGTCACGGTCAAGCCGCCGGAAGCGCCCCCGCCCGTACGCCCGCCGGCCAGGCCGCAGCCGGCGCCGCCGCAGCGCGACATGCGGCCGCAGCAGCGGCCGGGGCTTCCCGGACACGCGGGACGCCCCATGCGGCAGATGCCGCCCCGCCAGGCGCCGCGCGGCCCGGCCCCAACACCCCCGCGCCCCGCGGCCGAGCCGGGAGCGGCCCCCGCGGCGGGCGTGACGCCCGCCCCCGGGACGGCGGTTCCTACCCCGCCGGCACAGTTCCCGAAGCGACGGGAGCGACACCTGCCGCCGCCTCCGCCCTTGCAGCCGGTCGTCGCTCCGCCTGCCGTCCCCGCGCAGATCGAGCTGTCCGGCCCGCTGACGGTTGGGGAGCTGGCGGGCAAGCTGGAGCTCCCGGCGGGTGAGGTGGTCAGACGGCTGCTGGAGCAGGGGATCCTCGCCGGCATCAATCAGCAGATCCCGTTCGAGGCCGCCTCGAAGGTCGCCGAGGCGCTGGGATCCTCCGTCCGGAGGCCGGACGGCGGCGCCCAGGCGGGGCCTGCCGCCCCCAGGCGGCTCGAGATCGAGCGCGGCGCGTCTGCGCAAGTGCGCGCGCCCGTCGTCACGATCATGGGTCATGTGGACCACGGCAAGACGTCGCTGCTGGACGCCATCCGCCGGACGGAGATCGCGGCGCATGAGTTCGGCGGCATCACGCAGCACATCGGCGCGTCCACCGTGGATCTGGAGGGCCGGCGGATCGTGCTCGTCGACACCCCGGGTCATGAGGCCTTCACGACGCTGCGTGCGCGCGGCGCCCAGGTGACCGATATCGCGGTGCTGGTGGTTGCCGCGGACGACGGCGTCATGCCCCAGACACTGGAAGCCATCGCTCACGCCCGCGCGGCGAAGGTCCCGATCATCGTGGCGATCAACAAAGTGGATCTCCCGCAGGCCAACCCCGACCGCGTGAAGCAGCAACTCGCCGACCAGGGTCTGATGCCGGAGGATTGGGGGGGCGAAACCGTCACGGTTCCGGTCTCCGCGCGGACGCGGCAGGGGCTCAAGGAACTGCTCGAGATGATCCTCCTGGTCGCCGACCTGCAGGAGCTGCGGGCGGATCCCGACCGGCCCGCGCGGGGGACGATCCTGGAAGCCAAGCTGGACAAGGGGCGCGGCCCCGTGGCCACCGTCCTGGTGCAGGAAGGCACGCTGCGCACCGGGGACGCGGTCGTGACGGGAGAGTCCTACGGCCGGGTGCGGTGGATGGTGAGCGACCGCGGAGAGCGGCTGGCCGACGCCGCTCCCTCCACGGCCGTCGAGGTGGTCGGACTCGACAGCGTGCCCGCCGCAGGCGACCTCCTCGAGGTCGTCCGCGACGACCGGCTGGCCAAGGCGATCGCCGAGGAGCGGCGGGAGCGGCGCAAGGCGGTCGAGTTTGCCGCGGCCCGACCTGGCGGTACGGAGGAGATGTACGCGGAGGCCGGCCCGAAGGAGCTGCGCCTGATCATCAAGGCCGACACGCACGGCTCGATCGAGGCGCTGGGCGCTTCGCTGCAGCGCCTGGCCACGCCCGAGGTCGGCATCTCCATCCTGCACACCGGGGTGGGGAACGTGACCGAGTCGGATGTGATGCTCGCCGTGGCCAGCCGTGCGGTGGTCATCGGATTCAACGTCCGCCCGGAAGGCGCCGTGCGGAAGCTGGCCGAGCAGGAACAGATCGAGATCCTCACCTACCGGATCATCTACGAGGCGATCGACGACGTCGGGCGCCGTCTCCGCGGGTTCCTGGCGCCGAAGAAGCGGGAGGTTTCGCTGGGGCAGGCCGAAGTGCGGCAGACGTTCACCATCTCGAAGGTGGGCACGGTCGCCGGCTGCTACGTGGTTCAAGGCGTCATCCCGCGCTCGGCGAGCCTCCGTGTGATTCGCGACGGCGTCGTCGTCCACGAGGGCAAGATCGCCTCGCTGCGCCGCTTCAAGGATGACGTGCGGGAAGTCACCGAGGGCTTCGAGTGCGGCATTGGCCTGGAACGGTTCAACGACATCAAGGTCGGAGACGTCCTCGAGGCCTACGAGATCCGAGAGGAACCCGCCTGACCGCAGGGCGCGGGTAGCACACGGCGCGGGTGACCCGGCTCCGGGAGGGGCCGGCGCCCTCCGGTGCCTCCGTCCCGGCCTCGAGACCCATGATCGTCGGCGTGCTCCGTCTGGAACTCAGCCTGCCCGCGAGCCGGAGCCTGAAGGACAAGCGCCGGGTGTTGCAGAGCCTGCTTGACCGCCTGCACCAGCAGTTCAACGTCGCCGCGGCGGAGGTCGACCACCAGGACGACCGGCGCCGCGCCGAGATCGCCGTGTCCTGCGTGAGCAACGACGGCGCCCACGCGAACCGCGTCCTCTCCCGCGTGCTGGACGTGGTGGAGCGCGAAGCGGACGTCGTGCTCACGGGCGTGGAGATGGAGTTGCGCTGATGCCCCACCGGCCGGAGAAAGTGGAGCAATTCATCAAGGAAGAGCTCAGCCAGATCCTGCAGCGTGAAGTGCGCGACCCCCGGATCGGCTTCGTGTCGGTGACCGACGTGGAGGTGAGCGCTGATCTGCGGCATGCCCGCGTGTTTGTCAGCGTGCTCGGCGACGCGGACGCGAAGGCGGCCACGATGGACGGCCTCCGTTCGGCGCAGGGCTACATCCGGCGCGAGCTGGGCAGCCGGCTGCAGATGCGCCACACGCCCGAGATCGCCTTCAGGCTGGATGAGTCCATCGAGCGCGGGGCCCGGGTGAACAGGCTGCTGGGCGAGGTCGCCAAGGAGTCGCATGCCGACGCTTCCGGAAACGATCGCCGGGATCCTGAAGAGCAGTCCTGACGTCCTGATCGTCTGCCACGTCGGCCCGGACGGCGACTGCCTGGGCGGGAGTCTGGCGCTGGCGCTGGGCTGCGAGGCCCTGGGGATCCGCGCCACGGTGGGCAGCGCGGACGGCGTGCCTGAAGCCTACCTGGCGCTCCCCGGCGCGTCTCGCGTCATCACCGTCCCGCCGGAGGGCCGCCCGGGCGCCGGCGTGGCGGTAGAGTGCAGCAGCCTGGAGCGTGCCGGCGCGTTCGCCGAGGCGTTGCGGCAGAGCCGCACGGTGATCAACATCGATCACCATCTCAGCAACACCGGGTACGGCAACGTCGTGTACTGGGATACGTCGGCGGCCGCTGTGGGCGAGCAGATCTACGAGGTCCTCCGGGCCATGGGCGTCCGGCTGACGGAGCCCATGGCCCAGTGCCTGCTCACCGCCATCGTCACCGACACGGGCAGCTTCCGCTTCCCCAACACCACCGCGAAGACGCTCCGCCTGGCCGCGGAGCTGATGGATCTCGGCGCGTCCGTCCACGCCGTGGTGGAGCGGGTGTACGAGACCCGCACCCCGGGATCGCTGCGGCTCACGGGCGCGGCGCTGCGCGAGCTGACGCTCTCCGCCGACGGCCGGGTGGCCTGGACGGTGGTCACGCCGCAGATGCTGCAGACCGCCGGGGCGGCCACCGAGGATACGACGGGGCTGGTGGGGATGCTCCGCCAGATCCGGGGCGTGAAGCTCGCGCTCCTCTTCGAGGTCACGCCCGCCGGCATCCGGGTGGGCATCCGCTCGCGGGAGCCGGTCCGAAGCCATGTGATCGCGGAGACATTCGGCGGCGGCGGGCACCGCGGCGCGGCGGGCTTCACCGCCCAGGGCGAGCTTGACGATGTCATCGCGCGGACCCTCGCCGCGGCCGAGAGGGAACTGCGTGTCCACGCCTGAGGGGATTGTCAACGCGCTCAAGCCGGTCGGCATGACGTCGCACGACGTGGTGGACATGCTGCGCCGCCTCACCGGCACCCGCCGCATCGGCCACGCCGGCACCCTGGATCCGGGAGCGGCGGGCGTGCTCGTGCTGGCCGTCGGCCGGGCCACACGAATCGCCGAGTTCGTCGCCGAGACCGACAAGGAGTATCTGGTGGAGATCACCTTCGGAAGGGCGACCGACACCGGTGATGCCTACGGCGCCACGGTGAAGGAGTCCCCGGCCCCGGTGACTGGGGACGCGCTGCGCGGCGTCCTGCCGCGCTTCATCGGCACGATCACGCAGGTCCCGCCGATGGCCTCCGCCGTGCACTACGCGGGGCGGCGGCTCTACGAGCTCCATCGCGAGGGAACGGCGGCGGCGGTGCCCGCGCGGGAGGTCACCATCCATGCGCTGGACGTGCTCGATCCCCCCGCGGGAGATCCACCCCGGGCGCGCCTGCGCGTGGGCTGCTCGAAGGGGACCTACATCCGGGGGTTGTGTCACGACATCGGCGTGGCGATGGGGACCGGCGCCCACGCGTCGTTCATGGTGCGCACCCGGGTCGGCCGGTACCGGCTGGAGGAGGCCCACACCCTCGAAGAGTTGACGGCCTTGTCCGCGGCAGGCAGGCTGCAGGAGGCCGTCGAGGACCCCGATCTCGCGCTCAGCGATCTTCCCGCCGTGGACCTCACCATCCAGCAGCGCACCGCCGTGCTCCACGGGCAGGGTGTTCCGCTGTTCAAGGTGGCGCACTGGCAGACCCTGATCCAGGCCAAGGTGGTCCGTCTCCGCGATCCTCAGGGGCTCGTCGCCCTGGCCAGAGTGGAGCAGGGGGTCCTCAAGCCCTTCAAGGTGCTGCGCGGGGCCCCGTAATGGAGGTCATTCGCGGATTTCCGAGCCGGGCGCCGCGCGGGGCCATGGTCCTCGCCCTGGGGACATTTGACGGCGTCCATCGGGGACACCAGACGCTGCTGGGTGAGGCGGTGCGCCGGGCCTCAGAGCGCGGGATCGCCGGGGCAGTCGTGACCTTCGATCCCCATCCCCTGCAGGTCATCGCGCCGCCGCCCGAGCCGTTCCTTCTCACCACGCTCGACGAACGGCTCGAGCTCTTCGCCGCGCTCGGCCTGGCCGCAGCCTACGTCATCCGGTTCGATCAGACGCTGCGCGGGCTCAGCGCCGAGGAGTGGGTGGACCTGCTGTACCGCCGCATCGCGATGGCGGAGGTAGTCTGCGGGGCGAACTACACCTTCGGGCGGGACCGGGGCGGCACCGTCGGCCTGCTCCGGACGCTGGCCGACGCCCGCGGTTTCACTGTCACCGTGCCTCCGCAGGTGCACGTGGGCGGCACGCTGGTCAGCAGCACGCTGATCCGCCGGCTGCTGCGCGGCGGGGACGTGCAGGAGGCCGGCCGGTTCCTGGGCCGCTGGTACTCGATGGAAGGGATCGTACGGCGGGGCGACGCGCGCGGCCGGACCCTGGGATTCCCTACCGCCAACCTGGAGCCCCCCGACGAGAAGCTGATCCCGGCCGCCGGTATCTACGCGGCGGTAGCGCGGACCGCGTCGGCGTCCTACCAGGCGGCCGTGAGCATCGGGACGCGGCCCACCTATGGCCCCGGCGCGCTGACGGTCGAGGCCTACCTGCTGGATTTCGACGGAGACCTCTACGGGCAGACCGTGCGTCTCGCGTTCGTCCAGCGCCTCCGGGAGGAGATCGCCTTCACCTCCGAGGCCGCGCTGGTGCGGCAGATCGCGGAGGATGTCGCCGAGGCCCGCCGGCTCCTGCCCGGGGCCCGCCCCCCGGAGGCCGTGTCCTGACCGGTGCCGGCGGTCTGACGGCGGCCGCCTCGCCGTGTTACAATAATCCGTACGTACACGCACCTGGCTGGGAGGTCCGTGCCTCCGACGGCCCCTCGGCCTTGATGTTTTCATGGAGGTGGCATGTGCCGCTGCAGAAGACGAAGAAGACCGCGATTGTCGGCGAGCACCGCCGGCACGACAACGACACCGGGTCCCCTGAAGTGCAGATCGCTCTGCTCACCGAGCAGATCACGCAACTGACCGAGCACCTGGCCGCCCACAAGAAGGACGTGCACTCCCGGCGCGGGCTGCTGAAGATGGTCGGCAAGCGGCGGCGCCTGCTCTCGTACCTGCAGCGCTCCGATCTGCCCCGGTACCGACAGATCGTCGACGCCCTTGGTCTCCGCCGCTAGCCCAAGCGGCGCGTGCGGCGCCGCGGGGCGGCGGGGTGAGTGCGATCCGGAGCGGGATCTCCCGCTCCTTTCTCTGTGTGGGCCCACTATCTGAGGAGGATGCAATGACGGAACCTACCACGCACCGCGTCCAGCTCGAGGTCGGAGGCCGGCAACTCATCTTCGAGACGGGCTGGTTGGCCCGGCAGGCGGGGGGCGCGGTGACCGTGCGCTACGGGGACACCCTCGTGCTCGTCACGGCGACCGCGTCCGACCAGCCCCGCGAAGGCATCGACTTCTTCCCCCTCACCTGCGACTTCGAGGAGAAGATGTACGCCGCGGGCAAGATCCCGGGAGGGTTCTTCAAGCGGGAGGGCCGGCCCGGCGAGCATGCCATCCATTCCGCCAGGCTGATGGACCGGCCGATCCGCCCGCTCTTCCCCAAAGGCGTCCGCAACGACGTCCAGGTCATCGCCACCGTGCTCTCCGCCGATCTGGAAAACGATCCGGCCATCCTGGCCATCAACGGCGCCTCGGCGGCGCTGACGATCTCGAACGTTCCCTTCGACGGGCCGATCGGCGCCGTGCGGATCGGCCTGGTGGGCGATGAGCTGGCCGTCAATCCGCGGCAGGCCGACCGGGACGCCGGCCGTCTCGACCTCGTTGTCGCGGCCAGCGAGGACGCCATCATCATGATCGAGGCCGGCGCGAACGAGGTGTCGGAAGAGACGATCCTGGAAGGGCTCGACCTGGCCCACGCCGAGATCCGCAAGATCATCGGCGTGCAGCGCGAGCTGGCCCGGCTCGCCGGGAAGCCGAAGATGACCTTCCCCGCCCCGGACATAGATGAGGAGCTGGCCCGCCGCGTGCGGGAGCAGGCCCGGCCGCATATCCGGGCCGCCCTGGCCCAGCCGGAGAAGCTCATGCGTGAGGATGCGCTGCGTCAGGTGGCGCTCAGCGTGGCCCCGTCGCTGACCGAGGAACATCCCGGCCGGGAGAAGGAGATCGAGGAGATCATCCAGGGGGCGATCAAGGAGGAGGTGCGCCGGGCGATCCTCCAGGACGGGCGCCGGCCCGACGGCCGCGGCGTGGGAGACCTCCGGTCGCTGCGGGCCACCGTCGGCCTCCTCCCGCGGGCCCACGGCTCGGGCCTCTTTCAGCGGGGACAGACCCAGGTGCTCACGGTGGCCACGCTCGGCACGGGCGAGGACGAGCAGATCATCGACGACCTCACGCCGCGCGAGCGCAAGCGCTTCATGCACCACTACAACTTCCCGCCCTTCAGCGTGGGTGAGGTGCGGCCGCTGCGGTCGGCGGGCCGCCGGGAGATCGGGCACGGGTTGCTGGCCGAGCGGGCCCTGATCCCGGTCGTGCCGGACGAGACCGTCTTCCCCTACACCATCCGGCTGGTCTCGGAGACCCTGGAGTCCAACGGCTCGACGTCGATGGCCTCCGTGTGCGGCTCGACGCTGGCGCTGATGGACGCCGGCGTGCCGATCAGCGCCCCCGTGGCCGGGATCTCCATCGGGCTCATCACCGGCGAGGACGGACGGTTCGCCCTGCTGACCGACATCCAGGGAATCGAGGATGCCATGGGCGACATGGACTTCAAGGTCGCCGGAACACGCGCGGGCGTCACCGCGGTCCAACTGGACATCAAGATCAAGGGCCTGAGCCGGGCGATGCTGGCGGGCGCGATGACCCAGGCGCGAGAGGCGCGGCTGCGCATCCTCGATGTCATGGCTCAGGCGCTGCCGGCGCCGCGGCCGACCCTGTCGCCGTACGCGCCGCGGATCATCACCATCGAGATCAATCCCGAGAAGATCCGGGAGGTGATCGGGCCCGGCGGCAAGGTGATCAACAAGATCACCGCCGAGACCGGGGTGCGGATCGACATCGAGCAGGACGGGCGGGTGAATGTGGCCAGCGCCGACGAGGACGCCGCCCGGCGCGCCATCAAGATGATCGAGGATATCGTCCGCGAGGTGAAGGTGGGCGAGATCTACACCGGACGGGTCACGCGGCTGATGAACTTCGGCGTTTTTGTGGAAGTGCTGCCGGGCAAGGAAGGGCTCCTGCACGTCTCCGAGCTCGGGGACGGCGAGCGCGTGGAGCGCATCGAGGATGCCGTGAAGGTGGGGGACGAGGTGACGGTGCGCGTCCGGGAGATCGACAACCTCGGCCGTGTGAACCTGACCAGGCGCCTCACGCCCGGCCCGGAGGACGAGGCGGCCCGCGAGGCGGCCCGCGCCCGCGGGCGGCAGGGACCGCGCAGCGGCGGCCGCGGGCGGGACGAGGGCCGTCCCCGCCGGCGCGGACCGCGTCCCGACTCGCGCGGTTCGCACGGCCCCCGGTCCTGATTCACCGGAGGTGGGAGTCCAGAGCCTTTCCCCGACACTACGCGCGGGGACCCCTGAGGCTCCGGACTCCCACCTCCAGACGTCGCCGAGGCCGGGACCCGAGCCGGCGGTCCGTTCTGCAGGGTTCACATCGCTGCGGCAGTAAACATTAGGCCCAAAGGACAGGGAGAACGGTGTCTGACGCCATCACGAAGAGCGTGCTCCCCAACGGGCTGCGGCTGGTCACCGAGCGCATGCCGCACGTGCGCACGGCCGCGATGGGCCTGTGGGTGAACGCCGGCTCGCGCTATGAGGAGGCGGGCCAGCACGGGATCTCGCACTTCCTCGAGCACCTCTTCTTCAAGGGCACGGCCACGCGCTCGGCGCTGGAGATCGCGCAGGCCGCCGACGAGATCGGCGGCCAGATGAACGCCTTCACCGACCGCGAGCAGACGGTCTTCTACGTGAAGGTGCTCGCCGCGCACTTCGAGCGGGCGGTGGAGATCGTGGCCGACATGCTGCTCCGCTCCACCTTCGCCCCCGAGCACATCGAGCGCGAGCGCCAGGTCATCGACGAGGAGATCAAGAGCTACGAAGACTCCCCCGACGAGCTCGTGCAGGACCTCTTCGCCCGGACGGTCTGGAACGGCCATCCGCTCGGCCGCCCGGTCATCGGCACGCTGGCCACGGTCAACCGGCTGACGCGCGACGACCTGCTCCACTTCGTCCGGCGGTTCTACCGGCCGGCCAACGTCGTCGTTTCGGTCGCCGGCGACATCGAGCACGACGAGGTGGCGGCGGTGCTCGCGCGCCATCTGGGCGAGTGGAACGGCGCCGGCGTGCCGGTGGCCACCGATCCCCCCCGGCCGGAGTCCGGCGTGGCCACCAGGATGAAAGAGACCGAGCAGGTGCACCTCACGCTGGGCACCCAGGGGCTGGCCCACGCGGACGACCGGCGGTACACGCTCTCGCTGCTCGACCACCTGCTCGGCGGCGGCATGAGCTCGCGGCTGTTTCAGGAGATCCGGGAGCGGCGGGGGCTGGTGTACACCATCGCCTCCTACGCCTCGTCCTACCGCGACGGGGGGCTGTTCGTCGTCTATGCCGGCATGAGCCCGGACGCGGGGCCGGAGGTCATCCGCCTCACGCTGGATGAGATCCAGAAGATCCGCACGCAGCCCGTGGATCCCGTCGAGCTGACCCGGGCCAAGGAGTCGTTGAAGGGCAGCCTGATGCTGTCGCTGGAGAGCACAGGCAGCCGGATGTCCATCCTGGCCCGGTCCGAGATCTACTACGGCCGGCAGATCACCCTCGACGAGCTCATCGCGAAGGTGGACGCGGTAACGGCGGAGGACGTGCAGCAGATGGCCGCCGAGCTGCTGGAGCCCCGCCGGCTCTCCATGGCCGCGATCGGCCCGTTCCGGGCGGACGGGGCCCTGGCCAGGCGGATGCGCGACGCCTTCGAGGGCTACGTGCAGGCGCAGGCTGATGTCTGACAGGCTCCGCGTGGCCGTGGCCGGCGCGGCGGGACGGATGGGGCGGGCGGCGATCCGCGCCATCGCCCGTGAAGGCGATCTTGCGCTGGCCGGCGCCCTCGGACGGACCGCCGGGATCGGACGGGACGCCGGGGAGCTGGCGGGGGCCGGCCGGCTGGGGACGGAGATCTCCGCCGACGTGGAGCGCCTGCTCGCCAGCGGCGTGGACGTCCTCGTCGACTTCTCCCCGGGAGCGGCGGCCGCCGATCACGCGCGGAGGGCCATCCCGTGCGGGGTCGCGCCGGTCATCGGCGGCACCGGCCTGAGCGCCGAGCAGATCAACGAGCTGTCCTCGCTCTGCGAGGCGCGCGGAGTGGGCGCCGTCATCGCGCCGAACTTCGCCATCGGCGCGGTGCTGATGATGGAGTTCGCGCGCCAGGCCGCGCGGTATCTGCCGCACGCGGAAGTCATCGAGCTCCACCACGACCGCAAGCGCGACGCCCCCTCGGGGACCGCGCTCAAGACCGCCGCATTGATCGCCGACGTCCGCGGGGCGGCGCCGGCGCCGCCGGTGGCCGAGGAGGAGCTGGTGGCCGGGGCCCGGGGCGGGACGTCCGCCGGGGTGCGCGTGCACAGCGTGCGCCTGCCCGGCCTGGTGGCCCACCAGGAAGTCATCTTCGGGGGACCCGGCCAGACGCTCACCATCCGGCACGACTCGGTGAGCGAGGAATCGTTCATGCCCGGGCTGCTCCTCGCCGTGCGCCGGGTGCGGTCGCTACCAGGACTCGTGTACGGATTAGAGAAACTGCTTGAACCGTAGTCCGATGAGCGGGATCCGTCTGGCAGTGGTGGGCGCCACCGGCGCCGTGGGCCGGGAGGTGCTGCGCATCCTCGCGCAGCGTACCTTCCCGATGCGCGAGCTGCGGCTGCTAGCCTCGCCGCGATCGGCGGGCCGGAAGCTCGGCGCGCACGTCGTGCACGCCGTGACCCCCCAGGCCTTCGACGGCGTGGACATCGCCATCTTCGACACGCCCGACGCCGTCGCGGAGCAGTGGGTGCCGGTCGCGGCCACCAGAGGCGCGATCGCCGTGGACAACTCGGCGGCATTCCGGATGGCCGAAGACGTGCCGCTGGTCATCCCCGAGATCAACGGCGACGCCCTGGACCGGCTGCCCCGGCGCATCGTGGCCAACCCCAACTGCACCGTGGCGACGTTCGCCGTGCCGCTGGCTCCGCTGCACCGCGAGGCGCGCCTGCGCCGCGTCGTGGCCTGCTCGTACCAGTCGGTCTCCGGCGCGGGGCAGAAGGGACCCGAGCAGCTCTGGACGGAGCTGCGCGCCGCCGCGGCCGCCGGGGAAGTCCCGGCCAAGCCGATGGGCGACGCCTTCAAGCATCCGATCTTGATGAACATCATCCCGGCGATCGGCGCGCTGCGGGGCGCGCACACCAGCGAGGAGGTCAAGGTCGCCGCGGAGCTGCGGAAGCTCCTCGATGCCCCGGGGCTGCCGGCCGGCATCACGTGCGTGCGGGTACCCACCCTGGTGGCCCACGGCGTGGCCGTGCACGCGGAGTTCGAGCGCGCGCTGACGCCTGAGCAGGCGCGGCGCATCCTCGAGCAGTCCGCCGGGGTGGCCGTCGTGGACGATCCCGCCGCGGCCCAGTATCCGACCGCGTTAGGCGCCGCCGGGCGCGATCCGTGCTATGTCGGCCGCATCCGGACCGACGAGGCCGGCAACCTCGCGTTCTTCGCCGTCGCGGACAACCTGCGGAAAGGGGCCGCGCTCAACGCCGTGCAGATCGCGGAGGCGCTGGTGGCGCGCGGGGCGATCACGGACACGGTCGCCTGACGCAGCCGGGCCATGCGGATCGTCGTGCAGAAGTACGGCGGGGCGCTGCTGGCCACGCCGGAGGGACGGCTGCAGGCGGCGGAGCAGATCGCCGCCTCGCGCCGGGCGGGGCAGGCCGTCGTCACCGTGGCCTCGGCGATCGGCCGGGAGGGCGATCCCTACGCCACCGACACGCTGGCCGGTCTCATCAGGGACATCGGCACGGACATCGATCCCCGCACCCTCGATCTGCTGCTCAGCACCGGGGAAGTCATCTCCACGGCGCTGCTGGCGCACACGCTCTCCCGCGCGGGCTGCCCGGCGATCGCGCTCACGGGGGCGCAGGCGGGGATCATCACCACCGACGAGTTCAACGACGCCCGCATCCTGCGCATCGCCACCGGGCCCACGCTCCGCCGGCTCGAGCACAACGAGGTGGTGATCGTGGCGGGATTCCAGGGCGTCACCGAGGACGGCGAGATCACCACGCTGGGCCGGGGCGGCAGCGACACGACGGCCGTGGCCATGGGCGCGGCGCTGGAGGCCGACCTGGTCGAGATCTACAAGGACGTCGAAGGCATCATGACGGCGGATCCGAAGATCGTGCCGCAGGCGCGGGCCATCCGCACGATCACCTACGACGAGGTCTCGCAGATGGCGGCGCTGGGGGCGAAGGTGCTGCATCCCCGGGCGGCGGACATCGGGCGTGAGCACAACGTGCGGCTGGTCATCCGGCGCATGGGCCAACTGGACGGAGGGACGACGATCGTGAAAGGCCAGGAACTCGGGGTGCCCATCATCGACGGACGGCCGGTCATCGCGCTGGCCCACCTGCCCCGCGTCGTGCAGTTGAAGATCCGGCGCCGCGACGGCGAGGACCTGGCGGGACCGCTGGTTGCCCTCGAGCACCTGGCGGCGAACGGGATCAGCATCGACCTGATCAACCTGCTCCCGGAGATGCTGGCGTTCACCGTGCAGGAGGAGGCGGTCGAGCGGGCGGCCAACCTTCTCTCCAACCTCGGCTTCGCCGCCGAAGCGAGCCGGTCATGCGCCAAGGTGTCCATCATCGGCGCGGGGATGCGCGGGCGGCCCGGGGTCATGGCGCGCGTCGTGCACGCCCTGCACCGGGCCGGGGTGAATATCCTGCAGACGGCCGACTCGCACACGACGATCTCGTGCCTGGTCAAGGCCGAGCAGATGGAGGCGGCGCTGCGGGCCCTGCATGAGGAGTTCGGTCTGGCCGAGGAGCTCGCTTCGGAGCGGGAGAGCGAAGGATAGCGAGGGGGGATCGCGATGGCCGTGTTTGGACGCGTCTTGACCGCGATGGCCACACCGTTCGCCGAGGATGGCGCAATACACTGGCCGCAGGTCACCGCGCTGGCGAAGCGTCTGGTGGACAATGGCTCCGACGGGATCGTGGTGGCCGGCACGACCGGCGAGTCGCCGACGCTGTCGGATGAGGAGAAGATCACGCTCTTCCGGACGGTGACGGAGGCGGTGGGAGGCCGCGCCGCGGTGGTCGCCGGCACGGGAACGAACGACACAAGGCACTCCGTGCATCTGTCCCGGGAGGCCCAGCGGGCGGGCTGCGACGGCCTGCTGCTTGTGAACCCCTACTACAACCGCCCGTCCCAGGACGGCCTCTACGCGCACTTCCGCACCATCGCCGAATCCACGGACCTGCCCTGCATGCTCTACAACATCCCCGGGCGCACGGGGGTGAACTGCGCGCCGGAGACGATCGCCCGCCTGGCGGACGTCCCCAACATCGTGGCCGTGAAGGAGGCGAGCGGCAGCCTGGATCAGGTCTCCGACATCCGGCGGCGCACGAAGCCTGACTTCCTCATCTACAGCGGGGACGACAGCCTCACGCTCCCCATCCTCGCCGTGGGGGGGAGGGGCATCGTCAGCGTGGCCAGCCATCTCGTCGGCCGCGAGATCCAGCAGATGGTCCGCGCCTACGAGCAGGGCGAGGTGGCCACGGCCCTGCGGCTGCACCTGCGGCTCCTGCCGTTGTTCAAAGTGCTGTTCATCACGACGAACCCGGTTCCCCTCAAGGCCGCGCTCAATCTGAGCGGTGTCAACGTCGGCAGACCCCGGCTGCCGCTCGTGGAGGCGACGGCGAAGGAGAAAGAGCAGATCCAGAGCGTGCTCAACGAACTCGCGCCCGCGGCCGTCTAGCCGCCCGCGCGCGGCGGGCCGGCCGCGCAGACGGGAGGGATCCCGGTCCAGGGCACGGGCGCTGGCCGCGCTCCACGCCGAGATCCTGACCTGCACCCGTTGCCCGCTGTACCGCACGCGGACGCAGGCCGTCCCCGGCGACGGAGCTGCGGACGCGCGCGTGATGCTCGTGGGGGAAGCTCCCGGACGCCAGGAGGACGAGCGCGGGCAGCCCTTCGTGGGGCGGGCCGGAGGGTTCCTGGAAGAGTTGCTGGCCTCCATCGGGCTCCCGCGGGAGCAGGTCTACATCACCAACGTGGTCAAGTCCCGCCCGTTCGTGGGGCCGCCGCCGGGACGGAACAGGGCGCCGGCGCCGGCAGAGATCGCCGCGTGCCGACGCTGGCTCGACGAGCAGATCAGGATCATCCGGCCCGAGATCATCGTGGCGATGGGGCGCGTGGCCCTCGAGTACTTCGCGCCGGGGCTGAAGATCTCGCGCGCGCACGGGCGCCCGTTCCGCCACGACGGCCGGATCGTGCTGCCGGTGTTCCACCCGTCCGTGGCCGGCCGCTGGCCGGGCCGTCGCGGCATGCTGCGCGACGACTTCCGGCTGCTGGGGCGGCTCCTCCGGGGTCCCCGGAAGGAAGGGTCCGGCTCATCGCAGAAGGGTTTCGGTTGAACCAACTTCACGTCGGACCTTTCGTCGGAGCGCGCATGTGCTTGACATGGTCATCCTGGGCGTCGTCCAGGGCTTGACCGAGTTTCTCCCGGTCAGCAGCACCGCCCACCTGCTCTTTGCCGAGGCGTTCCTCGGCGTGTCGCGTCCCGGGATTCTGCTGGAGTCCGTCCTCCACCTCGGCACGGCGCTGGCCGCGATCATCCTGTTCTGGCCGGACGTGCGCCGGCTTCTCGCCGGGTGGTGGCTGAGCCTCATCCGTCGCCCCGAGCCCGAGCCGCTGCGCGGCTACGGCCGCCTGGCGTGGGTCATCGTCGTCATCTCGGCCATCACGGCCGCGGTGGGGCTGGCGCTGGCCGATCCCTTTGAGGGCATGTTCGGCTCGGTGCGGGGGGCGGCGGCGCAGCTCATGCTGACCGGCGTCATCCTGTTCGGGGCACGTGGGCCGGAGCGGCGCGGCATGATGGACGCGTCGGGGGGCGACGGAGCCGGAATCGGCCTCGCGCAGGCGCTCTCCATCGTCCCGGGGATCTCCCGGTCCGGCACGACGATCGCCGCCGGCCTGTGGCTGGGGTTCCGGCGCGACGACGCCGCGCGGCTGTCGTTCCTCGCGGCCATCCCCGCGGTGGCCGGCGCCGGGGTGTTCGGGCTGAAGGATCTGGGCCTCGGATCGACCATGGGTTACACGGGCGGACAGCTCGTGGTGGGCTTCATCGTCTCGCTGCTGTCGGGCGGGCTGGCCATCCGGTGGCTGCTCGTCGTCGTGCGGCGCGGGCAGCTGCGCTGGTTCGCCGCCTACTGCATCGCGGCGGGGGCGGCCGCGCTGATCACCATCGGGAGGTAGCGGTGGCCCGGAAAAAGCAGGCATCCAGCAGACGGCAGGGCGTGGGAGCCCTGCTGTTCGTGGCGGCGCTTGTGCTCGCCCTCTCGTTCCTGCCCAGCGCGCGCGGGCTGCCGGTGCTGCTGGGCCGCTGGCAGCGCGTGGTCCTCGGTGACGCCGCGTTCCTCATCCCCGCCCTCCTGTTCCTCGGCGGCGCGGCGCTGGCCATCGCGGGCGAGCGCGCCCGGCTCTCCCGGCGGGTGGCGGCGCTGGGGATTGCCGTCCTGACGGGACTGGCGATCTATCACGCGCGGGTGCCGCGCGGGGCCGAGCTCGGGATCGGCCTCCGGGGCGAGGGCGCCGGGATCGTCGGGGCGGCGGTCGTCTGGATGCTGCGCATGGTGCTCGGTGAGATCGGGACATGGCTGGTCATCGTGCTCGGAGCCGTGGCGGCTGTGGTGTGGTGGACCGGAGTGTCGTGGGCGGCGCTGGTGCGGGGGGTCTGGCACGCGCTCGCCGCCGCCGCCGTCGCCGCCGCGGGTGGCGCCCGCGCGGGCCGGATCATCGCCCGGCTGCTCATCCGCACGTCGCGGCGGATTCCCGGTCTCGTGTCCGCCGCGGCCGGCGTGCTGCGCGGCGGGGTTGATCGCACACGCCGGTCTCTTGGAAGGGTGCTGCCTGCTCCGGACGGCCCGCAGTCTCTCCCCGCCACAGGCCCGCTCGCCGGCCGCCCCGCACCGACTGTTCTGGCAGAGGCGTCGAATCGACCCGACAGCGCCGGACGGGCGGTGGTGGTGGAGCCACCCACGGCGCCGCGGCCTCCGCTGGGTGCGCCGGATACCGCGCGTCGCATGGTTCCCGTTGCGAACGGATCGACCGGCGCCGTCGAGGCGCGGAGGGGCCCGCCGCCTTCCCCGCCGCAGCAGGAATCGCTCGGCCTCGAGGTACCCTCCGGGGGCTATCAGCTTCCGCCGCTGTCGCTGCTCACCGATCTCCCGGTCCGCGCGAAAGGGAAGTCCGAGCCGGCGGATGTCGCATTGCATCTCGAGCAGACCCTGGCGAGCTTCGGCGTCGAGGCCAAGGTGGTCCGCTGGGAGCAGGGGCCCGTGGTCACGCGCTTCGAGGTGCAGCCCGCGCCCGGCGTGCGCGTGCAGAAGATCAGCAGCCTGACCAACGACATCGCCCTGGCCCTGGCGGCGCCGAGCGTGCGCATCGAAGCGCCCATCCCGGGCAAGTCCGCCGTGGGCATCGAGCTGCCCAACCAGAAGACGAGCCTCGTCCACATCAAGGAGATCCTGGCCGCCGACGACTACCAGCGCGCCACCACGCCGCTCACCGTGGCGTTGGGCAAGGACATCGCGGGCCATCCCATCCTCGGCGACCTGGCCGAGATGCCGCACGTGCTCATCGCCGGGGCGACCGGCTCCGGCAAGTCCGTGATGCTCAATGCGATCATCGCGGGTCTCCTGTTCCGGTGTACGCCGCTGGACGTGCGGCTGCTGATGATCGACCCCAAGCGGGTGGAGTTCACGAACTACAACAACATCCCGCACCTCCTCGTGCCCGTGGTCACCAACCCCCGGGCCGCGGCCGGGGCGCTGAAGGAGATGCTCCGCGAGATGGAGCAGCGCTTCGAGCGCTTCGCGGAGGCGGGCGTGCGCAACATCCAGGCCTACAACAGCCTGGCCGGAGTCGAGCGGCTCCCGTTCATCGTCATCATTATCGACGAGCTGGCCGACCTGATGATGATCGCGCCCGCCGACTTCGAGGACGTCATCTGCCGGCTTGCCCAGATGACCCGGGCCACGGGGATTCACATGGTCCTGGCCACGCAGCGGCCGTCGGTGGATGTCATCACGGGCCTGATCAAGGCCAACATCCCCTCGCGGGTCGCGTTTGCCGTGAGCAGCCAGGTGGACAGCCGCACCATCCTCGACATGCCGGGGGCGGAGAAGCTGCTGGGCAAGGGCGACATGCTCTACATGCCGATCGGCGCCGCGCGGCCGGTGCGCGCGCAGGGCGCCTTCATCGCCGACAGCGAGATCCAGGCGCTGGTCACCTGGTGGAAGGCGCAGGGCAAGCCGGTGTTCGACCAGAGCCTGCTGAAGGCCGAGAAGGCCACGGCCGAAGGGGAGGGCGGGGAGGACGAGCTGCTGGCCGAGGCCGCCCGCCTCATCGTACGCTCCGGCTACGGGTCGGTCTCGCTGCTGCAGCGCAAAATGAAGATCGGCTACGTCCGCGCGGCGCGCATCGTCGATCAGCTCGAGGAACGAGGGGTGGTCGGCGCCGCCCAGGGGAGCAACCCCCGCGAGGTCCTGGTCGGCGTGGACGAGCTCGAGCGGCTCCTCAGGCGTTCTCCGGCACCGGACTAAAGCCGGGCCTGCCTCCCAGGCCGGGGTCCGCTTCGACTTCGGCATTGGAGAACGGAATACCCCCAAGCAGGTGGCGCGCCCGGCGCCCCCTCTGCCGGTGACAATTTCAGCTCGATAGTTGAGCAGGAATGTATCCGGTCTCCGCGAAAGTCCACGCCAACGCCGCCACCAGCAAGACGCCGTCGCTGCCGAATCATCCTTGACAACCCGTGTCGGCGGTCTTCGGGCTAAGGAGAGGATCCGCAACTGGGGGGATTGTGGTGCCTATGGCAAACCGGGCGAAGCCGGGTGCAATGGCCTCAATCCGGTGCGCCGTTCGATCCACGTGGGGATGGGGGGGAGACGAAGTGACAGAGATGCTTACACTCAAAGATGTCCATGGTGCCGTCGCCGGCTCCGCGGCTGCATTCCGTTGCCGACGTCAACTCCAGCCGGCAGGCGGGCCGGGTGACAAGGTCTTCCCGCCTACCTTCGCGGGCGCCGTCTATGCGATCGAGCAGCGGCGCCTGCCGGGTCGGGAGAGTCCGGTCACCTGTGTTCTGCTCGACAGCGTTCAGAGCCAAGTGAACCGGATGGAGCTTGCCCTTCAAGAGGCGGTGGATGCGGGAACGATCAAGATGCCGCTGGTGGTCGTGGACTTTTCCGGCCACGATCCTACGGGCGATCTCGCGGCCGACAAGAAGGCGGGCCGGCTATTGGATGCGGTGGGGAAAGTGACAAGCCTCCAGGTCCCGCACCGGCTGGCCGACGCGATTCTGCGCGACAGTGAGCTCGACGGTGTGCGCTTCCGCCTATCGGTCAAGGGAAAGGCTCTGAACCGTGCGAGCCCGGTGAACGCGACCCCGCTCTTCGAGCTGTGCCCGACCGCGCTGCTCTTCGGCATGTGGGACTCGACGGGGCCGAAGGGCGGCCTGGGGTCGAAGTTCGAGCGAGCCATGGTCTCCGAGATCGTCGGTGTGGGGGCGGAATGGAACGACGATTATCGCGCCCGCGGCGTCCGCCGCGATCCGCTCGAGATCAGCAAGAACGTGCTGGTGGTGCGGAGCGACGACAAGTCACTGCGGAAGGTCGCCGAGGGGAGCGAGAGGGGCGTCAAGCCGTCCGAGCTCAACCACTCGAGCGTACCCTTCGATTCTCCGAACTCCGGCGTAACCGTCGAGTACGCCGAGCAACTCACGACCCTGTCGTTGATCGTTCTTCGTCGGTTGCGGTTTCCGGTGAATGGGGCCTCGACGCCGGAAGCAGATGTCGCGGCGCGGACCGTGCTGGCTGCGCTCGGCCTCTGTGCCGCGACCCTCGCCTTCGAGGCGGGCATGGGCCTGCGGTCGCGATGCCTGCTGTGGCCGGAAGGCCCAATGACCTGGGAGTTGCTGGACCGGCCGGGAGAGAGCCCCAGGACCTTTGCCCTTTCCGGTGCCGGCACGCTCGAGCTGCTGGCCGGCGCGGTCGAGCGGGCGAAGGTGGCGGGGCTCCCGTGGCCCGAGGAACCGGTGGAGCTCAAGCCTTCGCAGGCGCTCGTTGACCTGGTGCGCCTGAGCCAGGCCAAGCTGGCGGCGGAAGGGCCGGGCGAGACCGAGTAGGCATGCTGGCCTTCGGCATCCGCTATCTGAGTGGTTTCGCAGCCGCGACCGAGCCCGACGCGCGCGATCGCGTGGAATGGCCGCCGCACCCAGGCCGCATCTTCATGGCGCTGGCGGCCGCGCACTTTCAGACCGGCGCCGACCCGGCCGAGCGAGAGGCGCTAACCTGGGTCGAGCGGCTGGAGGAGACGCCGGTGATCCGCGCGGGTAGCCATGTCGAGCGGCGGCCTGTCACCCAGTACGTTCCCGTGAACGACAGGCCCGGCGACCGGAGTACACCCCCGACAGCGCCGATCCAGTCAGCACCGCAGCTCGCCCGCGGCCGCCAGCCGCGCACCTTCGCGCGCGCGTTCCTCGAGGACGACGTCGTCTACATGGCGTGGCCGTCGGCGGAGCCTCCCGAGCCTGTCCGAGACGCGCTCCGGGCTCTGTGCAGCAAGGTGACGCGGATCGGGCACTCCTCGTCGCTCGTGCAGATGTGGCTTGCCGCCGGCGATGAGGTCAGCGAGCCAACGTGGGCGCCAAACGAGGAGCGGGCGGCGGTCTACCTGCGCGTTCCGGGACGAGGGACGCTCGCCGAACTGGAACGCGCGTACAATGGCAAAGCCGTCGAGGGGTACGCAGACCTGCTCGTCGCGGCGGCCGACGATACGGATCGGAAGGTCCAGCGCGCCGCGAAGAAGCGCCTGAAGGAGGGGTTCCCCGGCGGGGCCCCGCCGCAACTGCGGCCCCGGCTGTCGGTCTACCGGGGCTACGCCCCGGTAGACGCCGCGCGCGAGGCGGACAGCGGGCGTGGGACGGTGTTCAGCCCCCATCCGATCGTGCTGACGCTGGAGCGTGAGGACGGCGCTCAGCGATACCTCGATCTCCCCTGCGTGCTCGCCGTGGTGCACCGCTGGCGCGAGGCCATCCTCAGCATGAGCGACGGGTTTACCCATGAAGTTCGCGGCCTCCTGTCAGGTCACAACCAGGATGGCAGCCCGCTCGAGAGGCCTCATCTTGCCTTCTTGCCGCTCGCGTTCGTGGGCCATCCGCATGCCGACGGTCGGCTCCTGGGCATGGGGCTCGTTTTGCCGGCCGGCATCTCGCGCGACGACCGCCGCGCGGCGCTGCGTGCCATCGGCGCCGTTCGCCATCTTGCGCTGGGACGGCTCGGCACGTGGACGATCGCTTCGGAGCGGAGTTCCAGCCCGCCCTGGACCCTGCGCCCCGAGGCGTGGACGGCGTACGCGGATGGCGCGACGCACTGGTCCACGGTCACGCCGATCGTATTCGACCGGCACCCCAAAAAGGACGATCGTGCCGGGTACCAGCGCGAGGCCGCCGCGATGATTGCGACCGCCTGTACGCGCATCGGTTTGCCCGAGCCACGCGCGGTGATCGTCACGCACGTCTCGGCCCACCTCGGCGTCCCACCGGCGTTCGTCTTCCCGAGGCTGCGGCGGAAAGACGGGAGCGAGCGGCAGCATACGCATGCGATTCTGGTATTCGACGAGCCGGTGTGCGGGCCGGTACTGATCGGGGCGGGAAGGTATCGGGGATATGGGGTGGGGAGGCCGCTGGATCATAGGCGCGAGGCTGGGCTACCCATGCTGGAAGGATCGCCCTGACGTTGATCAAGAGTTGAGGATCGCTACCGTTCCCTGACTTTTCCGGATCTGCCGAGTTGTGAGAGCTTTGCGGACAAAGCGGCGGCAGGAGGTGCCCAAGATGCGAATCGAGTTCTTGCGCGCAGACGCCTTACCTGACCGCGGGCCAGCCGGCGAGGGACTACACTGGTTTGACCGTCACCAGTCTCTCAAGACCTGCGAAGTCTGAGGGATTCCTCGTGTACAGCGCAAGGCCGTTAGCTGCCGCGGTCGACGCGATGAGGAGATCGGCGAGGCGGGGCCGAGTAGATCGTCGTGCCGTGCGCACGGCGGCGAACACCCGGCCATACATGCGTGCCGCCTCCGCGTCGAACGGCAACGGGTCCCAGGTGGCCGCGGCCCACTGTAGGCGATCCTGGCGCCGTGCCCGCTCTGCGCTGTCGCGTGTGGCATGTGGCCCGGCTGCAAGCTCGGCCAGGGTGATCGCCGCGATTGCGGATTCGTCTGGGAGATGTGAGCGGTCGATGATGTCGATGTCGATTACGACGGAGGTATCCAACAAGCCGCGGGTCGGTTCAGGCATCGAGGGTCTGCTGTACCACGGCATCCAGATCCGCACGGAACCGGACCGCATCGATGCGCGGTGCCCGCGCGGCTGCCTCAGCGAGGGCCGTCCGCGCGACGAACCGCTGGCGCTGAATCGGGCGCAGCTCAGCCACCGGCACGCCGTTTCGGGTCACGACCACGGTGTGTCCTGCCTGCACCTCGCGGAGGATGGCGCCGGAGTCGTTGCGGAGCTCACGCTGAGAGATGATCCTCATGATCATCGTGAATGTAGCATGTGTAGCATTCTGTAGCAAGACGCGGGGCTCCGTCCGCTCCGTCCGGAACGGGGACGCACGGCGGGGTCTGGTGACCGAAGATGCACTCACTTCCTGACTTCTCGACCTGGTTCCGCTCCCTCTGGGGGTACGACCCGTTTCCCTGGCAAGCCATGCTTGCCGAGCGGGTAGCAGCCGGCAAGTGGCCTCAAGCGCTCGACCTGCCCACCGCCTGCGGCAAGACCGCATGCGTCGAGATCGGCCTATACGCTCTCGCGGCACAGGCGGACCGGCCGACGGCGGAACGGACGGCCCCCCGCCGGATCTGGTTTGTCGTCGATCGCCGGATTGTCGTTGATGAAGCGTTCGCGCGCGCCGAGCGGATCGCGACAAGGCTCGGTCAGGTATCCACGGGTCCCCTGGGCGTGGTCGCCGACCGGCTGCGTCAGGTCTCCGGGACGGAGCGGCCGCTGGCGGTCGCGCGGCTGCGAGGCGGAGTGTTCCGCGATGACGGCTGGGCGCGGCTGCCCTCCCAACCCGCCGTGATCACCTCCACCGTGGACCAGCTCGGCTCCCGGCTCATGTTCCGAGGGTACGGTCGGAGCCTCCTGGCCGCCCCTATCTTCGCCGGGCTCGCCGCCAACGACAGCCTGATCCTGCTCGACGAAGCGCACTGCTCTGTGCCGTTTCTCCAGACGCTGCGGGCGGTCGAGAGGTTTCGCGGTCCGAAGTGGGCCGAGGCGCCGGTGCCTGCGCCGTTTGCGTTCGTCGTGCTGTCGGCCACCCCGCCCGAAGACGTGCCGGCCGACGCGGTGTTTCCCGGCCGAGACCGGGAGCGCGCGCTTGACCATCCGGTGCTGCGCCGGCGCCTCCGGGCCTCCAAGCGCGCGGTTCTCGTGGAGGTGCAGCCCAGGCGCGCCAGGGCTGCAGACCCGCTGATCGCCGAGGCCGCGGACCGCGCACTCGCGTACCTCAAAGAGGGGAAGCGACGCGTTGCGGTCATGGTGAACCGGGTCCGAACAGCGTGGCAGATTGCCGCGGTGCTGCAAGAGGACCTAGCGGAAAAGGCTGATATCGTGCTCCTCACCGGCCGGCTTCGATCGTTCGAACGGGACCGCCTGGTCGAGCGGTGGAGCAAGTTTCTCAAGGCCCAGGCGCCCGAGGATCCGCCGAGGCCGATTATTCTCGTCTCGACCCAGTGCCTGGAAGTCGGAGCGGACTTCAGCTTCGATGCGCTGGTTACAGAGGCTGCGAGCCTGGATGCGCTTCGACAGCGGTTCGGAAGGCTCAACCGGATGGGCGAGGCTGATGTGTCCCCTGCGGCCATCCTCGTTCGAGACCAAGGCGTACGCGGCGAAGCAGAGCCAGACCCCATCTACGGAACGGCGCTGGCCAACACCTGGAAGCTGCTCCAGGAATGGGCCGCGGACAGCATCGTCGACTTCGGGGTGGAGCCGCTTCGGTCAGTCATCAATCAGATCGACGACCTGTCCCCATGCCTCGCGCCGGCACCCGACGCCCCGGCGCTGCTGCCCGCGCACCTCGATCTCCTGTGCCAGACGTCGCCTCGGCCGGAGCCAGAGCCGGAGGTGCGGCTCTACCTTCACGGCACGGAGCGGAGCGCGCCGGAGGCTCAGGTCGTCTGGCGTGCCGACCTGCCCGCCGGGGACACACGACTGTGGGTGGAAACCGTGGCGCTGTGTCCACCAGTCGGCGGTGAAATGCTGTCGGTGCCGCTCTACCTGTTGCGCGCCTACCTCGCTGACCAGCGTGGGGAGGATACCGGCGACGTTGAAGGCGCACCAGAAACGGCGGTCGACACCGCGATCCCCTCACGACCCTTTCTCCTTTGGCGCGGGCGGGATCGGTCGAGCGTCGCGCGCGACCCGCACCTCATTGCACCCAACGACGTCGTGGTGATCCCTGCCTCGTATGGCGTCGAACCGCTGGGGCAGCCGGTGGTTGAAGCCGGCCTGGGCGGGGAGGGCGTAGACCTGTGGGAACGAGTCCTCGAACCCGCCGGCAGGCCGGCGGCAGTCCGCCTCGCTCGCGCGGTGCTGGCGCCGTGGCTCTCGTGCCCGCCGCTTGCCGAGCTCGTCCGCGTCGCCGAAGAGACCAGCCGCGGCCGGGACCAGATCGCCCAGGCCGTAGAGGACGTCCTTGAATACCGACCGACCGCCGAGGATGCTGTCCCGCCGCCGCCGGCCTGGTGGTGCGAGCTGCTGCGCGCCGTCTGGCCCGGTCGGTTAGAGGAGCACCCTTCCGGAGGTGTGATCCTGTTCGCCCGCGCAGCGAGAGTGCGCCTGAAGGCGGAACCCGACCTGTTCGCGGACGACGAGGACCTGACGTCGGTGGCGGGGGCTGAAGTATCTCTCGATGACCATGCGGATCTCGTGGAGCGCACCGCCGCCAGGATCGCCCGGCTCTGCCTGCCGGGCGAATACTATGCGGTCATTCAACGCGCGGCAAGCTGGCACGATCTTGGCAAGCTCGACGAGCGGTTCCAGATTTTCTTGCACCATGGAGACGAGCTTGCCGCGCTCGCCGCGCCGGCGACGCTCGCGAAGTCGCCGTTGTTTCCGACATCGCCCGCGCGCCGTCGCCTCATCCGCGAGACGTGCCGGCTTCCGGCCGACTTCCGGCATGAGATGCTTTCGTTGCAGATTGCCGAGCGCTTCGCCGTGGCGTCCGGCGACGAGGACGCGACCGACCTGTTCCTGCACCTGATTGCGAGCCACCACGGACACGCCAGACCCTTCGCCCCTGTAAGTGCTGACGACAATCCCCCAGCGATTGCCGCGCAATGGGACGGCACACGCATCGCGTTGAGCGCCGCCGACCGCGCCGCGCTGCCCCCCGCTCACTGTCTGGATTCGGGAATTGCGGATCGGTTCTGGCGCCTTGTCCGACGCCACGGTTGGTGGGGGCTTGCGTACCTCGAAGCAATCCTCAGACTCAGCGACTGGTACGCGAGCGAGCTCATCGTGAACGAGCCTCATGGCGGACGGGAGGTATCCACGGCATGAGCGCGCGGGACCCCGAACCAGGCACGGTCGAACTCTCCGGCCTTGACGGGGCGAGTCCGCTCGGGTTTCTCGCAGCCCTGGGAACGCTGGTGACCCTGCACACCGCCGGTGAGCGGCATGCGCGGCTTCGTTGGAAGTGGAGTAGGGTCTGGACGCCAGGGATCGACGGCGCCTCAGCCACAGAGACGGGGCGCTTCAGCGAGATCGTGGCGTGTGGCCTGGAAGGACACGATGTCCCGCCGGAAGCGGAGGCCAGACGCGCAGCAGCCGAGCAGTGCGTCGGTGCCGCGAAGAAAGCGGTCAGTGACAAACGGGGCGAGATTCGCAAGCGGGGCTTGAAGGGCGCCGCGCGCCGGGCCGCCATCGCGGCAGAGGTTACCCCGCTGCAGGACGCGTATCAGAGAGCGCGAGGCGCCTGGCACCAGGCGCTGGCGGCGGCGGTCCCCCGTGCGGAGCTGGCGCTCGGGAATCGCATTGACTGCACGCCGGAGGAGTATCGCCAACTTACGGAGGCGCTGCTGGCGGGTGCTGGACCGGCGGACCGCGACACCCTCGATCTGCTCGCAGCGTTCGGGACTGACGCGCGTGTGAACACCAGAACGAGGAGCATCGAGCCGACGCCATTCCAGTTTATTACCGGATCGGGACACCAGTTCTTTCTCAAAACGGCGCGCGACTTGTTGCAGAAGGTGACGGTCGCTCGCGTTCGGAGCACCCTGTTTGAGCCGTGGACCTATTCTGACGAGGGGCTGTCGATGCGCTGGGACCCGGTCGAGGACCGCCGCTACGCGCTGATGGATCGCGATCCCACAAGGCCGGGGAACGAGCCCAGAACGGTTTGGATGGCCAACCTGTTGGGCTATCGGGGCCTCGCGCTCTTTCCCTACGCGCCCCGAAGGGGACGGATCCGTGTCGTCGGGTGGATGGACCTCGACGATGGATCGGTGTTCACCTGGCCGCTCTGGCAGCACCCGGCCTCTGTAGACACCATCCGGTCTCTCCTTGCGCTTCCGGAGCTGACGATGTGCCAGCCTGATCGGGTAGCACTGCGCGCACGGGGCGTCGTGGGGGTGTTTCGAGCGCGGCGCATCCGGGTTCCCCCAACCGGGGCGAACTACAAGCTAAACTTCACCCCCCCGCGCGCGGTATGACCTCGCCTAGCAGGATGCTGAAAAACGATCTACATCTTGTGGCTTCACAGGATGCCTGACTCCGTGTACAGTCTGACCAAAGCGAAGCAGCCATCGACCTCTTCGAAGGAGCAGACGACGATGCGCGGAGATAACC
>Ga0209172_10001264_pt1 | contig 55675 bp, 56 predicted proteins | sample LarsenN4metaG_FD_184113 | JGI IMG/M metagenome (GOLD analysis project Ga0209172, IMG submission 184113) | Hot spring sediment bacterial and archeal communities from British Columbia, Canada, to study Microbial Dark Matter (Phase II) - Larsen... ...
GCGCGGTCAGCGGAATGTTGTCGAAGACCGAGGAGATGAACCCCAGACCGAGCGCGGTCTGCCACGATGCCGCCGGCAGTTTTTCGACCGGCATCATCGATGCGATGGTGACGAGCGCAAGCAGGAAGATCGTGCCTTTCGTCGCTTCGGGCAGCAGGCTCCATTCCGGCCTGCGCAGCGGCGCCGAGACCAGTATGGCGAGGACGACCGCCGCACCGATGAAGGGGAAGCGATCCGCGACATCGTTGTGCAGCACGTTCACATAGACGTTGACGGCGATGGCGGTCACGAGGATGAACGCGACGATCGCCACCCGCACCCAATCGACTTCCGCGATGCCCGGCTGGTACCTCATGATCGGCGAATGCCTGTCCTGCTGGAATGCCGCGACGATGCCGCATACCACGAGCGCGACGGCGGCTGCCACATACGCGTCGAGCACCGCGAGCGGGCTCACCCCGTCGATCCACATCATCGTCGTCGTGGTATCGCCCACCACGCTGCCCGCCCCGCCCGCGTTTGACGCGGCCACGATCGCCGCGAGGTAGCCGATGTGCACCTTGCCGCGGAACACCGTGTGCGCCATCGCGCCGCCGATCAGCGCGGCCGCGATGTTGTCGAGGAACGACGAGAGCACGAAGACCATGGCGAGCAGCACGAACGCGCCTTTCCACTCGCCCGGCAGGTACTTGGGCAGGACCGCCGGCACCTTGCTCTCTTCGAAATGACGCGAGAGCAGCGCGAAGCCGAGAAGGAGGCAGAGCAGATTGGTGAGGATCACCCACTCGTGCTGCATGTGCAGCGCCAGGCCCGCGAGGCCGGGGCCGCTCTTGAAGCCGGTGAAGCCGAGCTTGTAGAGCGTGATCACGGCGAGCCCGGTCAGCGCCACATGAAAGGTATGCCGGTGGAACAGCGCCACGCCGAGGAGCGTCAGCGCGAAAAGGATGAAATCGACGGGGATGCCGAATACCGCGGGCGCCTCGACCATGTGTCCCTCGCTTGTCTCGCATTCGCGTTGCAGGGCCGGGCGGGGCGGGCGCAAAAAAAGACCTCGCCCCGTCGGGCGAAGGTCTCGCTTGCAATATCGATCATTGCCGATACCGCCGGGGACGGCGCGAAGACGTCCCGTGATGACGGCTGTACCGCAGCGACCGGACGACGGCCGCCGTAGCTACTCCCCTTCATCGGGTCTTCGCATCCGCATCGAACGGACGCGGCTACGAAGCGGGCGTGATGCTAAGCGCGGCGCGCACTGCCGGCTATAGGGGAAAACCCGTACATAGGGGTTTTCCCTGATGTTCGGGGCCGCGTCCCCCTCCTATGATGCCGACCGCATTCCCCCATCTCTTTTTTTCGGAGTCTCCATGAAAGTCGAGTTGCGCGAGAACCGCGATTTTCTCTCGGGCCTGATGTTCATCGTCATTGGGCTCGGTGCCATCTTCATTGCGCGCGATTACCCCGTGGGCAGCGCGCTGCGCATGGGCCCCGGCTATTTTCCGGTGGCGCTCGGCGGCATCCTCTTCCTGATGGGCATCTACGTCATGGTGCAGGGGCTCATCAAGAAAGAAAAAGTGAAGGGCAACTGGTCGCTGCGCGCGCTGGTCATTCTGCCGCTTGCCGTCATCGTATTCGGTCTGATGGTCGAGCGTACCGGCTTCGTTCCGGCACTCATCGTGCTCGCCCTGCTTTCCGCCACGGCCGGAAGGGAGTTCAAGTTCGTCGAAATGCTGATCCTCGCGATTGCGCTCACCGCGGCGTGCGTGGCGCTTTTCATCTACGGGCTCGGCATGCCGTATCCGCTGTTCGGGGGGCACTGAGATGGAACTCTTCAGCAACCTCATACTCGGCTTCAGCGTCGCGCTTTCACTCCAGAATCTCTGGTTCTGTTTCATCGGCGTCTTCGTCGGAACGCTGATCGGGGTGCTGCCGGGCATCGGTCCGCTCGCGACGATCGCGATGCTGCTCCCGATCACGTTCAACGTCCCGCCGGTATCCGCCCTGATCATGCTCGCGGGGATCTACTACGGCGCGCAGTATGGTGGCTCGACCACCGCGATTCTCGTCAATCTGCCCGGAGAGACTTCGGCGGTCGTCACGTGCATTGACGGCTATCAGATGGCGCGGCAGGGCCGCGCCGGGCCTGCGCTCGCCGTGGCGGCGATCGGCTCGTTCATCGCCGGCACCATCTGCACGCTCGTCATCGCGCTCTTCGGGCCGCCGCTCGCCGAGATGGCGCTCAAATTCGGCGCGCCCGAGTACTTCTCGCTCATGCTGATGGGTCTCGTCACCGCGGCGGTGCTCGCGCACGGCGACATGGTGAAGTCGCTCGCGATGGTGGTCGTCGGACTGCTGCTCGGCATCGTCGGCACCGACGTCAACTCCGGCATGTCGCGCTTCGCCTTCGGGATTGCGGAACTGACGGACGGCATCGGTTTCGTGGTGCTGGCGGTGGGCGTGTTCGCCGTGTCCGAGATCGTGAGCAACCTCGGCGAGCATGAGGAGCGCCAGGTCTTCACCTCGAAGGTCTCCAACCTGTGGCTCACGTGGAAGGAGTTCAAGCAGTCGTTCGGCCCCATCATGCGCGGTACCGGCGTCGGCGCGTTCTTCGGCGTGCTCCCGGGAACCGGCCCCGCGATCGCCTCGTTTTCGTCCTACATGATCGAGAAGAAGGTCTCGAAGACGCCCGAGCGCTTCGGCAAGGGCGCCATCGAAGGCGTGGCCGGCCCGGAGTCCGCGAACAACGCGGACGCGCAGTGCAAGTTCATACCGACGCTGACACTCGGCATCCCCGCGAGCGCGGTGATGGCGCTCATGCTGGGGGCTCTGACGATCCAGGGTATCGCGCCGGGGCCGCAGGTGATGACGCAGAAGCCCGAACTCTTCTGGGGGCTCATCGCGAGCATGTGGATCGGCAATCTCATGCTCGTCATTCTCAACCTGCCGATGATCGGCCTGTGGGTGAGTCTCCTGAAAGTGCCCTACCGCATGCTCTTCCCGGCGATCATGGTGTTCTCGTGCATCGGGATTTACAGCGTCAACAACAGCACGATGGAGCTCTACCTCGCCGCGCTCTTCGGCGTGCTGGGATTCCTGTGGCTCAAGCTCGAGTGCGCCGCCGCGCCGATGCTGCTCGGCTTCGTACTGGGGCCGATGATGGAGGAAAACTTGAGGCGCGCGCTGCTGATCTCGCGCGGCGACCCGATGGTGTTCATCGAGCGCCCGATCAGCCTCGGGTTCATCATCGCGACGGTGCTGATCCTCATCATCATGGCGGCGCCCGCGATCCGGAAACGTCGCGAGCAGATCACCGACGCGGCATGATCCGCGTCGAGTGGATCTTCTCGTCCCCGGAAAGTCCCTCATAGAATAACGGCGCGTGCCAGCGCCGACCACCGGCCGCGCCGGCACGCGAGAATTGCGGTTCGCATAATGACCAAGAAAAGGGGAGACAACATGAAATTCATGAAGTGGTTCCACGCTGCCGCGCTGGTAATGGCCGTGGCGGGCTGTACCGTCATGCAGGGCGACATCGATCCAGACACGCGCGCTGCGCTTGCGCCGACCGGAAAATTGCGCGTTGCGTTTCTCGCGGCGCCGATCTATGCCACCAAGGATCCCGCGACAGGTGAGTTGAAGGGCGTTGCAGTGGATCTCGGCAGGGAACTCGCGCAACGGCTGGGTGTGCCGTTCGAGCCGGTGCCTCATAGCGGCGTGCCGGCAATCATTGCCGGCGCAAAGGCGGGCTCGTGGGACGTTGTGCTGATGGGCATCAACGCCGAGCGCGCAGCCGTGATGGATTTCTCGGCACCGTACATGGAAGTCGAGCAAGGTTATCTCGTACGGGCCGGCGCGCCGATCGCTTCGGCCGCCGACGTGGACAGGCCCGGTATCCGGGTCGGGGTCATCGAAAAAGCGGGCGCAGACGTGCTGCTCTCGAAGGAACTCAGGAATGCCACATTGATACGCGCGAAGACGGTACCCGAACTCTACGCCCTCATTGCTGGCGAAAAGGCCGATGTGATCGCAGCGACGAAGAGTACGCTCTTTGCGGGCGCGCCGAAGTACCCGGGCTCGCGGGTGCTGGACGGTCGCATTCTCGTCGAGCCGCTCGGCATGGCCGTGCCCAAAGGGCGTCCGTCCACGGCGGCCGCGTACGTCCGCAAGTTCGTCGAAGACGCCAAAGCTCAGGGTCTCGTCAAATCGGCGATCGAACGTGCGGGCCTGCGGGGCGTGACGGTGGCCGCGAGGGGATAAGGCAGGCAACGAGACGCGCGAATCCGCCTTGGTGAGACTGGTGCGTGTCTCCGCAAATCAGGTGGCTTCGGGGGGTGCGGCGCCGGCCGAGGCGCGCATGAGGCGGTCGCGGATCGCCGCCCATTCCGGCGCCTCGGGCGGCGCCTCCGCGAGAATCGCGTCGCAGCCCGCGGCGTCGAGCCTTCTCAAGTTGGCGTAAAGATCGTGCGCGTATCCCGCCGCGTCGGGCGGCGCGGCAATCCAGGTGATGCCGGCGAGAAGCGGTGCTCGCGCGGAACGCGCGAGCACCGCGACGCGCTTGCCCTGGCGCACGAGACTTGAAGCCAACTCCAGCACGAGATCCACTTCCATCACCATGAGCGGCGTCTGCGGTGCGTAATGGCGAGTGTGCGTCCCCGGCGCACGGGGTGACCCGCTACTGCGGGCGCCGAGCGCCCTGCCGAGCGCCTCTTCCAGCATCGCCTGCGTGATCATGCCGGGGCGCAGCACGGCCGGCTCGGCGCCGGAGAGGTCGACGATGGTCGATTCGATGCCGACTTCTGCCGCGCCCCCATCCAGAACGAGATCGACGCTCGCGCCGAACTCCTGCCGCACGTGCTCGGCTGTAGTGGCGGAGACGCGGCCGTAACGATTGGCCGAAGGCGCGGCGATGCCCCCGCCGAAACGCGCGAGCAGCGCACGCGCGACCGGATGCGAGGGCGCGCGCACCGCAATGGAGTCCTGCCCGCCGGTGACGAGTTCGCTTACGCCGGAGGCGCGCTTGAGCACGAGCGTGAGCGGGCCGGGCCAGAAGCGCCGCGCGAGTGTGTGCGTGGAAGGCGGAATCTCGCGTGCCCAGTGCGCGAGCTCGGCCGCCTCGGCGATGTGCACGATGAGCGGATGGTCGTGCGGCCGGCCCTTGGCCGCAAAGATCTTCTTCAGGGCCTCTTCGTTCGCCGCGTCTCCGCCCAATCCATACACCGTCTCGGTCGGAAAGGCGACGAGCCCGCCGCCGCGCAGCACGGCGACGGCGCGGTCGATGTCGGGTGTCGAGATCATCTCACTGCGTCAAGAGACGCAGCGCTTCTCGATACTTTTCCGAGGTCTTCGCCAGCACGTCCGCCGGAAGCGGCGGCGCCGGCGGTTTCTTGTTCCAGGACTGCATTTCGAGCCAGTCGCGCACGAACTGCTTGTCGAACGACGGCGGGCTGATTCCGACGCGGTACTCCGATGCCGGCCAGAAGCGCGACGAATCGGGCGTGAGCGCCTCGTCGATCAGCACGATTTCCCCGCGTTCGTCGACGCCGAACTCGAACTTGGTGTCGGCGATGATGATGCCGCGGGTTGCCGCGTATTCCGCCGCCTCGGTGTAGAGGCGGATCGAGAGATCACGCACTTGTGCCGCGTACTTCGCGCCGACGATCTTCTCCGCCTGTTCGAAGGTGATGTTCTCGTCGTGCTCCCCCACGGGCGCTTTCGATGCCGGCGTGAAAATCGGCTGCGGCAGTTTCTCCGCCTGCCTGAGGCCCGGCGGAAGCCTGATGCCGCACACGGCCCCGGTCTTCTGGTAGTCGCTCCAGCCCGAGCCGATGATATAGCCGCGCACCACCGCTTCGATGAGGAGCGGCTTCAGCTTCCGCACCACCATCGCGCGACCGGCCACCTGGCCACGATCGTTCTCGGCCACCACCGACTCGGGCGCGATGCCCGTCAGGTGGTTGGGAACGATGTGGCGCAGCTTGTCGAACCAGAAGAAGGAAAGCTCGGTCAGCACGCGGCCCTTGCCCGGGATGGGCGTGGGCAGCACCACGTCAAAGGCGGAGAGCCGGTCGGTCTGGATGACGAGAAGCTTGTCCTCGCCGACCGCGTAGAGGTCGCGCACCTTGCCGCGGTGGAGGAACTTGAGGCTCTTCAGGCTGGTTTCGAAAATCGGCGTGTCGTGGGTCGTCATGGCGTTCCTCGCTAAACCGCCGGCAGCTTCACGGCTTTGACGGCTTCGGCCTGCGCCGTGCGGAACTTCGCGAGCGCATCGGCGAGCTTGCGGTCTTCCAGCGCGAGCATCGCGACCGCGAAGAGCCCCGCGTTCGCGGCGCCGGCATCGCCGATCGCGAAGGTGGCGACCGGTATGCCCTTCGGCATCTGCACCATCGAGAGCAGCGAATCGAGCCCCTGCAGGTGCTTGGACGGCATCGGCACCGCGAGCACCGGAAGCGTTGTCTTCGAGGCGACGACTCCGGCAAGATGCGCCGCACCGCCCGCGCCGGCGATGAAGCACTTCGCGCCGCCGGCCGCGAGCTTGTCGATCCACTCGATCAGAAGATCCGGCGTGCGGTGCGCGGACAAGGCCCGCGCTTCGAATGGAACACCAAAATCCTTCAACTGCTGGGCAGCGTGCTTCATCACCTCCCAATCGCTCTGACTGCCCATCACGATGCCGACCAACGGCGCACTCATGTGTAATCTCCACCGTTAAGCAAGCGCGCTATTTTAGCGAATGTTGCGTTGTGAGGGCATCGGCCCTCTGCTAGAATGCCGCCGCAATATAGGGTGGCGGTTGCTTTCCCGCATCGGCCACCTTCCCGCCGCGCTTTCTCGCAATGGACATCACGCGCACCCTCGCAAGGCGCCTCACCGAATCCCGCTACGACGATCTGCCGCGAGCCGTGCGTCACGAAGCCGCGCGCGCGGTTCTCAACTGGCTCGGCTGCGCGATCGGCAGCGCGCGCCACGAGACGGTCCAGTGCGTGCTCGACGCGGTGCAGCCGTTCTCGGGCCCGCCGCAGGCGCACGTGCTGGGCCGACGCGAACGGCTCGACATCCTGCATGCGGCGCTGGTAAACGGGATCAGCTCGCACGTGCTCGATTTCGACGACACGCACGCGCGGGCGATCCACCCGAGCGCGCCGGTCCTGCCTGCGCTCTTTGCGCTCGCCCAATGGAAGGGGATGAGCGGCGCGCGTTTCGTTCACGCCTTCGTGCTCGGGGTGGAAGCCGAGGAGCGCATCGGCCTCTCGGTCTTTCCGGAGCACTACAACGTCGGCTGGCATATCACCGGGACCGCCGGTGTGTTCGGCGCCGCGGCCGCCGCCGGTATCGTGCTCGGGCTCGATGGGCGGCAGATGGCTTGGGCGCTCGGGATTGCGGCTACCCAATCGGCAGGCCTGCGCGAAATGTTCGGCAGCATGTGCAAGAGCCTGCATCCCGGACGCGCGGCGCAGAGCGGTCTTACCGCAGCGCTTCTCGCCGCGCGCGATTTCACGAGTTCCGAGCAGGCGATCGAGGCGCCGCGCGGCTTTGCCCACGTGCTCTCTCCCAGGTTCGACCCGGCGGTCATCACCGACGGATGGGGCGAGCGCTACGAGCTCATGAACAATATGTACAAGCCGTACGCGTGCGGGCTGGTGGTCCACGCGGCGATCGACGGCTGCATCGACCTCAGGCGCGCGCACGCGATCCGGCCCGGCGAAGTCGAACGCGTGGAGCTTCGCGTAAGCCCGCTGGTTCTCGAGTTGACCGGAAAGAAGACCCCGCGCACGGGGCTCGAGGGCAAGTTCAGCGTGTACCACGCCGCGGCCGCCGCACTCGTCCACGGTGCCGCAGGCGAGGCGCAGTTCAGCGCGGACTGCGTGAACGATCCGCAAGTCGTTGCGCTGCGCGAACGCATCACCGCCACGGTGGATCCCGCCGTCGGCCGCACCGAAGCGTATGTTAGTATCGTGCTCAAGAACGGCCGCACCAGGTCCATACACGTCGCGCACGCGCTCGGCACGCTCGAGCGGCCGATGAGCGATGCCGATCTCGAAGCGAAATTCCGGGGACTCACCGCCGAAGTCCTGGCGCCCGCGCAGATCGAGAGTCTGATCGCGCTGTGCTGGCGTTTGAACGAGCTTGACGACGCGGGCGCGCTCGCACGGGCGGCCGTGCCACTGGCATAGAAGGACGCAATCAAACATGGCAGGCGACGCGGGAATGCGAAAGGGCGACGAGCTGGCGGGCAAGGTCGCGCTGGTCACGGGCGGCGCGCGCAACATCGGGCGCGCGATCTCCCGCGCGCTCGCCGCCGGAGGCGCGGCGGTCATGGTGAACGCGCATACTTCGGAGGCCCTCGGGAAGGAAACGGTGCGCATGATCGAGGAGGCCGGCGGCCGCGCGCATCTCCATATCGCCGATGTCACCGATCCTCGAGCTGTCGCGCGCATGGTGGACGACACGGTCGAGCGCTTCGGCCGGCTCGACCTGCTCGTGAACAATGCGGCCGTAAGAATCGAAACGCCGTTCGAAGAGATTCGCCTCGAGGACTGGCGGCGCGTGCTCGCCATCGTGCTCGACGGCGCCTTCGTCTGCACGCAGGCGGTTCTGCCGCATCTCGAGCGCTCGGACGCCCCCGCCATCGTCAACATCGGCGGCCTCACCGGACACAGGGGCGCGCTCGCACGCGCTCACGTCATCACCGCCAAGGCTGGGCTCGCCGGCATGACCAAGGCGCTCGCGCTCGATCTCGCGCCGAAGGGCATTACGGTCAACTGCGTGGTACCCGGCACGGTCGAGACGCAGCGCGGATTGCCCGGCGCGCCCGAGCGTCCCGATTATCGGCGCGCGCTGCCGCCGCTCGGGCGGCGCGGCCTGCCGCAAGAAGTCGCCGCGATGGTGCGCATGCTGTGCGGGCCGGATGCGCGCTACATCACCGGCCAGTCGATCCATGTGAACGGCGGTGGCTGGATGCCCTGAGCAAAAACGGAGAGCGCTGTGAACAAGATTGCATCGGAAGTGTCGCCCCTCATGCGCGAGCTCGCAACCTACATGTCGCGCGCGCTGCGAAAACCCCTGCCCGGGGAAGTCCTCGAGAAGACCAGACATCACGTGCTCGATACGATTGCCGCGATGGTGTCCGGCTCGCGGCTCCTGCCCGGCAAGAAGGCGATTTCCTACGTGAAGACCCTGGGCGGCACCAGGGAATCGACGGTGATCGGCTCGAAGATCGTCACGGGCGCGCAGCATGCGGCGCTCGCGAACGGCATGCTCGCGCACGCCGACGAGACCGACGATTCGCACGCGCCCTCGCTCACGCATCCGGGTTGCGCTGTGGTGCCCGCGGCACTCGCCATGGCCGAGCGCGAGAAGCGCAACGGTACGCAATTTCTGCGCGCGGTCGCGTTGGGCTACGACGTCGGATCCCGCCTCACCATGGCGCTCCACTCCTACGATTTCCGCGACGTCGGGCACTCGACCCACAGCTTCGGACCGATGTTCGGCGCCGCGGCGGCCGCCGGGGCACTCGCGGGTCTGAATTACGACCAGATGCGGCATCTCCTCTCCTATACCGCGCAGCAGTGCTCCGGCGTATCGTGCTGGATGCGCGACGAGGAGCACATCGAGAAGGCGTTCGACTTCGGCGGCATGCCGGCGCGCAACGGCGTCGCGGCGGCGACGATGGTCGCGCACGGCTTCACCGCGGTCGAGGACGTCTTCTCCGGCGAGCGCAACTTCTTCGTCGCTTACGACGAGCGCCACCGCATCGGCCGCCCGCCCGAGCCGGAGCGTCTCGTCCAGGGGCTCGGCTCCACCTTCGAGATCATGAACACCAACATCAAGCGCTGGTCGGTCGGCTCGCCGATCCAGGCACCGCTCGACGCGCTGCTTGAACTGATCCGCACGCACGACATCAGGGCGGACGACGTCGAGAAGCTCGTGGTGCGCGTCGCGCACCAGGGCGCGAACACCACCGACAACCGCCACATGCCCGACATCTGCATGCAGCACATGTGCGCGGTCATGCTGATCGACGGCATCGTCACGTTCGCCTCGGCGCACGACGAAAAGCGCATGAAGGACCGGAAGGTGCTCGCGCTCCGAAGCCGCATCGAGCTCTACGGGGATGACGAGCTGACGCGCGCGCTGCCGTCGCGGCAGGGCATCGTCGAACTCAGGCTCAGGGACGGGCGGGAACTGCGCAACCACGTGAAAGCGGTGCGCGGCACGGCGCACAATCCGATGAACCGCGCCGAGGTCGACGAGAAGTGCTTCCACCTGATGGCGCCGATCCTGGGCAAGGCGCGCGCCCGCAAGCTGTGCGATGCGGTGTGGTCGCTCGACGGGGTGTCGAACATGCAGCGCCTGCGCCCGCTCCTCACCGCATGAGTGAGCGATGAGTGACGAAGCGTCGCGCGCGCGGCTCGCCCAGGCGCTCTTCGCGCCGCAAGTGATCGCGCTGATCGGCGCCTCGGGTGACGCCGCCAAGAACACGTCTCGCCCGCAACGGTTCCTGAGAAAGCACGGCTATACCGGCACCATCGTCCCGGTCAATCCGGGCCGCACCGAAATCTTCGGCGAACGGGCTTACCCCGATCTCGCGTCGGTGCCGCACGGCATCGACCACGCGTTCATCATGGTCCCCGCGAAGGCGGTACGCGCCGCGCTGGAACAGTGCGTCGCGAAGAAGGTAACGGTCGCCACCATCTACAGCGACGGCTTCGCGGAAACGGGACCTGAAGGACGGCGCGAGCAGGAGCGGCTCCTCGAGATCGCCCGCGCCGGCAGCGTGCGTCTCGTGGGGCCGAACTGCATCGGCCTGGTGAGCACGCAGCCGCCGTGCATGCTGTCGGTGAACGCGGTGCTCGAGATGGCCGAGATCCGGCGCGGGCCGCTCGCGATCGTGTCGCAGAGCGGCAGCATGATCGGCGGGCTGCTCTCGCGCGGGCTCGGGCGCGGCGTCGGCTTCTCCAAGCTCGTCTCCGTCGGCAACGAAGCCGACCTGGGCGTGGGCGAGATCACCGATCTCCTCGTCGACGATCCGCACACCGGCACGATGCTGCTCTTCATGGAAACCATTCGCGATGCGGCTCACCTCGCGCGCGCGGCGCGTCGCGCATACGCCGCCGGAAAACCCGTCATCGTCTACAAGCTCGGCCGCTCCGAGGTCGGCCAGGACCTCGCCGCCTCTCACACCGGCGCGATGGCCGGCGGCGACGAAGTGGCGGACGCCTTCTTCCGCGCGCACGGCATGCTGCGGGTCGATGTGCTGGAGGACCTGTTCGAGCTGCCGGCGCTCGTCAAAGGGCAGAAGCCGGCATCGCGCCATCGCGTCGCCGTGATGACGACGACGGGCGGCGGTGCGGCGAGCGTGGTGGATCGCCTCGGCACATTCGGCGTCGAAGTCGTCGCGCCGACCGATCAGGTGGCCGCAAATCTGGCCAAGAGGAATATCCACATCACGCGCGCGCGCCTGACCGACTTGACGCTCGCCGGCGCGAAGAAGGAAATCTACAGCGCGGTCTTGAACGAACTCCTCGCGTCCGACCACTGCGACCTCGTGCTGGCGGTCGTCGGAAGCTCGGCACAGTTTCAGCCGCAGATTGCGATCGACCCCATACTCGAAGCAGACCGCCGCGGCAAGCCGCTCGCCGTGTTCTGCGCGCCGCACGCCGAGCAGTCGCTCAAGCTCCTCGCCGACGCCGGCATCGCAGGGTTCCGCACACCGGAATCGTGTGCGGACGCGATCCGCGCCTGGCGCGCCTGGAAGGCGCCCGTCGATCCTCCCGCGCCCGATGCCGCGCGAATTGCCGCGGCGCAACCGCTGCTCGGCGGCTTCACCCGCTTGAACGAGCACGAGGCGTGCCGCGCATTCGCTGCGCTCGGCGTGCCGCAGGCGGCGAGCGCAGTCATTGCAACACCGGATGCAGCGGCCCGCATTCCCTTCCCGGTGGTCGCGAAAGTCCTCTCACGCGATATCGCGCACAAGACCGATGCGGGTGGCGTCGAGCTCGACATTGCAAACGCCGATCAGCTTCGCCGCAGCGTGCAGCGCATCCTCGAACGCGCGCGCGAACGCCACCCCGATGCACACATCGACGGTCTCCTCGTCCAGCACATGGAGCAGGGTCTCGCCGAAGTGATCCTGGGCTACCGGCGCGATCCTCAGGTCGGACCGGTCGTGATGCTCGGCATCGGCGGAGTGCTCGCGGAAATCTACCGCGACATTGCGCTGCGGCTCGCGCCGGTGAGCGTCGAGGAGGCGCGCGCCATGATCGAGGAAGTGAAAGGCCTCGCCGTGATCCGCGGCTATCGCGGCATGCCGCGCGGCGACCTCGTCGCTCTCGCCTCCGCGGTGAGCGCCTTCTCGCAGCTCGCGGCGGTCGAAGGCGTTCGCGAGGCGGAAGTGAACCCGCTCATCGTGAAGCGCGAGGGCGAGGGCGTCGTCGCCGTGGACGGGCTCGTCGTCAAATCGCAGGAGCGACCATGCTGATCGAGAAAATCGCCGGCTACGCTTTCAGGGAGCAGTCCTCGACGCTGCGGCCGGATGTCGTCCACCACGCGAAACGCGCGGTCATCGACTGGTACGCCGCGCTCCTCCCGGGAAGCGTCGTGACGCCGGCCACGCTGCTCGAGCAGGCGCTCGCGGACGATCTCGATCGCGGACGCGCGCGGCTCGCCTCCGGTCGCCGCGCGACGCTGCGCGCCGCCGCGCTCATCAACGGCGCGGCCTCGCACGCGGTCGAGTTCGACGACATCTATCGCGACGCCGGCTATCACCCGGGAAGCCCCACGATCTCCGCGGCGCTCGCGGCCGCGCAGACGCGCGGCGTGTCGGGAGAGACGTTCCTCCGCGGCGTCATCGTGGGCTATGAAGTCTCGACGCGCATCGGCGAGGCGGTGATGCCGTCGCACTATCGCTACTGGCACACGACCGGCACCGTGGGCAGCTTCGGCGCCGCCGCGGCGGTCGCGACGATCCTCGGCTGCACGCGCGAGCAGTTCATGCACGCGCTCGCGACCGTCGGCACGTTCGCTGCAGGCCTGCAGCAGGCATTCCGCTCGCAGGCGATGAGCAAGCCGCTCCACGGCGGCCACGCCGCGGATGCCGGCGCGCTCGCCGCGATGGCGGCCGCGAAAGGCGTGACCGGCGCGCTCGACATCCTCGAAGGCGAAGTGGGTTTCGGCGCGGCGATGAGTGAGGATCCCGACTGGTCGCGTGCGACGCGCGGGCTCGGCGAGGACTATCACATCGTGCGCATGACGTTCAAGAACCACGGCTGCTGCGGCCACACCTTTCCCGCGATCGACGGCGCGCTCGCATTGAAGGCGCGCCATCAGATCCACACCCGCGACATCCGCAGGATCCGCATCGCGACCTACCAGGCCGGGCTCGACATCATCGACAACCCCGCCCCAGAAGGCGAGTACCAGGCGAAGTTCAGCCTGCAGTACGTGGTGGCGCACGCGCTGGTGCACGGCAGCGTGCGGCTCAACGCCTTTCTTCCCGAGCGGCTCGAAGACGCCGAGGTGCGCGCGCTCATGCGAAAGATCGAATGCGTCGCGGATACCGAGCTCTCGAAAGGCTATCCCACGCAACGCGCCGCCCAAGTAGAGATCGAATTGAACGACGGGCGCCGTCACGCGCACTTCCAGCCCACGCGCAAGGGTGACCCCGAGATGCCGCTCAGCGACGGAGAGTTGAACGACAAATTCACCGAGCTCGCCGTGCCGGTGATCGGTGAATCCGCGGCGCGCGCGCTGCTCGATCAGCTGTGGGCGCTCGATACGCTCAAGCACTGCGACTTCGATTACGCCGCCGCGTCCGCCGCGCGCACCCTGCATCGGGGAACCTAGTCATGTCCGAAAAGAAATTGCCGCTCAGCCGCTACACCGTGCTCGATCTCACGCGCGCGCGCTCCGGTCCCACCGCGGTGCGCCAGCTCGCGGACTGGGGCGCGAACGTGATCAAGATCGAGGAGCCCGGAGAGCAGGACGGCGACGGCGGACCGTTCGACCGGCGTCACGGCTCGGACTTCCAGAATCTCCACCGCAACAAGCGCAGCATCACGCTCAACCTCAAGTCACCCGAAGGCGTCGCGGTCTTCAGGAAGATGGTCGAGAAAGCGGACGTCGTCGTCGAAAACTATCGCCCCGGCGTCAAGCACCGTCTCGGCATCGATTACGAGAGCCTGCGCAAAATCAATCCGCGACTCGTCTACGCCAGCATCTCGGGCTTCGGGCAGGAGGGGCCGTATCGGGATCGCCCGGGGCTCGATCACGTGGTGCAGGGCATGGGCGGGCTCATGTCGATCACCGGGCTCCCGGGACAGGGGCCGGTGCGCGCGGGCATCGCGATCTCGGACTCGAGCGCGGGGCTCTACTGCGCCTTCGGCATCGTGCTGGCGCTGCTCGAGCGCGAGCATTCCGGTGAGGGGCAGTGGGTGCAGACGTCACTCCTCCAGGCGCTGATCGCGATGCTCGACTTCCAGGCGGCGCGCTGGCTCGTGAACAAGGAGGTGCCGCCGCAGGCCGGCAACAACCACCCCACCGCGATTCCGACCGGCGTCTTCAGGACCGCGGACGGCTACATCAACATCGCGGCCTCGGGCAATCTCTACGAGCGCCTGTGCCGCGCGATCGGCGCGCCGGAGCTCGTCAAGCATCCCGACTACGCGGATTTCAAGCTGCGCCAGAAGAACCGCGACGCGCTGAATGCGGAAATCACCGCGCGCACGGTGCAGAAACCCTCGGCCGAATGGATCGAGCGGCTGAACGAAGCCGGCGTGCCGTGCGGGCCGATCTACACCATCGATCAGATGTTCGCCGACCCGCAGGTTCGCGAGCTGGCGATGGCGCAACCCGTCGAGCATCCGAAGCTCGGCCGGATCGAAATCGTCGGACAGGGCGTCAAGCTCACGCGCACGCCGGCGCAGGTGCGCACCCCCGCGCCGGACCGCGGCGCGCACACGCGCGAAGTGCTCGCCGAGTTCGGCTACGACGAGCGCGCGATCGACGATCTCGCGCGGCGCGGCATCGTGTAATTGCGGGATACGGCGGACGTGTACGCCTGCGCGCTCTTTCAAGGGCCGTTCATCTTCCTGCGGCATGGCGAGACCGAGACCAACCGGCTCGGCCTCACCGCGGGCATGACCGATGTCGCCCTGACGCCGAACGGCGTGCGGCAGGCGAAGTCCGCGGGCGCTGCGCTCGCCGGCATGGGCGTGGACGCGATCTACTCCAGTCCGCTCAGGCGCTCGGCTGCGACCGCCGAGTGCGTGGCGAGGCGGCTGCGTCTTCCGGTCGTCACGATTCCCGAGCTCGCCGAGCGCAACTGGGGCGTGCAGGAGGGCCGGCCGCGCGAGACGCGGGACCGCGCCGCGAAGCCCGAGGGCGGCGAGAGCCTCGAGGAATTCACGGCGCGCACGCTGAACGGCCTCGCGAAGATTCCGCGCAGCGCGCTGCCGCTCATCGTGGCGCATTCCGGCACCGTTCGCGTGATCTGCGCGCAACTCGGCATCGCGATCGGGTCCCAGCTCGAAAACTGCTGTCCGATGCGGTTCTCCCCGCCCCGCGCGCCCGGCGAGGGCTGGCGTATGGCGTGCGCATGAGTGCGCTGCAGGCGAGCCGCTATAATCCCGCGCGAGGGGTCAGCCGCCGCGCCACGCCGCATCGAACGGGAGGAGCTCCATGAGGTTCCGCATACCGCTGGTCGCGCTTTTCGCGGGCGCGCTGCTCGCGATGGAGGCCTCGGCACAGGGCCTGTCCGCACGCCCGATCCGGCTCGTCGTGCCGTATGCGCCCGGCGGCAACGTCGATATCTCGGCGCGCATCGTCGGACCGGGCTTGAGCGAGCTCACGAAGCAGACGGTCATCGTCGAGAACCGCCCCGGCGGCGGCGGAAACGTCGGCGCGGCGCTCGTCGCGAAGGCAACGCCCGACGGGCACACGCTGCTCGTCGGCTCGAGCGGTCCGCTGTCGGTGAACCCGGTGGTGTTCAAGGACATTCCCTACGACTCGGTGAAGGATTTCGCGCCCGTGAGCCTGGTGCAGATCGTGCCGCTGGTGGTGCTGGTGAGCCCGAAGTTCGAAGTCGGCTCGGTGAAGGAGCTCGTCGCACGCGCCAAAGCGGCGCCGGGCAAGATCACCATGGCTTCGGCGGGGTCGGGCACGACCAACCACTTCGCGATCGAGCTCCTGAGCGCGCTCACCGGTGCAAAATTCCTGCACGTGCCGTACAAGGGCAGCGGGCCGGCGCTCGGCGAGCTGCTCGGCGGCCAGGTCAATACGATGGTCGATCAGCTCACCTCTTCGATGGGGTTCATCAAGGACGGCAAGCTCAGGGTGATCGCGGTGACGGCGGCGAAGCGCGTGAGCGCGCTCCCCACCGTGCCGACGCTCGCGGAGTCGGGTGTGCCCAATTACGAGGCGAGCACCTACCTCGGCCTCCTGGCGCCCGCCGGAACCCCGCGCGAAGTGATCGGCAAGCTCAACGCAGCGCTCCGCAAGGTGGTCGAAACGCCGGCGGTGCAGGAGCGGTTCCGCGGGCTGGGCGCGGATCCCGGCGCGAGCACGCCGGAGGAGTTCGCGCGCATGATCCGCGAGGAGCTCGTGAAATGGCGCGCCCTCGCGAAGAGCGCGAACCTGCAGTTCAATTAGCGAGCGATCCATGAAAGCCACCACCCGCCTGCGCGCGCTGTTGCGCGAGGAACGCTGCATCGTCGCGCCCGGCGTCGCCGACGCGCTCGCCGCGCGGCTCGTCGCGCGCGAAGGGTTCGAAGCGATCTACATGACCGGCTTCGGCACCAGTCTCACCCGGCTCGGCATGCCGGATGTGGGACTGCTCACGGCGAGCGAGATGGTGGACAACGCCGCCCGCGTCGCCGACGCCTCGGGGCTTCCGCTCCTCGCCGACGCGGACACCGGCTACGGCAATCCGATCAACGTCCGGCGCACCATTCGCGACTACGAAAAGGCCGGCGTCGCGGGCGTCCATCTCGAGGATCAGGTCTGGCCCAAGCGCTGCGGGCACCTCGCCGGCAAGCGCGTGATTCCGACCGCCGAAATGGTGGCGAAGATCAAGGCGGCCTGCGAGGCGCGCCACGATTCCGACTTTCTCGTCATCGCCCGCACCGACGCGATCGCGGTGGAGGGGCTCGAAGCGGCGCTTGAGCGTGCCGCGCGCTACCGTGAAGCAGGCGCCGACATGCTGTTCATCGAGGCACCGGTGGGGCGCGCGGAAGTGGAGCGCGTGGCACGCCGCTTCCCGGGGGTGCCGCTGCTCTACAACATGGCGGCGAGCGGCAAGACGCCGGACCTCGCGGCTGACGAGCTGGGGCGTCTCGGCTTCCGGCTCGCGATCTACCCCAACTGGGTCCTCCTCGCCGCGATCCCCGCCATGCAGCGCCTGCTGCGCGAATTGAAGCGCACGGGCAGCATCGCGCACCTGCGCGCCGAGGTCGCGACGTTCCGGGAGTTCACCGACATCGCCGGGCTGCCCGAGATCCAGCAGCTCGAAGAGCGCTACGGCGTGCCCGACGACCAGCGCGCGGGCCTGTAGATGGCACCCCCCCGAACGCTGTTCGAGAAGATCTGGTCGCGGCACGTGGTCGCCACCCGCGGCGAGGACGAAGCGCTCCTCTACATCGACCGCAACCTGGTGCACGACGGGTCGTTCCACGCGTTCGGCGCGCTGGCGAAGGAAGGGCGGCGCGTGCGACGCCCGGGCCAGACCTTCGCCGTCGTCGATCACTACGTGCCGACGATCGGTCGCGAGCGCGGGGTGGCGGGAATCGCCGATCCCGAGGTGCGCATCATGGTCGAGCTGCTGGAACGCAATGCGGCCGCGCACGGCATCGCGCATTTCGGCATCGACGACCCGCGCCAGGGAATCGTGCACGTCGTGGGGCCTGAGTTAGGGCTTACTCAGCCCGGCTTCACCATCGCCTGCGGCGACTCGCACACTTCGACACACGGCGCGCTCGGCGCCTACGCGTTCGGCATCGGCGCGTCGCAGCTGAAGCAGATCCTCGCCACGCAGTGCCTGTGGCAGAAGAAGCCGCGGACGTTCCGCATCACCGTGGACGGACGGCTGGGCCCGGGCGTGACGGCGAAGGACGTGATCCTCGCGATCATCGCGCGGATCGGCACCGCCGGGGCGACGGGACACGTGATCGAGTACGCCGGCGCGGCGATCCGTGCGCTTTCGGTCGAGGGCCGCTTGACGGTGTGCAACATGTCGATCGAGGCCGGCGCGCGAGCCGGCATGGTGGCGCCGGACGAGGTAACGTTCGAGTACCTCGCGGGTCGCGACTACGCGCCCAGGGGCGCCGACTGGGACACGGCGCTGGCCTGCTGGCGCACCCTGCCGACCGACGCGGAGGCAACGTTCGATCGCGAGCTCACACTGGATGCCGCCGACCTCGTCCCGATGGTGACGTGGGGCACGAGCCCGGAGGATGCGCTCCCCGTGACAGGCCGTGTCCCCGATCCGCAACAGATCAGTGACTTGAGCAAGCGCGGCCACGCGGTGCAAGCACTTGCTTACATGGGGCTCCAGCCGGGGACACCGCTCACCGACATCGCGATCGACCGGGCCTTCTTCGGCACGTGCACCAACGGCCGGATCGAAGACCTGCGCGCGGCGGCACGGATACTGAGAGGACGCAAGGCGGTGGTTCCTGCGTGGGTCTCGCCCGGCTCGAGCAGCGTGAAAAGGCAGGCCGAGGCGGAGGGCCTCGATCGCGTTTTCATCGAGGCGGGGATCGAGTGGCGCGCCTCGGGCTGCTCGAGCTGCGCCGCCATGAACGGCGATGCGGTTCCGGCGGGCATGCGCTGCGCCTCCACGTCGAACCGCAACTTCGAGGGTCGTCAGGGCAAGGGCGCGCGCACCCATCTCATGAGCCCGGCGATGGTCGCCGCGGCGGCGGTCACCGGCCGCATCACCGACGTGCGCACGTTGCAGGCGCAGGGATAGGGCGATCGCGATGAAACCGTTCGTACGCCTCAGCGCCGTCGCCGCGCCGCTCGACATGGCGAACGTGGACACCGACAAGATCATCCCGGCGCGCTATCTGCGCAAGCCGCGCGAGCCGGGATACGACCGGTGGCTGTTCCACGACCTGCGCTTCGATGCCGAGGGACGCGAGCGGCCCGACTTCGTGCTCAACCAGCCGGCCTATCGCACCGCCCGGATACTCGTCGCCGGCCCCAACTTCGGCTGCGGCTCGTCGCGCGAAGGCGCCGTCTACGCGCTGCTCGATTCCGGCATCGCCAGCGTCATCGCGCCCTCGTTCGGCGACATCCACTACGCGAACGAGATCCAGAACGGCATGCTGCCGGTGCTCCTTCCCGAGGCGACGTGCGCCGCGCTGCGGGCGCAGCTTCGCGCCGCGCCGGGCGCGCAGATCACCATCGACCTCGAAGCCCAGACGGTCAGCGGGCCGGACGGCATGGTCCACCGTTTCACCATCGATCCGGTGTACCGCGAGCGCCTGCTCAAGGGTCTCGACGAGGTAGGGCTGGTCCTCGAATACCTGCCGCAGATCGAGGCCTTCGAAGCGCAGCACTTTCGCGCTCTGCCATGGCTGGGGTATCAAGAGTAAGCGCTAACATCAATTGTTAGACGAATGCATAATCAATCACTTACATTCAGCGTCGCACGCCAGAGCGTGCGATGATTTTTGCGCACTCCCCATCACGGCATGCGCTTGGTGGAGTCTTGTGAGTTAGCGCCTACTCCGACGGGCCGTCGAGCTTGAAGAAGGGCATGGCTACTCCCCGGCTCAGCGGCCGGTGAAACGGGGCTTCCGCCCCTCCCGGTGCGCGGCGATGGCTTCGTCGACGTCGTGGCTCCATTCCAGCCGCGCCCGCAGCGCGTCCGACATCTGGCGCGCTTCGGCGAGCCCGGGGGCGAGCCGCGCATGGGCGATCCGCTTCGCCCCCCGGATCGCGATCGGTCCTTTCTCGGCGATCCGACGGGCGATTCCCATCACCTCGTCCATCAGCCGGGCATGGGGATAGGCGGCGAGCGCAAAGCCGATCCGCACCATCTCGTCGGCGCCGACCTCACGGCCGGTACAGAGCAGTTCCAGCGCCCGCGCCCGCCCCACCACCGAAGGCAGCCGGGCCGGTCCGCCGCCGCCCGGAATGCCGCCCATGTCGGCCTCGGGGAAGGAGATGGTGGCGCGGTCGGAGGCGTAGCGCATGTCGCAGGCGAGCGCCAGCTCCACCCCGTTGCCCCGCGCCTTGCCGTTCAACGCCGCGATCACGATCTGCGGCAGCAGTTCGATGGCATCGCGCAGGCGCGATCCGCGCAGCACGAACTCGACGATCTCCTCCTTCTGCATCGCCCCGCGGATGGCCGGATCGAAGGCGCCCCACGAGAAGTACTCTTCGCCCGCGCCGCGGATCACGACCACCTGCGCTTCTTCATCCCAGCTGAGCCCGGCGACCACCGGCTCGAAGGCGTAGAGCATCTCCTTGCGCCAGCGGTTGCCGTCCTCGGGCCGGTTGAGCGTGACGACGACGACCTTGCCATCGCGGGCGACCAGGATCGGGGATGCGCTCATGCCGGCGCTTTCAGCAGCAGGTTCACCAGGATCTCGCGGTAGATCTGCGGCAGCGCCTCCAGCTCGTCCAGGCGGATGCACTCGTTGATCTTGTGGATGGTGGCGTTGGTCGGCCCCAGCTCCACGACCTGCGGGCAGATGTCGGCGATGAAGCGCCCGTCGGAGGTGCCGCCGGTGGTGGAGAGCTCGGTGTCGATCCCGGTCACCTTCCTGATGGCCCGCGCGACGGCATCGACCAGATCGCCTCGCTGCGTGAGATACGGCCGCCCGTCGTAGCGCCACTCGATGTCATGGGGCACGCCGTGCTTGTCGAGGATGCCGATCAGCCGTGTCTGCAGCGATTCCACGGTGCTGGCGGTGGAAAAGCGGAAATTGAACCTGATGTGCGCGGCGCCCGGGATCACGTTGTTCGCGCCGGTTCCGGCGTTGATGTTGGAAATCTGCCAGGTGGTCGGGGGGAAATACTCGTTGCCGCGGTCCCACTCGACTTGCGCGAGCTCGGCGATCGCCGCCGCCACTTCGTGCACCGGGTTGCGCGCGAGATGCGGGTAGGCCACGTGCCCCTGCACGCCCTTCACCACGAGCTCGCCCGAGAGCGAGCCGCGGCGGCCGTTCTTGATCATGTCGCCCAGCCGCTTGACGGAAGTCGGCTCGCCGACGACGCAGTAGTCGATGCGCTCGCCGCGCTGCGCCAACGCCTGCACCACTTTCACGGTGCCGTCGGTCGCCGGCCCCTCCTCGTCGGAGGTGAAGAGCACGGCGATCGAGCCGGGGTGATCGGGATGCGCCGCCACGAACTGCGCGATCGCGACGACGAACGCCGCGAGCGAGGACTTCATGTCGGACGCCCCGCGCCCGTAGAGCACGCCGTCCACGACGGTGGGCGTGAACGGGTCGCTCTGCCACTGGTTGAGCGGCCCGGTCGGCACCACGTCGGTATGGCCTGCGAAGCAGACGAGCGGCGCCGCCGTCCCGCGCCGCGCCCACAGATTGTCCACCCCGTTCGCGCTGATGCGCTCGCAGCGGAAACCGAGCGGCTCGAGCAGGCTCGTCACGAGATCGATGCAGCCGGCATCGTCGGGCGTCACCGAGCGGCGCGAAATGAGCTCGCGTGCGAGCTCGAAAACGTTGATTTCCACGACATGGACCCCGGAGGAATGAACTGAAATCTTAGCAAAGAGCGGGTAGAATCCGCGAGCGACGCGCGCGCCGCATGCGGGTGCGTCGGCTTTTCGTTCCCACGCGCAGTCTCGCACCGATACACGCCGAATCACGCATGGTGGCCCTCTTGGTTTCGCATCGCCTGTATGTCGAGCACGGCAGCGAACTCGCTGCCTGGAGCGCGGCGAACGGCGGCGCGCTCGAGCTCCTCGTGCTGCCGGCGGACAGGGACGCGCGGCTTTCCGAGGCGGACTGCGCGCGCATCGACGCGGCGTTTTTCTCCGGCGACGTCTATCCCGATTTCTCGCGCCAGTTCTTTTCCGCCGCGCGCAAGGCATCGCATCTCAAGTGGCTGCATGTCTTCAATGCCGGCGTCGATCATCCGATCTACGGCGAGATGCTCGCGCGCGGCGTGCGCGTGACGACTTCGGCGGGCGCGACCGCCGGCCCGATCGCGCAGACCGCGATTGCGGCGCTGCTCATGTTCGCGCGCAGGTTTCCTCACTGGATGGCGGCGCAGCGCCGGCACGCGTGGGCGCCCATGCAGGGAGACGAAGTGCCGCTCGATCTCGCGGGCCAGACGGTTCTCGTGCTCGGGCTCGGGCACATCGGACGCGAATTCGCGCGCATCGCGCGCACGCTTAAGCTCACGGTGATCGGTGTGCGGCGCAGCCTGCGGCAGCCCGACGATCCGGTCGACGAGCTGCATGCGCCGAGCAGCCTCATGCAAATACTGCCCCGCGCACAGTGGCTCGTCATCGCCTGCCCGCTCACGAGCGAGACGCGGGGCATGATCGATGAGCGCGCGCTCGCCGCGCTGCCACGCGGCGCGCATGTGATCAACGTCGCCCGCGGCGAAATCGTGGACGAGGCGGCGCTCGTCTCCGCGCTCCGGAGCAGTCACCTTGCCGGCGCCTATCTCGATGTCTTCGAGAAGGAGCCGCTGCCGATGGAGTCACCGCTCTGGGATATGCCTAACGTGCTGGTGTCGCCGCACAACGCCGCGGCGGCGTCGGGCAACGACGCGCGCGTCCATGCGATTTTTCGCGACAACCTCGAGCGCTGGCTGCGCGGCGCGCCGCTCGTCAACGAAGTTCATCGCACCTCCTGATTCCGGAGCCCGCATGAAGGCCGCTTTCCTCACCGTCGCCCTCGCGAACCTCCTCGTCGCGGCGTCCGCCTCCGCGCAAACGGCGGCGGGCCCGGCTTATCCCGCGCGCGCCATCCGCGTCATCGTGCCCTATGCCGCGGGCGGCAATACCGACATCACCGCCCGCGCGATCGGCACGAAACTCGCGGACGTCTTCGGGCAGCAGGTGATCGTCGACAATCGCCCGGGCGGCGCGACCAACATCGGCTCCGAGTTGGCGGCCAAGGCAGCGCCCGACGGTTACACGCTCTTCATGGGCGGCGCATCGAACGCGATCAACATGTCGCTTTATGCCAAGCCGCCGTACGACACGCTGCGCGACTTTGCGCCGATCACCCTGTGCGTCAAGGGCGCCAACGTGCTCTCGGTGCATCCCTCGCTGCCCGCGAAGAACCTGAAGGAACTGATCGCGCTCGCCAAGGCGCGTCCCGGTCAGCTCAATTTCGCGTCCAGCGGGCTCGGCAGCTCCAACCAGATGGCGGGCGAGCTCCTCAAGGTGACGGCGGGCATCAATATCGTGCACGTGCCGTACAAGGGCAACGCGCCCGCCTTGACCGACACCGTCGCGGGGCACGTGCACATGATCTTCAGCGGCGTGCCGGCGCTCGTGCCGCACATCCAGGCCGGGCGGCTCCGCGCGATCGCCATCGGGAGCCTGAAGCGCTTTTCCGCGATTCCCGAAGTCCCGACGTTCGACGAGTCGGGCGTGAAGGGGTACGAAGCGACGACATGGTTCGGACTCATGGCGCCCATCAGGACGCCGAAGGAAATCGTCGTGCGGCTCAACGCCGAGGTAACGAAGATCATCGCGAGCTCCGAAATCAGCAAGCGTTTCATCAACGACGGGCTGGAGCCGATCGGCAACAGCCCCGCGGAATTCGCGCAGTTCATCCGCGACGAGATCGCCAAGTACCGCAAGGTGATTCAAGCCGCGAAGATCACGCCTCTATGAGCGCGGCTGCGAGCGGCTTCGCGCGGCTCCTCCATCCGCGCGGCATCGCGGTGGTGGGCGCATCGGGCGATCCGCGGCGCATCGGCAGCGAGCCGGTCAGGATCCTGCAGCAGACCGGTTACCGCGGCGCGATCTATCCCGTCAATCCGAAGTACACCGAGCTGAACGGGCTCGCCTGCCATCCCGATCTCGCCTCACTACCCGGACCCTGCGATGTCGTCATCGTCGCGGTCAACGCCGCGCTCGTTCCGGATGTCCTCCGCGACTGCGGACGCGCGCGCATTCCTTTCGCCATCGTCTTTTCCGCCGGGTTTCGCGAGATCGGCGCGGCGGGCGCGAAGCTCGAGCAGGAACTCAAGCTTGCGGCACGCGAGGCGGGCGTGCGGTTCGTCGGCCCGAACTGCATCGGCATGATGAACCTCGTCGAGCGCGTGTACTGCGGCTTCGGCGCGGGATTCGCGAATCCCAACCTGAAGGCGGGGCCGGTGGCGTTCGTGTCGCAGAGCGGCGGCTTCGCCTTCAGCGTGGTCGGCCTCGCCGACTTCGAGGGCATCGGCTTCAACTACGTGGTCTCGGGCGGCAACGAAGCCGATATCACGACGCTCGACTGGATCGCCGATTTCCTCGAGCGCGAGGACGTCGAGATCGTGGTGAGCTACATGGAAGGCGTCTCCGACGGACGGCGCCTGCGCGAGCTGGGGCGCCGCGCGCTGGAACTCGCGAAGCCGATCCTGGTGTGGAAGGTCGGCAACGCCACCGCGGCGCGCGCCGCGGCGGAATCGCATACCGCGAGCATGACCGCCGACTACACGCTCTACCGCACGGCGTTCGCAGAAGGCGGCTTCATCGAGATCGAGGACGTGCACGATCTCGTCGACGCGGCGCGCGCCTTTCGCGCGCGGCGGCTGCCGCGCGGGCGCAACGTCGCCGTCCTCACGACTTCCGGCGGCTCGGGCGTGCTGATGGCCGACATGTGCGAGCGCCGCGGCCTCGCGCTGCCCAAACTCGCACCGGAAACCGTCGCGAAGATCGCGCCGCTCGCGCCGCAGTACGCCTCGTTCGGCAATCCGATCGATCTCACCGCGCAGATCACCGGCGACCACGAGCGCGTCAATCAGGCCTGCGCGCACGTGCTTGCCGACCCCGCAATCGACCAGCTCATCGTGCGCTACGGCGCGGTGCAGGGCGCGAAAGGCATCGCATGGGCGGAGGGTCTGACGGCAGTCGCAGCCGGCTCCGACAAGCCGGTCCTCGCGGCGTGGAGTCGCGTGCCGGATTTCAACGAGCGCTCGCTGCAGATCCTGGAGGAGCGTCGTCTGCCGTGGTTCCTCACGCCCACCCGCGCGGCGCGCGCCGCCGCGACCCTCTACGCCTTCGCGCGCAAGCGCGAGCGCGGGCTCGCTCGATCGCGCCGCGGCTTGCAGCGCCCGCTCGCCCCGTGCGGGCTCGGGCTGCCCGGCGGCGCCGGCGCGTTGTCCGAAAACGAGTCGAAGGCGTGCCTCGCGGTCTACGGCATTCCGGTCACGCGGGAAGTCGCGCTCGCGCCCGACGCGGCGGAGCGCCTCACGCATCCGCCGCTCGCCTTTCCGGTCGCCGTCAAAGTGCACTCGCGCGACATCGCGCACAAGACCGAGGCGGGCGCCGTGCGGCTCGGCGTGCGGACGCTCGATGAGCTGAAGGCGGCCGCGCGCGAGGTGCTGCGAGCGGCGCGCGACTACAGGCCGGATGCGCGCATCGACGGCGTGCTGGTGAGCGAGATGGCCGAAGGCGAGGAAGCGATCGTCGGGGTCGTCAACGATCGCTATTTCGGACCGCTCGTCATGTTCGGTCTCGGTGGCGTCTTTGCCGAAGCGCTGCAGGACGTGGCTTACCGCTACGCGCCGTTCGACGCGGAGACCGCGCGCGAGATGATCGCCGAGATCCGCGGCTATCCGCTGCTTGCCGGCTATCGCGGCCGGCCGCAGCTCGCGCTCGAGGCGCTGGCCGACGCGCTGGTGCGGGTGTCTCTGCTCGCCACCGACCATGCCGAGCGCATCGAATCGCTCGACGTGAATCCCTTGTTCGTGGGCGCAAAGCGGGTGGTGGCCGCCGACGCGCTTCTCGTGCTGCGCCGCTGAGCCGCGCCCGACGCTTCTCATCTGCCCGCGAATCGATCACAATGACGCCTCGCAGCCGCCTCCGTTCATCCCTACCCCGTTCGTCGTCTGCAGCCGGAGCCTGATTTGTTTTTCGAGCACGTCGATTTTTCCGCCCTGGAGCTGCCGGAAGCCGCGCTCAGGCTGCGCGAGGACGTGCGCCAGTTCCTGAAGACGGAAGTCGCCGCCGGCGCGTACACGCCCCATCTCGGGCATTCCGAGTTCGACGCGGACTTCACGCGCAAGGTCGCGGCGCGCGGCTGGATCGGCATGACCTGGCCGCGCCGCTACGGCGGGCAGGAGCGCTCGTACCTCGAGCGCTTCGTCGTCACCGAGGAGATGCTCGCCGCGGCCGCCCCGTGCGCCGCGCACTGGTTCGGCGACCGCCAGACGGGGCCGAGCCTGCTCCGCTACGGCTCGGAGCACCTCAAGCAGAAATACCTCCCCGCGATCGCGCGCGGCGAATGTTACTTCGCGCTCGGCATGAGCGAGCCCAATTCGGGTTCCGATCTCGCATCCGTGCGAACGCGCGCGGAACGCGTGTCGGGCGGCTGGCGCGTCACCGGCCAGAAGGTGTGGACGAGCTGGGCGCACAGGGCGCACGCGTTCTTCGTCCTGTGCCGCACTGCGCCGGAAACGGGCGACCGTCACGAGGGGCTCTCGCAGTTGATCGTCGAGCTCGATCAACCGGGCGTCACGGTGCGGCCGATCCGCTTCATGAACGGCCACCATCACTTCAACGAAGTGTTTCTCGACAACGTCTTCGTCCCCGACGAAAGGGTCGTGGGCGAAGCAGGGCAGGGCTGGAAGCAGGTGACCTCCGAGCTTGCGCTCGAGCGCAGCGGGCCCGAGCGCTACATGACGACTTTCCCGCTGCTGGTCGAGCTCGTGCGGCGGCTGGGATCCAATCCGGACGGCCGCGCGCAGGAGATGGTGGGCCGGCTCACCGCGCGCATGTGGACGCTGCGCCGCATGGCGCTCGCTATCGCGCTCACCCTCGATCCCGCAACGGGCGGCGAGCGCAGCGCACCACCGGCGAGCGCGAGCCTCGCGACCGAGGCGGCGCTCGTCAAGGACATGGGCACCTTCTTCGAGCGCGAGATCGTGGATGCCGCACGGCTCCTCGTCGCGCTCGAGCCCGCGCCGGATGCGACCGATACCTTCGAGCGCTATCTCGCCGAAACCATCGTCTGCTCACCAATCTCGACGATACGCGGCGGCACGACGGAGGTGCTGCGCACGCTGATCGCGCGCCGCTTGCTCGGACCGCTCAAATGAACGCCCCGAACGAAGTCCGCACGATGCTCGTCGAGTCGGTCAACCGGCTCCTCGGCGACCACGTCGATCAGAAGATGCTGGAGGCCGCAAAGCGCGACGGCTGGTCCGCCGCGCTGTGGCAGGCGCTCGAGGATGCGCAGGCGACGCTGATCGCGACGCCGGAAGAATCGGGTGGCGCGGGCGGCGTGCTCTCCGACCTCGCCGCGGTCCTGCGCGTGGCCGGACGCCATACGGCGCCGGTGCCGCTCGCGGAAACCGCGATGCTGGCGGCATGGATGCTGGTCTCCGCGGGACTGCCCGTGCCGCGCGCCCCGCTTGCGGCCGGGCCTGCGGGGGCGGAAGTGATCCGCGCGCGCCGCCAAGGCGACCGCTGGGTCGTATCCGGCGCGATCCCGCGCATGCCGTGGGCGCGCGTGGCACATCAGCTCGTCCTGCTCGCGGAATCGGACGCGGGCGGCGTCATCGTGAGCGTCGATCCGGCGCGCTGCGAAATTCGGCCGGGACACAATCTCGCCGGCGAGCCGCGCGATGTGGTCGAGTTGCGCGACGTGATCGCGGAAGCCGCGGCGCCCGCGGCGAATGTCACGCGCAGCGCGCTGAAGACCCGCGGCGCGCTCGCCCGCGCACTGCTCATGGCGGGGGCGCTGGAGCGCGCGCTCGAGCTCGCCGTGGGCTACGCACAGCAACGCGTCCAGTTCGGCCGGCGCATCGGACAGTTCCAGGCAATCCAGCAGGAGCTCGCGCGCTTCGCGGGGGAAGTGGCCGCGGCGGTGGCCGCGGCGCTGTCCGCAGCGGGCGTCATGGAACGCGGTGGCGACGTGACTCTGGCGGTCGCCTCCGCCAAGATCCGCACCGCCGAAGCGGCGCGCGCAGGCGCATTGATCGCGCACCAGGTGCACGGCGCGATCGGCGTCACCGACGAATATCCGCTGCATCACGCGACGCTGCGCCTGTGGTCGTGGCGCGAGGAATACGGCAACGAAGCAGACTGGGCGCTCACGCTGGGCGCCCTCGCACACAAACGCGGCGCCGATCAACTGTGGCCCGCACTGACAAACTGAGGAGAGAACAGGGATGAAGTCTTACCGCGCACTGCTCGCCATCGGATTGTTCGCATTGAGCACATCCGTCCAGGCTCAGGCCTGGTCGCCGCAGCGCAACGTCGAAATCGTGGTCGGTTCGGCGCCGGGCGGCAGCAACGACAAGACCGCGCGCCAGGTGGAGAAGATCCTCACCGACAACAAGCTCGTCGGCACCAGCATCACGGTGGTCAACCGCCCGGGCGGCGGCGGCAGCATCGCGTTCACTTACGTCAACCAGCACGCGGGCGACGCACACTATCTCCTGATCGGCACCACCGCGCTCCTCAGCAACCACATCGTCGGCTCGAGCAAGCTGAGCTACACCGATTTCACGCCGATCGCTTCGCTCTTCAACGACTACGTGGTGTTCGCGGTGAACGCGAATTCCCCGATCAAGGACGGCAAGGATCTCATCGCGCGGCTGAAGAAGGACCCGCAGTCGGTCGCGATCGGCTTCGCCACAACGCTCGGGAGCCACAATCACATCGCCGCCGGTCTTTTGATGAAGGCGATCGGCGGCAACGCGAGGAACCTCAAAGTGATCGCCTACAAGGGCTCGGCGGACGCGATCACCAATCTGCTCGGCGGGCACATCGATCTCGTCACGACGGCGGCGGGCAACGCCGCGCCGCATGTGCAGACGGGACGGCTGCGCATCGTCGGTGTGGCGGCGCCGCAGCGTTTCGGCGGTGCGCTCGCCGACGTGCCGACGTGGAAGGAGCAGGGCGTCGATCTCGTCTTCGGCGGCTGGCGCGCCATCATGGGGCCCAAGGGTCTTACGCCCGCCCAGGTGGGATTCTGGGAAGGCGTGTTGAAAAAGGCGACCACCGTTCCCGAGTGGAAGACCGGGCTCGAGCGCAACTACTGGTCGGACGATTTCGTCACGAGCGCGCAGTTCAGGAAGGATCTCGACAAGGACTACGCCGACATGAAAGCCGTGCTGGTCGATCTCGGACTCGCCAGGCAATAGGAGGCCGCATGAGTGACGCTGTGGTTCTCGCCGAGCGCCCCGCCGCAGGCGTGCTGCTCGTTCGCATCAACCGTCCGGAAGCGCGCAACGCGCTCAACCTCGAAGTGCGGCGGCTGCTCGCGCGCCACCTCACGGAGTCGGGCGAGGACCCGACCGTGCGTTGCGTCGTTCTCACCGGCAACGAGAAGAGCTTCGCCGCCGGCGCGGACATCAAGGAGATGGCGGGCGCGACTACGGTCGACATGATCGCCCGCGGCACGGCGAAGCTCTGGCGCGCGATCGCCGCGTGTCCCAAGCCCGTGATCGCCGCGGTGAACGGATTCGCGCTCGGCGGCGGCTGCGAGCTCGCGATGACGTGCGACATCATCATCGCCGGCGAATCCGCGAAATTCGGCCAGCCCGAGGTGAGAATCGGCATCATCCCCGGCGGCGGTGCGACCCAGCGATTGACGCGCGCGGTGGGCAAGTACAAGGCGATGCGCTACATCCTGACCGGCGACCTTTTCAGCGCAAGAGAAGCGTTCGACATGGGTCTCGTGAGCGAAATCGTGCCGGACGCCGAAGTGGAGAAGCGCGCGCTCGAGATGGCGCAGAAGATCGCGGAGCTGCCGCCGCTCGCGATCGAGCAGGCGAAGGAGGCGGTGCTGCGCGGGATGGACGCTGCGCTCGACACCGGGCTTGCGCTCGAAACCAAGTCGAGCCAGCTCCTGTTCTCGTCGCAGGACCAGAAGGAAGGCATGGCGGCCTTCATCGAGAAGCGCAAGCCCAGGTTCCAGGGCAAGTAATTTCCCCGATATGTCGGCCGGGAGGAACGCGGGCCGGACGCTCGCGCTCGCCGCGCTCTTCGCCGGCGCCATCGCGATCGGTGCCTCGCCCCTCTTCGTCAAGGTAAGCGAAGCGGGCCCCGTCTCCACCGCATTCTGGCGCGTCTTCCTCGCGCTGCCCTTTCTCTGGGCGTGGACCTGGGCCACGACGACTCGCGACGCGCCCGCGCATACCGTTGAAGCGCGCCGACGACTGGGGCTCGCCGGCTTCTATTTCGCCGGCGATCTCGCGGTGTGGCACTGGTCGATCGTGCTCACCACCGTCGCGACCGCGACGCTGCTCGCGAATCTCGCGCCCATTTTCGTCACGCTCGCCGTGTGGCTGTGGCTGCGGCAACGCCCGGCATCGCGGTTTCTCTTCGGTCTCGCGCTGGCATTGACCGGCATCGCGCTGCTCGTCGGCGGCGACGTGCAGATCTCGCACGAAGCGCTGCTCGGCGATCTCTTCGGCGTCATCACCGCGATGTTTTACGCGGCCTATCAACTGACCGTCACGCGATTGCGCACGACGACCTCCACCGCGCGCATCATGGCGTGGAGCAGCACGGTGACCGCGGTGATTCTGCTGCCGCTCGCGCTTTTCTCCGGTGAGCAGATCCTGCCCGCCACTGCCCTCGGCTGGCTGAAGCTCTTCGGTCTCGCGCTGATCGCGCAGGTCGCGGGGCAGAGCCTCATCGCCTACGCCATGGCGCACCTGCCGCCGCGTCTGTCGTCCGCGGGGCTTCTGCTGCAGCCGGTCATGGCCGCGCTCTTCGCGTGGCTGCTGCTGGGCGAGACGCTCGGTGCGCTGCAGCTCATGGGCGCGCTCCTGGTGCTCGTCGGAATACGCATCGCGCATCAGGCCGAAGCGGCAAAATAAGTTAAAGTAGCGGCGCAGCGTCGAACAAGAACTGAGAACACGCTCCATGCCGCACGCGAATTCCAACGGAGTCCGGCTCTACTACGAGGAGGCCGGACGGGGAACGCCGATCGTCTTTGTGCACGAGTTTTCCGGCGACCTCATGAGCTGGCAGGCGCAGATGCGGCGCTTCAGCCGCCGCCATCGCTGCATCGCGTTCAACGCGCGCGGCTATCCGCCGTCCGACGTCCCGGCGGCGGTGTCGAAGTATTCCTACCGCATCGCGCGGGACGATATCGCCGCGCTCATGCGCGCGCTCGGCGTGGGAAGCGCGCACGTCGTCGGTTGCTCGATGGGCGCCTACACCACGCTGCAGTTCGGCATGCGCTATCCGCGCCTCGCGCGATCGCTGACCGTGGTCGGCATAGGCGCCGGGTCGGATCCCGGGCGGCAGGTACAGTTCCGGCGCGACAGCGTCGCGGAGGCCGGGCGTTATCTCGCCGTCGGCACCCGCGAAGTCGCCAGGAAATACCTCGACCATCCCGCGCGCGTAACCCTGAAACGCAAGGACCCGCGCGGCTTCGCGGAATTCTACGCGCGGGTTGCGGAGCATTCGGCGCCGGGCAGCGCGAACACGCTGCGCGGCATCCAGGCGAAGCGCCCGAGCCTTTACCGGCTTGCGGCGCCGTTACGACGGCTGCCGGTGCCGCTGCACGTCGTCTGCGGCGACGAAGATCCGAGCGCGCTTGCGCCCAGTCTCTTCGTGAAGCGCACCTGCCCTTCGGCACGGTTGAGCGTCGTGGCGGGCACCGGTCATGCCGTCAACATCGAGGAACCCGCGCTCTTCAACGACTTGACGGCGGCGTTTCTCGCGGAAGTCGAATCGGGCCGCTGGCATGCGCGCGATCCGCGCTCGCTCAATCCTTCCACGATGGCGCGTCGGGGATAGCGACGCGCCACCCACGACGGTTTCTTCAAGAGGAGATCAGCCATGCCTTATGCCATGTCGAACGGAGTCCGGCTCTACTACGAAGAAGCGGGGAAGGGCCTGCCCATCGTGTTCGTGCACGAATTCGCCGACGATCTCTACAGTTGGGAGCCGCAGCTTCGTTATTTCAGCCGGCGCTATCGCTGCATCGCCTACAACGCGCGCGGCTATCCGCCCTCCGACGTGCCGAAATCGGTTTCGAAGTACTCGCAGGCGATCGCAACCGACGACATCGCGAACGTCATGCGGCACCTCAGGATCCGCAAGGCCCACATCATCGGCTGCTCGATGGGCGGTTTCGCGACCGTGCACTTCGGCCTGCGCTACGCGCGCATGGCGCTTTCGCTCACCGCGATCGGCGTCGGCTACGGCTCCGATCCCGACAAGAAGGCGCAGTTCGCGAAGGACACCGAGATCATGGCGCGGCGCTTCGAAGAGCTCGGGACGCCGGAGGCGATCAAGCCCTACCAGATCGGCCCGTCGCGCGTGCAGTTCCAGAACAAGGATCCGCGCGGCTTCGCGCATTTCTGCGCGGAATTCGCCAAGCACTCCGCGCTCGGCTCCGCCAACACGCTGCGCGGCATCCAGGCGCGGCGGCCAACGGTCTACAGCCTGGAGCGCGGCTTATCGCAGCTCAAGGTGCCGCTCCACATGGTGACGGGCGACGAGGACAACAACTGTCTCGAGCCGGGCATCTTCATCAAGCGCGTGTGCCCGTCCGCGTGGCTGACGGTCGTGCCGGGAACGGGGCATGCGGTGAACCTCGAGGAGCCGGACTTCTTCAATCGCATCACCGCGGAGTTTCTCGCGCAGGTGGACTCGGGACGCTTCCGGCTGCGCGACCCGCGCTCGCTCATCAAGTCCACGATGGCGAAGCGCTGACCACCCCGCCCGCACTGCGGGCACCCCTCCTCATCGGAGGCGTTACACCACCCCGCCCGCACTGCGGGCACCCCTCCTCATCGGAGGAGGGGAAAGAGCGGGTCACCTGTGTTGACGGGGTGGTTGCTGGAAGAAGCCGTGCGCGTCAAGCACCGATTTTCTTTTTCAGCCGCTCGATGTACTTGTCCACGTCGATGACGAAGCGGTCGTGCTCGGCCTCGCCGACCTGCTCGACGTCGTCGAACACTTTCACCTTGAAGCTCAAGCGCCGGCGGTCGATGCCGACGAGCTCGGCTTCCGCACGCACCTTCTTCCCCATCGGCGTCGGCGCGAGATGGCGGATGCTCACCGAGACGCCGACCTGCCCCTGACCGGGCTTGAGATACGGCGCGGCGAGCGCCTGCGCCGTCGTCTCGACGAACTGCGTCATCGACGGCGTGGAGAACACCTTGTAGTCCCCGCGCGTGGTGCAGCGGTTCTCCGTCACTTCCCACTCCATCGTATGCTTCATTCCGACTTTGAGCCCTTCCATCGAGTGCATTCCTCCGGTGCGATTGATTACCACGCCGCGAGCAGGACTTCCCTGAGGAACTCGCGCTCGCGCACGAATTCCCGCTTCGGATCAGCGTTGAAATTCTTCAGCGCGTGATCGAGCATGCGCTCGACGCTGTCTTTGGATACATTGAGCGCGCCCACCCGCGTCGGCATGCCCATGTCCCCGAAGAGATCCTCGACGGCATCTGCTGCGCGGTCAGGCGCTTCCGCGGGCGGCTCGCTGCCGTCCCACGCGCCGAGCGCTTCCGCAATGCGCGCCATTTCCGGCAGATTGCGCGCGCCGAGCCTGCGTATCACGGTGCTGCTCAATGCGGTATTCGCCGCGCCCTGGCTCACGTGCGGGTGCAGGTTGAAGAGCGCCGCGGCGAACGCGTAGATGACGCGCCCCGCCCAGTGGCGCTCGAACATCGTGCCGCCTTCGTCGGCGTCGCGATTCTGGAGAAACGCCGCGGCGCAGAGGTCGATGCGCGGCCCGGCGTCCGTCGCGTCGCCAAGGCGCGCAACGGCGTCGCGTGCAAGGCGAAACGCCTGCAGGCGATCTCCCTCGACCAGCGGATTCATCCCCGTTGCGCCGAGATTCATCACCGCGCGCCACAGCACTGCGGCACCGGTATCGCGCGCGAGCGCGGGCGGCGCGGTGAGCAGCGCATCGGCGTCCCAGAACACCGCCACCGGGCGCGTCTTCGGGTCGAAGAATTCCATGCGGTGATCGAGCGTCGCGCTCTTGACCGCGGAGCCGGCGCGGTTCTGCGCCGAAGTCGCCGCCGTGAGCACGTTGATGATCGGCAGCTTGGGCTCCAGCAGCCTGGGGCTGATCGCGGGCCCGTGCTCGGGATACTGCGTGATCAACTCCTCGACCGGCCGCTTCTCCGCGAGCAGGATGGCGACCACTCGCGTGCCCTGGATCACGCTCCCCGCGCCGACGGCGATGAGGAGATCGGCCTGCGCTTCGCGTGCCGCGTCGCGTGCCCGCAGGATCGCCTCGAGGGGAGACTCTTTCTCCATCTCGTCGAAGACGCCGGCGCACGCCGCGCCGAGGATTGCACGGATGCGCGCGATGAGCGGCGTCCCGCGCGCCACGGTGCGCCCGCACACGATGAAAGCGCGCCGGGTGCGGTTGCGCTTCACCTCGGCCGGCAGATTTTCGAGCGCGTCCTTACCGCTGTAGAGCCGCAGCGGGTAACTCACGAGGCGGAAATCGTAAGTGCGCATGGATTCAACTGCGCGAGTTTACGAAGCGCTCGTGCGCCTGCAGCGCGGCAAGCGCGTGCCCGGCGTTCGCCATCTCGTCGTAGACCGGGATGCCGAGGCTCACGGCGCGCGCGCGGAACTCGCGCTTGCGCTCTTCGAGCGTGGGCTCGCCGTCGGAGCGCAGCACCAGCGCGAAGTGCGCCTTGCCGGGGTGCCGCTCCTGCACCCTGAGCGCCGCGTCCACGAGATTGTCCAGCACTTCCTTCTTGGTGCGGCCGACGAAGGCGGAGAGATTCAGGTGCATCACCAGCGCATCGGGACTGCCGTGCGCGTAGATCACGTCGAGGATTTTCTCCGCGACCCGGCCGTCGTCCTGCTGCAGCGTGCCGACCGGGCAATCGACGGGATTGGTGATGCTCGTGCCCGGCGGCAGTTTCATCGCCGCGAGCGCGTCGATCGCGGGACGGTCGAACGGCAGCACGTCGAGCCCGAGCCGCGCGAAATAGTCCGTTGCCAGCACGCTCGTCCCGCCGCCGTTGCCGAAGAGCACGACGCGGCGCGTCGGCCGGGCAGCGTGGGGCCTGAGCGCCTGGAAAACCAGCAGCGCGTCGATGAATTGATCGAGCGTATCGACCATGACACAGCCGGTCTGCTTCGAGAGCGCGATCCACACGCGCTCGTCCCCCGCAAGCGAGCCGGTGTGCGAGGCCGCCGCCGCGCGCCCCTGTTGCGTGCGGCCGCCTTTCAGCACCACCACGGGCTTTCGCGCGCGCGCATCGCGCAGGGTCTCGAACAGCCGCCGCCCGTCCTTCGCGGTCTCTATGTAGAGACCGATCACGCGCGTCTGGGGATCCGCGAGGTAGAACTCGAGGATGTCGGTCGGCACGATGTCCGCGCAGTTGCCCACCGTGATCAGCCCCGAGAATTTGAGGCCGCGGTTCAACCCGCGGCGGATGATGTCGGTGCCGAGCCCGCCGCTCTGCGAGATGATGCCCACTTCACCCACTTCGCGCGGACCGATCTCGGCGAAGGTCACGCGTCCGCGCGGCGTGTAAATCCCGAGGCAGTTGGGGCCGAGGAGCCGCATGCCGCCCGCGCGCGCCGCCGCCGCGAGCGCCTCCTGCAGCGCCTTGCCCTCATCGACTTCGCCGAAGCCGCTCGAGATCACCTGCGCGAAACGCACGCGTCCCTTGCCTGCGGCGAGCAGCGGCGGCACCTGCGCCGCGGCGATCGCGATGTACGCATAGTCCACCGGCTCCGGCGTCTCGCCCAGGCCGCGGTACGCGGGAAGCCCGTCGATCTCCTTCGCCGTCGGATGGATGGGGTAGATCGCGCCCTCATAGCCGAACTCGCGGATGCGGCGGATGAAGACGTTGGGCAGCGCCGTGCCTCTGGTCGATGCGCCCACCACCGCGATGGTCTTCGGCTGGAAGAGCGGCTCGTAGGCTTCGAGGACTCTCGTCGCGTCCATGGTCGTCACGCCAGCACGAAGCGCGCGTCCACGGCGACCGCGCCGCGCTCGGACACGATGAGCGGATTCAGGTCCGCTTCCGCGATCTCCGCCGCATGCTTCACGAGCAGGCCGTCCTCGCCGCCCATCCTGAGCAGCACCTCGACGATCGCCGCCTTCGACACGGGCTTGCGGCCCCGTGCGCCTTCGAGGATCGCCGCGCCCTTCAGCTCGGCGAGCATCTCCTCGGCGTCGATGCGCGTGATGGGACAGATGCGAAACGCGACGTCCGCCATGATTTCCACGAAAATCCCGCCCAAGCCCACCATGACGAGCGGGCCGAAATCGGGGTCGCGCACGCCGCCGACGACGATCTCCTGCCCGGGAGATGCCATCTCCTCCACGAGAAAGCCGTCGATGCGCGCGTCCGCGATCTTCGGCGCGCGCATCATCGCGCGGATCGCTTCGGCCACTTCATCTGCCGTCTTGAGCCCGACTTTCACGCCGCCCGCATCGCTCTTGTGCAGGATGTCGGGAGAGACCACTTTGACGACGTATGGCGGCGCCAGCCCTTCCAGCGTCCGCTCGATGTCGTCGGCGCCGGGGACCACGACCGAGCGCGGTACCGCGATGCCGCAGGCCGCGAGCAGCGCCTTGCCCGACTGCTCGTCGAGCGCCGTGCGGCCGGACTGGCGCGCACGATTGAAGATCTCGCTCGTGACGCCGCTCATGTCGCCGCTCATGCCGCGGCCTTCTTCTGTGCCATGAGTTGCGGGATGAGGCCGGTGTACACTTCGCCGTCGCGAAACGCGCTCGACTCCAGCACGGCGATCACCGCCGGCGTGTTGTGCTTGATGCCCTGGATATCCACCGCCTTCAGCGCCTCGATCAGGCGCTCGATCGCGCGCTCGCGTGTCGCGTCGTGCACGATCACCTTCGCGATCATGGGGTCGTAGAAGGGCGTCACGTCGCGCCCTTCCGCATAGCCGGTTTCGACGCGGATCGACTTGTCCTCGGGAAGACGGAATACCTTCAGCCGCCCGGGCGAGGGAAAGAAGGTGCGCGGGTCCTCCGCATAGATGCGCGCCTGGAGGGCGTGGCCCGATAGCGCGATCTTCGGCGGCAGGATGTCTTCGAGCCGCTCGCCGTCGGCGCTGCGGATCTGCGCGTGCACGAGATCGACGCCCGTCACCGCCTCGGTCACACCGTGCTCGACCTGGAGCCGGGTATTCATCTCGAGAAAGCTGAACGAGCCGTCGGCGCCGTAGAGCATCTCCACCGTGCCGATGTTGTCGTAGCCCATGCCCCGCACCATCGCGGCGACCTTCTCGGCCATCGCTTCGACGTCGTCCCGCGCGATCTCGGGCGCGGGCGCCTCCTCGATCACCTTCTGGTTGCGGCGCTGGGTCGAGCAGTCGCGCTCGAAAAGATGCACCGCGCCGCCGTGCTGGTCGCCGAGCACCTGGAACTCCACGTGGCGCGGCCGCTCGATCAGTCGCTCCAGATAGACCTCCGCGTTGCCGAAGCCGCGCTCCGCGAGCGAGCGCGAGCGCTCCACCGCGCTCAAGAGCTCGGATTCGTTGCGCGCCGGCAGCATGCCGATGCCGCCCCCGCCGCCCGCGGGCTTCACCAGCACCGGAAAGCCGATGCGGCGCGCGGCGGCGAGTATCGCGTCCGGCTCGGCCGGCAGCACGTCGGTGCCCGCGGAGAGCGGCAACCCGTGCTCGGCTGCGATCTCTCTCGCGCGCGTCTTGTGCCCCATCGCGTCGATCCACTTCGGAGAGGGCCCGATGAAGCGCGCGCCGGCATCGATCACGCGTTGCGCGAACTGCGCGTTCTCTGAAAGAAAGCCGTAGCCCGGATGCACGCCATCGGCGCCGGAGCGCTTGATCGCCTCCAGGAGCCGCTCCTGGTTGAGATAGCTCTCCGCGGCGGGCGCGGGGCCCACGGCTTGCGTCTCGCTCGCCATCTCGAGATACGGCGCGCCGTAGTCCGCCTCCGAATACACTGCCACCGACTTGATGCGCAACTCGTAGAGCGCCCGCAGCACGCGCGCCGCGACTGCGCCACGGTTCGCCACCAACACTTTCTTGAACATTCCGCTAAGCCTCAGTAACTCGTGGGCCAGGTGCGCATGAGATGCTGCCCGACGCCCTTCGTGATGCGCAGCTTATAGACGTCGAGCATGCGGATCAGGTAATCGCGCGTCTCCTCGGGCCGGATCACCGCCTGCGCGGCGTACACCGCGGCGAGCCCCCACACGTCGCTGCCCTTGCAGATCTGCGCGAATTTCTCCTCGAAGCCGGGCTCGCCCGCGCCCACCCCGTGCACGATCTTGGTCGCGAATTCCGGCGACATGAAGCTCACCTCCGCGGTCGGCCACGCCGCGATGTCGTCGGAGTGGCGACCGCCACCCATGCAGACGTAGGCGCGGCCGTAGCTCTTGCGGACGATGACCGAGAGCCGCGGCACCGTGACGAGCGTCATCGCGTTCATGAAGTTCATGATGCGGCCCGGGGCGCCGGCTTTCTCCGCCTCGGTGCCGATCTGGAATCCCGGCGTATCGACGAGGAGCACGATCGGCACGTTGAACGAATCGCACAGCACGACGAAGTCCACGATCTTGCGGCAGGCATCCGCGTCGAGCGCGCCGCCGCGGTGCAGCGGGTTGTTGGCGACGATGCCCACACTCTTGCCGCCCAGCCGCGCGAGAGCCGTCAGCGCGCTCTTGCCGAAGCGCGGCTTCAATTCGAAGAGCGTGTCCTTGTCCACGATGCACTTCACGACGCGCCGCATGTCGTAGACCTGGGTGCGGCTTTCCGGAAGAATGGAGAAGACCTTATCCATCTCGGCACCGGAGCCGGCCGGCACCGCAGCGTCCGGCGGCGCCTCCATGTGGTGGCTCGGGAGATAGGAGAGGAACCGCTTGATCGCCTCGAACACTTCCTCCTCGCGATCCACCACCTGATCGACGAGCCCCGTGATCTCGGCATGGAGCCGCCAGCCGCCCAGCGCCTCGGCATCGACTTTCTCGCCGAGCGCCATCGAGACGAGCCGCGGGCTCGACACCGCCATCGTCGCGCCCTTGTGCATCACCGCGAAATCGGACTGGCACATGAGCCACGTCGAGGAGCCGAACGACGGGCCGAACGCGGCGGCGCACATCGGGGTCTCGCGCGTGCGCCGGAACTGCGTGTTGTCATTGCCGAGCAGCATGCCCATGCCGCGCGAGCCCATCGCGTCCGGCAGCCGCGCGCCGGTCGATTCGCCGAGCACCACGAGCGGCATGCCGCGCTCGGTCGCGGTGCGCTTCATGTGCGCGACCTTCTTGCTGTTGGTGTAGGAGGTGGATGCGCCCTTCACAGTGAAATCATTGACGACGACGGCCACATCGCGCCCGTCGATCCGCCCGTATCCCGCGAGCTTGCCGTCGGTCTGCGTCTCGTCCTCCTGCTCGGGATAGACGCCGGAGGAGCCGAAGAGCCCGGACTCGATGAACGAGCCGGGATCGAGCAGCGCCGCGATCCGCTCGCGGGCATTCCACATGCCGGCCGCCTTGCGCTTCGCGTACTTCTCTTCGCCGCCGCCCGCGAGCGCTTTCGCGCGACGCGCCTCGTATTCCTTCAACAACGCTTCGAATGCCATGTGTATCCTCTCACTTCGGATGTTCCGCCCTGAGCGTCCTCACCGCGGCGAGGAGCGCCGGAACGAACTGCTGGTAATCCCCCACGATGCCGAACCGCGCATCCCTGTAGATCGCGGCGTTCGGATCGGTGTTCACCGCGACGATCGTCTTCGCGTTGCCGCAGCCCGCCATGTGATGTCCTGCGCCCGAGATGCCGACCGCGATGTAGAGTGACGGTTGCACCGTGCGCCCCGTGAGCCCGATCTGCCACGCGCGCGGGCACCAGCCGAGATCGCACGGCACGCGGCTCGCGCCCACCGCGCCGCCCAGTTCTCCCGCGAGTTCCTCGAGCACGCGAAAGCCCTCGGGGCCGTTCAATCCGCGCCCGCCCGCGACGATCACGTCCGCGTCTTCGAGGCGGAGGCCTTCCGGTTTTTCGTCGCGCCGCTGCACCACCGTCACCCGCTCGAGCTCGCTCCCGAGCGCCGGCGTGAAGCGCTCGATGTGTCCGCGCCGTGCTTCGTCGTACGCCGCGGGCTCGGCATAGCCGGGACGCAGCGTCGCCACCACCGTGTCAGTCGCGAACGAGAGCACTTCGCGCACGTTGCCGCCGTGGCATGGCCGCGTGAAGCGAAATCCGTCGTCATTCCATGCAACGTCGGTGCAGCCCATCGCGGCCGCGCCGCCGATGCGGAAAGCGAGGCGCGGCGCGAGGTCCATGCCGGGCGCGGTATGCCCCACGAGCACCAGCGCGGGACTCACGCGCCGGCAGAGTTGCGTCGCGGCGCTCACCCACGCCTCGCTGTGATACGCCTCGAGCCCCGGATGTGTCACGCCGTATACGGCGTCCGCTCCGAGCGCGATAAGTTCCGAATTCAGCGCGGCCTCATCGCTTGCGAAGGTTGCCGCCGCGAGTGCGCCGCCCGCTTCCGCTTTGAGCCGCAGCGCGAGCCCGAACAGCTCCAGCGTCAGGCGCACGGGTCCGCGCGCAGTCGTTTCCGCGATTACGAGTATTCCACCTGACCGTCTCCCCGGCGCAAGCCAGGGCCCAGACGCAGCACTGGATGCCGGATCACTGTCCGGAATGACCCGCTTTGCCTGGCCGTCGTCGAAATCGGAAACGCGCCGCGTCATATCAGATTTTCCGCGTGGAGATGCCTTGCCAGCGCCATCGCCTGTTCCGTTACCGACCCTGCGATGAATTCGCATCGCACCTTCTTCACCGGCACATGGAGCCGCTCGCGCCTGCTGCGTGGGCTGAGCGCTTGCGCGTCCAGATCGAGATCGCCCGCGCCCCATGTTTTCACCGGCTTGCGCGCGGCGCGCATGGTCTCGCGCAGGTTCGGCTTGCGCGCCGCGCCCAGCTCGTTCGACACCGTCACGAGCGCCGGCAACGCGGCGTCCACGACTTCCGTGGCGTCCTCGACAACGCGCTCCACGCGCACCGCGTTCCCCTGCACCCTGATGTCCTGCGCGAAGCTCACCACTGGCAAACCCAGCAGTTCGCCGACGCCGGCGCCGACCACCCCCGCATCCCAATCCGCGGACTGCCGCCCCGCCAGCACGAGGTCGCACATCCCGAGCTTGCGGATCGCCGCGGCGAGCGCGTGCGCCGTCATGTGCGCATCGGCCTCCTCCCACCCCGCATCGCAGAGGAGCACGCCTTCGTCCGCCCCCATCGCGAGCCCGTGCCTGATGGCGTTGCGCGCGCTCTCCGGCCCGAGCGTCACGATGGTGATCTTCGCATCCATACCCTGCTCGCGGATGCGCAGCGCCGCCTCGACCGCCTGCTCGTCGAACGGACTCATCACGAACGGCAGGCCGGATGCCGGCACGACGCGCTTCGCCGTCTCGTCGACCTTGAACATGCTGAAGGCCGCTTCGGGATCGGGCACGTGTTTCGCGCACACCACGATGTGCATCATCGGCGATACTCGTCATTCCGCTGAAAAACGGAATCCAGGGTCGTGCCCGGCTTCACTGGATTCCGGCGTACGCCGGAATGACGATGGTCAGGAATGGCGCCGTGACGATAAATGGCGCTGTGACGATGACCAGGAATCTTCATGGTGCCGCTCACACGATGGTCACGTCGGTCGGGACGATGCCGTCGAAGTGCTTGCGCTGGTAGTTCCACGGAATCTGCGGCTGCACGCGCCCCGCCTCATCGGTCGCACGCGCCATGATGCGGTAGTGCCCGGGCGCGTTCACTTCCCACAGATGCGACCAGCGCACCCAGAGCCAGCGTTCGCGCGGCTCCTCGAGATGTGCATCGACCCAGGTCTTGCCCTCGTCGATGCTCACCTCGACGCGGGTGATCGCGCCCATCCCGCTCCACGCGAGCCCGCGGATCTTGTGCGCGCCGCGCTCGAGCGGCGAATCCTCGTCTAGGGGATCGATGATGATGCAGCGCACGCCCATCGCGGTGATCATTTCCTTGTTCGGATCCTCCGGCGAATCGCCGTACACGAAGTAATGCGTCTGGTAATAGCACTGCGGCAAGTGGTCGAGCACTTCGACCTTCTCCAGCCATTTCACCCACCAGTTGCCCGACCATCCCGGCACCACCGCGCGCACCGGCGCGCCGTGGACGTGCAGCAGATACTCGCCGTTCATGCTCCACGCGAGGAGCGTGTCGGGATGCAGCGCCTTCGCGATCGGCAGCCCCTTCTCGTAATTGATCACGCCCGGATCGACCAGCTTGAAGTCGGATCGCCCGACCGAGCGGTACTGCACCGCGAGATCCGGCTGGCCGCGATCGAAGCCTTGCATGCGCACCGACACCGCGCCGGACTTGAGCCCGGCCTTCTTCAGCACTTCCGCGAGCGGTACGCCGGTGAATTCGCCGGCGCTCATGGCGCAGGTCGTCGTCGATTCGTTGCTGATCTCGTCGGTGGACGGCACCGCATTCCTTTCCCGCTGTACCGCGCGCTTCTGCATGTCCTGCTGGTTGATGCGCGAGGGCTTGCGGGCGCCTTTCAGGAGGTAATCGAAGTAGCCGGCGTCGTTCCCCGCGCACTCGGTCACCGCGCGCACCGTGCGCCCCGGAAGCTTCTGCAGGTCCTTGAGCGACATCTCGATCGGTCGCTCGACTTCGCCGCCGACCGTGAGCACCCAGTCGTCGGGATGGATCGGCTCCGGCACTTCGAGCTGGTTCACGACGTAGTACGCGTCGGTCGGCGTGATCAGTCCCTCGAGCTCCGTGATCGGCGCGCGACCGTTGATGACGCGACCCTGAGAATCCTTGCCTGCGATCAGCGTCGGCCGCTTGCGATCCGGCCAACCCATCACCCAGTCGCCTTCGATCTCCCGTTTCGGCATCGCGCTACTCCTTCATCAACGTTTGAATTGCCAGCCGCGCGTCACGGCCGCACGCCCGCCTTGTACTTGGGCCCCAGTTGCGTCTTCAGCCGCGGCTGCAGCGCCTCGATGAACTGGCAGAGATAGGGCCGCGTCTCGCGCGGATCGATCAGGTCCTCCACCGCGAACGCTTCCGCCGTGCGGAACGGGGAGGCGAGCTGGCGCAGCTCCTCTTCGATTTCCCTCTCGCGCTGCACCGGATCCGGCGCGCGCTCGATCTCCTTTCGATACGCTGCCTTGACCCCGCCTTCGAGCGGCAGCGAGCCCCATTGCGCGGACGGCCACGCAATCTTGAAGTTGAGTCCGCGGCGATCGATGGTGCTGCCCCCGGCGACACCGTAGCACTTGCGCACGATCACGGTGAAGACCGGTACGCTCACCTGCAGCCCGATGTAGCGCGCCCGCACGCCTTCGCGCAGGATCGCGTTCGCCTCCGACTCCGCGCCCACCATGAGGCCGGGCACATCGGCGAAAAAAACGAGCGGGATGTGGAAGGTGTCGCACAGTTCCACGAAGTGCCCCTGCTTGCGCGCCGCCTTGTGGTCGACGATGCCACCGTACATCGGATTGTTCGCGACGACGCCGACGACGCGCCCGTTCATGCGCGCGAGCGCCGTGATGACGCCGCGACCGAACGCCGGCTGGATTTCGAACAGCGAGCCGCGATCGACGACGAGCTCCAGGAGCTTCTTCATGTTATAGGCCTGGCGCGGCGAGCGCGGGATGATGTCCGCCAGCGCATCCTCGCAACGGTCGGCGGGATCGTCACAGGGCGTGTGCGGCGGCAGCTCCCACACGTTGGTCGGCATGTACGAGAGAAAGCGCCGGATCTGCCGCAGGCAGTCCTCTTCGTCCGCCGCGGCGTTGTCGATGGTGCCTGCGGCATCCACCGCGACCTTGACGCCGCCCAGTTCCTCCTTCGTGAGCTTGTGGCCGAACGCGCGCTCGACCACCGGCGGCCCGGCGGCGAAGATTTGCCCCGTGCCCTGCACCATGATCGACCAGTGGGCGAGGATCGCGCGCGCGGACGGCCCGCCGGCGCTCGTGCCCATCACCGCGCTCACCACCGGCACGATGCCCATCAAGTCCACCGAGCGCTCGAAGCCGTCCTGCCCGTAACCCGGCACGACCGTATAGCCCTTGCGCCGCGCGGTATTGACCGTGCCGCCGGTGCCGTCGATGAGGTTCACGAGCGGGATGCGGTACTCGTAGGCGAGATCCTCGATGAAGCCGCCCTGCCCGCCCTTGCGCCGGTCGGACCCGAAGCTCGTGCCGGCGCGGATCGTGTAGTCCTCGCCGCCGATGGCTACCGGGCGGCCGTCGATGCGCCCGATCCCCATCACGTAGGGCGCGGGCTCGAGGCTCGCGAGGTTTCCGGCTTTGTCATAGCTCGCGCGGCCGGCGAGCTTCCCGACCTCGCGGAACGAGCCCGGATCGAGGACCCGCGCGATGCGCTCGCGCACCGTGAGCTTGCCGGCGGCGTGATGCTTCGCAACCGCTTCGGGTCCGCCGCAGCCTTCCGCGAGCGCGTGACGGCGCCGGATTTCCTCGATCTCCGCTCTCCAGCTCATGCGGCTGCGACCACGTCTCAGTCCTCGAGGATCGCGACCACCTGTCCCTCGGCGACCGGATCCTTCTGCTTCACGAGAATTTCCTTCACCGTGCCGGCGTCCTCCGTGATGACCGGGATTTCCATCTTCATCGACTCGATCACGATCAGCGTATCTCCCGACTCCACCTTGTCGCCGGGCTTCGCCTGCACCTGCCATACGGTGCCGGTGATCTCGGACTTGATCTCGATTCTGGCCATTGTTGTTCGCTCCTCGATGAATAGCACGCGGGTGACGCGCCCCGGTGGAAATTTCTCAGGAATGGAACGGCGGGGCAATGCGCAACGCCGGAGGCGGCGCGAGCCGGCATCCTAATCGGCCCGCACTCGTGTTGTCAAGAAGATTGTTGACAATCTGACACGAGCAGTCTATCGTGCCGGCACATGACCAGCCCTCGCTACGGCGCGCCGGCCGACGCGGCGAACGTGGCCTGGGACGCCCCGCGTCCCGCCGCGCTCACCCAGTCGCTTCCGGAGCAGATCGCCGCGCAGCTCTCGGCGCGGATCGTCTCCGGCCACTATGCGCCGGGCCAGCGCGTCATGGAGCAGGCGATCGCCGCGGAATTCTCGGTGAGCCGCGGCCCGGTGCGCGAAGCGCTGCGGCTCCTCGAACGCGACGGGCTCGTCACCATCCTGCCGCGCCGCGGTGCGCAGGTGACGAGCCTCACCACCGAAGAAGTCCGCGAGATCTTCGACATCCGCGCGGTGCTGAACGGGCTGCGCGACCGCGAGCTCGCCGAGGACCCGGGGCGCATGCGGCTTCTGCCCGCGCTCGAGGCGGAGGTCGCGAAGCTCGCGCGTTACGCCCGCCAGCCGGAGATGGGCGATGCCTACATCGAGACGGTCTTCGCTTTGAACCGCGTGCTCACGCACGCATCCCGCAACCGGCGTCTGCGCACGATCCTCGATTCGCTTGCGCTGCAGACGCTGCGCTACTCGCGGCTCGGGCTCTCCACGCCGCAGCGGCGCCGTCAGTCTGTGCAGCACTGGCAGAAACTGGTAAAAGCCATCCGGGAAGGCGACGGCCCAGCCGCCCAGCGCGCCGCCCAGCAGCGCGTGCTCGATTCGCGCGACGCCGCCATCCGCCTGCTCGAGGAAGCGGAAGGCGCGCGTCCGGCGCCGCGCGAGACGCGCACGCGGCGCGTCGCCTGAACGACACGAGGATTCCCGCACCATGAACCTGCCCCCGTTGACCGACGCGGCGCTCACCGTCGAAGAACGCGTGGCGCTCTTGACCTTCAAGCGCGACGACGTGCGCAATGCACTCACCAGCACCGCGCTCGTGGACGACATCCCGAATGCGATCGCATGGGCCAACGCCAATCCCGAAATCTCGGTGCTCGTCATGACCGGCGAGGGGAGCGCATTCTCCGCCGGCGGCAACATCAAGACCATGGGCGAGCGCTCGAAAGCGCCGCCGCACATCCTGCAGCAGAATTACCGCAGCGGCATCCAGCGCATCCCGCTCGCGCTCGAAGCCGCGGAAATACCTGTCATCGCGGCGGTGAACGGGCCAGCCATCGGCGCGGGCTTCGACATGGCGAACATGTGCGACATCCGCATCGGCTCGACCAACGCGCAGTTCGGAGAGACCTTCGTCAATCTCGGCATCATTCCCGGCGACGGCGGCGCGTGGTTCCTGCAGCGGCTGGTGGGCTATCAGCGCGCGGCGGAGCTCGTTCTGACCGGCCGCATCGTGAAGGCGGAGGAAGCAAGAGCGCTCGGCCTCCTGCTCGAAGTGACGAGCCCCGAGGAACTCATGCCGCGCACGCTCGAAATCGCGAAACGGATCGCGGCCAAGCCGCCGCTGTCCGTGCGCTACTGCAAGAAGCTGCTCAAGCTCGCGCAGCGCCAGAATCTCGAAGAGCACCTCGACGTGTGCGCCGCCTATCAGGCGATCTGCCACAAGACCGAGGACCACGCGGAAGCCCTCGCTGCGTTCTTCGAGAAGCGCCCCGGGCGCTTTCAGGGCAAATGATGCTCGCGCACGCCGCGACGAGGCTCGTCCTGGGTCTCGCCCTAAGCGTGGCCATGGCGGGCGCGCAGGCGCAGCAGGCGGAGCCGAAGAAGCTCCTTCCGGTGGATGAAGCGGCGAAGGACGCCTCTTGGGTGAGCTTCCGCCGCCAGCTTCTGAACGCGCTCGCCAAGCACGACCGCAAGTTCCTGCTGTCCATCGTGGACCGCAACATCCGCAATCCGCTCGATGCGCCGCGCGGTGTCGCGGCGTTCCGCAAGCAGTGGGATCTCGAGGCGGACGACAGCCCGGTATGGCGCGAGCTGCCGGCAGCGCTTTTCCTCGGCAGCGCATGGCTGAAGCCGGAAAAGGGGCCGCGCCAGCTGTGCGCGCCGTACGTCGCGGTGAAGTGGCCCGACGACATCGATCCGTTCGACTACGGCGCGATCACCGCGCGCGAAGCGCTCGCGAAAGCTGCGCCCGCGTCCGATTCCGACACGGTCGCGACGCTCTCCTACGACATCGTGCCGGTGAGCGACTGGGAAGTCGCCGATCGCATGCCGGAAGGCAAACAGAAGTGGGTGAAGATCCGCCTGAAGGACAAGGAAGCGTACGTGCCCGAAGAGCAGATCCGCAGCCCCATCGAACACCGCGCGTGTTTCGTGAAGACGGAGAGCGGCTGGCGCATGGTCGCATTCGTCGTCGGCATGGAGAAGTGACTGGCAACCGGCGCGTGTCGCGGGCCGCTTGCCTCGTCGCAGGGCTGCTCATGGCCGGTTCCGCAGCGAGCCTCGATCTGCAAGCCCATCGCGGCGGGCGCGGTCTCATGCCTGAAAACACGCTCCCCGCGTTTGCGCATGCGCTCGCACTGGGCGTGACCACGCTCGAACTGGACTGCGCCGTGACGCGCGACGGCGTCGTGGTCGTGAGCCACGACGCGCTGCTCAATCCGGATATCACCCGCGATGCGGGCGGCGCATGGCTCGCCACGGCCGGCCCGTCCATCGCGACGTTGACCTACGCCGAACTCCAGCGCTACGACGTGGGCCGCATCCGGCCCGGCACCGCGTATGCGGCGCGCTTTCCGTATCAGAAGGCGGTGGACGGCGCGCGCATACCGCGGCTACGCGACGTGTTCGATCTCGTGCGGCGCACCCGAAACGACGCGGTGCGCTTCAACATCGAGACCAAGATCTCGCCCGCTCATCCCGAGCGCACGTTCGATCCGCGAACGTTCGCCCGCGCCCTGATCGCCGCGGTGCGCGAAGCCGGCATGACGGGGCGCGTCGCGATCCAGTCGTTCGACTGGCGCACGTTGCGCGTGGTGCAGGAAGAAGCGCCCGAAATTCCGACGGTCTATCTCAGCGCGCAGCAGGATTTCATCGACAACATCCGTGCCGGCGACACGGAGTCGCCGTGGACCGCCGGCTTCCACGTACGCAATTTCGGCGGCTCGCTCCCACGCATGGTGAAAGCGGCGGGTGGGGCCGTGTGGTCGCCGTACTACGCCGAGGTCACGCGCGAGAGCATCGCGGAAGCGCAGCGCCTCGGTCTCCGGGTGGTGGTGTGGACGGTGAACGACGAAGGCGACATGCAGCGCATGATCGAGCTCGGCGTGGACGGCATCATCTCCGACTATCCCGATCGGCTGCGCCGCGTCGCGGCGAAAGCGGGCATCGTCTTGCCGCCGCCCACCCCGTAAGTCAGCCCGTCAGCTCGACCAGCCGCGCCTCCACCGCGTCGCCTTCGATGAGCAGTTCCCCAACGGCGATCGGCAGCCGGAAACGCCGCGGTCCGGCGCTCCCCGGATTCACGTAGAGCACACCGTCGCGCTCCTCCACCGCAGGTCGATGCGAGTGTCCATAAACGACGACACGACAGCCGGCGGCGACCGGATCGAGATCGAGCGCTGCGAGATCGTGGAGGACGTAGATCAGGATGCCGCCTACGTCCACCACCTCGGTCTCGGCGAGCCTCATCGCCCAGTCGCCGCGATCGTTGTTCCCGCGCACGGCGGTGAGCGGCGCGATCGATCCCAGCGCGTCGAGGACGTGCGCGCCGACGATGTCGCCCGCATGGATGATATGGTCGCTGCCTCGCAGAAAATCGGCCGCCGCGGGACGAAGGAGTCCGTGCGTATCGGAGATCAGACCCAGTCGCGGCATGGAATGCTCTCGGGCGCGGAAATTCTTACAGCATCGGATTGAACAATTCGCCGCTATCGGCTACAGGTCGCGGCGTTTTCACTGGAACGTCAAAGCGTTGCTGAGCCGGGAACGAAATATGCGTGCGGCACGAAGTCGTTTGCATTCTGCTCAAGGAGGCCATCATGTCAGCATTTCGTTCCCTGCTCTCAGCCTTGCTGTTCATCACGCTTGCGGCGTGCGCCACGGACCCCTATCACCCGTACGGTGACGGCTCGTCGGCGCCTGCGGCCTCGTTCTACCCCGGCTATGGCGTCGTGGAGTCCGTCTCCGTCGTCCAGGCGCCGGTGCGACAGGGCATCGGCGCGGGTGCCGTCACGGGCGGCGTCGTGGGCGCGATTCTCGGCAGCCAGATCGGCAGCGGCACCGGACGCGCGGCGGCCACCGTAGCGGGCGCCGGCGCGGGCGCGTACGCCGGACACCAGATCGAGCGGCGCGTGCGCACCGTAGACGCCTATCAGCTCACCGTGCGCATGGACAACGGGACGGTGCAAACCATCGTGCAGGACAACCGCTCGTTCCAGGTGGGCGACCGCGTTCAGATCACCAACGACGGGCGCGTCATCCTGCTCTAAAGCATGCAGCTCGGAGGGGCAGCGGCGGGGTTGCCTCGCCGCCTGCTCGCGCACGCTAGGCATAGGCCGCGAGCGACTCCGCATACACCTCATCCACTTCCGCGGGGGCCGTGATCGTCATGTTGAGGTCGCGCAGGAGGCCGTCCTTCAAGCCGTAGATCCAGCCATGCACCGCCAGCGCCTGCCCGCGCGCCCAGGCGTCGCGTGCGATGGTGCTGCGGCAGACGTTCATCACCTGCTCGATCACGTTCAGTTCGCACAGTCGCGCGGCGGCGTCCGCTTCGTCCCGGGCCTTCTCCAGCCGCAGGATGTGCTTTTGATGCACGTCCTGCACGTGGCGCAGCCAGTTGTCGCTCAACCCGATGCGCTCGCGGCGCAGCGCCGCCTGCACGCCGCTGCACCCATAGTGCCCGCAGACGATGATGTGCTTCACCTTGAGGATGTCCACCGCGAACTGCATGACCGAGAGACAGTTGAAGTCGGTGTGGACGACGATGTTCGCGACGTTGCGGTGAACGAAGAGCTCGCCGGGAAGCAGCCCCACGATCTGGTTCGCCGGCACGCGGCTGTCGGAGCAGCCGATCCAGAGGTAATCCGGGTACTGTTGCCGCGAGAGTTTCTCGAAAAACGCGGGGTCCTGACGGCGGATGTTCTCGGACCAGGCGTGGTTGTTGTCGAAAAGAATCTTGAGCGTTCTCATGGTGTATCGGCTTTTTGATGTGGATGGCAGTGTAACGTCCCGGGCCTATGCCTGCCAGCGGTACGGATAGTCCATCTGTGCGGCGATGCGCTCGCGCGCCTCGGCGCCCGCCAGCCGCTGCACGATGTGCAGCCCGAGGTCGATCGAAGAGGACACCCCGCGCGCGGTGACGACGTCGCCTTCGTCCACGACGCGCGCCTTCATCGCCGTTGCGCAATACGGTTCGAGCTCGCCGTAGGCGCTGGGATGCGTGGTGGCGCGCCGTCCCTTGAGAAAGCCCGCCGCGCCGAGCAGCAGCGCGCCGGTGCACACCGAGACCTTGAGCGATGCCTCGCCCGCGGTGCGGAGCCAATCGACAAATTTCGCGTCGTGCTGCAGGCTGCGCATGCCCATGCCGCCGGGCACGAACAGGAAATCGCGCCGGCAAGCGACTCGCCCGCCGCGTCGCAGGCAAAGCGCAGACCGCGATCGTCGCTCGCCTCGCGCGCGATCCCGCAGATGTGCCATTCGAAGTCTTCACGGATCTTCATCGATTTCAGTCGCGTCACCGCGTCGTAGAAGCCGACGAAATCGAGCGAGATCATGCGATCGAACACCACCAGCGCAGCCTTCAACGGCGATGGGGGCAGGTCATCACGGCGCGATATGCGCCGCGCGCTGATGATTCGAATTCGGGGATGACGGGCTGTGTGGGATTCGATCAACAGTGGCGTTGACACTTGTTGAGATCGCGAATGCCTCGACCTGAAGCCATCGTCTCCAGAACCGTGATCTCGCCGAGGATTTCAAGATCCATGCGGTCATTGTGCCATTGCCATAGCGTTCATTGTTAAGCCGCATAACGTTTGCGTTGAGCGGCGCGCCGCCTCTGATGCAAGCCAAACTTGCGCTGCTTATCGGCGCGTCCGTTCTCCAACGCGTAGTTAGACGATAGGGCTCGCATCACTGCGTGTACTCCCCTCGACCCTTCGGATATTGCGCCTCCCACTCGCGCCCGTTGAACTGACGAATACTGATTTCGTCAACCGTGCCGGAGTCAAGACAGCGCGCATTGACACTGAAACCGTCCGGATGCGAGCGGGGCACGTAAAACGACTTGACGCCACAAATTGAGCAGAACAAGTGCTTGGCAGTGCGAGTGTTGAAACTGTAAGTTGTCAGCACCTCGGCACCGGAGAGGAGTTTGAATTGATCCGCCGGAACAACGAGGCGCAAGGTAAGCGTTTGGCCGAGGCCGTCTTGACGACGGCGGGGTCGATCAGGCAGCGAGTTCGAGCGGTCGGGCTTCGTCGCGCAACACAGCTGCGACGTTCCAGGGCAGGAGTTCTTCGATCCGGTTGATCGGATGATCGGCGATGCGCTCCAGGACGTAGCGCAGGTAGGCTTGCGGGTCGATGTCGTTGAGCTTTGCGGTGCCGATCAGACTGTAGATGGCGGCGGCGCGCTCGCCTCCGGCGTCCGAGCCGCAGAAGAGGTAGTTCTTGCGTCCGAGAGCGACCGCGCGCAGGGAACGTTCTGCGGCGTTGTTGTCGATCTCGATGCGGCCATCGTCGCGGTAGCGGGTCAACGCCGTCCAGCGCGTGAGCACGTAGCTGATCGCCTTGGCAAGCTCGGACTTCTTCGAGACCCGAGCGAGGGTCTGGCGCAACCATTCGCGGAGTGTGTCGAGCAGCGGTCCGGCGCGCGCCTGCCGGATGCTGGCTCGCTCATGCGGCGCACGCCCGCGGATCTCAGCCTCGATCGCGTAGAGCGCGCCGATTCGCCCGAGCGCTTCGGCCGCGACCGGGGATTGGTTGGCCTGGTGCAGCTCGTAGAAGGCACGCCCGGGCGTGCGCCCAGCAGGCCGCCTCCCGGATGCGTTCCCCGTACAAGTCCGAACCCGGCGTAGGCGTCGGCCTGGAGGACGCCAGTGAACGATTTCAGGTGCTCCTTTGGGTTCCCCCCGCGCCGGTCGGGCGAATAGCGAAACAGTACCGCTGGCGCATCCGTGCTTGCGGCGGGCCTGTCATCACGCACGTAGGTCCAGAGCCTGCCCGTCTTGGTTTGGCCGCGTCCCGGATCGAGCACCGGCACCGGGGTGTCGTCGGCATGGAGCTTGGCCCCGGCGAACACGTAGCGGGCGAGCGCCCCGGCGAGCGGCTCGATCAGCTGCGTGCACCCGCCCACCCACTCGGCCATCGTCGAGCGATCCAGTTCCACGCCTTGCCGGGCGTAGATCTGCGCCTGCCGGTAGAGCGGCAGGTGATCGGAGTACTTGGCGGTGAGGATGTGCGCGAGCAACCCCGGCCCGGCGAAACTGCGCGCAATCGGGCGCGAGGGCGCCTCCACCTGTACGATGCGCTGGCACTGCGGACAGGCGTGCTTCGGGCGCACATGGCGGATCACCTTGAAGCGCTCGGGCACATACTCCAGCACTTCGGAGACCTCCTCGCCGATCCGCCGCATCGCGGCGCCGCAGTCGGGGCAATTGCACGCGGGCTCGTGCACGCGCTGCTCGCGCGGCAGCTGCTCGGGCAGCCCCCGGCGCACAGGCGCCGTCTTCTCTTCGCTCGCCGGCTTCTTCGCCAGCGCCGGCTGGCTCAGGACCTCTAACTCCTCGAGCGTCAGTTCGAGCTGCTCGATCTCGCGGTCGAGCTTCTCGGAGCGGCGCCCGAACTGCAGGCGTTGCAGTTTGGCCACCACCAGCTTCAAGCGCTCGATCTCAGCGGCGTGGGAACAAAGCTCGGCGTTCTTGAGGTCCAGTTCTTCCCGCTTGGCGCGCAATGCCTCATCCCGCGCGAGGAGCTCGGCGCGCTGCGTGAACACCAGCGCCTTCAGCTCTTCGATGTTCTCGGGAAGATCCTCGCATTCGCTCATGCCGCAAGATTACCGCAAGGCGCCACGGCGTACAACCGTATCATGCGCCTACGCTGCAATCTCCGGGCGCCACGTCTTCGCCGGCCGGCGCCAGTCGATGCCTTCGAGCAACATCGCAAGCTGCGCCGCCGAGAGCGCCACCGTGCCGCTGGTTGCCTGCGGCCATACGAAGCGCCCGCGTTCCAGGCGCTTCGCAAACAGGCACAGCCCATCGCCATCGAACCACACCAGCTTCACCAGGTCACCCCGCCGACCGCGGAACACGAAGATGTGCCCGCAGAAGGGTTTCGCGGCCAGTGTCGTCTGCACCAGGGCGGCGAGCCCATCCATGCCCTTCCTCATGTCGGTCACCCCGGCCGCCCCCCATACCCGAGTGCCCGAGGGCAAGGCGATCATCGCGAGCGCAGCACGGCGTCCAGCACCAGCGTGAGCTGCTCGCGCTCGACCTGCCCGTGGATCACCAGCTCGATGCGCCCCATCCGCAACTCGATCGAGCCGCATTCGGAACCGCTCACCGGACGCGACATCATGGGATCGCTCGCAGAGACCGTTACCGGCAGCAGCTTCGCCGTAGATTTGGACTTCGCCTGCCGCGCCAGGCGTTGCCGCACCCACTTGCGCACCAGATTGGCGTTGAAACCGTTGGCCAGCGCCACCGCCGCGAGCGAGGCGCCCGGCGCCAGGCACTTCGCAATCACCGCTTCCTTGTGCGCCTTGCTGTAGTAGCGCCGAGCGTTGCGCGTGACCCGATACGGATCGCCCGCCACGACCATTGACTCTCTTTCCATCTTGGTGTCCACTTGCTCGACTTGGTGGACACCATGGTCGTCACCAACTACGCCTCCAACAAGAGGGCCTCGGCCGGACGCTTACTGTCGATCGACAGATTTGCTTGTGACATGTTCGCCTCCTCCGGTTTAGCAAGGTGTCGCGGCCGCCTGCCTAACGTTTGCCGTGAACCGCGCGCAGCTCTTGGCGCGTCGGTTTCGACGGCACGGTTGGGTGGTAAAAGGCCGCGTTCATAAATCTTCGGGCGTCAACCCCGTCCGTTTAGCGATCCGGGAAAGCATTTTGGAACCAAGGGTCTCGCCATCGTGGAACGCAAAGACGAAATCAGGCCATCCGGGACGCGAGAGAGTTTTGTGTGATCCGGATTGGCGTTTTAGCGTCCATCCAATCCGGAAAAGTGCGGCGAGGACACGGCGGGCCTTCGTCGAAGGCCATGAGTTCATGCAGCCGGGATCGCAATCGAGATGGACTCGGGACCGGTCTCGTTGTGCTCAAGACGCTCGGCAAGCACGCGTAAGGCGAGTACCTCGGCTTTCGCCATCGCTTCGTCGGCAGTGGCTCCGTACGCGAGCACTCCCGGCAGTTCGGGTACCTCCGCAAGCCAGCGCCCGTCTTCTTCCCGTTCGTGTTCAATCGTGAAATTCATGTGCCACCTCAGACCGTTTCAGCAATTCTACCCCGGTTCCATTCTTGCCACCCAACGTGTCCGCGTAAGGCGCGCGAGAGCGTCGCTCTCGACGCGGCGGTTAGAGGCCAATTTATTATCGGTATGCGTCACGACGGTGCCGAACCGCGATAACATCGATCAAGCGCTCTCTGTCGGATATTCGATAAACGACTCGCCAGTCGCCTACCCGGATGCGCCAGAGATCAGAGGCACCTTCAAGCTTTTTCACGCCGCTCGGACGCGCCTCGACTGTGAGAGCCTCGATGCGCTTGAGTATCCGGACGGCGGTGGGGTTATCCAGCGCTTGAAGTTCTTTACGCGCTGAACGCGCAAAGACTATGGCGTATTCAGCCACGCGCACTGCGCTTGCGCTTAGCCTCAACCAGCCGCTTCACCGTAGCCAGTGATTCGCGGGGTTCGTGGCGGCGGCGATGAGCGAGGTACGCGTCGTAAAGGTCCTCCCAAAGGTCTTTATGTTTTTTCAGATCGATCAGCACCGCCCTTTTTCGCCCTTTGCGATCGATCAGAAACTCAATTCCCGGCATGTTCATAGGACCGCCTCCAATCCGATGCTGCAGAGTATAGCGCGAGAACGGATCTTGGCCTCTAACGTGCGCCAATCATCTGCGCGCGCGAGACAGTGAAGCACTCGCACGCGTCAGTATGGATTGGCTGGTTATACGGCAGCCAACACTGCCTTGCGGACCGGTTGCGGGAGTTCAATCGGGGCGAAATAACTTTCAGGGTAGAGGTAATCCTCGCCCGACTCGTCGATGACACGAAGCTGCTTGTGCTTTGCGGCGTCAGGATCACGTAGAACCTGATAGATCTTCCGGGTCTCAAGGGAGACCTCGTAGCCTCTGTTCTTAACACAAACGACAAATCGCTTGGCAAATGAGGGCATAGCTATTCAGTCAATGTAGCGTTTGATCTTGAACTCTTTGCGGCCAATGCCGTGAGCCTCGTACCAGTGTACCTCGGCCTGTCGGATGCTGCCATCGGGCAGCCGGACGCGGGCAACGCCTTTGCGCTTTCGCCATCTGCCCGGACCATATAACTTACGCAACCGCCCAATCTCTCGGATGGACGATCCGGCGGCAAAGGTTTCAACGCCGACGATGTCTCCGATGATCTCGAAGTACATCGCGGTATGCTTTCAGAGTGTCGAAGCCGCGTCAATCTGCCGTATAACGAATAGGATTTTATCCGCCGTGCGCGGAGGTACGATTAAAAAGTGTGTAAATGAGGAAGGCGGCGTAGCCTTTCGGTTGGAACTTTGATTTCAACCAACGCCCGGTTGACGCCGGGGTGAAAGGAGACGCCACCCA
>Ga0209172_10001265_pt1 | contig 55665 bp, 54 predicted proteins | sample LarsenN4metaG_FD_184113 | JGI IMG/M metagenome (GOLD analysis project Ga0209172, IMG submission 184113) | Hot spring sediment bacterial and archeal communities from British Columbia, Canada, to study Microbial Dark Matter (Phase II) - Larsen... ...
GCTTTCGCTTGGCGATAGCGCTGTTCCAATTCCTCCAGGCTTAAGTGAGGGGCAATTTGAATCCGTCGTGGCATTACTTTTTCCAAACCCGCTACTCTTATTATGTACGTTCAAGCGGATTTGATATAAGTCCCCCGATCTGGCGGCTTCGCCGCCCCCAAATCTCCGCTAAAACATCAATCAAAAAGTCTGTTTTTGGATGGTATAGCGCTACGCATAAAAGTTGGTACAAGAGGATGTGGGAGCTGCGCTCCCAGCCAGGGGTTTCACCCCTGCACCCCGTCCTAACATTTTCCAGTATTGCTATAAGTAGCCACTATTGTTCTGATTTGGCGCGATCGCACTGCCAATCGCCTTTCGAAAAAAAACAGCCATCTTGCTGGGATGGCTGTCTCTGACTAACACGGGAAAGAGCAAATAATTAGCAGTCGTAGTAGAGGGCAAACTCGTAGGGGTGAGGCCGAATGCTAACCGGAATCACCTCGTTATCGAGCTTGTAGCTAATCCAGGTGTTAATGAAGTCTTCAGTGAAGACACCACCCGCCGTCAAGAACTCATGATCATTCTCAAGGTTCTTCAGCGCATCCATCAATGAGCCAGGAGTCGAAGGTACCTTCGCCAACTCTTCAGGGCTGAGGTCATAGATGTCCACATCCAGAGATGAACCGGGATCAATTTGATTCTTGATACCGTCGATACCTGCGCACAGCATGGCTGCAAACGCCAGGTAGGGGTTACAAGAAGCATCCGGGCAACGGAACTCAAGCCGCTTCGCTTTTGGATTTGAACCCGAGAGCGGAATTCGAATCGAAGCTGAACGGTTACCTTGAGAGTAAGCCAGGTTCACAGGAGCTTCAAAGCCAGGAACCAGACGCTTATAAGAGTTTGTTGTGGGGTTGGTGAATGCCAACAGGGCAGGGGCGTGCTTCAACAGACCACCGATGTACCACAGAGCAGTTTGGCTCAGGTCTGCGTAGCCATCACCAAAGAAGGTGGGTTGGCCTTCCTTCCAGATCGACTGGTGGCAGTGCATCCCGGTACCGTTGTCGTTAAACAAAGGCTTCGGCATGAACGTGACTGTCTTGCCATACTTCTTAGCAACGTTCTTAATGCAATACTTGTAGGTCAAGAGGTAGTCAGCCGCTTTTACCAATTCAGCAAAACGGAAGCCCAGCTCGCACTGACCGCCCGTTGCCACTTCGTGGTGGTGCTTCTCGATGGGTACGCCACAATTTGCCATTGTCAACAACATTTCAGTTCGAATGTCTTGCAATGTGTCTGTCGGCGCAACAGGGAAATAACCTTCCTTATAACGAGGCTTGTAACCCAGGTTTCCACCCGGTTCTTCGCGACCAGAGTTCCAACGCCCTTCGGTACTGTCAACGTAGTAGTAGCCAGAGTTTTGAGTTTGGTCAAAGCGAACGTCATCAAATACGAAGAATTCTGCTTCGGGGCCAAAGTAGGCAATATCGCCGATACCAGTGGACTTCAGGTAGTCGATCGCTTTGTAGGCGATCGCGCGAGGACAACGGCTGTAGAGTTCGCCTGTCCGGGGTTCAATAATCGTGCAGATCATGCTAAGGGTCGGCACTTCCATGAAGGGGTCGATCCAAGCGGTATCTGGATCGGGCACCATTGCCATGTCTGAGTCGTTGATCGCTTTCCAGCCTCGGATACTTGAACCGTCGAAAGCAACACCCTCAGTGAAGCTGCTCTCATCAATCATGTTGTGGTACAGCGTCAAGTGTTGCCAGGTGCCTGGGGTATCAATAAATTTCAGGTCAATCAACTGAATTTGATCACGCTTGATCCATTCCAGGATCTCTTGCGGGGTCGCCATGAAGTACTCCTTAATAGCTGTTCTGTCTCAACAAGGGGAAGAAAGTTACCCCAAAACAAACGCAAATCCCTCCAAATGGTCGCTATAGAAATCGCACTACAGCGATACCCCAGATATTCAGGCTTACGTTTCATCTGAATCATCCTAGAGATAGGGTAAGGCGCAAATTGTATCGCAAGATACAATCTTGAGCTTCCCGAAAACAAATTTGAGGGTTTTCTTAAGAAAATAGATAAAACTCATGAAAGGTTCGGCGAATCGGTTGTTGTAGTGACATTCGATCGCCCTTTTCTCTATCAAAGAAATGTTAAGTAAAATTACAACAAGATCGCTGAAAAGCACGACTTAGCACCGTCTTACGGTACACATCGTGGTAGACTGATGCTTAATATTTGAGCCAAAAAACCACTACCCAAGCCTTAACCTTTGACAGCAAAATTAGTTCGCTGTGTTCAAAAAAATTAACAGAAAAATTTAGTAATCTCAGGGGTTGTTTCGTTCTGTAGGCTAGGCGCTCTTAATTAGTGGTAAATTCATTGGCTCAGATGCATAACGAGTCAAAATATGATTTGAGCAAGATTGGGAGATCCATTTCATGCGGGATGCAGTCACAAGTCTGATTAGAAATTACGACATCACTGGGCGATACCTGGATCGCAATGCCCTCGACAGCCTGAAGTCTTACTTTGGCAGTGGGATGGCTCGCGTACAGGCAGCGGCAGTCATCAATGCAAATGCCGCCGATATCGTCAAACTGGCCGGGTTGCGCCTGTTTGATGAGCTGCCTGAGCTGATTCGTCCGGGTGGAAACGCCTACACGACTCGGCGTTATGCAGCTTGCCTGCGCGATATGGATTATTACCTGCGCTACGCTAGCTATGCGATCGTTGCAGGCGACACCGATGTTCTCGACGAGCGCGTTTTAGAAGGGCTGCGTGAGACTTATAACTCACTGGGTGTGCCGATTGGTCCCACTGTGCGGGGCATCCAAATTATGAAAGAGTTGGTGCAAGAAAAGGTTGCTGAAGCAGGTATCTCTGCGGCTGTCGTCGAGCAACCCTTTGAGTACATGACGCGCGAACTCAGCGAAAAAGACCTGTAAGCTTCTCCCCATCAGGTTCTAATTAGAGAATCTGGTGGGCACTGGTTTTTACTTGATAAAACGGGACTGGCGGGATTCGAACCCTCGACCTACCGCTTAGGAGGCGGTCGCTCTATCCATCTGAGCTACAGCCCCATTTGAAAGACATAATAGCATTGCTGCTCAAAACCGCTCTGGATGTTAACAAACCGGAGCGGTTTTAGCTTTTATATGTAAAGTAATCCTGCAAATTTGTTGACCATCTGACTCAACCTCGCCAGATTTCGTTCCACGGGGAGCCACCCGTTTCTAAACCACCTGAAGCGCTGTAGGCTTCGAGCAACAGTTCCTGGCTGTGTCGTCGTCGCAGTTGCAGGTGAATATCACCCCGCAACGTGTCCTGGCAAACAAATTGCATACCCTGTCGGGTCGGTGCTCGTAATGGTGTACCAGCTTGGGTTGATTTGCCAGTTAGCTCAACCGTGTACTCAGGATTTTCTGCCCACATGCGCCAATTACCCCAAGGAGCAATCTCCCAGTGGACTTCACCATTCCAGGGGACAAACTCATAAAAAGTGCCCCGGTAGTGAATCCCCACCATCGCAACTGACTCCATCCACCACAACACGCCACGTCTACCGCCACCTGCAGTTAAAGCCAGCTCTGGCTCAGACTCAAAACAGTTGCAGTTAAACCAAAACCACTTTTCTGGAAAGGCCGCTCCCCAATTTTTTTCGCTGTAGGTGGGTGCATTGATAAAGTTGTAACGCGTGTCACCCCACTCAATCCAGCCGGTTGCTAAGCCGTGAGCCATCAAAATTTGCCAACCTGGCTCAAAAATCGGGAGAAATGAGAAAAAACCAGCTGTCGATCGCGCGGGTTCAGTCGGGTTACCCCAGCCATAAACGGGTTGCACCTGATACTGCCAGCGTGCCGTTTGCCCATTGGGTTCCTGTAACTTGCCTTGATGCCAGGTCGCAGTTACCTGGTAGCCTTCTTGAATCTGTTGCTCAAAGACCTTGGCTGGCAACTCGCGCGGTTTCAACGGTTCCTGTTGTTGCACGCTGCGCCAGTGGCCTAAACCTAAGCGATCGCGCGTGGCCCAAAATGTCTTGACATCAGGAAAGGTGCGGCAGAGGTAGCGATCGCCCGCATCCATAATTTGCGCCGTTCCACCTGAGTGCGGCTGCCCCCCTTGCGGATCCTCAATCGAGTACATGAAGGCAAAATCCTGATCAAATTCAGGCAAAGTTACCCGAAAGTACCAGCCTTCAAAGAATCGAGCCTCGTACCCTTGCCAGTGATAACCGCGATGGGGGGTTTGTAAAAATTGGTTGGCTTGTAAGCCCATTATTCGTCAGACGAATCGCCCATAATCGACCGGGTACCAGTCAACAGGTCTTCCATCTCCATACGCTGCTCCATTTGCCGCAGGAAATAACCTGTCATCATGGCCGAAGCAAGCAGCCCAGCCAAATTATCACGGTCAGTTGTAATTTTGACGTTAAACGCCTCGGAAGGCAGCATCCCAACCAAGCCTTGAACGTTGTGGGAAATGATTTGCCGAACTTCAGGGGTCGCCGACTTTGCTACTTGAGACAAAATCTCAGGTGGCTGAAGCTGGAGATACTTTAATAACTGGTTTGCATCTGGCTCTAGGGTGTCTGTTCCAAAGAGGTCTTCACCTTCAGGTCTGATCATTAGGCATTACCTGCGAGCTTTATTGCTATTTTGCCATCTCATGCCCCAATCTTGCACTGGTCATTTAACGGATGGGGGGCTATTCCTATAGAAAAGTTCAGAATTTTTACTGAATCTCGGATGATGGTTGCACCTTTTGCGTAAACTCGTGGGGCAGTTGGTTGAGTTGAAAGTACTGATGAAATTTATCAGTAACTTGCAGCCAATAGGAACGTCCATCTGTTTGGCGACGCTTACGGACAAACCCTTGCTGCACTAACTCTTGCACATGCTGATAGGCGTTAGAGCCTCGCAGATCTACCAAATCTGTTTGGCTAATGGGGCCTTTAAGGGCGATCGCGGCAAGCGTTCGGAGCGCACCCACTCCCAAATCAGCCGGGATCAGCTTCTGCATCAAACCGTGATAGACCTCGCGAAGCTGCAAGCTAAAGCCTGCGGGTGTTTCAATGATTTCAAGTGCTGTTTCACGGCGGGCATAGTCTTCCATCAGTTCTAACACCCCTTCTTGCGCTGCCGCGCGATCGCACCCAGCAAACTCAGCGATCTCCGCAAGTGTCAGGGGTTGCGCCTTCAGATAAAGAATTGCCTCAATAATCGGAGCCAATTGAGCCATAACAAACCAGGAGATAGAACCTTCGGAAGCTCCATATTCGCCCATTTTGGCTAGCTTGCCCAGATCCGGCTCAGGAGCGCATTAGAAAATAGCCGATGCTGCCTGCAAATTCAGTGCGAGTCCCCTTCCCTTTGCCGTTGTTTTCTTCCTTCCTCTCTTTTTCCCTCTACTCGCTTCTCTTTTCCCACAATAAAACCTTAAGGAAGACGGGTGATGAGAGGTTGTGTGGTAATTATGCAGAGTGGTCAATCGTAAGAGGAGTCTTATGAGCCGAGTTGGTTCAAAATCCCCGCAGTCGTTGTCAGCAGATGCAGAACGTCGAGGCTGGCGATCGCAAGCCTATGCCTTTTGGAAGTTTAGTCGTCCGCACACCATCATTGGCACCAGTCTCAGTGTTTTTGGCATCTATCTGATCGCGATCGCCCAGGGCGTTCCATTTCAACCGCTTGTGTTGGCAATTACCTGGCTTGCGTGTCTTTGCGGCAACGTTTACATCGTGGGCTTAAACCAACTAGAAGACATCGCGATCGACAAGATCAATAAGCCTCACCTGCCTCTGGCCGCAGGAGAATTTTCGCGCCGACAGGCTATCGCGATCGTGGCACTAACTGGAATTGCTGCGCTTGTTTTGGCGGCGATCGGTAGCCTAAAGTTGCTGGCGATGGTCGGCTTAAGCCTCTTAATCGGTACAGCCTACTCTCTGCCGCCCGTGCGATTAAAGCGGTTTCCTCTGTTAGCCGCATTCTGTATTTTTACGGTGCGTGGCGTGATTGTGAACCTTGGCTTATTTTTTCACTACATTCAACAATGGACAGTGCCACCTTTAATGTGGGCCTTAACTCTGTTTATTGTGGGTTTTACGGCCGCGATCGCGCTTTATAAGGATATTCCCGATGTTGAAGGCGACCAGCAGTATCGAATTCGTACATTTACCCTGCAACTGGGGCGAGAGCGTGTATTTCAAATTTCAGTTGCTTTGATTGTCGCCTGCTATGTGGGTATGGCGATCGCGGCTGTTTTTGGTTTGCCGGGTGTTGAACCAAACTTTGTGATTGCGTCGCACCTTGTGGCTGCCCTGTTGCTGCTTTGGCGTACTCACAAGGTGGATTTGCATAGCCGGACAGCCGTGGGTAAAAGCTACCAATTTATTTGGAAACTTTTCTTTCTAGAATATTTGCTGTTTCCAGTCGCATGTTTGCTCCAGCAAAGTTAGGTCACCCTTAAAACTTAACTGTTGCTCAAAATCTATTTCTACAATATCAACGTATTTACTACAGGGCCGACGGAGAGGCTTTGATTGTTCTTGATTTAGCCCCTTCGCATGGCAAGCTCATTGTTGGATGCTACTTACTTTTAGTAGAGAGTAAGGCTTTCCACTTTTAATTGAATTCGATTACATTAATCGACGGAAAGGGCTTGCGTTGGCACGGGCCCTTCAATTGCGATAGTTGCCATTTCTCTATGCGTAACACTTTCAATTTTGCGCCTGCCGTTTCCCATACATCTGGAGAGGTACTGTATGTTAGCAACCGATGATCTTTTGTGGTTAATTCACCCGGCGATCGCCATCACCTTTGTGTTTCCTCTGATTGGGATTGTGATTTATAAATCCCTGCAGACGCGTCAGCGTCGTTTAGAAGTTGCGGCAGGCGCTAAGAGCAAAGTTCCTCCGTCGGCTGGGGCTGAGCATGTGCAGATTGGCCGATGGCTGAGTAGCTCGGTTGTTGGCATTACACTGCTAGGCATGGCGCATCCTTTATTTACTAAAAAAACAGCTCAAGAAACCTGGGCGGCAAATTCAGGTCAGTTCATTTTTGTTTTGTTAATTTTTGTTTTGAGCGTTGCCTCTTTAGTGTTTTTACATCGGGCAAAACCAAAAATTTGGCGCGCAGTTTTTGCCACTTTAACTGGCATGGGGATTTTTATTTTGGGCTGGCAAAATGATTTGCAAGGTAAACCAATTGTTTGGCGTCGCGATTTTGAGTGGCAGGTTTCTCACTTCTATTTTGGAATTGCTGCGGCTATGTTGATGATTTTTTCGCTGGCGACTATCCAAGACATTTACAAGGATCGAATGAATCGTTGGCGGAATGCCCATATCATTCTCAATTCCATTGCTACTTTACTTTTTATCAGCATTGCGATTACGGGGACACGCGATTTGCTAGAAGTGCCTTTGACATGGCAAAACAAGTACATTGAGCAGCTTTATATCAATCAATGTCAAACTCAGCCATGTGAAATTAAACCTGCGCCTGCTCCTGCAGAACAATCAAAGTAGAAAATCGTTGCGAATGGAAGTGCGATCGCTGCTTTGAATAGGTTATTCAATCAAAGGATGACAACAAGAGAAGCGCCCACAATCAGCGCATTAAAAAAGGTGGAGATGTTGAGATTCTCCACCCAGTCACTTCACTAGAAACCACCCTTTCGTCCGAAACTTCTACAGCAAGTTTGCTGCTTTAAGAGGTAAAAATAAGTCGTTGCGTCTAAAGAGTTGGGATGATAACTAACCTTTTTTGTTGCGTGACCGCTCGCTTTTCTCCCCTTCAAAAGGCTGAACGCCTGATGATGGATACGAGTCGTCATTAGCACCAAAAATGCGAGACATTGCATCTGAAATGTACTCAAGCATATCGTCGATCACTTTTGGAATTGACATAGAAATCACCTCAATCCTTAGCTAATTGTTTCGAGTTCAACAAACAATTTGAACATGGAAATTAAAGTGTTTCGGTATAGGCTTACATAGACTCTTTGCAATCTAAGTAAGCTTTTAAGTAAAGCGCGGACTTTAACCTAATCCATGTTCCTTAACAAGAATTCATCGATAAGAATATTGATTTACTTCTTGGTTTCCTGACATCTTTATTATCGGAAGATTCTAGAAAAACAGGTCAGGTTCGCATTAAATGTTAAAGTTTCCGAGTTAGTAAGTATTCACGGTACTTGTAGCGATTACTCCTAACAAAATAAAGAACATTAATTCTATTTAGAGGATGGCTGAATAGCTGAGATTTCACACAAAACTTCTCCTATCCTCTTAAACTCTCATCAGGCTCCATTTTCGGCGTAGAAAAAGGAGAGATAGAGTTAAAGTCCCTTCTTTCAGCGTCGGAGGCATAGAAAGCAGGCATTCAGACCAACACAAGAGCTATTTAATCCAGGTTATAGCCATAGTCATCCTGGTTAAGACGAAAGCTGCTTGGGGCGAATTCCCACACTCCCATTCTCCTAATACCAATTCTTCAAAACTGGGCTACAGATGATTATTTGTAAGGACGGTATTTCCTTCGGAAACGCTACGCGAACGCGAACCGCCCGTACGGGGATCTGTAAATGGGATTTAGAGAATTGGTATAAGCCAGCCATCCTTGCTCACCGCAAAAAGAGCCAGAGCGATCGCCCTGACTCAGTTGTTGCAGTTTTGTTGAAAGCCCAGTGTTAGAAGCCTTCGGGTTGTTGCCCAGAAACCACAGGGGCGATCGCGCTGAGTTTCAAATCGGGGTGATCGGCTTCCACCTGGTGCAAGTTCCACTCATTCCGAAATAGCAGCACAGGCCGATTCCAGCCATCTTTCACTATGGCTGTGTTGAACAATCGTCCCACTTTTTCGAGTGCTTCCCAGCCATCGGTGACCCAGCGAGCAACGCTATAGGGCAAAAGATCCAGGTTGGTTTCGACTCCGTATTCATTCAACATGCGAAACTGCACAACCTCAAACTGAAGTTGCCCCACAGCCGCCAAAATTGGCTCCCGCTTGGCCTCGTCGGCGGAGTACATGATTTGAATCGCCCCTTCTTCTTGCAGTTCAGAAACGCCTTTGCGGAACTGCTTAAACTTTGAGGGGTTGGGATTTTTCAGATAGGCAAACAACTCTGGCGAAAAGCTGGGAATGCCCTCGTATTCTAGGTTTTTACCAATGTAGATCGTGTCACCGATCGCAAATACTCCAGGGTTGTTTAGACCAATGACATCGCCTGGATAGGCTTCTTCAATCACTTCACGATCCTGGGCAAACAGTTTTTGCGGACGTGAAAGGCGAATCGTTTTACCTGTACGGGCATGACTGACCACCATATCTTTCTCAAACTTGCCAGAGCAGACGCGCACAAAGGCGACGCGATCGCGATGTTTGGGATCCATATTGGCTTGTAGCTTAAACACAAACCCCGAAAACTCTGGGTAAGTGGGAGGCACAACCCCAATCGTGCTGGTATGGGGGGCTGGCTTGAGAGCATAGTCGAGAAAGGCTTTGAGAAATAACTCGACCCCAAAGTTGGTCATCGCACTACCAAAGAAAACGGGGGTGAGCTTGCCCTGGTGAATCTTCTCAAGATCAAACTCAGAACCGAGGCCTTCTACCAACTCGATTTCGTCTTTGAACTGATAGTAGAGGTCTTGTTCAAGCAGGTCTTCAATGCGTGGATCGCCCAAATCAACCACGGTATCTTTCGCTTCTCTTGAACCGTGTTCAGACCGCTCAAATAGGTGAATTTGTTGGGTTTGGCGGTCATAAACACCCTTAAAGCGATCGCCCATGCCAATCGGGTAATTTACCGCGTAGGTCTGCAAGCCCAACTCCTTCTCAATTTCGTCCATCAACTCTAAAGGCTCTCGGCCGGGGCGATCTAGCTTGTTGACAAACGTAAAAATAGGCAGCCCCCGTAGTCGGCAGACTTCAAATAATTTGCGAGTCTGTGGTTCTAGACCTTTAGCCGCGTCAATTAACATCACCGCATTATCGGCTGCGGCCAATGTGCGATAGGTGTCTTCGCTAAAGTCCTGGTGGCCGGGAGTATCGAGTAAATTGATCTGGCATCCCTGGTAGGTAAATTGCAGTACCGTTGAGGTGATCGAGATCCCCCGTTGTTGCTCCATTGCCATCCAGTCAGAGGTGGCGTGGCGTTGTGCACGACGAGCTTTAACCGCGCCCGCTTCGTGAATCGCACCTCCGTACAGCAATAACTTTTCGGTGAGGGTTGTCTTACCTGCGTCGGGGTGAGAAATGATGGCAAAATTTCGCCGCATTTCAACTGCCTGTTGCAGTTCAGCCTCAATTTCGGTAGACATGGGAATACCTGGCAAATGGATCACACAAGAATCTAAAGTCTAACAACATCCGTGAGGGGCTTCAACAAAGATCGGCGATCGCTGCTTAAACTTTCGCCCGTTGCATCTGTCGATATAGCGATCTTGTTTGGACTGTGAAAAGGTTGCCGCAAAACCCTTTTCGTGAACCCTTAATCGTTGCACGAATCAGCTAGGACTGCTCCAGGCTAGGACGCTTAAAGAGGTAAAAGGCCAACCCAAAGAATGGTAATAACCGGGCAAGCCACAACATTTGGCGATTTTGCCACTTGCGACGGGCCATATCATCACTCACTAACCAGCCTTGAAACAACCAGAAGACGCCTAAATCGACCACAAAAGAGTATGTCAGGCGATCGCTCCGGAGCAAAGTCAACAACGCCTCCCAGCGATCGCTCAAGTTGCCCCACTCTGGCCGAGCCAGCATTGCCCAAAGTAGAGCAACTCCGGCTAGTCCGATGATAGCGATTGGGAGGAAGCGGCTTTCCCCCAGTTGCTCAAGTCGGGTTAAGGGTGGAGTGGGTGGTTCTGGATTTGAGCGCCGCACGCCTAACCAGGGCAGGTAAAACACATTTGTTAGAAAGGCTGTGCCAAGCAAGAACGGCAAAATCGGCAAACGTTGGTTTCGTCCGTCTACCATGAAGCCCCAAAACAACAGTCCCCAGGCAATCACCAGGTGAAATAAGCCTTCTAACGCGGGATTGAGAACGGGGGCGATCGCCGGAAAGAGAAGTGGCATCACAAACCCAAAGTTAAGGCTAAGATCAAGCGCCGTTTGCAGCGTCTCAGGTTGAGTATGCAGCAGCGAAGGCCCCGGCGGAAAATTACTTAAGAGCAGGTAGCCGACGTAAACCACCCAGGCCAACCAGACGAAAATTTTTGCACCACTTCGTTGCGGTGGTTGATCAACTCCAAGGGGTTGGGTGGCAAATTCTGTCTTCATGCTTGCTTTGCTACTGTCGCGCTGATGGAAACGCCTGTGGCTTTACTTTGACCTTGAGCGATCGCCCATCCCGCAAAACTTCCACTTCAAGATTGCCCCCGATTTGGCTAGCTTCAACCTGGCTTTGTACATCAACTGCCGTTTTAACGGGCTTTCCACCTACTTTTAAGATCACATCGCCCTGCTCTAACCCGGCTTTGGCGGCAGGTGAACCATCGACGACTCGTACAATTAAAACGCCTTCGTCCTGGTCAACTTTTAAATTGGCATCTTGCTGTTCGTTAATGTCTTTACGCACGGAAGGGGTTAAATCAACCATCTGCACCCCTAAAAAAGGATGCTCAACTTTGCCCTTGGCAAATAACTGATCGGCAACTCGCTGCGCTGTCTCAATTGGAATCGCAAACCCTAACCCCTGTGCATCGGCTCGAATCGCAGTGTTAATCCCAATCACTTGACCGCGATCGTTCAACAACGGTCCCCCAGAGTTGCCAGGATTAATGGCTGCATCGGTTTGAATAAAGCTAACTCGCTTGTCAGAGGGCACCCCTACCTGCGAGCTAGAACGCCCCGTCGCGCTGATGATGCCTGCGGTGACGGTGTTATCAAGCCCTAAAGGATTGCCGATCGCGATCGCCCATTGCCCTGGCACCAAGCCTTCTGATCGGCCTAACGCCACAGTGGGTAAATTATTTGCATCAATCTTAATAGCGGCGACATCGGTGACGGTATCAACCCCAACCACCTTGCCCCGAAAGGTGCGGCCATCTTTCAGCGTCACATCTACAACGTCAGTGTCTTGTACCACATGAGCATTTGTCATTACCCGCCCATCGGCTGTCAAAATAAAGCCTGACCCAATCCCCCGCTCGACCCGCTCTTGCGGAACGGGTAAATCTTCACCCCCAAAAAAACGCCGAAAAATCGGGTTCTTCAATGGTTCTGGGATGTCATTTGAAATCCGTCGGGCTGCATCAATGCGTACAACGGCAGGACCCACTTTTTCGACGGCTTGGGCAATAAAATTGGCGCTGCCAGAAGTGCCAGGTATAAGCGCGGCTTTGCTCGGTGTGCCCGATACCGGCTGCACTTTCATCGTGTCGTTCGGTTGTGGGCTGTTAACCCGCCCCTGATTTAACCAATACTGACCACCAATCATGCCAATTCCGCTGCCAATGGCTAACAGAGAGATGTAGGTTGCCAAATGCTTAAAGGAGAGACTCATAGGTGTGTGGTAAGCAAACAAAGCGAGTGATATAACCCTAACCCATGTTCTGGCAGAATTGATGCTTCCTGAAGTCAAGATGTTAAAAAAAAGCTGCAAAACCTTTAGCAGCAGGATCTAGGCAACAGTTATCACCCGGCTAAATTTCTTGCTGCACATAAATTGGCTCAGGGATAGAAGTGACACTTACAAGCAGTCGCATGCGAATCGAATCACTTGGCTGGAGGAGCAATCTCCTGACAATTTGATAATTGCGTGCCTAGACTGGTAAAAGCCCAAGCTAACGGCAACTGGAGGGAAAAATGCGGCAGGTCGCTCAAATTTGCCTGTTCACCTTGTTTTTAAGTGTTATTGGTGTCACAACTGACACAGTTTTTCAACCCACCAAGCATGAGCGATCGCTTGCCTTAGCTGCTCCTAAAACATGCCGTCCGGCTGCCCTTTCTCAGCTCAAACGCCACAAAATTGCGGCTGGTGAAACGCTGGATAGTATTGCTCGCCGCTATAACCTCATTCCTGCCACGTTGATGGGCTTCAATCCGGTGCTGCAAACAGGTAAAGCGCCTGTCGGTGAAGTCATTGTGATTCCGCCTTACAACGGTATTCGAGTGGCACTTGCGCCAGGGCAAACGTTGCGCACTGTAGCCAAAGCCTACAACATACGTCCTGATGTCTTGTTTGAAATTAACGGTTGCCAACCGAATCCGCGAGTTGTCTTTGTGCCGGGTGTTAACTGGTCGCCGATCGCAGCTTCCTCGTCTGCGGCTACAGGGGGTACAACCGTCGATAGAATCGTCAGTGGTTTTCCTTTGCCGAAAGCCCTCGCTAAAACCGAAGTTTTACTTGGCTACGGGTGGAAACTTCAGCCTACGACAGGAGAAGTTGCTTTTCACAGTGGCATTGATTTAGCCGCACCTGTTGGTACGTCAGTATTGGCATCTGGGAATGGCACGGTTGCGTTTGCCAGCAACCAGGGTGTGTACGGAAATCTCGTTGTGATTAACCACGCTCAGGGTTTGCAAACCCGTTATGCTCAACTGGGCAGTATTCGAGTCAAGGTTGGTCAGACAGTTAAACAGGGGCAAGTGCTCGGAACTGTTGGCACCAGCGGAACTCCTAGTTCTCGGCAATCTCACCTGCATTTTGAGGTGCGATCTCGCTCTGAGTTGGGCTGGGTTGCTGAAAATTCAGAAACCTATCTAAAGAAGATTCTGGCGCAGTAATTGCAGTAGTCACCTGCCCATTAGCGGAATGGTAGCTGTAAAAGCTCACTTGCCAAGCGGGTCAAGCGGTTAGTGAGTGCTTTTGTGAGTGTTCGGGCATCTTCTTTAACGGAGCCGATCGCATAGTCAGACACTCGGATTGGCTCACCCAGTTTGATAATGACTTTTGTCCGCCAGGGCACCAGTGGGTTGCTATACCGCAGGGCGATCGGCACAATCTTGACATCCGAAGCGGGGTAGATAGCGGCCGTTTGTAGTGCTAAGCGAGCTAACCCTGGCTTCAAGGCATGAGGTAATGCTTCCCGGTAAATATCGCCTTCGGGAAAAATGACCAAAACTTCCTCTTCTGCCAATAACTCGACTCCATATCGCAGACTGGCGATCGCAGGATGCTTGGTATCAACCGGAAAACCACCCATCCGCCGAATAAACCAACCTTGAAGTCCCACGACCTCGTCTGCCGTCACCATAAAGTGCAAGTGACGACCCGTAACGTAATGTCCGGCTGCTAGCGGTACCAAAAGCGCATCCCACCGTGATCGATGGGTCGGCGCTAAAATGATTGGACCACTGGTGGGCAAGTTTTCTCGCCCCAAAATGGTGATCCGACCAAAGTAAAATGGGATTACCGCGTATTTTCCAAGTGGGTAAGCCAGCTTGAGCAGCCAGGGAACGAGACGTGAAAACGGTGTAGCGGTCTTGAGATGATACTTTTGTCGAGTTTGTCGATTTTCCGAACTTCGATTATTAAAACTGAGCGAAAGCAATGGTAGACGAGCCTGAACGGAAAGATCCGCTACACGGCGAACATCAAAGAATAGCGGTGACATATAGCGAACAAGGGAACAGAACAGCGGAGACGAAAACTTGAAAATTTTGAAAACCAGAGAACTGTGCCAAATTAGACACTCCGTACAGGTCAAATAAATAATCGCTGATCGTAGCTTTTTCTAATAATAAGAGCAAATCCAGTTCCTACCTCTACCGTAGAAAAGACTTGCGTTCCTGCCTCATTCCAAGGGACAGTTTTGTTTTTGGCATGAAGGTCTTCGGAAAATATGAAATACCTGGAAGTGCAAGCACTTGTCACTTTGCGCTTTGTCAAGTACCGAGAAATCCTGCAGTCACCTGGTTATCAAACTGTGGATCTTACTGAGATTGCGTCTCTTACCTTACGTTCACAGCCAATTGGTGAGAACCTGGTTGACTTTAAATGAGCTTTCCTGCCTCCCGTTTTTGTTGAAACCAACGTTGCAATAGCGTCCGGGAAGGTGCTTCTAAAATGCCGCCAATCACTTCAACTTTATGGTTGGAAGCCGCGCTGTCAGGCAGATTGATCACTGAGCGAACACAACCCGCTTTGGGGTCGTCGGCTCCATATACTAAAGTTCCTAAACGAGCTAAAACCAAGGCTCCGGCGCACATAGGGCAGGGTTCAAGATTGACGTAGAGGGTACAGTTTTGTAAATGCCAGGTTTGTAAGGCGATACCTGCCTGACGCAGGGCCAAAATCTCAGCGTGGGCAGTTGGGTCTTTGTCCCGTTCGCGCCGATTTTCGGCGATCGCAATGGCGTTTCCCTCTGCACTAACAACGACCGCTCCAACAGGCACCTCCCCGGCCTGAGCCGCCGCCTCAGCTGCAACTAATGCTTGCTGCATCCAATAAGTATGGTGGGCGTAGATGGAATTTTCATTTTTCTGGTGACACATGGGCGATCGCCCCTCATCCCAATCAACCAACTCGACATTTAGAATAAAGCTACAAGCGCCATTAAGAAAAAATGAAGTTTAAGTTTCCTTGAAAAACGAACTTTCAGGTTTGCACTCTGACTTCATTTGCTAATTTGCAAGCTTCTCATTTGACTTAGTTAAAGAGAAAGGAATCTGCACGCGTGGCTGCTAAATTTATGAACTTAGTGTAAGGGTAAGCAGTCATCTTTGCTAAGCCTGTAAATTTGCTATGAGGATGGGCTGGTAAACCTTTTGAAACAGATGCCCCATCCTAACAATTGAAGTTACTAGAATAGTTAAAGAGAGATAGCGGTTTTGGCGATCGCTCTTTTTTTGCTGCCATATTTCATCTCGGTTAGAAAAAATGCCCAACTCTGTGATTATTCGGCTTGAAGAAGTTTATAAAATCTATGGCTCTGGTGAAACAGAGATTAAAGCCCTAGCAGGTGTACATTTCACGGTAGATAAAGGCGAGTACTGCTCAATCATGGGGGCGTCAGGTTCGGGCAAATCAACCATGATGAATATTATTGGCTGTCTCGATCGCCCATCATCAGGTCGTTACTACCTGGATGGCGAAGATGTGGCTCAATTGTCGGACAGTGCGCTGGCGCATGTCCGTAATCGCAAAATTGGGTTTGTCTTTCAGCAGTTTCACTTATTGCCGCAACTCACCGCGCTTGAAAATGTAACGTTGCCTATGGTTTATGCCAACGTGCCAGATCGCGAGCGTCAAGCCCGTGCTGCAAACGCACTTGCACGAGTCGGTTTAGCAAACCGGATGAATAACAAACCGACACAGTTATCTGGAGGGCAACAGCAACGGGTGGCGATCGCACGCGCAATTGTCAACGAGCCAGTTGTGTTACTAGCCGACGAACCCACAGGTGCGCTGGACTCCCACACCACTCAAGAAATTCTCAATATTTTCACAGAGCTAAACCAGAGTGGCATGACTGTTGTTATGGTGACTCACGAACCAGATGTTGCTCGCTGTACACGCCGCATCATCTGGTTCAAAGACGGTCAAGTGCTGAATCCCAATATGAACCCTGAGAGCCTGACTCAGTTACAAACGGCTTAGCGTGCCCAGTCCGTACTCTTCCACAACATAAAGAATAAAACACTTGAGATCAAAGCACCGATCGCCCATTTGACCGAGTTCTTAACCAGGCTGGCTAACTGACCTGACCGTGCCTGGTCAAATTGAGCTTGCAGCTGAGCTTTTTGCGCTTTAACGCGCTCTAGAACAACGGATTTAAGCTGTTGAGGATTCTCTACGTCAACTTGAATGCCTTGTGCCTTTAACTGCTCTTGCGCACGCGGATCTTTCAACTGTTCAGATAAGGCTTTTAGCTGTTCGGGTGTACCTTGACTAATAGCCTTTTCAAAATTGTCTAAAGTCGTAATGCGCTGGGCTAGCTGCTGGTTTGCCGCATCCGAAACGCGATTGTTAATCCGAATGGCGGAGATGCCACTTAAGGGACCCATCAGAAAGAAGATCAAAGCCAACAGCAAGCAAAACCAGGAGAGGATCTTTAAGAAGATTGGCTCAAGTTTGCCTCGGTCAAAATATTCACCAAAGAAAACAAGCCCTAAACCCAGAATCGGGACGACAACTCGATCAACGAGACTTCCAATTGTTTGCAGTTCCCAGGCAGGGTCAGTAAACTTTGGCGGAATTAAAATCGTCAACGAGTCAATTATGAAAAAGATGAGCAAACCATAGCCCACCCAACGTAATCGATAGACAGAGCGGTTTTGAGTTGATGAATCAGCCATACTTTTGGCTCCTTAAAATTCAGGGCGATCGCAGAGAAGATGTAATTAAGATTCTGGGGGGTAATTTGCCTGCAACCATTGTTGAAGTGGACCCCAAGCAGCCTCCATCTTCACATAGGAGTCTTGCACCTGATCCAAACTTTTTTCTGGATTAGGGGGCAGGGGCATCGACATTAAGGTAAATAGACAACGTTCGTCAAAAACTGAATCAGTTTGACCAACCAACCAGGGTAGTATACGTCCGGGACGTAGATCATTGCTATATCGATTTTGCTGAAACTCCGGGTTCGTCAAAGTGCTTTTTCCACGCGGATTGATGCAAGCGGTGAGATATAGCCGCTCTTTATGTGGAAGGACACCAAAGTTTCCAATCTGAGGGTTGTACTGCGCTTTCAGCTTTACATTACCCTCTTTGACCTCCGATGCAACATTTAAAAAACGTCCGACATTGCCATCACCCGATTGTGGCCGAATATCAACTCGAAGTACCTGATTGCCTTGTTTATATTCGTACGAACGCCCAACAACCTCACCCGATTTTTTTGGATCAAGGCTGGTTAAAGGCTTTGAGCCTACCAATTGCCAGCCCGGTAAGGGCACCGCTTCAGGTAGTTTGGCTTTGAGAAAAGGGGCAGGCTCGCCTCCTTTAGGTGGTTTTGGGGTTGAGACAGCCTTAAACAATACGGCAACGCTCGCCACAAATAGGACAGCCAGTAAAGGTAATTTGGCTGATGTAATGCGCGCTGAGGCATCCATTGACTTTCTATGCCCCCTTGATAGGTGTTTGTTTGGGTGTTCTTAAAAAAGCAAACCAGCAAAAAGCACCAAAAATGGCAACGGCAATGACTGAAAAGAGCAATGAGCCTTGCCCCGTATGCCAAAACTCAAATAGTGCTTTTTGGTTTACTAACAGCGCCATGATGCAAACCCGAATGGCGTTGACAAAGAAGCCGATTGCCACAGCTACAACTATGCAAATAACTCGTTGAATCGGGCGCAGAGGAAACATGAACAGAAACAGAACGGACACACAGAGCATTTGTAGAATGCTTTGTGCGCCAGAGCAGGCTTCGTAGACTTCTACACTGCGACCACCCGAAAGATGTAGAAAGACACCATCACGGCGGGTGTCAGTGCCGGTGTACCAAAGCATCACGTTAGACGCTTTAGCCGTGATGATGGGAAGTGGCAAACCCCGCAAAATTCGCTCAGCCAACGGGTAAAACGCCATAAACCCAAAAATGGCTAACTCGCGCCAATACTGCCGTAAACCTGAGAAACCAGATGCAATGAATGCCAACCCTAGTAGCCCGATAAACGGCAATGCACACAAAAAGAAGTTAGAAGTAGGGAGTGCTGAACTTCTCAGTAGCATGAGGCCGAGCAGGGTAGCTCCTGCGATTGTTGCAGGCAGAGTGCTATGAAACTTGAGATTTTCGCGTTTTTCCCACAGTAGAGTGCCAGCTGCAATCCAAAACAGGGCACTGGTAGCAAATAAATCTTCTTTGTAAATGCGATCAACCAGAGTTAAATGAATCGCCGCGATCGCAACGGCGATGCCAAGCAGCCAAAACTTTGGTTCCTTTAAACGGCTAGTCAATTCCATCGTTTTAGACCTGTCATCCTCAAATGGGCACGTTCAGATGTAAGCAAATCAAGCCATCTAAACTTGAGCAAATTTAAGGCTAAGTTGCCTCACAAGAAGGGCCAAGATTTTTGGCAAGCCTTCTCCCTGTTTATTGCATAATTCTAAGATTCCAGCATTTAGGCAATATCTCAACACGAAAGGGAGCGAACTTTACGCTCCCTTTGCAATTCTGCTTAAATTAAAAGTTCTTTGACCAGAAACTAGTGTTGCAAACCATAAATTTTGCAACATCGGGGAGTGGGGGCTTCGCCCCCAGAAGGGGGTTTCACCCCCTCCACCCCCTTCCAAAACTTTCGTTTTGGTGTAACTAGGCTTTAGAACGACGGCGACGGGCATAGGCCATGCCAATACCAGCCAGCGTTAAACCACCCATTGTGAAAGGCTCAGGTACTGCTTTCGCTTTCACGCCAAAGTCGTTGAAGTCCTTATCGTTCTTATTGCCTCGGTCATCAAACCAGATGGTGCTGCCACCTGCTAAATCACCGGAGAACTTGGCTTGTTGACCGAAGGGGTTGAGCGAGTTAGAGCTGAACACAGTCCCCATGAAATCTTTGCCAAAGGTGCTAGCTAAACCTAGAGTGTAGGTCTTACCAGCCTGGAAAGTGTAGACAACGGAGTTGATGCCGGTGCTAGATTTCACTGCGTCACCAAAGGTGCCTTTGAAATCACTAGCAGTCGAATCGTAAGGCTTAGCTTCGTAGAACAGAGTTTGAACCATGTTGGCAGTAGAACCAACAACCTCATAGATCCCCAAAGAAGACTTGTAAGCCCCTTGAGAAGTTAAAAATGAAAACTCAACTTGCGTATTGGTGTCAAACGTGATGCCACCATTGCCAAACGAAAACGCTTGAGCTGGAGCTGCAATGCTAGAAACTGCAACTGCTGCAGATGCAACAGTCAAACCCGCCACAATTCTTTTATTCATAAGCTAAATCGGAGATGATGGTGAGAATTGACTAACCTGGGTGAATGCTGAAGCCACTCATGAAAAACCTTTAGCGGCTTCAAGTGTCACCTTTCTTAACATACCCAACTCAGCCCAGTAACTTTCAACTTCGGAAACACACACCGCTTATGTAGCAATCATGACAAAAGAACCAGATATCGCCCAGGATTTTTGCTACTTCTTCATACAAGGCTTACAGGTTCAGTCTCAATTATGAACTTGGTCTCTGACTCAAATTGCAGATTAAACTGCTGAGTTTTCGACAACTCAAGCCTTCTAAAAAATAGCAAAGATAATTGAGCAGGCCCACTCATCTTTATATCTCTGATGAGAGGTAGGGGAGATTTATAAATCAGCAGAGGTTACTATTTCAACTCAAGAAATTTTCTGAGCGCTGCAACCATTTTAGGAGGCCAGTGGCGTACGTTTTCAACCCAATCAATATTTTTATAGCGAGTGTCAAGCCCAACCGTTGATACCCATTGGCTTTCTGCTTCTCCTTGATTGCCTTCAACCCAAAGCGCGGCTGTTAGAGCGGCACGCATATCAGCAAAAGTGGGGTATTTGCGAACCAGATGGCGCATGTTACGAATCGCATCGTCAGTTTTACCAACCTGGTAGAGTGCCAGAGCGTAATTAGCGCGGGCGAAAACGTATTGGGGGGCGAGATCAGCTGCTGTTTTGAAGTCCTCGATCGCCTGTTCCCATTGACCGAGTTTGGACTCAGCATTGCCCCGATTACCATAAGCGACCGGATCTTTAGGATCCAGTTCAAGCACGTGGTTGTAGTTAGCGATCGCTTCCTCATATTTACCCAGACCCTCTAAGGCTGCACCTCGGTTGAGGTAAGGGTCTGGCGCATCAGGCGCGAGTTTAATCGCCTGGTCATAATCGGCGATCGCATCAGTTAACTTATTTTGGCTGACGCGTGAGTTGCCCCGGTTACTCCAGATGGCTGGGTTTTGCGGAAATTTTTCAATCAAATCAGTCCAAAGCGTTTCTGCCTGAGCAAAATCACCTTTGTTGGTTGCTTCAAATGCCTGATCGGCGATCGTCCCCATTTCTTGCACAAAATTCAGCAGATTGGCTGCACTGGGTACAACTTCGGTGGGCGGGTTATCTGCTAGAGAATTGGTTGAGCCACTTAACCAGGTTGAGCAAATTAGCAATAAAGTAGCGACCAGTCGGATCAGGGAGCGTTTCATAAAGGGTGATGGTGGTTTACGACAAAATGCGAAGCTGTTGGTTGGGCGGTTGATAGCCCAAATGCTGATAAGCCGATGGGGTCACAACTCTGCCACGGGGAGTGCGGTTGAGATACCCGATTTGAATGAGATAGGGTTCATAAACCTCCTCAATGGTCTGGGCATCTTCACCAGTCGCCGCTGCCATTGTATCTAGACCGACGGGCCCACCACCAAAGTGCTCAACCATAACACTCAGCAGGCGTCGATCAGTCCAATCTAAGCCACGTGGATCGACGTTGTACAGCTCTAAGGATTCTGCGGCGATCGCCTCTGTTATTGTGCCAGCTTCTTTTACCTGAACATAGTCGCGCACCCGACGCAAGAGACGATTGGCAATTCGTGGGGTGCCACGCGATCGCCGCGCAATTTCCATCGCGCCATCTTCACTCAGGGGCAAAGCCAGCAACCGACCCGTGCGAATCACAATTTGGGTTAATTCGTCTAACTCGTAAAACTGTAAGCGTTGAATCAAGCCAAAGCGATCTCGAAGCGGTGAAGATAAGGCTCCCACACGGGTTGTTGCCCCAACCAATGTAAACGGCTGCAAGGGCAGCGATCGGGTGCGGGCACTCGTACCTTTGCCGATTGTGATATCTGCCCGAAAGTCCTCCATTGCAGGGTAAAGCAGTTCTTCAGTGACGCGGGGCAGACGGTGAATTTCGTCAATAAACAGCACGTCACCTCGTTGGAGATTCACCAGCAGACCCATAATGTCGCGAGGACGCTCTAAAGCGGGGGCTGTTGTGATTTTGCAGTTTACCCCAAGTTCCTCTGCCAGAATCAGTGCCATCGTGGTTTTACCCAAACCTGGCGGGCCGTAGAGCAGTAAGTGATCAAGACTTTCTTGCCGCGCCTTACAAGCTTGGATGGCAATGCCTAAGACTTCCTTTAGAGCTTTCTGCCCAATGTACTCGCCTAACTGACGCGGCCGGAGTTTCTCCTCTTGCTTCCCGTGTTCTTCTGGTTCGGCATCGGGTTTGAGCAAACCAGACGATTTGGTTGGCAACCCTGAACGCGCCGCTTGAGGTGTTGTAAACAAATCACCTTGAGGACGTTCTGGCAAGTCAGAGTTTGGTTCTTTAGAAGAAATAATGGCCATATTTGGAAGCCTTTGCCTTTCCGGTCATTTGTACTATATCCAGGACTGGTGGCGATCGCTCAACAATCAAATTAAAGCGCTAAACATTTTTAAGTTTTTTAACAAAGTTCTAAACTATAAGTAGTTCGACACCAAAGACTTAGCTGCTCAACTTTTGGGTTGCAAGTCGCAAGAGCGACTGGTGATGACTTGGGTAAGAATACTTGCCAAGCTACTGTTACTGATGAGAATTGTATGCCCTCAAATGCAAGTGATGAGCCAATTTTGCCCCGTCTACCGGAGGCATTAGTGGAAAATATTGAGGCTGGTCAAGACTCAGAGCTAAAAGCGGCGCTATTGGAAAACGTCGCTTTACGTGAACAAATTGCGAACCAAACTCACCTCTTACAATTGATGACTCACCAGTTTGCGACGCCCCTGACATCTCTCAGTGGGTCGTTGGTAATGTTAGAGGAAGCGGCACTATCGGCTGAGCAATCAAAGGAGTTTTTAGAATTTGTCCATCAAGATGTCAGTCGTCTGCGAGAACTCCTGCAAGACATTCAATCATTACAAAATCTAGAAACCGGAAAATTAGAGACGCAGCCCCAGCCATTTTGCATTGCCAGTCTAGTCGAAGAAGTGATGCAGGGGTTTGCAATTCATATGCCTGTTTATGAGTTTGAGCCAGCCATCCCATACGTGAATGGCGATCGCTGGCAGACGGCGCAAGTGTTGGTGAATCTGATCTCCAATGCGATTAAGTATTCACCAGATGGCAATCCGATTGAGATTGGTGCCGCGCGAGTCCCTCCTGATTGGATCGAAGTGTGGGTGCGTGATTATGGGCTTGGTATTCCTGAAGCAGACCAGCCTCACGTGTTTGAGCGGTTTTACCGGGTTAAGCATCGCGATCGCCAGCATATTCACGGCACAGGGCTGGGGCTGTCACTCTGTAAGCACCTAATCGAAAACCAGGGTGGAATGTTGGACTTTGAGTCTAAGCATGGTGAAGGCAGTCGATTTTTCTTTCGGCTCCCGGTTTGGGATGAGGTGGTTTGCGACACTTAGGATTGGGGATTGAATAAGATCGGATATTTTTCTGTCGCAAGGGGCGAACGGCGGTATAGCCTTCGGTATTGTTGCGCTAGGGCTATGCTAGGGCTGCGCTAATGCTCGTCCCCAAAAGTATCGAAGTTATTAATTTCCATTCCTTAGCCTCTCGCTGATGACTGGAGGCCATTCTTTCAGGAGTGGCGGTTAAAAATCGAAATAGATGTAAGGTAACGCTCCTTCGGGTGCTAACACCCAAACTGCATAGAGACATAGCGGTACTAACAACAGTTTCACGATCCAACTGAATTGAATTTTTAGGGCGCGATCGCACAGGTAAGCAAACCCCATCAGCACGCCCAAGCTCCAAAGCACCATACCAAACTGAAAAGGTGCTAAGCCTAACGTTTCGCCATAGACCTTTTGGGCAAACTGAGCATCCGCCGAATAACCCCACAAGCGTTGCACGACTAGAAGCGAATCCTTCAAGTTCGGCAAACGAAAGAACACCCAACTTGCGAACACCATACCCTGAGTCAGCATCCAGGCAACCACAACACCGGGCAAACTTTGCCAAAAGCGTTTCAGCCAATCAACGGAACTGGAGACTGCATCTGTTAGTCGATGAACGACCAATGCTAAGCCGTGTAGTAAACCCCAGACGATGAATCCCCAGGCGGCACCGTGCCAAATTCCTGCGATCGCCATCACAATCATTAGGTTCAGACAGGTGCGTTCTAATCCCTGACGCGAGCCTCCTAAAGGGAAATAGAGATAATTCCGCAGCCAATCGCCTAATGTCATGTGCCAGCGTCGCCAAAAGTCAGCAATGCTGGTTGTGAAGTAGGGAAAGTCAAAGTTTTGCGGTAGCTCAAACCCTAGCAGCATCGCAGTGCCACGAGCTATGTCAACGTAGCCGCTGAAATCGAGATAGATCTGAAAGCCGTAAGCCACAATCCCCAACCAGAGGTCGCCGCTTCCCGCCCGCAAAGTGTTGTCAAAAATCAGCTTGACCGGAGTTGCCAAATTGTCGGCTAACAGTCCTTTCTTTGTTGCCCCCCAAGCAATTAACCACAGACCTTCTGAGATGCGGTCAAGCGATGGAAAGGATTGGTTCTGGAGTTGGCTGATTAACTGGGGGTAGCGCGTGATCGGCCCATTAATCAGCTTAGGAAAGAAGAGTTTATAAGCTGAGAAGCGCAGAAATTGCTGTGCCGCCGGAGCCCCTCGATAGACATCGACCAGGTAGGCAATACACTCAAAGCTAAAAAAGCTGATTCCCAGTGGCACCAGGATGTTGATTTTCTCAACTTGTTGCGGCAACGCCTGCAAACCAAGCAGATCGCTTGCTACCGAAGCTAAAAACGGGATGTACTTAAAGCCCAAGAGCAAGGCGATGTTGAGTACAATGCCCAGCCAAAGCAAACTCAAGCGGCGGCGGTTCCATGCCTGATGCTCAGCGTGCCAGTTTTCTTCGCGCCAATCAGCCGGGAGCGCGATCGCCCGCCCAATCTGATAGTTGACCCATGCACTTGCGACGAGCAACGGCACATACTGAGGTTGCTGGGTTGTGTAGAAGACAATGCTCGCGGCCAATAAAACCCAGAGGCGCAACCATTGGGAGGATACAAGCCAGTACAGCAAAAGAACGCTGATCAGAAAGAAGGCGTAAGTCAGGGAGATAAAACTCATACTCGCGTTGGCGGCGAACAATGGCGTTGATTATAGACAAGCTTGCAGCGATCGCCCAACCAATTCAGGAACTTTTTTGTGATTGCCAAGCGTGAGCTTTGATTTCGAACAGTTCAAGTTCCTGGTTGTAATAGCGGTTGGTGCGACCTAAGCGAGTCATTCCCAAACGGCGCATGACCTGTAGCGATCGCTCATTCTTAGGATTGGCCACCGCATAAATTTCAGGTAGATGCAGCGTATTAAACCCATAGCTCAGAACAGCTTGAGCGGCTTCTGTGGCATAGCCCTGTCCCCACGCTTCATACTTTAAGTGCCAACCGATTTCAAAATCGTGGGTCGGCTGTTCGTCTTCATCCCGCAGTGGAATGAGAAGAACGGTACCAAGCAATTCGCCTGTTGATTTCAGTGCGATCGCCCAACAACCCGAGCCGTTTCCTGCCTGCATAAATCTTGACTGCCAGCGCCTCAAGGTTTCACGCGCCTGCTCAACACTTTCCATGCGAGTAAGGAGATAGCGTGTCACTTTGGGGTGCTGATAGATCTGTAAGGCAGCCTCTGCATCAGCTTCAGGTTGCCATTCACGTAGAATCAGGCGGTCAGTCTCAGCGAAGGTCGGCATTAGCAGAAGTTAGTGCTAAACCCCACAGTCTTGCAAACTGACTAAGCGAGAGTCAACCAAGCGATTCATCCAGCCTTCCAGGTAAGTCCGATTGGTTTGACGCTCTTGCGGGTCAGTTGTATCTACGGGATGTGGCATGAGGCCCAAGATCGCCGCAGTTGTTACGCAAAACATTGACTTTTGAAAGCTGATACAGATGTGTACCCGTAGGTCTTCTTCTCCCCGCAATGAGTGTTGATAGAACTCGTGCAAGTAGTCTGGCAAATAGTGGCGCATATCTTGCATTAAGAGCGTAGGAGGAATGCCAGCCCCACCAACGGGTAGCGGATCGGCGTAAAGTGCCCCATAGTTAAACCGCTCTGGCTCTGGCGAGATTTGTTGAGCTTGAGCGTTATACGAAACGGTGCCCATAAAGGGAAACGAACGGAAGAAGACCGCTTCTACATAGGGAACGGCTGTGTCCATCAGAAATGTCAACCCTGCGCTTTTGGGGATGATGTCGTAGGGCTTGCCGTCGATCATAACGGTGTAGGTAATGGGCTTACTCGCGGCTTCTACTAATCCGTTTTTGACATGTTGCACCACATCGTTGATCGAGTGAATTTCTCCGCGATCGTAGCGGTCTGACAGTACCAAAAACATACTGCTCATGACCTCCCAAAACTGGCCCAGCGCACTGTAATAGCAGAGCTGGCGAATCTGCTCAGGCAAAAAGCCAGGAAATGCTTTCGTAACGCCTGACATAAGAAAGTTGCCTTTGAGTTTGGCTTGCCCGGCTGCTTGTGCCCGTTGCGTGAATTCGGGACTGTCGAGATAGCTGTCTAACCCGCCGCCGCCATGATAAAGCATGGCTTTCATGCAATATTCAGCAAACTCATAGTTGATGCGATCGTGCCACCAGTGCCGCAACAGCTTTTTCGTTGATACGTCGCCGTTGAAGTATTTGAAAAAGGGAAATAACTCTAGAAACTGGTGGTCTGCAATATAAACCAGGTTTTGCCAGTAGGCATCCAGCACATGACCGTAACTTTTGAGAATGCCGACAACCTCAACCACATTATCAGGTGACTCAGGCAGCAACGCTCCGCCTTCCTCAATGCGATAGATCAGCGAGGCTAGAGGATGCTCAGAAGTAATGCGATCGCGGGTGGAAACCATATTCATACGGCGAGAAGCACAAGAAGGTTATTTATATGTTTGGGGATCAACGACAAAATTTGCAACTTTCTAAGGAAGAAAAGCAGGTTCTACAAAACTTTGAGAGACGTTTTGGGCGAAGTGGTTGACGGGGTTACGAGCGGAGTCGTTGCGATCGCCCCTGGCCCGGTTAGCATAGCTGTCAGTGTTGTTTCACTCCAATGCACCAGCCAACTAGGCTGTAAACCCCAGAGAATAATCAGCACGGTCAGAATAATGCCAGGGATGCGATCGCGCCACTCAACCCGGGGCAGATTGGAAAACTGGTCTGGAAGTCTGCCAAAAAAGGTGCGGTTTACAAGTAGCAGGAGGTAGACAGCCGTTAAACCAGTACCGACCATCGATAACAAGGTCTGAACCGGAAAAACCGGAAAACTACCCCGAAACACTAAAAACTCTGAGATAAAGCCCATCATGCCAGGAATGCCTGCACTGGCCATTACTCCTGCAATCATCAGACTGCCGATCAACGGCAAGCCGCGCTCTGGGTTCAATAATCCACGTAAAACGGTGATGTCGCGAGTGCCAGTTTTTTTATAAACCACTCCAACCAGGAGAAAGAGCAGCGCCGAAATTAACCCGTGACTAACCATTTGAAACATGGCACCCAAGTTACTTAATGGAGTCGCTGCTGCTGCTGCCAACAAGATGAAGCCCATGTGCCCAATTGAGCTGTAGGCCACCATCTTCTTCATATCTTTTTGAGCGATCGCGGTGAATGCTCCATACAAAACACTGACAACAGCCCAGGTTGCCAGGTAAGGAGCCGCGATCGCCCACGCTTCTGGAAACAGACCCTGGTTAAACCGCAGTAGACCGTAAGTGCCTAACTTAAGTAGCACACCTGCCAACAAGACCGAAACAGGTGTGGAAGCCTCAACGTGAGCGTCAGGCAACCAGGTATGGAACGGTACAAGCGGGATCTTAATGCCAAAGCCGACAAGCAAGGTGCCTAAGAGAAGAAATTGGCTGCTTAAGGGCAAAGATGCAGCTAATGCTGGATTGTACTCAAAACTATCAGCCCCACTGAGCCAAACAACACCTAAGAAGCCAGCCAGAATCAAAACCCCTGAAAAAGCGGTGTAAATCAAGAACTTTGTGGCCGCGTAACCCCGACGTGCGCCTCCCCAGATACCAATTAAGAAGTAAAGCGGAATCAACTCCAGCTCATAAAACAAGAAGAAGAGCAACAAGTTATGAGATAAAAAGGCTCCCACAACACCAGCGTTAAGCAACAGTATGAGGGAGTAATAGAGGCGAGGCCGTTGAATATCGGGGTCTGTGCTGTAAACAGCGATCCACGTCAACAGCCCATTGAGAACCACGAGTGGCAGCGATAGCCCGTCTAACCCCAGGCGGTAGCTCAGCCCTAATTGAGCAATCCAAGGCAGGTTTTCAACAAATTGCAGGCTAGTCAACTCAGCGTCAAACTTAAAGCCCAGTAGAACGGACCAGACAAATGACAAAATTGCCACGGTAAAGGCGATCGCTCGTCCTGTCAGTCGGCCATGCTTCTCAGGCAACAGCGCCACAATCAGAGTACCAAGCAAAGGTAAAGCAATTAGAAGGCTAAGCATAAGCTTCAGATACCAGAAAAACAGGAAAGGGAAGTGAGTTTGTTAATGCAGGACAAAGGTTAAAAGCGCTCCAAAAATGCTGACCCCAATCAAAATAGTCAGCAAGTAAAACTGCGATTGCCCGGAAATGCTGTACTTTAGGCTTTCACCACTAAAGATTGAAACAAACCCAACTAAGTTAACGAAGCCATCCAAAACATAGCGGTCAAACCAGGCACTTACCCGTGAAACGGTGCTGACAAGCCAAACGACGGTGACCTCGTAAAGTCGCTGAACGTAAAAATCGTAAGCCAGCAAGTCTTGAATGAACTTGAGCGGAGCCTGAATTGGTCTGGCCCAGGTACGGTTAAGGTAAATTGTGCTACCGACAAGACAACCTGCCGCCCCTGATAGTACCAGTGGAAGAGCGGTTTGCCAGTTGAAATAATCCCAACTGGGCAAGAACGACAAGCCTTGCAGCATCACAGGAACGAGCAGCGTAATCACAGACAAGGAAACTAGCGGTATAGCCATCATCCAGGGCACTTCAGGTGCACGTCGTGTTTTAGGTTGAGGCTGACCTAAGAAAACCAGGCGGAAAACGCGTGTCAGATTGAGGGCCGTCAGGGCATTCACTAAAAAGATCACAACGACTAGCCAGGGAGCATCAACCCAATAAATGTTGACCCCCTCACGCATTGCCCAAAAACCTCCAAGCGGTAGTAGGCTGATTAACCCAGCCGAGCCTACCAGGTAGGCAGTCGTTGTAGCTGGCATCCGTGACCATAACCCGCCCATTTCAGTAATGTCTTGGGTCGAGGTGGTGACAATCACAGCCCCTGTACTCATAAACAGCAATGCTTTCGCGATCGCGTGAGCAAACAGGATATAGAACGCAAAGTTTGTCCACTGAGTCCCGATCGCAATGAAAACAAGCCCTAAGTAAGCGCTGGTCGAGTGTGCTAAAGCCCGCTTAATGTCAATTTGTGCGATCGCTACGAGGGAAGCCCCAATCGCTGTCATCGTTCCCAGAACGACTAGAGCCGTGGAAGCAACGGGTGATAACACAAGGATGGGCTGCAATTTCAACAGCACATAAGCCCCACAAGCAACCACCACCGAGTTCCGCAGAATCGATGCGGGGTTCGGCCCCTCCATGGCCTCATCCAGCCACAGGTGAAGCGGGAATTGGGCGCACTTACCAATCGGGCCTGCAATCAATGCTAGACCTAACAGCGCCGACACAACGGGATTTAACTCTGCTGTTTCAGCCCATTCATACAAGTCATTGAAGTTGAGGCTACCTGCCATACTGGCTAGAGCCACCACACCCATTAAGAGCAAAACATCCCCAACCCGCTTAGTTAGAAACGCATCTCTAGCCGCCGTAACGACAAGCGGTTGAGCATACCAGAAGCCAACCAACAGATAAGTAGAGAGGGTCAGCATCTCTAACAACGCGTACGTCAGAAACAGGGAGTCACTCAGGGCTAAGCCACTCATCGCTGCTTCAAAAAAGCCCATCAAAGCAAAGAAGCGAGCGAGTGCCCAGTCTTTTTCCATGTAGCCAAGGGCAAAAAACTGCGCCAATAGACTCAACCCCGTGACGAGCTCGGCTGCGCCCATGCTAACGGGGGAAACTTCGAGTGCCAGACTTAAATCAAGGTCGGCTGCCTTGAGCCAGTGAATAATGAACTCTTGCGACTCATGCCCCAGGGTGGCCCGAAAGACGAACAGCCCGTGCAGAAACGCTACAACGGTCATAAACAGGTTGAAATAAGCGGCGGGCCGGGGACCTGTTTGACGCACAAGACCCGTTGACCAGGGTAATGTCAAAATTGCTCCCAGCAGCCCATAGCAGGGAATCCACCAGCAGGTGTCAAATAAAAACTGATCCATTCATCGAATCCTTTATGCCGTAGCTATCACCACACCCAAACTGTTTGCCAACAGCTCCTGATAATTAAAAAGGCTATGACTGATAAGAAGTTTTAACAGTTGTTTCAAACGCCCAGCCAGAGTAGCCTAGACTACCTCAGTTTAAGGGAGCAAGACTCATTGGAAATACTTTAAGGTAACTATAAGTAGCAGCCTATAAACGCCTATCGTTCAATAAATCCTGCCATTCAGCTTAACTGTTTGTCATCCAAAAGTTGAGGAAGCTGCCAAAAAAAGTTTACTCACCAAAGGGTTAACCTACGTTAAGTTTTATTTATAAGTGAAAACTATAATTCATCAAGCTTTTCATTAGCGGGTTGCGGAACCAGTCTATGATGAGAGCAACAAGCAGTCTATGCTTGTAAGCGGTGTGTGCATGCTTGCTTTGCTGGTAGGGATAGTGAAATTGTGCTGGTCAACTAACGAGCGATCGCGAGTAGATGGCAGTGCAGTCAAGCTTCGCAGCTAAATCTTGCACCGCATGGTCTTCAGGTTTTAATCAGCTTCATTAATAACCCTAATTTGTAACTATCATTGGACTTTATATTGTCAAGCGGCAAGCAGAATCCTATGCTGAGTTATGAAAGTTGAAGATTTTCTGAAAGGCTTGAAAATGCGACTTCCCGTCAAAGTTTTCATTCCTGAAGACAGACATTAGTTTTGCTTATTTTTCAGGAGAGCGACAATGCCAATCGCTGTTGGGATGATTGAGACTAGAGGTTTCCCTGCTGTTGTGGAAGCTGCTGACGCAATGGTGAAAGCCGCTCGCGTTACTCTGGTTGGTTACGAAAAGATCGGTAGCGGTCGCGTCACCGTAATTGTGCGGGGTGATGTGTCGGAGGTTCAAGCTTCTGTTGCTGCGGGAATTGAATCTGCTAAGCGGGTCAATGGTGGTGAAGTTCTCTCGACTCACATCATTGCTCGTCCCCATGAGAACCTAGAATATGTTTTACCGATTCGCTACACCGAGGCTGTAGAGCAATTCCGTGGCTGATCGTAATTCCATGGCGTTGGGCTGGTTCTAGCGCTAGGTTTTAGTTTTCTGGTTTGACTGGCGAAAACTTTTAATAGCAAAGGTTTAGCCAATATTTACTTGGAAGTTCACGCTCGTAGTTTTTGACAACGTTTACTTGGAAGGGAGTTCGGAAAAATGGCAATTGCAGTTGGAATGGTTGAAACTCTTGGGTTTCCCGCTGTGGTAGAAGCAGCTGACGCGATGGTGAAAGCTGCCCGTGTAACCCTGGTTGGTTACGAAAAGATTGGTAGTGGTCGCGTCACCGTGATCGTGCGGGGTGATGTGTCTGAAGTACAAGCTTCTGTCGCTGCTGGAATTGAAAACGTTAAGCGTGTGAATGGTGGTCAAGTTCTCTCGACCCACATCATTGCTCGTCCTCACGAAAACCTGGAATACGTTCTGCCAATTCGCTACACCGAGGCAGTTGAGCCTTTCCGTGAAAGCGTGAGCGGCATCCGTCCAATTAGCCGCTCCTAGTAACCTCTGATGCAAATTGCAAGGGTTCGAGGAACTGTTACCAGCACCCAAAAAGAAGACAGTCTGCGAGGGGTGAAGTTTCTGGTTTTGCAGTTGCTCAACGATGAAGGGCAACTGCTGCCAGAGTACGAGGTAGCAGCGGATAACGTTGGAGCTGGAGTTGACGAGTGGGTGCTGGTCAGCCGTGGTAGTGCCGCTCGTCAAGTCCAAGGTAGTGAACAGCGTCCCGTTGATGCGGCAGTTATCGCCATTATTGACACCGTTAGTGTCGATGGCCGACTGATGTATAGCAAGCGGGAGCAATGGTAGGCCAGACAAAGAGGTGAAGGCATTGAGCTGAAGGGGATGAGTCTATCCTTTCCTTTCCTCTTTTCCTTCCTTTTTTGGTGTTGTGGGTTTCACATTAAAGAGAATTGATTATGGCAGTTCGCATGCACGCGGCTCCACCAACGCCTTGGTCGAGAACGCTTGCTGAACCAAAAATCGATAAGTCGGCGTACATTCACGCTTTCTCGAATCTGATCGGCGACGTTCGGATTGGGGCTGGTGTGTTGATTGCTCCAGGTACCTCCATTCGCGCAGATGAGGGTTCTCCCTTTCATATTGGGGATGGCAGCAATATTCAGGATGGGGTTGTTATTCACGGTTTGGAGCAGGGGCGCGTTCGGGGAGATGATGGGGCTGACTACTCTGTGTGGGTCGGTAATGGTTCATCGATCGCCCATCTTTCGCTGATTCATGGTCCGGCTTATATCGGTGACAACTGCTTCATCGGGTTTCGGTCAACGATTTTCAATGCCCGAATCGGTGCCGGCAGTATTGTCATGATGCACGTATTAATTCAGGATGTGGAAATTCCGCCAGGGAAGTATGTTCCTTCGGGCGCAGTGATTACTTCTCAACAGCAGGCCGATCAGTTGCCGGATGTAAGGGAGCGCGATCGCCAATTTGCCAGCCATTTGGTTGGCTTGCATGGGGCGTTGAGACCAGGGTATCGCGATTCTGACGATGCCGCTCGCCTTGCGCCACCTCGTGAAGAGCAAAATCTGTCCAGTCATTCCAGTCAGCAAAATATGAATACCTACGCACACAATCAAGCAGCTAGCCTCGGTGCCGATGTCGTCAATCATGTGCGGCAATTGCTGGCTCAAGGCTATCGAATTGGCACCGAGCATGCCGATGAGCGACGCTTTCAAACTTCTTCATGGCGCAGTTGTGCGCCGATTCAAACGGCAAATGAAGGCTCAGTGTTAAGAGAGTTAGAGTCTTGTTTGTCAGAACATTCGGGTGAGTATGTTCGCCTGATTGGGATTGACCCCCGCGCGAAGCGGCGTGTTTTTGAAACAATTATTCAACGTCCTGATGGCAAGGTCGTTGCCCAGGCAGGTTCCAGTAATGGTCGGGCAAGCTATGCGTCTGCCAGTAAGTCCTACAGTTCTGCGGGTAGCAATGGCCATTCCGGTGGTGGTCTTTCAGGTGATGCGATCGCCTTTGTTCGCAACATGCTGGCTCAAGGGGCCCGCATTGGAACTGAACACGCCGATGCTCGTCACTTCCAGGTGAGTTCTTGGTCAAGCTGTTCTCCAATTCAAGCAAACCGTGAGTCAGATGTTGTTTCTGCTCTGCAAGGTTGTTTGGCTGAACATGGTGGTGAATATGTCCGCATGTTTGGAATTGACACACGAGCGAAGCGTCGTTTAGGCGAAATCATTATTCAACGCCCCAATGGCAAAGCTCCAGCAGGTGGTGGCGGTAGCTATCAGCCTAGCTCCAGCTCCAGTGCGTCTAGCCCTAGCTATGCGCCTAGCGGTGGTTATGCGGCGACAGCTCAGCTCAGCCCCGATTTAACTCAGCAAGTAAATCAGTTGGTTGCTCAAGGCTGCAAGATTGCGATTGAGTTTGCTGATAAGCGTCGTTTCCAAACCAGCTCTTGGACAACCGCGACCGTTGTTGAAAGGGGTGGGTATGCCCAGGCGATCGCTCAAATCGAAGCGGTTCTAGCTGATCACGCGGATCATTACGTTCGAATTGTGGGTATCAACCCAACAGCCAAAACGCGGGTGGCTGAAGTGGTGGTTCACCGTCCAAATGGCAAGTCTGGTTCGGCACCCAGTTCTACAAGCAGCTATTCGGCTCCGGCTCCGTCACCCAGTTACTCTGCGCCTAAAGCTCCCAGCAATGGAGCCGGGGCAAACCTCAGTAATGTAGCGGGGCAAGTGCGTCAGCTGTTGATGCAAGGCTGCAAGATTGGTGTTGAGTTTGCCGATGAGCGTCGCTATAAAATTGGCTCTTGGACAACAGGGCTATCGATTGACTCAACCCATGAATCGGGTGTGATGTCTGCGATTCAGTCCTTCTTGAATGAACACTCAGGTCATTATGTGCGCCTTATTGGTGTTGATCCAAAGGTGAAGCGGCGTGTGACTGAAGCCGTGATCCACAAGCCAAGCAAAGGATAAGTAGTTGGGAGTAGGGGTGAGGGGGTCTAAACGCTCACCCCTCTTTTATTTCAGTTGGTGAGAAATTAACGAATGTCTTTGCCGTTACTGCGATTGCAACCGATTAGCATCTCCCACTATCAAATCAGTGGTGATGTGTCGATCGCAGATGGGGCCGCGATCGCGCCAGGGGTGTTGATTCAGGCGGAACCCAACAGTCGCATTGTGATCAAAAGTGGTGCCTGTATTGGTGTGGGGTCGATTCTCCATGCCTCCAACGGGGTGGTCGAAATTGGTGAAGGAGCCAATATCGGAGCTGAAGTGTTGCTAATTGGGCAAGTCAGAGTCGGCGATCACGCCTGTATTGGTACAGCCAGCACTATTTTAAATACCTCAATCGAGAGTGGACAGGTAATTCCACCGGGTTCGTTGATTGGTGATTCAAGTCGTCAAACGCAAGAGTTACAGGCAACCGATACGGTTGTGGTGGCCGAACCAGCCGTGGAGTCAACTTCTAATCACACAACGCCTGAAGTTTCACCCACATCACCCGTACCACCCAGTGACCTGGCTAAAACAGAAGATAGTGCTACTTCTCCGACTGGGGTTAAGGTCTATGGGCAGATGTACGTCAACAATATGTTTGTCAAACTATTTCCCAATCAAAAGCCTGCCTCCGAGTTTGATACTTCAGATAAGCTGGCTTCCTCCGATGACCCCTGGAATGACTAGTAGGTTAATCCACGCGGGATGAGATCGCGAGACGAATTTTTAGAGAATGCGCCGCCGCACCAGATCTGCTGCCTCAGCGACGGTAATCGCCCCATCCTGGTTACTGTCTAGACCTCGGTTTTGCTGGTATTCAATGGAGGGCGTTCTAAATAAGACGTAAGAACGACCCCGTCCAATCGCGATTGGATAGAGAACAGCCATATAAGCATCCTCCAGAGTATTCAATCGCCCCCAATAAGGACGAAAATATTTTTCAACAAAATCAAGCTGTTGCACAGCCGTCATTCTGGCGAGGGCTTGAGTGGTTGTGCCCAGAGCGATCGCCGTACTGGGGATAAATTGAATCAACCCGGTTGCCCCGCTTTGGGAGTTGCGAATTGAGGGACTAAACGTGCCACCCGTCTCAAAGCTCATCACTGCCATCAGAAAAATTGGCTGCGTCTGGAGCTGATTGGCAATTTCGATTACGCGTGCCCGAAACGTCTGGGTTGTATTTTGAATGCCAATTACCCCGTTGCCAAACGGCTCATTAGGATTAATCGGTGAATTAAGAACCAGTGAAATCACAGCGCTAGAGAGCCTTCGACCACTGCGGTCTAAGCCATCAACGACAATCCGCCGATCGCCCCCTGAGTTGAACGTGTAACTAAACGCCCAGCGGCCATTGCTAATCGACGCTTCGGTGAGGGGCAGGTCAACCCCGGCAACTGGGCTACGGGCACGAATATTGGCGACATCACCAGAGGCTGTGCCTTGAAAGGTAATTGCTGCATTGAGATTTTGAATTGATTGATTGGCTGGACTCGTGATCACAATTCGTCCGGTTGGATCATCCCCTGACGGAATCAGGCGAAGCTTGATGGCCGCATTGGCGATTTCATTACTGGCTGTGTTCAACCCGTAAACAATAATTTGGCGATCGCCCTCTGAGTTGAATGTGTAGCTATATTGCCACTCGCCATTTACAACGCGGGTTGTACCCAGAAGATACTCGACATTTCCAACGGGACTGACAATGCGAATACTGGTTATGTCAGTTGCGGCATTGCCTTTCAACTCAACTGGTACATCAATCGGCAGTTCTTGATTATTGCCTGGTGCAGCAATGCCCAACGACGATTTGATCATGATGGTCACTTGGGCAGTTTTCACGAGGCGACCACTCCGATCGAGGCCATCAACGAACAGTTGCCGCGTCCCCGATGTGTTAAACAAGTAACTGAAGGCCCAATTCTCATTGGTGACGGTGGTTGTGCCCAAGACCAGCTCAGTGCCAGCCACCACGACACGAACTCGAATATTGGCGATATCACCAGTGGCAGTGCCACGAAACGAGATCGGATTGTTGATTTCGTGAACCGATTGGTTAATGGGTTCTGTAACGACGATTTGCCCAACGGGTTGAGTCCCAGGTGGGACAAGGTTAATCGTAAGCGAGGCATTGGCGACACTGTTACCTGCCGCATCAACAGCCGAAAAAATGATGATGCGCTGCCCTGCTGTATTAAACGTGTAAGGAAACACCCATTTACCATTCTCGACTTGAGATTGACCTAATAAATATTCGGCTCCGGCAAAGGGGCTGGTTACACGAATGCGAGCTACCTGACTGGTTGCAGCTCCTTTAAATTCAATACGTGTGCCAATTTCAATCTGTTGGTTGGGTTGGGGGGCGACAACCTGAATAGTCATTGGGGCTAGCTTCAGCAGAACAACAGCGATCGTACTCTGAAATATCAATATTTCCTTCTCCAGGCCAATTTAAATAGGGTGTCGCGATCGCTGCTTTTAAGACTGCTTTATTTTCTGCTGTCGCTAGAGAAAAATGCCAAAACCGTGAGTTTTGCCTCATTCTGCTTATCTATCCAAAGGGAGATTCAATGGCACCGCGATCGCCAAATCTAATTAGAAACATTGGAATAAGTAAAGGCATACGCTTGATTTAGCCACGTCTCTATTCGTATCCCGGTTAGGATAGAGGTAAGATTACGTGTCACATAGATAGGTTTGAATGAGCCGCCGCGAAGACTTTACCGACACCGCCTTAGGATTAGTCTCAGCCCAGAGCTTTCCAGCCATTGTGGGAATCGCCGACCACATGCTGAAATCGTCTGGGGTGACGCTAGTGGGTTATGAAAAGATTGGGAGTGGGCACTGCACGGCGATCGTTCGCGGTGGGGTAGCCGATGTACGTTTAGCTGTACAAGAAGGAGCCGAACGGGCGCAACAGTTTGGCCAAACCTTAGAAACCCTGGTCATCGCCCGACCCATGCCTAACTTAGAAGCTGTCTTGCCAATTGGTCATCGTCTGGCTCAACTCGCAACGGGTCGAGGTCACAGTAAACTGAGCAATATGGCTGTCGGTCTTCTGGAGACGCGGGGCTTTCCGGCAATGGTAGGTGCTTCTGATGCGATGCTAAAAGCCGCCGAGGTGGCGCTGGCTGGTTATGAAACCATTGGCTCAGGACTTTGTACGGCGATTATTCGAGGGACTGTCTCAAACGTGGCAATCGCTCTGGATGTTGGCATGTTAGAGGCCGAGCGGATTGGTGAGTTGCATGCGGTGATGCTAGTGCCCCGTCCCCTGGACGATCTTGATCAGACGCTACCATTGGCAAGTTGCTGGATCGAAGAAATGCAACCGCTGCGAATGCCGCTCAACATCAAGGAAACCGAAAAAGAGCAAGTGGCTTTGGCCGAAGCCGTTACCCAACCGCAAGAACTGGCATTGCCTGCCCCCAGTGAGACACGGGCGGAGCCTCTACCCTTAGAAATGCCGACAGCCAGACCCGTCGAAGTCGAGATTGAACCGGATGAAACGGATGATACTCCCAAGTTGCGTCGCCGCAAAAGCTAGGGCTTAATCCCAAGCGCCTGCATTGTGAATCCCATATTCCTGGCGCAGCGATCGCAGCGATCGCTCCATCACGCTGGCCGGGTCAATATAAGCATCAATTCGCTTGTAAACGGCAAATCCCTGTCGTACGCCGCGCCAGTACAACCGACAAACATGCAGTGGGGTGTAGTAGTGATCGCCAAAAGACTGGCCCCGCAAAGACATACCCAGTAATTCTAAAAACACAACGAAACTCTGCGCGTAATAGTACCAGGGTCGTTTCCAGGTGATGGATGTCAACAAAAAACCGATCAATTGCAACTCTTGATCCAGCGCTGTGCTGTAGCCCGTCACTACATGCATGATGTCGTGTCGCAGCATGTCCTCCCAGGGAATGCGAAGTCGCCCGACCTGCAAGTCTTGATTTTGCACAAACTTAGGGTTCGCCAGATAATACCGTTCCAACCCTGCTCGCAAACTGATTTGCTCGTTTTCCATAACTGTGACTCAAGCTCAAATAATTGCTCGTTGTTCTAGCTTCAGTCATATGGGGAGGCGTTTCACCAACAGCAGGACGAGATCGCAGCCGTCACAATGCACCACGCAAGACAGAAACGAATCTAACTGTGCCGAAGGATGTACAACGATTTGGTCGAGAGAATAACCAACTCTGAAGTGATTGGGGATGTTCAACAGTTAATTTTCAGATGGATGAGAGGTCTCTACTTCGTTAAGCCTTTGCGAAGCCCGTGAAACTTCTATTGGCGATTGCAGAAGAACTAAGCCTTAATGGGAGCGAATCATCTGTTTTTAAGCCGAACTGCACCCTCACCATGTCAAATTCTGAACCAACCAGCGATCGCTTTCGTTCTGCAACCGAGTTTCCTAAATCAATTACACATCTGGATTTAGGGGCAGCCAACGAAGTTTATCTTGAACTTCGGGCCAGTCTGGTTCACAGCAATCGCAGTCGTGCCCAATTATCTCGGTGGAACCAGGACTATCGCCAGTCAAATTTGCAATTGCGGCACCAGGTTGAGCGGATGCAATCACTTGTGGGAGAGCTGGAGCAGGGTAAACGCGCACTTGCTCAAGAACAACAACAGGTTGTCACTGCCTTAACAAGCGAAATTAAATCCCTCTCAACTCAACTAGATCGGCTCTCAGATGCTTTTGGGTCAGTTGAAGATTTGACCGATCCCAGTACAGGACAATGGAACTTTTTCGCTTTTCCAAACAGACTATTTCAATTCTTAGGGGCAGTTAAAAGCATTGTGTTGTTCTGGCGTGAGGAGAAAGAACTGCCACCTGCAACCAACAATTCCCCTCCACAAATCATCAGTTCTAACAACCAAACGGACTCGACAGAGCGGCTTGACCAGCCCCAGATGTATGATGATCCTGCATCTCAAGGGCGATCGCTGCTAGATCGGTAAAAGTAATGGGCAAAAAACGAATTACCCAGCTCTTAGAGCAACTCGAAGCCAACCGTCAGGCTGAGTTAGAAAATGCGGCGGCGATCTTTACGGTGGCTCAAGTAGCCGTTAACAAGTTACAGGAGCAAGTCGGCGAATCTTCTCAGACCGCCCTGCTTCCGGCTGCGACCATTGACCCAGCTGCTGAAGAAATCACTCAAGCAACGCTCCGAGAAAAGTATGGTTCCCATCAGGCCTGCCGCGCCGCCGCTAAAGCTCAAGGCATCCGGTTCTCCAAAAATCCGACCTGGGAACAGTTGGTTGTTGCCTTTCGCTATGCGGCACAACTGCGCCAGGTTGCCAACGACTATTTGCAAGCGCAGCCCCATCCTGCAATGCGCGGCGTCACAATCGAGCTGCGGTTTTAGCGATCGCCCAACTTGAGCCTGGTTGTCTCCTCCTTTTTCTCTGAGGGAATCCTAAAGGTAGAACTCAGGGGCATTGGTTGTGACTTTAACTTCTTCGTCGGGTATCGCAGGCGATCGGCTGCGCGAGCAACTGCAAAAAATTTGGGGCTACTCTGACTTTCGCCCACCTCAACGCGAAATTGTAGAATGCCTGGTCGCCAAGCGCGATGCCCTGATCATCATGCCAACCGGGGGCGGAAAATCCATTTGTTTTCAGCTACCCGCTTTGCGCCAACCTGGTTTGAGCCTGGTTGTTTCGCCACTGGTTGCGCTCATGGAAAATCAGGTGCAAGAACTGTGGGAGCGACACCCCAAATTTAAGCAATGGGTGGCCGTGCTGCATAGCCAACGCTCTAATTTGGAGCGGCGACAAACCCTGCGATCGCTCGAAACAGGGCAACTGCGACTGCTCTATCTCTCACCGGAAACATTGCTCAGTAAACCCGTCTGGGAAAGGCTGTGCCAACCGGATCTGGTGGTTCATCGCCTCGTCTTAGATGAGGCTCATTGCTTGACCCAATGGGGAGACACATTCCGTCCGGCCTACTACCGTTTGGGGGCAGTGCGTCCGGCATTGCTGGCGGCAAAACCAGAAGGGAATGAGATCGCGATCGCCGCGTTTACGGCAACCGCCGATCCACAAGCGCAGCAAACGATTCAACGCATTCTTCGGCTACAAAAACCACAACACTTTCGCCAAGATCCCTACCGCTTAAACCTGCAACTGAATGTGCAGACCGTGTGGACTCCTCGACAGCGACGACAAAGCCTTTTACGCTTTATTCAAAGCCATCAACGGGAGGCTGGGCTGGTCTATGTCCGGACTCGCCGGGACAGTGAAGAGTTGGCGGAATGGCTCCAGAAAGAAGGCTATCGAACGGCTCCCTACCATGCCGGACTCAGTTCCCAAGAGCGGCGCGAGATCGAGCAGGCATGGCTATCTGACCAATTACTCTTCGTGATTTGTACGTGTGCATTCGGCATGGGGATTAACAAATCGAACTGCCGTTGGATCGTGCATTTCCACGCACCGTTATTGCTGTCAGAGTATGTGCAAGAGGTCGGCCGGGGGGGAAGAGATGGCAAACTTGCGATCGCCCTAACCCTTGTGAGTGAACCAACTGGATGGCTGGATGCAGAAGATAAGCAGCGGTGGCAATCTTTTCAGGCGAAGGAGCAGAAGCAACGTCAAAAAGCAAACGATATTGCCAGAAAATTACCGTCTCAAGGCGGCGTAGAGTGGGTCAAACAACAATTTCGGCAAGATGGCGCGATCGCCCTGGCTTTACTCCATGCGACTGGGGATTTAGAGTGGCAAACCCCATTTGATTTTGGCTTGAACCCTCAAAAAGGTCGTCCAGAAAAACCAGACAACCTGCAAGCCGGACGCCAGATGCACCAATTTCTCCACTCGCGCCAATGCCGCTGGCAGTTTCTGCGAACTGCGTTTGGGTGTGACACTTTAGCGACGGACTGGCGTTGTGGTCATTGTGATAACTGTTGCTGATCGTGAAAATTCCTCAAAATCATCGACTTTGAGGAATTCAACACCTGATTCAGATGCTTGCAAACGTGACCAAAATAGACCAATTCGCTTAAGGACTAATCGCTGGCACCTTCATTCTCAGTTGCTGCGCCTTCTTGGTCCATATCTCCCTCGCCAGAGCGATTACCACCGTCATAACGCCGCTTACCAAAACGACCAGAACTACTCTTCTTGCGAAACTTACGGGCGTAGGCTTGATTACGTAGTGCTTTCTCTTTTTTTAGGTTTCGGCGTTTAGCCATGTTCCTTGTAAACTCCCTCTGTCATTACGATTGGCAATAGCAACGGTTTGATTTGCTATTGGTTTGAAAAAATTCCCACAGGGGAACAATACTATCATACTGAGTGCAGATTAGACTAGAGCTTTCTATTCAAGATTGGTTGCGCCGAGGTTAAGTAAACTGTTGTTGCACCAGGCTTGCAGCCAATTTAAGAGCGTCGGCTGAAGAATGAATTTTTCCTTCGGCACGGCTGAGTTGAATCTCAGCAAGTAACTGCCCAATGCGAGGCCCTGGTGGTAGTCCTAATTCGGCCATTAAGGTCTGCCCTGTCAGCAGTGGATGGGGATGCGAGACCGGGTCTGCTGGATCCAGATAGCGCTGTAGCATACTTTGCAGAGCCGCTTGAGGAATCCCCTGCCCGATCGCCAAAACAGCAAGCGCTGGAAACGTATGCCCCACAGCTTGAAAGAAAAGGCATTGCGATCGCAAGGTGAGCGGCAATGTCACCTGTTCAGCCGCATCAATGGTGGTTGCCTCATGTAGTTGAGTCAGACCTCGCAAAATGGTGGATACGGCTTGCACTTCATTGCGGCTGTATTTGAGCCGTCGAAGCTGGTCTTCAGCCGCGCTTGGGTCGGATGAAAGCAGACAAATGAGCCGAGCGATCGTCAACCAATTGCGGGTTGAGCCAGATGCCTGGTCTTCAAAGCCAGACGGTGCTTTGTCAGACTTGCCGGAATTTTGCCGCAACGGAGCGTGCAGTGCTTGATAAAACTCTGGCATAGTTTCTTGCAGAACGAGGGCTGCGCAGTCGATGGCAACGAGTCGCTCGATCTTGGCCAGGGTGACATCGGGGAACCAATCTTGCAGCAAGCCATCTTCCCAGGCGGCTTCTAGCCAGGGCGTGCCTTTTGCAGTGCTGACAAGGTAGTTGATTTCTGACTGCACCCGTTCAGCAGCAATACGTTTGAGCAAAGGGGCTAGCCGACGGATCTCCTGGCGAGTTTCAGGCTCAACCGTGAACCCAAGTTGAGCGGCTTGGCGATAGGCCCGCAATAAGCGCAAGGGGTCTTCTTCAAGGTTGGTGGGCGACACCATACGAATTGTGTGCTGACGCAAATCGCTGTAGCCCTGAAGGGGATCGATGATCCTGTCTGTATGGGGATTGTAGGCGATCGCATTCACCGTAAAATCGCGCCGCTCCAGGTCAATCTCCAGGCTATCGCCGACCTGTTGGGCAAAGTCAGCCGTGCCATTCTTAAAAACAACCCGCGCAATGTTGCGCTCAGAATCAAGCAAAACGTAGCCCGCTTTGTAGTGGCGGGCGATCGCTTGAGCGGTTTCAACGGCTTTTTCGGGTAGCACAAAGTCTAAGTCGAGATAGTCGCTGGTGCGCCCCAACAAGGCATCGCGGACACTACCACCCACTAAGCACGCAGAGATTGGCAGCCACTCCAAATCAAACAACCATGTCTCTGGAGAAAGTGCCGATGAAGCCACACTTAGGGAAATAAATGAATCTAAATTTGAGGTCAAGTAAGGCGAATCCGATAATCCTTTCATCCTACGATGCCGCTAACGAACCAGCAGGTGCAAGTAAAATTTGCAAAATTGGGCGATCGCTTCTCAATGTAATGAAAATCAACCTGCAAGGTGCTGAATATTTTGTACGCCTGCGCTAGATTAGCAGAAACTAAGACATTTCTGTTGCGTTTGCTCAAAGCGGGAGGGTTAAGCCCATGTGTGTTTGTGTTAACTGCCTCTACGTCGATCGCTGTACGACCTACCACGCTGTTGAAACGCAGCACCAGCAGCCCCACTTGACCGAAACTCCTGATTTTGAAGCGACTGAGCCAACGATTAACGTCAACATTCGAACCAGTGGCGACGAGATTGAGATGGAATGGGATGTAGTCGGTTGCGCCAGCTTTACCGCTGACCAGGGGCGTTGGTCACGCTTGCGTCCGGGTGAACTGGTGCCCACCTGAAGAAAAAGTTTAAGGTTGCCCCTTATGTCACGATTCCCGGATTCATCAAGAACCCGGGAATTTGAGTTTTAAGGAGTCGATTGTGACTGGAGACGCTTCATTTCATCTTCTAGCTCTTTGGGGGTAGCAGGCATCCAGTTATCGCCTCGCAGTCGTCGCAGCATCGCGATTGCCTCTTCCCGTGATTGGCCTGTATTGGCTTCGTAGCGTTTCCAAAAGTCGTTCCACCAGCCAGGTGGCTCTTTTTTGTCGCCATCATATTCGGTCGGTCTACCTGTTTCGCCATCTACAACCAGGCTGCCGACGTAATCGGCATCATCGTAAACGCGAGCAATTTGTTTGCGAATGTCTCGCATGTCAGTCTCGCCAATTTCGCCATTACTGGTCGCTTTGTAAAACTGCACCGTCACCCGCACTGGAAAGCGTGGATCGCGCTCAATTTCCAGGTTGTCAATCTCGGTAAATGGCCCCTCAACTTTGCCATGTCCGATGACCGCGTTTTCAATATCACTACTACGGGCTTCAAGCGTCATTGCTGCGGGGGCTGGAGCCGCCAGAAACGCATCATTCATGCTTCTGCCTGCGTTCTTTTGCTTGAGCGGCACCTGGATCAACAAAACCATGTTGAGTCCGGTTTCACCGGCGGCATCTATGCCCGGCTCGATGGGAGTGCCTGGGGTGCCTGTTGACCCAGCTTGAAAATCACTGGCTCGCTGACCCGTGAGGCTGGCGCGATCGCCATTTTTGTTAAAGAACAACCGCTGTCCCCAGGTGCGTCCGGCTGCAAAGCCATCTCTGGTGTTATCGATAACGGTGACACTGGTGCCCTCGCGAGTGGCCAAAATTGTGAGAACTGCTGGGTCTTTTTGTACCGACTGGTAGTTAAAAATAACGGGGTTAAACTCTGCCTTGCCACCTTTAGGAATGGGTAAAAAACACGCTTGAGCACTGACCAACGCGTGGGTGTCACGTTCTGCCAAAAGTGATTTTTGAGTCCCTTTCCACGATTGGGGGGTGTGCAGATATTTGCGAATGTCGCCCAAAAATTCTTTTAGAGAAACCCGTTGTAGACCCTTGCCTTTTTCATTGCCGACCAGCAGATAGAAGCGATCGAGGGGAATGTCTGCCGTCTTGTCAGAAAAGTTAGGATGCCGAATCACGGGCATCAGGCTCAACTCATACTCCCGCGTTTTGGGATTCATCTGCTGCACTTGAATCGTCACGTCGCTGATGTTGGGGCCGACGCTGGATCCTTTGTAACGGCCCGTATCTTCCCAGGTGATGTTAAGGATGTTTAAGTCTTGCCGTTGAGCCATTCTTTGGGCTTCGGGGTCGCTGACCATGCGCACCGTCTTACGAATCACCGACTGATAGTTGTAATAGGTGACTAAATCACGTGGGTCAGGACTTTGGGCAGGTTTATTGGGCATCGCAGCTTGAGGCTTGGGAACAGCAGAGGCAAGCAAAGGAATAGGCAAAATCGTCAACAGGGCAAGCAGCACAGTTCGCATAAAAATTTCTCCTAAACGGCACTCCGAAACACACACCCATAGACACAAGCAAACCAATATTGCTCTGTTCAAGCTAACTTTTGAATCAGAACTACACCGTCAGGTTTCGGTTTCCGCAACGATCGCCCTAACTGTGCTGAAAATGCTTGCGAACGGTTTTTGTGTTGACCCAGATTAAAAAGGCGATCGCGCTCAGCGCATCAAGCAGCAAGGCTCCCTGCTCACGCCAGGAGTGTTCAAGCCAGCTAAATAGGTTAAGAAAAGCAAACAAATACAGCAGAATTAATATCCAACGGGCCCAGTTTTTTCCTTGCCAAAAGTACCAATACAAAACAGAGGTGAATAGCAGGATAAATTGCAAACCATTTCTATCAACCATTAATGAATAGTTGAGCAGAAAAATTGAAGTTAAATTCAAACTATAAAAAACAGCCGTTATCTCAAAAAAATGTGGCGATTTCATCGGCTATAGCTCCTGCAGACAAAGACTTTTGTTGGTAATACAAAATGAGTTTCAAAGTCGAAATTTGTTTGAGTTGTGAAGCGAAAGTATCGTCCCCAATCTAGATAGGAACACTCAAAAAAATAAACAAATTTGTTTGTAAATCAAAAGTCTTTCAGCGCTTAGTCAAGCTAACGAAATAAGTTCGGTTTGCTATCAGCAAACATCGTTGTAAACCTGCCTAATCTACTGAATTCTGCCTTCCTTGCAGGATGGTCAAACGTGCGCTGTAAACTACTAGGCTAAGATGCCGTGCAAAATGCTCTCTAACTGATCACTGGACTCCAGGTCAACGGCTTGCAACAGCCCTGATGAAACCAAATGCTTTGCCCGTTGCTCAGTAGAGTTACCCTCTAATGCGTTAGCAATAATATCTGCGGCTCGGCCACTCCTAGCAATCACAATGATCGATCGCCCTTCTTCAACACTTTCAGCTGCATCGATCCACGTGATTTCGCCACCATTAATCAAAACAGAGACAGAGGGGTTTTCTCCAGCTAAAACACTGGCAACATGGGCCAAACAGGGAGATTCATCTCCCCAAGCGGAGCCAGGGGTTAAAACAAAGTGCGTATGGTTTGGCTCTAGCGGAGCCGCGATTTCTTGGGGGGCGGGTTGACCAGGAAAGATTGCCACCCCATAGGGTAAAACACCAACCAGCGGAAAACTTGCTCCAGACTCCGCACGCGCCATGCCCATCATTCGCATTACGCCTGCGTCGGTTCCACCATCTACCACATAGGCACCGATACGTTCGGCGAGTGGGGCGAGAACAGTTGTAAATAGCGATCGCACCCGTTCAAAGTCTGCTTGGCTCAGTTGACTTGCACCCCCAACTACGACCAGCACTGGTCGCGTATGGGTTAAACCAATGCGGCTTAAAACAACCTTTAAGTCAGAGTCATGACGAATTTTGACTGCTTCGGCAACAGCCTGGCTGGGAAATTGAACTTGGAAGGGTTGCTCTGTTGAATACGTCACAGGACGCACTAGGGTAGATCGGAAACTCATTATGGTCTATCCATAGAAAGTTAGACCTAGAGTTCCCAAAAAATATGGTGCTTTCGCAAGAATTCACGCAAACAAAAAACTCAGCCTACTTTTGCGACAAGTATTTACCTAGAAAAGGCAGAATGCCTTCGGCTAGTTTGTCGGGATACTCTTCATGAAGTCCTAATGAACCTGGCATCCGATAGACTTGCACCCCTGAAAAATGAGCCACAACTTCAACTTCTGCTCGTGACTTGGGAGGCATCTCTTCCCCAATCACCATCATGGTTGGCACAGATAGTGGCTGAAACCAACTTAACCACTCTTCCGAATCATGCGTGACGTCGAGATTACCAGTCACAAAAGCGGCTGAGGCAAACCGTGCGCCCCGTCGTCGAGTTGTTCGCGATTTTTGTCGAATGAGTGCCCGCGTCACATGCTTAGGGTTGGCATACACATGCCGACGATACATCAACCGCAGAAACGGAGGCAGCGTATTCAAAAAATAGAGCAGTTGCCCTAAGACAGGGAAACCAATGACTTTGCGTAAAAAGTTATAAAACCACCGATTTTCACCAAAAGCGGTGGGTAAAGGCCCACGCCACGTTGGTGCTGTCAACACAATCCACGACCAGGGAACAGGTTTGCGCTGGGCTAACTCCATCACGTAACCAGCGGCATGCCCAGCCGCGATGACGACAACAGGATCTGAAAACGTGCTGGTGACAAAGGCTTTGAGTAAGCCTCGATAAACAGCTGGGGTGTAAGCGATCGCGGGTCGAGAGGACTGCCCAAAACCTGGCCAATCCAACACAAATACCTGATAGTTTTGCGCCAGGATATGGACTAATTCAGCCATTTCTAGGCGTGTAGAGACAGAGCTGAGCGCAGGCAAAAGCAGAATTGGTTGCCCCTCACCAACGACCTCATACACGACTGAAACGGGTTTATTCTTCCAACTCCAGCGAAATTCCCGCACATCACCCCCCAGCATGGTAGGTAAATCAGATGTTTGGGTAGATGCATTTAAGACCATCCCGACACGTCTTTCCTGGAAACACTGTGATTATTTTGAAGATACTTGAGTGAACAAGCAAGCGTAGGATAGCTCATATCGGTAATTTTGAGTCATCAAAAACAAATACATTGCAACGTCTGTTGATGAAAAATTGAGTCTGCTGAGGTGCTTGAAATCGCGCGATCGCCGACCATCCAGCAGCATGAGGACAGGTGAGAGCAGGTAAACAGCGCAGAACTCAGAAAACGGGGGCGATCGAAAAATCTTTCAAAACTGGATCCATGGGAACTGGCTCTGGCGAAAGCAACTCCGTCATTCATACATACAGCAAGTTAAATCTAAACATTTCTTGATAGAAGTGAAACCTTCTTAGGAAAGAGTGATGCGTCCCCTTTCTGGTGCGACTTGTCGCAAGTTTGAGGCTTGCATAACCAGCCGATTAAGCCGCCAAAACTGAGGAGAAATATTACAAACTATTACGGAGATTTCGGGAGGGTGAACTGGATGCCGCAAAATGTTTTCGGAAGGTAACCGAGTCTGAAGCTTCTGTATTATCTGCTATCAGGGTTTTCACCTGGTGTAGTACGCTGAGTCACAGTTTTGCAGGAGTTGTTAGTGTCCAGGCTTTCGAGCTTGGAAGCTTACGAAGCAGGCTTGGAAACCAAAAAAGGGAACTCCCATTTAAACACAATCGGTTACATTCTTCTGGAGGAATCCATCGATGAGTATTGTCACGAAGTCAATCGTGAATGCAGATGCCGAAGCTCGTTACCTGAGCCCCGGTGAACTGGATCGGATCAAGGGCTTTGTCACTTCTGGTGAAAAGCGTCTGCGGATTGCTCAAACTCTGAGCGAGTCTCGTGAGCGCATCGTTAAGCAAGCTGGCGATCAACTGTTCCAAAAGCGCCCTGATGTTGTTTCTCCTGGTGGAAACGCTTACGGTGAAGAAATGACCGCAACCTGCTTGCGTGACCTCGATTACTACCTGCGCCTTGTCACCTACGGAATCGTTGCAGGTGATGTTACTCCTATCGAAGAGATCGGGATTGTTGGCGTTCGTGAGATGTACACCTCTTTGGGTACTCCCATCTCTGGTGTGGTTGAAGGCGTTCGCGCAATGAAGAACGTTGCTGCTTCCCTGCTGTCTGCTGAAGACGCTTCTGAAGCTGGTTCCTACTTTGATTACATCATCGGCGCAATGGGTCAGTAAGACTCCGCCCCGTTCTGTACACAACCAAGCACTTTGTAGGCAACATAATTTAAGGAATTTTCGACCATGCAAGACGCAATTACCGCTGTCATCAATTCCTCCGACGTTCAAGGTAAGTATTTGGATACTGCCTCTTTGGAGAAACTGAAGGCTTACTTTAGCACTGGGGAACTGCGCGTTCGTGCGGCTACCACTATCTCTGCTAACGCTGCTCAAATCGTTAAGGAAGCAGTTGCTAAGTCCTTGTTGTACTCGGATATCACCCGTCCCGGTGGTAACATGTACACCACTCGTCGCTATGCTGCTTGCATCCGCGACCTCGACTACTACCTCCGCTATGCTACCTATGCAATGCTGGCTGGCGATCCTTCCATTCTCGACGAGCGCGTGCTGAACGGCTTGAAAGAGACCTACAACTCCTTGGGTGTGCCCATCTCTGCAACTGTGCAAGCAATCCAAGCAATGAAAGAAGTAACCGCTAGCCTTGTTGGTGCTGACGCTGGCAAGGAAATGGGTGTTTACTTCGACTACATCAGCTCTGGCTTGAGCTAAGTTGTCATAGGTCACAGCTCAGTTGATTACACCTGACAGATGACCACTCGGTGAGGTTCGGAAGTTGGGAGTGAGTGCTAGCCCATCGGAGACTATTCGATAAGTTTGGTTTCATTGGTCTAGTGTTGACTCTTAGCTTCCGACCTTGCGTATAAAGAGTTAAGAAGCAGAAATTAAAAATTAGAAACAAGTGCAAAGAAGCTTTTTAATTTTTAATTTTGCATTTTTAATTCTTCAGCGGAATTTCCCCCGTTAAATCTACGATTTCACTATCCACCAGGAGAGAATTCCATGCGGATGTTTAAGATCACGGCATGCGTTCCTAGTCAGACTCGCATCCGGACGCAGCGCGAACTTCAAAACACCTATTTTACGAAGCTGGTTCCCTACGAGAACTGGTTCAAAGAGCAGCAACGCATTCAAAAAATGGGCGGCAAAATTGTCAAGGTTGAATTGGCAACTGGTAGACAAGGTGCCAATACAGGTTTGGCGTAACCTGTCGCAACTTGCGTTGAGTCAGCAAATTGCACTTAGAAAGAGGTCAGACGACCTCTTTTTATGCTTTAAAGGCGAGTCTAGTTTGAAGGCGTTGGAGCGGTTTTTGCAATTTTGTTAAGTCTTGCCCTTATTTCCCGCTACCTTCTCTCAAATTTAGGAAAAGGGGTGTTTTAACCCTCTGGGTGTGAGCGGTTGTTTTTAAGCTGGGCAGACTACAAATGCAGGTTTTGAGGTGATTATTTCGTGCAGCCAGTCTGGGTTAAGCCACCCCAAATACTCAACATTTCGCAGCGCACTTTGCATCTCTGGCGGGTCAATTTAGCGATCGCCCCCGATGACCTGGCGCACTTATCAACCCTACTTTCAGATGAAGAGGCTCAACGCGCCCAACGCTTTCGATTTGATCGCGATCGCCACCGCTTCATTGCAGCCCGTGGGACACTCCGCCAACTGTTGAGCCATTATTTGCAGAGTTCTGCAACGCAGATCCAATTTGCGTATGGGGCGCATGGTAAACCTGAAGTTGCCTACCCCAAAACAGATTTAACGTTTAACCTGGCTCACTCGCAAAACACAATGGTTTGTGCGGTTACTCAGCAACATCGGGTTGGGGTTGACCTGGAATTTTTGCGCGAGACGAGTGACATTCTGGATTTGGCGCGACGGTTTTTTCAACCAGCGGAGTTTGCCGCGATCTCCCAATTGGATGAAACGGAACAACAACAGACGTTTTTTCGACTGTGGACAGCCAAGGAAGCAGTTTTAAAAGCTCTTGGGAGTGGCTTGGCAGGCTTAGCCGGGGTAGAGTTTCGCTGGGTCGGTGATCAGCTCGAACTAACCCGCTTGGAGCAAGAAACCGTTGCACCGTCAAAATGGTTGATTCAAGGATTCACGCTGCCAGAGGGGATGGGGGCGATCGCCTGTGAGCAAAACGACCTGGATGTAGATTGCTTTGAGTGGGGGCAGTAGCCGTGAGATCACAATCCACCTTCATATCGAACGCGCAGTAGAGGTCTGCCAAGCCAACTTTGCCAGGTAGAGAAAACGAATGACGAATGGCTCAGTCATTATCGACCCTGCAAAATTCTTTTGGTGAACTACTAGAGAACCGTGGAAAAACGTTTAGCAACAATACTGCGATCGGGCTGTAACTGCGGCTGCTCCAACGGACCTGCAAAGCTTAACCATCCACCGATTTAGGAAATTTAGAAGGATGGCAATCAGCCTATCAGCCTACTTCTTGTGGCTCTAGTTCGGTAAGCCGTACAGAGAAAAAAGTTGCGAAGTGATCCCTTGTTGGCTAAATTAGCACTCAGGAGGGGAGAGTGCTAATCTCTACTCCAAGGTTTTGACCCTAACCTCTTCGTACACATCCACTCATAGGGAGAGATCCAAACTATGGCAGCCGTAACTTTAAGTGTTGCAAACGTGAAGCCCCTGGGCGATCGCGTTTTCGTTAAGGTGAGTGCCTCTGAAGAAAAGACCGCTGGTGGTATTTTGCTACCTGACACAGCAAAAGAAAAGCCCCAAGTCGGCGAAATCGTTGCTGTTGGCCCTGGTAAGCGTAACGATGACGGTTCTCGTCAAGAGATCGATATCAAAATTGGTGACAAAGTTCTGTATTCCAAGTATGCAGGCACTGACATCAAGATCGGTACTGATGAGTTTGTTCTGCTTTCCGAAAAGGACATTCTCGCCGTTGTGAGCTAGTCATCTTCCCACAATTGTGTGCCATTCGTTAGGGGCATGAGCTTGCAACTGGCGTTTGGCAAATGATCATGGCAATCTCAATCGTTTAATCCTTGTTATCCAACAGAAGAAGTAGAGACTATGGCTAAGCGCATCATTTACAACGAAAATGCTCGTCGTGCATTAGAGAAAGGGATCGACATTCTGGCCGAAGCCGTTGCCGTTACCCTGGGTCCCAAAGGTCGTAACGTTGTACTCGAAAAGAAATTTGGCGCTCCCCAAATTATCAATGACGGTGTGACCATTGCGAAGGAAATCGAACTCGAAGATCACATCGAGAACACAGGTGTTGCTCTGATTCGTCAGGCTGCTTCTAAGACCAATGACGCGGCTGGAGACGGTACAACCACTGCAACCGTGTTGGCTCACGCGATCGTCAAAGAAGGTCTGCGCAACGTTGCTGCTGGTGCAAACGCCATCATGCTGAAGCGTGGTATCGATAAGGCTGCAACCTTCCTGGTAGACAAAATCGCTGAGCATGCTCGTTCGGTAGAAGACTCTAAGGCGATCGCTCAAGTAGGTACGATCTCTGCTGGTAACGACGAAGAAGTCGGTAGCATGATCTCCCAGGCGATGGACAAAGTGGGTAAAGAGGGTGTTATCTCTCTAGAAGAAGGCAAATCGATGACCACTGAGTTAGAGGTCACCGAAGGAATGCGCTTTGACAAGGGCTATATCTCTCCTTACTTCGCGACCGACATGGAGCGTATGGAAGCGGTTCTCGAAGAGCCTTTGCTCCTGATCACCGATAAGAAGATCACTCTGGTTCAAGACTTAGTGCCTGTGCTGGAGCAAGTGGCTCGCTCGGGTCGTCCGCTGCTGATCATTGCGGAAGACATTGAGAAAGAAGCTCTGGCAACGCTGGTTGTAAACCGTCTGCGTGGCGTGCTGAACGTTGCAGCGGTGAAGGCTCCTGGCTTTGGCGATCGCCGTAAGGCAATGCTCGAAGACATCGCAGTTCTGACAGGTGGTCAACTCATCACCGAAGATGCGGGTCTGAAGCTCGACAGCGCTAAACTCGACATGATGGGTAAGGCTCGTCGCATCACCATCACTAAGGACAACACCACCATCGTTGCTGAAGGTAACGAAGCTCAGGTGAAGGCTCGTTGTGAGCAAATTCGTCGTCAAATGGAAGAAACTGATTCTTCTTATGACCGCGAGAAGCTGCAAGAGCGTCTAGCTAAGTTGGCTGGTGGTGTTGCTGTAATCAAGGTCGGTGCTGCAACTGAGACTGAAATGAAGGATCGGAAGCTGCGTCTGGAAGATGCGATCAACGCAACTAAGGCGGCAGTTGAAGAAGGTATCGTTCCGGGTGGTGGCACCACTCTGGCACACCTGGCTCCTCAGTTAGAAGAGTGGGCAAATGCTAACCTGACTAACGAAGAGTTGACTGGTTCTTTGATTGTGGCTCGTGCTCTGACTGCACCCCTCAAGCGAATTGCTGAGAATGCTGGTCAAAACGGTGCTGTGATTGCTGAGCGCGTGAAAGAAAAAGACTTCAACGTTGGCTTCAACGCATCCACCAACGAATTCGTTGACATGTTTGAAGCTGGTATCGTTGACCCCGCTAAGGTGACTCGTTCGGCTCTGCAAAACGCCGCTTCGATCGCGGGTATGGTCTTGACCACCGAGTGTATCGTGGTTGACAAGCCTGAGCCTAAGGATGCGGCTCAGGCCGGTGCTGGCGGCGGCATGGGCGGTGACTTCGACTACTAATCTTGCGATCAGGGGGTTCGTTGGAACCTCCTGCATAACCTAAAGGATTGGCGATCGCTCGTAAAGCAGCGATCGCTTTTTTGTCGCTAATTGCAAATTCTATCTGGATTGTAAAATCATGAATCATATAGAACTGCAATATTTCTTCTGCTGTTGGGGTTAGGTTAAACTTGCAAGCTGATAGAGCAGATGCTTATCTACCCCCCATCTACCCCCGCGATCGATGAGTAATCAAACGGCCACTAGCCTCAAAAGAAATCATATTTTCTGGGTCATATTCTTAGCGTTTGTGCTGACAAGTTGTGTTGCAGAGCCACCTGCTAAGTCAGATACCCAGACCCTATCTGACTGCTCACTTAAAGCGGCGCAACAAAGCCAGGTTGAAGTCCGCAAGATTGCCTCGGCTCAGCTAAAAACAGGAACTGGTAACAGCACGCCCGTCATTTCAAATGCACAGAAATTTATTATTCCGGTGCCAGCGTGGGCGCAGGCCGGGGAACCGCTCGTTTATCCGCAAGGCAGTGACAAAGCAGGGCAAGTCATTTTGGACTACGAAGGGAAGCCCATTGGCGATCGCGGCTTTGTTTTCTTTAACGGCAAAGACAAGTCTTGGCAGGCGGTGAGTGGGGATGGTAACGGTGTCATTATCATCAATGAGGTGACGCAAAACCAGGCTCAGCAGCTTTATCAAAAGATTCAGGAGTTTCAACCTGACCCCAATAACCTGACTCTGGCTCAATTTAAGCAGGTGATTGACTTTGCCCAAAAACAGCTCGGTCTGGTTGATATGTACAACTCGACGCGCACTTTTATTAAAGAGAAAATGACTCCGGCGATCGCGGGTGAGGTGCCCAAAGTTAATGGTAAGGAGGTCGAAGCGTATGGCTTTAAGAAAAGGGATGACCGGGATGTGAATCAGGCGATTTATATTCCGGGGCGTTTTGTGTTTGAGGGGCCGGCTGCCAGTCCCCAAGAGTTTGCTGAGGGTGGCGTGATTGTTGAGCAGGGTGGCAAGATGCGTGGGGTGCAGCCTGACATTTTTGTGCGAACTTATCGGCTTAGCGATGGACGACCGATCTCTGCTGTGACTGATTTGAAGACTCAGTGTAATTAGTTCTAGTGGTGGCTTTGCCTAAGCTAAATTAAATAATCCGCTTATCTTTAATCAACCTGCGTGAAGCCCTACCAACGTATTCCAATTCAAGAATGTGGCGAACCCCTGGTTGCTCTGTCAGCCGATGTTTTTTCACTGGTAGAACCTCATCCCTACGCGGTGTTGGGTGCTCCCTATGGGGGTAAGTCGCCTTTTTTTGTGCGGCAGTCGGTTTGCGATCGCCTGCTACAAGCCCAGCAACAGCTTCAGCGCACCCATCCTGATTGGCGAATTCAGGTTTTTGATGCGTATCGCCCGATCGCTGTTCAACAATTTATGGTTGATCACACCTTTGCTCAACTGGTGCGGGAAAAAGGACTTGACGCTAGGCAATTAACTGCTGATCAGCGAGCCGCCATTTATGAATTGGTGCTTGAGTTTTGGGCAATTCCCAGTGCTGACCCGGCCACGCCTCCACCTCATAGCACTGGAGCTGCGATCGATGTCACTTTTGCTAATGCGACAGGCTTGCCGGTCGATATGGGTTCACCGGTTGATGAAGTCTCGCCTCGCTCGTATCCTGACCATTTTGCCAATTGCACCGATGCCGCCGCAAAACAGTACCATCAGTGCCGCATTTTGCTGAGACGGGTGATGACTGAGGCAGGTTTTACCCAGCACCCGAATGAGTGGTGGCACTTCTCTTTTGGGGATCAGATGTGGGCTTGGTGTATTCAGCAAGCAGGGAAAGGGGCGACGATCGCTCGTTATGGTGCGATCGGGTAATAAACAAGTCTGACGATTTCTTGGGAAAAAAAATCCCTAATGCTGACTCGGAAAAACTTCTCTAAGAAAAACTTTTTGGTTGGGGTTTTAGCGGAGATTTGGCGGCGGCGGAGCCGCAAGATCGGGGGACTTCCCCCCGCGCCCCCGCTCGTAGGGGCCTCACTCCCCTACAACCCCCGCAAGGTGGTGTCGGTGGGTGTTGAATGGTCAGCTAGCTAGACGTTGAGGGTGACAAGATTGGCGCTTCGATCGTTGACAGAGGGTACGGGTGACGTGAGGCGACGGTTACAAGTGCGATCGCCTTCGTTGTTTGCCTGAGGCACTTTGCGGTGTAAATGACTTACGAAAGCGGTTTGATTTTAGAAATGGCGTTCTGTTGGGAGTGCAAGATGTCGCTTAAGCCTGCGTAGTGGGGTTCCCACTTCACCGTTAAACCCTTTTGTCATGCATTGGGATGAGCAGTACCTTCCGTAGGGGAGGCGGTTCGTTCTCTTGCGGGTTTTTTGGGGGGCAACGCCCCAAGGGTTGCTGGCTCGAAAGAAATGAACTCAGAAAAACTTTCTGATTGGAATGAAGTGGACCCTAAAAACTGGACAGAGGGTTAAGCTACACAAGGGTTAACCGGAAGGAGGGTGAAACTTGTGAGCAAAAAACGCAAACAATACAGTGCACAATTTAAGGCGAAAGTGGCCTTGGAA
>Ga0209172_10001266_pt1 | contig 55665 bp, 54 predicted proteins | sample LarsenN4metaG_FD_184113 | JGI IMG/M metagenome (GOLD analysis project Ga0209172, IMG submission 184113) | Hot spring sediment bacterial and archeal communities from British Columbia, Canada, to study Microbial Dark Matter (Phase II) - Larsen... ...
CGGGGTTCCTCACGTGGATGTTCAACGCTTCCAGGTGGACCGTCGGCAGCAGGTAGAGCCTCAGCGCGTCGATCTGGACCTTCCGCCCGGTGTAGGTTTCGACAAACTGCACAAGCATCGGCCGGAACCGGTCGGCCGACACGACGAAGGGGACCGCGGCCGCGGCCGTCAGGACGAACAGCAAGACTGCGCCCCCGATGCGCACCCGCCGTGATCTGTACCAGGATTTGACCATGGTGCACATGGTTCGAGGCCCTCTGCCCGCAGCCAATCCTATGATCCCACCGCGAGCACTCTGCCGTCTGCTCAAAATTGCTCACGGTTGAGGCCAGGCTCGCCGCTCCCCAGATCCTGGTTGAGATTATCGTGACCGCGGCGCGCGAGCGTGGAGGCGTCCCGCCGCGTTACCAGCGGGTGATGGCCATCTTCTTCCTGGTGAAGAAGTCGATTCCGTCCTGCCCGTGCAGATGCAGATCGCCGAAGAACGACGCCCGCCAGCCGGAGAAGGGATAGAAGGCGAAGGGTTGGGCGACGCCCACGTTCACGCCGACCATTCCCGCTTCCACCCGATCGCGGAACGCCCGCGCCGCCGCGCCGGAGGACGTGAAGATCGTCGCCATGTTCCCGTACGCGCTCGCGTTGGTCTGCGCGAGGGCCTCCTCGAGATCCTTCGCGTATGAGACCGCCAGCACCGGCCCGAAGATCTCGTCACGCGCGACGGTCATGGGCGCGCGCACGCCGTCGAGGATCGCCGGCGCCAGAAAGAAGCCGGGCCGGTCGGGCTCCTCTCCGCCCATCAGGAGCCGGGCCCCTTCCTCCACGCCGCGCTGGATGTACGTCTTGATCGCCTGGCGGTGCTCGTCACGGATGAGCGGGCCCACATCCACGCCCGGCTGGTCTCCGGGCCCAACCTTCAATGCTCCTGTCTCCTCCTCGAGGCGCTCGAGCAGCTCGCCGCCGATCCCCCCTACGGCCACCGTGACGCTGCCGGCCAGGCAGCGCTCCCCGGCGTTGCCGAACGCGGAGTTGAGGATGCCGGGCACGGTGTGGTCCAGATCCGCATCCGGCATGACCACGATGTGGTTCTTGGCGCCTCCGGCAGCCTGAATCCGCTTGCCGTGGCGCGCCGCCTCGCTGTAGACGTAGCGCGCCACTCGCTCTGAGCCGACGAACGAGACGGCGTGAACGCCGGGATGGGCCAGCAGCGCGTCCACAGCCTCCTTGGCCCCGTGCACAACGTTCAGCACGCCCTCGGGAAACCCGGCCTCAAGGAACAACTCGGCGAGGCGCACGGCGCCGAGCGGCGTCCGCTCGGACGGCTTGAGGATGAACGTATTGCCGGCGACCACAGCAAGCGGAAACATCCACAGCGGAATCATGACCGGGAAGTTGAAGGGCGGGATGCCCGCCGCCACGCCGATCGGGTAGCGATAGAGATCCTGATCCACTCCTCGGCTGACCTCCCGCAGCGTCCGCCCCTGCAGCAGGGTCGGCGCGCCGCAGGCGAAGTCGACCACCTCGATGCCGCGCCGCACCTCTCCCCGGGCTTCCTCCAGCGTCTTGCCGTGATGGAGCGTGATGAGCGCGGCGAGGTCCTCGGCGTGGTCCTCCAGCAAGGCCTTGAAGCGGAACATCAGAGCCACGCGCTGCAGCAGAGGCGTCCGCGCCCAGCCGGGAAAGGCCCGCGATGCCGCCTCCACCGCGGCACCAACCGCTTCGGAGCCGCTGAGGGGCACCTCGCCGATGATCTCGGCGAGGGCGGGGTTGTAGACGGGAAGCGTGGGGCCCGATGGGTGGATCCAGCGCGCTCCTATCAGGTTCTTGATCACGGTGGCACTCAAGACCGGACGCTCCTTCCCATCACCGATGGCGCCGCACGCGGGGGCGATCCCGCACACACCACAGGACTTCCACGGCCGCGTGGGATAGCCTATTGGAGAAGATCGCCGCAATCCCGCCCAAGCGGGCCGGCGAAATCATGTCTCGAGTGGCCGGTTGGTTCTGGGCATCGGCGGATCCCGAGCCGCTCATGGCCTCCCTGCTCGTGGGCCGGACGCGCGGCACGCGCATCCGGGTTGCGCGGTGTACGATTGGATCCGGGGCCGTGCCATGTTCGAGCAGGCCGCCCTGGAATGGCTCCCCGCCGTCAGGCACCGGTTCGGGACGCAGCAGGCCGAGGTGACGTCATGATCAGGAAGCAGCCGTGGTTCGAGCGCCAGTTTCCGTCGGGACTGCCGGTGAGCGTCCTGCCCATCCTCCTCGAGCGGCTGCGGGGGACGCCGGCACGGGTGGAGGAGCGCCTTGCCCCTCTCGCGGAGGCGGTTCTGACGCGCCGCTCCGGGAGCACGTGGACCATCCAGGAAAACGCGGGGCATCTCCTCGACCTCGAGCCGCTCTGGCTGCGCCGCGTCGAAGACCTGGCCAGCCGCCGGCTGGAGCTGGCCCCCGCGGATCTGACAAACCGGCGCACGCATGAGGCGAACCACAACGCCACGCCGCCGGCCACGCTGCTCGGTGAGTTCCGCCGCGCCCGGGCGGCACTGGTCGCCCGCCTGGAATCCACCGAGGCGGAGCGGGCTACCTACGCCGCCCTCCACCCCAGGCTCCAGCAGCCCATGAACTTGATGGACCATGCCTATTTCGTCGCCGAGCACGATGACTACCATCTGGCGCGCATCACCGAGTTGCTCGCGGAGTTCGACGCGGGCTAGCACGCCCTCACCAGCACCCCAGCGCGAAAGGAGCGGCGATGACCATCAGACGCATCAACCCTGGACCGAGGTTCAGCGGGGCCGTGGTGCACGGCGACACCGTGTACGTGGCGGGGCAGACGGCGTCCGACCGGTCGGCGGGCCCCCGGGCGCAGACCGAGCAGGTCCTGCAGAAGATCGACGGTCTGCTGCAGGCGGCGGGGACGGACAAGTCCAGGCTGCTCGCAGCCACCGTCTATCTCTCCGACATCCGGCACTTCGACGAGATGAACGCGGCCTGGGAGGCGTGGGCGGATCAGGAGAATCTTCCGACGCGGGCGACGGTGGAAGCCCGGCTCGCCGCGCCGCAGTTGCTGGTTGAGATCGTCGTGACCGCGGCGCTCCAGTAGCGGATAGCTAGCCGCCGCGGCGGGCCGCCAGCAGCGCGCGCAGCCGGTCCGGCCGGTCGGTCTTCACCGCGTCCACGCCGGCCGCCAGGAGGCGCTCCATCGTTTCGTCGTCCGCCCCGGGACCGGCGTAGACGTGCACCGCTAATCCGGCGGCATGCGCCGCGCCGACGTTGCGTGCGTACGCCGCGTACACCTGGGGAGAGATCACGTCAAACCCCGCGGCCGCCGCGGCCGTACAGTCGTCTCCGATCTCCAGCGACAGCACTGACAGCTGCGTCGCGACCCGCGGAGAAGCCTCTCGCACCCGCCGCAGCGCGCCCGCCCCGAAGCTCGACACCACGATGCGGTCCAGGGCCCCGTGGCGGGCGGCCACCTCCAGCACCCGTGCGGCGACCCGCCCGGTGACGGCGGCCTCCTCTTCGACGGCCCCGGCGAACCAGTGCGCGCTGACACCCGCCTTGATCTCGATGTCGATCCACACGGCCGCGAAGCGCTCGAGCACCTCAGCCAGCGTGGGCACGCGCGCCCCGCGCCACTGCGGACCGAACCATCCCCCGGCGTCGAGGGCCCGGATCTCAGGCAGGGTCAGCGCGCTGATCTCCCCAGTCCCGTTGGTGGTGCGGTCCACCCGGTGGTCGTGTATCACCACAACCTCGTCATCGCGGGTCAGGTGGACATCCAGCTCGATGACGTCGGCGCCCTGGCCGATCGCCAGGGCAAACGCCTCCAGGGTGTTCTCCGGCGCGTAGGCGCTCGCGCCGCGGTGGGCGACGGTGAGGAACGTGCGCGAGCGGAGGAGGTCTTGGAAGCTCCCGGTCACGGGACCGCCGCGCCGGTCGCCGGATCGAACGCGTACAGCCGGTCCGGAGGGATCTCGAGCCACACGGGCTGGTCATGCCGGCCGGCAAACCCGTGCCCGACGAGCGCCACGACGACCTCCCGGCCTACCGTGACGGCGACGACGAACTCGCGGCCCATCGGCTCGACGTCGAGGATGCGGCCCTCGATGGCGTCCTGCCGGGGGCTCAGCGACACCCGGACGTCCTCGGGCCGGACGCCCAGCACCAGGTCGCCGGAGCGGCCTCCCAGGCGCGCAGCGGCGGCCGGCGCCGCGGTGAGCCGCAGCGCCTCGCCGACAAACGCGGTCCGGCCATCCATGCGCTCCACGCTGACATTGAGAAAGCTCATGGGCGGCGTGCCGATGAAGCCGGCCACAAAGAGCGTGGCCGGACGGTAGTACAGATCGTCCGGCGTGCCGATCTGCTGCAGCACGCCGTCGTTGAGCACCGCGATCCGGTCCGCCATCGTCATCGCTTCGATCTGATCGTGCGTCACGAGGATCGTGGTGATCCCGAGCGCCCGCTGCAGCCGCTTGATCTCCGCCCGCATCAGCACGCGCAGCTTGGCGTCGAGGTTCGAGAGCGGCTCGTCCAGCAGGAGCAGGGTCGGCTGCTTGACCAACGCCCGGGCCAGCGCGACGCGCTGCTGCTGGCCCCCGGACAGCTGCGCGGGCTTCCGGTCGAGCAACCCCTCGATCTGCACCTGCGCCGCGGCCTCCCGGGCCCGGCGCCGCCTGTCCTCCGGCGCCTTGCCCTGCAGGCGCAGCGGGAACGAGATGTTCTCGAAGACGGTCATGTGCGGGTAGAGCGCGTAGCTCTGGAAGACCATGCCGATGTTGCGGTCCTGCGGGGGGAGATCGTTCACGACCACCCCGTCGAACCGGATCTCGCCGGACGTGGGCTTATAGATCCCGGCGAGCATGAGCAGCGTGGTCGTCTTCCCGCAGCCGCTCGGGCCGAGCAAGGCGACGAACTCGCCGTCGGCGATCTCCAGGGTGAGCTGCTCGACGGCCCGCACGGCGCCGAAGCGCTTGCCCAGCTCGTGCAGCCCGATCGTGGCCATGCCGCTAGGCCTTCGTCCCGCCGATGGTCATCTGGAGCAGATGCTTCTGCGTGAACAGGAAGAAGAGCAGGCTGGGGATCATGTAGAAGACGCCCACCGCGGCCATCAGCCCGTAGTCCACGAACCGGTACTCGCCGATCACCGAGTTGAGGTAGAGCGCCATGGTCCAGCTGCTGCGGCGCAGGATGAAGGTCAGCACGAAGATGTAGTCGGTCCACCCCCAGAGGAAGGCGAACATGGCGATGGCGCCGATCCCGTTGCGCACCTGGGGCAGCAAGACCGAGTACCAGGCCCGCAGGCGGCTGGCGCCGTCGATGAGCGCCGACATCTCGATGTCCCACGGGATGCCGTCGAAGAACCCCTTCATCACGAAGAGGGCGAACGGCAGGTGCAGGGCGGCGATGACCAGGATGACGCCGGCGACACTGTTGAGCAGGTTGAGCGCCCGCAGGAGGATGAACAGCGCGACGAGCAGCGTGATGCCGGGGAACGCCTGCAGCATCAGGGCCCCCTTCAGGAACGCCGCCCGGCGCCGGAAGCCGTGCCGCGACGCGAAGTAGCCGGCCAGGGTGGCCACGACGACGACGATCACCGTGGTCCCGGCGGCGAGGACCAGCGAGTTCCAGACCACCAGCCAGATGTTGGGCAGGCGCCCGGCGGTGCCGGTGACGAAGCCCAAATTTCCCACCCAGAGGAAGCGCCAGTTGTGCAGCGTAAAGCCGCTGGGCAGCAGGCCGTAGCTCACCCGCTGGCTGAACGCCGCCGCGATGAGCCACAGGTAGGGGATGACAATCGGCAGGGAGAGCGCTCCCAGCGCCGCGTAGATGCCCGTCCGGGCGGCGGCGTCGCGCCGGCGCGCGCGGCGGGCCAGCGCGGCGACCTCTTCGGCGCTCCGCCAGGGCTGCCCTCGCGCCGGCCCGGGCGCTGTGGTCACGGTGCGCGCCATCGGTGTGGTCCCGTCAGACACTCTCGATCTTCGGCTGCGTGATCATCCGTTCGAAGTTCAAGAACCGCCAGTAGAACTGCGCCGCCACGGCCCCGACGAGCACCAGGATGAACGCCAGGGCCGCCCCGTAGCCGTAGTCGCCGCTCTCGATGGCCCGCTTGAACACGTACAGCGCGTAGACGGTGGAATCGTAGAAGGGGCCGCCCCCGGTGACGAGCAGGATGTACTCGTAGGACGTCAGCAGCGCGAGCGTCTGGTAGACCAGGACAAATGTCACCGGCCAGCGGATGAGCGGCAGGATGACGTGCCGGATGATCCGCAGGGAGGACGCGCCGTCGACGCGCGCGGCGCGGAGGTAGTCCTCGGGCACCGACTTGATCGCGGAGCTGAAGATCACCATCCCCAGCGACGCGCCGATCAAGCCGTTGACGATCACGATCACCAGCCACGGCGACCACGAGATGAGGTCGAGGGGGGCCAGGCCGAGCCAGCCGCGGACGGTGTTGAGCAGGCCGTACTTCGTCGGATCGACGAACCACAGCCACAGCAGCGCATAGACCACCTGCGGGGTCAGCCGCGGCAGCAGCCACACGGCGCGGAACACGGTCCCGGCCCGGTCCGAGATGTGGGTGGTCATCAGGGCGAGCAGCAGGCCCATGCCCACGTTGAAGCACATCAGGGTGAAGAAGACGTAGACGACGGTGTTCAGCAGCACCCGCGGCAGGAGCGGGTCGGTGGCGAAGCCACGGAAGTTCTCCAGGCCCACGACCCGCCCCTGGAACGCCGCGTCGAGATCGGTCAGCCCCAGCAATCCTGTGAGCACGGCGGGGATGACGAAGAAGACCACGGTGAGCAGGATGAACGGGCCGAGGAAGAGGAGGGCCAGCCCCGCCCGCCGGCGCGCCGGCCGGGACGGCACGGGTCTGGTCATGGTCAGGGGCGGGGCCTCGGTCGCCATCGGGGCGCGCTGCCACGGGCGGCCCGGGCGGCGACCCGGGCCGCCCGGACGGCTACTCGACCACCAGCAGCTGATCCCGGATCTGCGCCCGCATCTGCTGCTCCACGAACTGCAGCGCCGCCTCGGGGGTCAGGCGGTTGGTCTCCACGGCCTGGATGGCCTCATAGATGATCTGGTCGTAGCGGCCGAAGTCCTCATGGTTGGGAATGAACGTCGCGTACTCCAGCAGCGGCGTCGCCCGGTTGAGCCAGACGTGGTTCCTGTAGGCGGGCATCTGCGTGACGGCCTTGCGCACCGCGATGTGATAGCTGTTCACGGCGTGGATGGCGTTCAGCTCGGCCGACGAGGCTTCGGTGACGATCCGGAAGGCGAGGTCCTTCTCCTTGCTCCGCGCGCTCACCACGTAGATGATCGGGTGCGACAGCGTCACCGGCTTGCCGCCCTTGCGCCCCGACGGGATGAGCGTCCAGTCGATGTTCCTGAAGAACTCGACGGGATCCTTGGTCACCCCGTAGTCGCGGATGAACTCGCCGCTCTGCCAGATCCCGCCCATGATGAACTGCACCTTCCCTTCGGCGCTGAACGGTCCCAGGATCGACCGCCACGGGATGTTCGTCATGCCCGACGGCGTGATCTTGTACTTGTACACGTTGTCGTGCAGGAACCGCAGGAAGTCCAGGGTGGCCGAGCGGTCGAGAACGAGCTTGCCCGAGCGCTCATCCTGCAGCTTGCCGCCGTAGGCCAGGACGATCTGGTAGTAGTCGGGCCCGCGCGTGGGCCGGTGGAAGAAGCCCCAGTCCACGAACCCCTTGTCCTTGACCTGCTGGGCAAGCTCGGCCATGTCGGTAAGGGTAAAGTCGCCCTTGGCCACGCGGTCCGGCAGGGCCTTGATCTGCGCGTCGGACCAGCCGAACTGCTTCAGCCGGTCGATGCGGAAGTAGATCATGCGCGCCTCGGTGTCCTGCGGGACGCCGTAGATGCGGCCGCGGTGCTTCACCGAGGTCCACTGGGATGGGAAGAAGTCGTTGTACGTCTGCGGGTACTGCTTGATCATGTCGTCCAGGATCAGCGCATGCCCGGCCTTGGCGAACATGCCGATGAACTCGTGGGCGATCGCGTAGATGTCGGGGCCTTCGCCCGCGGCGAAGGAGCGGAACAGCCTGGTGGTCTCTTCGGCCCAACCGGGCGTCGGCGGCTCCTCGAGCTGCAGCTTGATCGTGACGTCGGAGAGTTTGGGGTTCAGGCGATCGACGGCGCGCTGCAGGTTGACGGCCCGATCGGGCCCGCTGGCGTCCGCGCGCACGGCGGCGCGGATCACGACCTCGCGCTTCGCCTGCCCCGTCACCGGCGGGCTGATGCTCAGCGCGAGGACCGCGATGAGGCACGGGACCAGGACCAGCGTCCAGCCCCGCCTAGATATCCGCATAGCCATCACCTCTCTAGCGCAGTCTTGGACCGGTGGCGTTCGTGCGGTCGCCTGCTTGGACTCTACTCAGCGGTTTCGTCCCGCCCACAGCGCCCCCTGCTCGCCATGGCCGCCGTTCGCCGGCAGGGGGATTCTGCCGGCCACCGAGGAAGCAGGAACGCGAGGAACCGCGCGGTGTCTCGGGACTGGCTGGTCCTGGCGGTCTTCATCCTGGTCTGCTTCGGGGCGGCGGGGCTGGGGTCGTGGTTCACGACGTCGTCCCTCGACAGCTGGTACGCGGACCTGCGCAAGCCCGCGTGGAATCCCCCGGGCTGGATCTTCGCCCCCGTGTGGACCATTTCAGCCGGGCTGCGGCATGGCTCCTGACGCACTACCTGGGCTGGGTGACCTTCGCCGGCGCGCTGAACTTCACGATCTGGCGCCTCCACGGCCGAGCCGCACCGCGCAGCCACCGCGGCCGGCGCGCGCGCTCTGTTCCCCGGTACACGCTCTGTCCTCCCCATCCAATCACTGACGGATGGACGCGCCGGGGGCCGCGAGTACGATTGAAGGTGCAGCATCCTGCGCGCCCCGGCCCTCCGGCCGGCCACGACGTCACGGAGGAGACCCATGACCCAACAGGTGCAGCCCAAACGGATCCTCGTCGCGACCGACTTCTCCCGCGGCGCGGAGGCCGCGCTCTCCTGGGCGAAGGCGCTGGCGGCGGCGTTTAGGGCCGAGGTAATTCTTCTGCATGTCCTCGACCTCAGCAGGTTCCCCCCCAACATCGCGGCCGCGCCCACGGGGGAAGCGATGCTCGAGCACGTCCGCGCCGACAACGCGCGGCAGATGGCGGCGATGGTCGAACGGTTCCCCGGCGCGCGGCCGATCCTCCGCGAAGGCACGGCCCGGTCCGCCATCCTCGAGGTGGCCACCGAGGTTGACGCCGACCTCATCGTCATGGGCACGCACGGCCACACCGGGCTGACGCACGTCTTCTTCGGCAGCGTGGCCGAGCATGTCGTCCGGCACAGCCGTATCCCCGTTCTCACGGTCCGGCAGAACTCCATCTGACCGAAGGGGAGGGATTCCCGTGCGTATGCGCGCGCTCGTGGCCGGAGCCACGGTCGCCGTTGCCGCGCTCGCCGCAATCTTCGGGCTCGGGGGGGCGCACTGAAGCCGCTTCCGCCGCCGGCGCACTGGCCCACTGAAAGCTGGCACACCGCATCGCCTGAGGCTCACGGATTCCGATCCGACCGGCTGGCGATTGCGCTTCTCACCATCCGCAAGCAGAACATCCCGGTGCACAGCCTGCTGGTGATCCGGCGCGGCGATGTCTTCGTCGACGCCGCCTTCTATCCGTATGACGGGACCACACTGCATGACGTGGCCTCGGTGACCAAGAGCGTGATGACGACGCTCATCGGCATCGCCGCGGACCAGGGTCGCCTGGGGCTTGACCAGCCGATGCTGTCGTTCTTCGCGGACCGCCCCATCGCCAACCGCGACGCCCGCAAGGAGCAAATCACCGTCAGGCACCTCGCCAGCATGTCGTCCGGGCTGACTGCACGCCGGAGCGAGATGAAGCCACGCTGAAGGAGATGTGGACTGCCGCCGACTGGGTCCAGTTCGTCCTCGACCGGCCGGTGCGGTGGGTGCCGGGGACGCGGTTCGTCTACTGCAGTCCCGGGACACATCTGCTCTCCGCCATCCTGCAGCAGGCCACGGGGATGACGGCGCTGCAGTTCGCCCGCGAGTACCTGTTCACGCCGCTGGGCATTCGCGACGTCATCTGGCCCGCCGACCCGCAGGGCGTGACGCGCGGGTGGGGGGACATCCGGCTGCACCCCCATGACATGGCGAAGATCGGGTTTCTCTGGCGCAACCGCGGCGTCTGGGATGGCCGGCAGGTGGTCTCCGCCGGGTAGGTCACCGACTCCGCCCGGCCGCTGATCAGCACGGGCGAGGACGAGCACTACGGCTACGGCTGGTGGGTAGAGACGGCCAATGCCCCGGGGGAGTACAGTTCGTACCGCGCCGACGGCCGGGGAGGGCAGTACATCATCATCGTGCCGTCGCTGGACCTGATCATCGTGACGACGGGCGGCGGCTTCGACTTCGACGACGTCGCCCCTCTGCTGGTCCAGTCCATCGGCGACATGACCCGGCCGCTACCCGCCAACCCGGATGGAACGGCGCAGCTGCAGGCGGCCGTCCGCGAAGTGGCGCAGCCTCCCGCCCCCGCGGCCGTGGCACCGTTACCCGCAACCGCCCGGGCCATCTCAGGCAAGACGTTCGTGTTCGCCCCAAACCCGGTCGGGCTTGCCAGCGCGCGTCTCGATTTCGATGGCTCGGCCACCGCGGTGATGTCCCTCGCCTTCGACGGCGACGCTCAGATCCACACCTGGCCGGTGGGACTGGATGGAGTCTATCGGATGTCCGGGGGAGCCTACAGTGCGCCCCAGGGAGTGCGCGGCTACTGGGCCGACGACCGGACATTTGCGTTCGAATACGCGGGGATTGCCAACAACGACCACTGGACCTACCGGATGCGTTTCGAGGGGGACCGCGTGCTCATGCTCGGTCAGGAAACCGCCCATGAGCTCGGGGTGAAGTTCGAAGGACGGCTCCGGAAGCCGTAACCGCCTGTGACCGGCCTCAGAGGCCCAGCCGGCTGAGAAGCAGCCGGGTGATGATCGCCGTGACACCTACGTGCCGGCCAGTAGTCCCTCTGCCCGGGCTCACTGACCGCCATCGCCGAACGGATGATCAACGCCCGCGCCGCGGAGGAAGTCGGCCGGCGGGGGTAGCCCGGCGGCCCGCGGAGCACCCCGGAGATGCCCGGAAACAGCGAGCGCGGCGACCGGCCAGAACCGGCGCCGCGCTCGCCACCTCACACGGAAGCGTCGTTACATCCCCATCTTCTTCTTCTTGCCCTTCTTCTTCGCCATGAGCTCACCTCCCCCCGGCCCGGACGTCAGGGCTGCAGCGCAGGACCGAGATAGGCCGCCTGCGAGAGCAGGATCTGTTGCACCTTCCTCACCAGCGCCGGCGTACGGGTGAGATCCTGCGGCGTGCACCCGTCCTTGGCACACACCGCCGCAGCAACGCCCGCCGCCTGGCCGAGCGCCATCGTGGTGGGGATCACCCGGGCTGAGCCGGCAGCTTCGGAGGTCGCCGAGAATGCGCGCGAGGCGACGAGCAGGCCGTCCCCGGCGCGCGGGATGAGGGTCTTTATCGGGATCGTGTACACGTGCCGCACCGGCGGGTGGGGGCTCGTCCATGACGGCGTGTACGGGTGGATGTCGATCGGATACGAGGCGACGGCGATCCGGTCCCAGAACACCCGCCGGCGCAGGATGTCGTCGGCGGTCAGCGTCTGGGCCCCCTCGATGTGCCGCGTCTCCCGCACGTACAGCTCCGGGGCGTGGTCGGCGAGCTGCGCCTGCGACAGCCCGGGAATGGCCGTGCGCATGAACTGCACCAGGTGGGGGAGCTCGCGTTTCGCCTTGGCCATCCCGTCGGCCAGCGACGCCGCCACGGTGCCGTCGACCTGGAAGATCTGGAGCGTGTTAATCAGCACGCTGCCGTCCCGCTGCAGGGCGAGATTCAGCCCCAGCACACCGGTATCAGGCTGCGTGGGCTTGTAGGCACGCATCGCCTCCCAAAACCCCCACGCCGCCTTGCCGTTCACGCCCCACAGCACCCGGTCACCGTTCCGGCGCGCGAGGATTGCGGCGGTGAGCTCCTCCCAGTTCACTCCGGACAGCCTGAAGATCAGCGTCGCGGGCTGCATCCAGCGCTGACCGTCCTGGCTCTCCCGCCCCAACACGTACGGCACTCCGGCCGCGGCGGCCACGTCCGCGTCGTCGGTCGCGTCGATCGTCACCTTGGCCTGCACCACGAGCGGCCGGTCGAACCCGCGGTCGTGGAATTCCGCGCCGATGACCCGCGCGCCGTCGAGGAGCGGGCGGACCAGCGGCGCGTTCTCGGTGACGTTGACGAGCAGCTCGCGGTAGACCGCCCACTTCAGCTTGTCGATGGCTTCGTCGAGATCGAAGCTCAACCCCAGCAGCCGATAGTAGTCGGAGAAGACGCCGCGAGTGAGGTGCAGTCCGTCGTTGGAGAGGTTCATGTCGAAGGTGGTGAGCCAGGCCCACGTGATGGGACCGCCCACCTTCGACCGGGCCTCGACCACGTGGACCCGGGCCCCTGCGCGCGCGGCGCCGGCCGCGGCGGCCATGCCGGCCGGCGTCCCCCCGATCACCAGGACGTCCACCGTGAGCACGCGCGAAGGGGCCGCGGCGGCTCCCACGGCCGCGACAAAACAGACGGCAAGCGTCATCGACAGCGCACGGTTCACGACGGTACTCTCACCGCGGAAACTCTATCGTACCTTGGTAGAGGATTTCCCACGGGAAGAAGCAACATCACGGCAGGATTGGACCCTCAGGGTTCGATGGTGACCGGTCTCTTCGCCGCCTCTTCCGCTTCGCGCCGTCTTCTCCCCATCGCCATCGCCTCCCTTCCCGTCGCGGCCGCGGGGGCCGTTCACAGCGGCGTGATGGCAGGCCAGTCCAGCTCGATGCCCTCGGCCACCACCAGGCGCTGAAACTCCTCCAGCAGGGCAGGGGTATTCCGCACGGCCCGTGGACGAACACGCCGCCGGAGGCAGAAGGCGGCCAGGAGCGCCGCGACCTCGCCGATGTTCCATTCCACCGGGTGGAGCCGGTAGCAGCCGTTGGTCACATGTGTCGTGCCGATGTTCTTGGCCGCCGGCAGGAGGTTCTCCACCCGCACGGGGATGAGGGCGCCCAGCGGAATCTGGAACGGCCACGTGGGCAGATCGATGTAGGTGTCCCCGCCGCTAGTGGGATGGAGATCGATGCGGTACGCGCCGATCCCCACGCTGTCCGCGAACCTCTCCGCGCCGCGGTCGCCGCGCGCCTCGACGGTGAGATGCTCTTCGGTCACCGTGAACTCCGCCTTGATCCGCCGCGATTCGCGCACGTAGGGCTCGGGGGCGAGTCCGTCCCGGGTGCCAAACGTCTCCCGGTGGAGCCGGAGGCCGGGGTAGCCCGCGCTGCCGCCCGGCCGCGGGGCCTCGGTCTGCAGCCAGTAGAGGAGGCAGAGGCTGAGCTGCCGGGCTTCGTCCAGCGCCAGCTCGCGCTCCTCTATGCCCACACCGGTCAGCGGCGTCAGCCAGTAGTCGTTCTGCGGCCAGTTCACGACCGTGATGTCGCGCAGCCCTTCCGAGAAGAGCTCCGGATCGAGGATCTTCGCGTCGAGGATGCGGCGATACGTCCAGAAGTTGATCCCTTCATGAGGAAGTGCCGGGCGCGGCCCGAACCGCCCCGCGTAGGCTGTGGCGGGGTCGTCGAAGTCGAGGCGTGCCCGCACGGGACGCAGCGTCTGCGGATGCGGATACGTCCAGCTCAACTGCGGGGCCGGCCAGAAGGGAGCGCGGTAGGCCCGCCACCTCTCGTAGGCCGCGGGCCGCTCGATCGTGTGGTCCTCCCCGGGGCGGTGCTCGACGGCGAACACCCAGGTGCAGCTCTGCTGGTTGCGCGGATCGGCCCGCTCCGCCGCGTGCGCCTCCCCCGTCGCCGCCTGGGCTTCCGCTCCGGTGACGTGCTCGACCCCGCCCAAGAGGAGCGCGTCCCCCAGTTCGGTCGCATCGAGAACATAGGCGGCGGACACGGCCGTAATCCGGCCGTCGGCATCGCGCAGCGTGGCGCCGCGGACGCGGTCTCCGTCCACCGCCACCTCCATGAGCTCGTGCTCCCGCAGGATGAGGAGATCCTCGGCGTGCTCACACGGGGCCAGCAGCGCGTCGATGACGCGCGCGCCGACATAGGGCTCGTGCGCCAGCCGGCTCACCCAGGCGTTGCCCGGATTGAGGTACGGGTCGGCGCGCGCCCGAGGCGTCAGCGGATAATAGCGCCGGTAGTACTGTCGCACCGCCCGGCGCAGCGCCCGGTACGACTCGGTGGCGCCGAAGGCCTCGATCCACGGATGTTCGTCCGGGGGGGTGCCCTGCGTGGTCAGCTGCCCGCCGAGCCAGCGATGCCGGGCGGCCAGGATCGTCCGGCAGCCCTGGCGCGCGGCCGCGAGCGCCGCGGCCACGCCTCCCAGCCCGCCCCCCAGAATCAGGACCTCAGCCTCGCGCTCGCTGCTCATCGGGCCCCCGCCTCGGTTCTCGCCCGGCCTCACGCCGCCGCCTGGCGGGGCGTGTCTATCGGTAGTTAACCATGGGCATACTGCAAGAGGCCTCGTGGAACACCGTGGCAAGCTCGAGATGCCTCAGGACAACCGATGGATATCACCGACCTGCTGATCCTGGCCAAGGAAAAGGACGCATCGGACCTCCATCTCACCGTCGGCACGCCCCCGATGCTCCGCCTCCGTGGAGAATTGAAGAGCGTCGAGGGCTTTCCTCCGCTGACCAGGGAGGCGCTCCACGACATGCTCTACGAGGTTCTGGCCGATAACCAGAAAGCCCGCTTTGAGGAGCAGTGGGATCTGGACTTCTCGGTCGAGGTCCAGCACCTCGGCCGGTTCCGCGTCAACGTCTTCCGCCAGCGGCGGGGCGAAGGCGCGGTCTTCCGCGTCATCCCCTCCAAGATCGCCCCGCTGGAATCGCTCGGCCTGCCCCCGGTGCTGAAGGAGCTGGCCATGCGGGACCGGGGCCTGCTGCTGGTCACCGGGCCGACCGGCTCCGGCAAGTCCACGACACTGGCCGCCATGCTCGACGTGATCAACGAGCGCCGCTCCGCCCACATCATCACGCTGGAAGATCCCATCGAGTACGTGCACGAGCACAAGAGGTGCATCGTCAACCAGCGGGAGATCGGGCAGAACGCGAAGTCTTTCGCCGGCGGGCTGCGCGCCGCCCTGCGGGAGGATCCGGACATCATCCTGGTCGGCGAGATGCGCGACCTGGAGACCATCAGCATGGCGCTCACCGCGGCCGAGACCGGGCATCTCGTGCTGACCACGTTGCACACCTCCAGCGCGGCGCAGACGGTCAACCGGGTCATCGACGTCTTCTCCAGCGACCAGCAGTCCCAGGTCCGCGTGCAGCTCGCGGAATCCCTCATCGGGGTCGTGGCGCAGCTGCTGCTGCCCAGCGCGGACGGCAAGGGCCGCGTCCCCGCCGTCGAGGTGCTCGTCGCCACGCCGGCGGTGCGCAACCTCATCCGCGAGACCAAGGTCCATCAGATCCCGTCCGCCATCCAGACCGGCGCCAGGGACGGGATGCAGAGCCTCGACCAGCATCTGCGCGAGCTGGTGAAGAAGGGCAAGATCACCGCGGACGTCGCGGTGCGGTGGGCATCGGACAAGGCGATGTTCGCCGCCGACGGGCAGCGGGAGCCGGCCGCCGCCGCCGCGGTGGTCGGCGCGGCGCGGCAGGATCCCTGGACCGCCTGGACGGGCGGCGAGGAAACCAAGCGTGTCCGCGCGTGAGCGCTCGGTCCTGGATCTGCTCCGCGTCATGGAGGAACAGCGGGCCAGTGATATCTACCTGAAGGCGGGCTCGCCGCCCATGTACCGGGTCGACGGCGAGGTGCGCCCGAGCCCCCACGCCTCCCTCACGCCCGCGGACGTGGAGGAGCTTGCCGCGGAGCTGATGACGGAGCGCGACCAGGAGCGGTTCGCCGCCGAACAGAGCGTGGATCTGGCGTATTCGGCCAGCGGCGTCGGGCGCTTCCGGGTGAACATCTACCGGCAGCGCGGCTCGATCGCGATCGTCGCCCGCCGGGTCCGCCAGGACGTACCGACGCTGGAGGAGCTGCACCTCCCGCCGGTCCTGGCCGACCTGGCTATGGCGCCCCGCGGCCTCATCCTCGTCACAGGGCCCGCGGGCTCGGGCAAGTCAACGACCCTGGCGGCGATGATCGGCCTGCGGAGCGAGCAGAGCCGGGCGCACATCGTGACCATCGAGGATCCCATCGAGTTCCTCCATGCCGACCGCATGAGCATCGTGAGCCAGCGCGAGGTGAGCACGGACACGCCGGGCTTTCACGAAGCGCTGCGCGCCGCGCTCCGGCAGACGCCGGATGTCCTGCTCATCGGGGAGATGCGGGACCGGGAATCCGCCGAGGCCGCCCTCTACTTCGCGGAGACGGGACACCTCGTCCTCAGCACCCTGCACTCGCTCAACGCGCCCCAGGCCGTGGAGCGGATGCTGGCCTTCTTCCCGCCGGACCACACTCATGAGGTGTTCCACCGGCTGTCGCTCACGGTTGCCGGCATCGTCGCGCAGCGTCTCATCCCGCGCTCCGACGGGGCGGGCCGCGTCGCGGCCCTGGAGGTGCTCACCGCCACGGCGCGGATCCGCGAGCTGATCAAGCGCGGGGACATCGACGCCATCAAGCAGGCCCTGCAGGCCGGCCGGCAGGAGGGGATGCAGACCTTCGACCAGGCCCTCTACGACCTGGCCAGGGCGGGGGTGATCACCGAGGAGGACGCCCTGCGCCACGCGGATTCCACCAACGACCTCAAGCTGCGGTTCAAAGGGCTCGCCTGACGGGCGGCCGGAAGGCCGCGCAGATCATCCCGTAGTACGCCGGCGTGTCATACGTCAACAAGTGGGCGTGCAGCCCCGCCCGGCGGGCCACCCCGTGGAGCATGGCGACCTGCCAGAGGCTGTCGGGCTTCGCGTGCTCCACCACCTTTGGATCCAGCGTCAGCAGCGCCGATAGCTCGTCGTGCCGGATGGCGCGCACCATCGCCTCGTCGTACTCTCCCGCCGCCGGGTGGTACCCGTAGGGACCTGAGGCCTGGTGCGCATGGGCGTGGTCCGCGCTGGCCACGAAAGCCACGCGCTTGCGGCTGCGCCGGGCGATGCCGGCGATGAGCTCGCCGAAGCGGACGTTCTGCTCCAGCGGGATCTCGCGCGACGGCGTGACGACGAGCACCCGGGGCGCCCGCCGGTAGCCCTGGAGGAAGAACCACAGGGGCACGAGCGTGCCCCAGTCCAGCGGCATGTTCGAGTACTTCCCCGAAGCCGTGGCAAAGTTCGCGCCCACCGCCGGGAGCCGCCGGGCCCGCGCGCCCTGGAGCAAGGTGTCACCGAACTCCCGGTCGCAGACCACGGTGATCTTCGCCCGGACCGGGCCGGGCTCGAACATCGGCAGGATGCCGGAAGCAAACTCGGAGGTGATTACCCCGATGTAGCCGCGCAGGCGGAGGTTGTGTGGCGTGGCGATGACGATGGTGTCCGGCCGCGCCGCCCGCATCTCCCGGGCCAGCTGCTCCATCCCCCGGGTGGTCACGCCGTACTTCCGCCGCTCTGACGGCTTGCTCAGGACGGGAATGATCGGCTCTCCGTGCGGGGCGATGCAGGCGAACACGAGCGGCATGATCGTTCCGGGGCTTCTCGACGGCGCCGGGTCTTCCTGCCGGCGGCCGCGCCGTCATCCAGGGAGACCTGCGCGGCGGCGCGGAAGTACATCCGGCGTGACCGCTCCGGCGCTGGCCCTCGTGCTGGTAGCCGCTGTCCTGCACGCCACCTGGAACTTCTTTGCCAAACGGTTGGGCGGAGGAGTCGGGGCCGTGTGGCTCTACAGCGCGCTCTCCACGGCGTGCCTGGCCCCCATCGCGGCCGCGGTGGTGTGGGTCACGCGACCCTCGGTGAGCGCACCCGCGGCGATCTTCATGCTCGGCAGCGCCATCCTCCACCTTGGGTACTTCGTCTCGCTGCAGTCGGGATACCGGGAGGGCGACCTCTCGGTGGTCTATCCGCTGGCCCGAGGGACGGGACCGCTGCTGGCCGCGATCGCCGCCATCTCGGTCTTCGGAGAGCGCCCCACGCCGCTGGCCATGACCGGCGCCGCGCTGATCGCCGGCGGGATCTTCGCGCTCGCCGGCGGCAGGGCGATCTTCGGTACGGGCGGACATGCCTCGCCGGCCGGGGTCGGCTACGGGCTGCTCACCGGGATCTTCATCGCCGCGTACACGCTCTGGGACAAGCAGGCCGTGGCCGTGATCGGCACCGCGCCCATCGTGCAGACGTTGGGAGAGAACTTCGGCCGCTCGGTCCTCCTGGTCCCCGCGGCGTGGCTGCGGCGCGCCGAGGTCGCCCGGCACTGGAGGCAGCACCGCGCGCTGCTCCTGTGGATCGCGGTGCTGGTCCCGCTCGGCTACACCCTCGTGCTCACGGCGATGGTCTTCACACCGGTGAGCTACGTGGCGCCCGCCCGCGAGATCAGCATTCTCATCGGCACCGCGATGGGCGCCCGTTGGCTGGCTGAAGGCCGCGCCCCGCTGCGGCTCGCGGGAGCATCGGCGATGGTCGTGGGTCTCGTCGCCCTCGCATTGGGCTGATCCGGTGTCGCGTGACCTCGGGCAGCCCTACGAGGAGGACCGGCGCAGGGTCCCACGGCGGACCGGCAGGCGGCGCCCCTCGTGCTAAACGCCTCACGCGCTTCCCCCGTCTAACCGTTCGAGAAGTCGCGTAAAGGAGGTGGCGAGGTTGGTACGACGGGGATGGCTCTTCGCAGTCGGCCTGGCCGTGATCGTGCTGGCGGGGCTTCTCACCGTCTGGCCCGACCAGGCGCTCGGGCAGCCGGGGCGGTGGGCCCGCTTCCGGGAGCGATGCGAGGCCGTGCTGCCTGAGGCGCAGGCAACACCCATCGCAGTCAAGTACCGCGACAGGTTCGCGGCGGCGCGGGAAGCCATGATCAAGGAGGAGCGCGCTCTTCGCGCGCTGCTGGTGGCCGATAACTCCACGCGCCCCGCCCTCGAGGCTCAGATGGTCAAGACCGAAGCGGCGCGCTCATCGGTTTCGCGCGTGCGCCTGGATTACCTGTGGGAGCTCCGCAGCGTTATCCCGGCGACGAATCGCGCGGCGGCGTTCCGGTGCGCGCAGTTCTACCTCATCCGGCGCCGATAGGCGCACCTGAGGGCGGACGTCGCGGCAGGGGCGGGTCGAGTACTTCAGCGATCAGGAGTGCCCTGAAGGCGACGCGCCGTTCTGCGACATCGCCTGGCCGGTCCGGTGATCGCCCGGCCGTCCCACGGGCGGGGCGGCGGCTACGGTAACAGCGCCTCGGATACCTCACGCGCGTTCGCAAACTGCCGCAGGCGCCCCGTGGCGTGCGCCGCGTGCTCGGCGAGACGCCCGCGCGGGTAGGAGGCGGGGGCGAAGATCACCATCAGGCAGCCGGTGGTCGCGTCTGTGATCGCCGTGCGGCGGGAGTCGTTGGTGGGGCTGCCGAACGGCCCCTCCTCATCGGCGAGCGCCAGCCGGCCCTCCACGGCGTAGACGCCCTTCCCCAAGGACTCGTACGTTTCTCCCGCGAGGCCCAGCCGCGCCGTAACCGCTCCGCGGATGCGGTCGCGGTCGTAGAGGCCGATCGGCAGCAGGAACTCCAGCGAGCAGAGGTTGCAGGTGTCCACCAGCGAGTTAATCCGGTACAGCGCCTCGCCGCGGAGCACACGCCGCAGGAGCGCTTCCGACGACGGGCGCAGCTTCGTCGGATCCACGCCGGTCCTGCGGTAGAGCTCGCGGGCGGCCTGCAGCTCGGGGATCTCGCCGGGCGCGCGGCCGGCCCAGCGGGTCCGGCAGGCCGCGGCCACCCTGTCGATTTCCGTCCACACCTCCGGATCGTGCGCGCGCACCACGATGCCGCGGGCGGAGAGCACGGCAAGGCGCACCCGGCCGGCCAGCACAGGATCGAGCGTGAGGGGTGGTTCCAGCATACCGAACAGGTTCTTCGGGCGGGCGAAGGCGGCGCCTTCCGCCCGGCCGGGCGGACCTGCTACACTCAACGACCGGACATGCCCGCACCGCTTGCACTCAGCCCCCGCGGGGCCCGGCGCTTCCTCCTCGCGGCGCTGGACCTCGACCACGACGGCGCCTACCATCCCGGCCGGACGACGCCCGCCCACGTCCGGCGCGAGATCCGCCGCCTGCAGGTCGTACAGCTCGATCCCGTGGCGGCCGTCGAGCGCAACCAGCACCTCGTGCTGGCGAACCGCCTGCGGGGGTACCGGCCGGCCATGCTCGAGACGCTGCTCGAGCGCCGCCAGGTCTTCGAGTACTGGGCCAACGCGGCCTGCGTCATCCCCATCGAGGACTTCTGGATGTTCGCGGGCGTGCGCGAGCGCATGCGCCGGGCGGACGCGCGGGAGCGCGCCGTGCTGCGGGGGGCGGGCGCGCGCGTCCTGCGCGAGCTGGAGCGCAACGGGCCGCTGCCGTCCCGCGCCTTCCTTGAGGGCCGGCGGATCGCCGGCTACTGGGACAATGCCGGCCCGAAGACGAAGGAGACCAGCCACGCGCTGAACGTCCTCTGGTACCGCGGGGAGGTCATGGTCGTCCGGCGCGACGGCGTGGAACGGTACTTCGATCTGCCGGAGCGCGTCGTGCCCCCGGACGTCTGGCGCCACGCGCAGACCGTCCACGCATCTGACGCCGACGCGGCGCTGTTCGACAAGTACCTGAGAGCGTACCGGATCTTCGAGCTGGGGGACTTCCGCTTCGGCTGGCGGAAGATCCCCGCCGCGCAGCGGCGGGCCATCGTCGAGGAGCACGTCCGCCGGGGAGCGATCGTGCCGCTGCGGATCGAGGGAGTGGGGCGGCCCTACTATGCGCTGGCCCGTGATCTGCCCGCGCTGCGACGGCACGACCGCGAGGCACGCGCGGCCCGCGGGTGGCCGGACCGCCCGGTGCGGTTCCTCTCGCCGCTGGACAATCTGCTCTGGCGCCGCGAGCGGCTTGCCGACCTCTTCGGGTTCAGCTACGTCTGGGAGATCTACGTGCCGGCGGTCAAGCGGAAGTACGGCTCCTACACGATGCCCATCCTGGCCGGCGACCGGCTGATCGGCCGGATGGACCCGCGGCTGGATCGCGCCAGCCGCCGGATGCATGCCCGGGTGTTCAGCTTCGAGCCGGGCGTGCGCCTGACCGCGGCGCTCCGGCGCAACGTGGTCGCCGCGCTCGAGGGGTTCGCCGCCTTCCACGGCGGCGCGGATCTCACGGTGACCTGGCCGTGAGCACCGACCACTTCCGGAAGCTCACGCGCATGTACCTCGGCGCGCCGATCAACCGCTACTTCGCGCCGCGCATCGAGATCAGCCGGGGCCAGGCCGTGGTCACGCTCCCCGTGCGCAAGGACTTCCATCATGCCGCCTCCGCCGTGCACGGGGCCGTGTACTTCAAGGCGCTGGACGACGCGGCGTTCTTCGCGGCCAACTCCGTGGTGGACGATGTCTTCGTGCTGACGGTCGCGTTCACGGTCCACTTCACGCGGCCGGTGCGCGACGGGACGATCACCGCCACAGGCCGGGTCGTACACCAGTCGCGCCGCATGCTCATCGCCGACGTCGAGGCCGTGGACGCCTCCGGCAAGGTCGTGGCCCGGGGCACCGGGACGTTCATGCGCAGCGACATCCCGCTCACGCCCGACATCGGCTACGCGTAGGCCTTCCCCGACCGGCGCCCACCTCACTCCGCTGTGGGATCCCGCCGGGCTGCTGGGTCGCGACGAGCGAGGCGTGTATCGGGCCGGCGCCCGATTCCGGCCCGCGGCGGGCCCTCGGCATACTGGGGGCACATGGACCGGACGCTCCTGCCCTTCTTCCGCCCGGCGGGCGTGGCAGTGGTGGGCGCCTCGCACGAGCCCGGCAAGCTCGGCCACGGCGTGGCGGCCAATCTGGTGCGCAGCGGGTACGCGGGCGCCGTCCACTTCGTCAACCCGCGCGGCGGGCGGCTGCTGGGCCGCCCGGTCGTACGGGCGATCTCGGAGATCCCCGATCCGGTAGACCTCGCCGTCCTGGTCATCCCCGCGGCCGGCGTACCCGAAGCCCTGCGCGAGTGCGCGGGGCGCGGGATCCGTGCGGCGATCATCATCACGGGAGGGTTCCGGGAGACCGGCGAGGGCGGCGCCGCGCTCGAGGCCGAGGTCGCCGCGCTGGCCAGGACGCTGGGCATCCGGGTGATCGGGCCGAACTGCGTCGGGCTGATCGACACGCACCTGCCGATCGACACGACCTTCCTGCCGCCTCCGGGACCGGCGCAGGGCGACGTGGCGTTCATCTCGCACTCCGGCGCCATCTGCGCATCGGTCACCGATTGGGCCAGCGGCCTGGGCTTCGGGCTCTCGCAGTTGGTCAGCCTGGGGAACCAGGTGGATGTGACGGAGAGCGAGGTGCTCGCGCCCGTTGCCGCCGATCCATCCACCAAGGTGCTCACCCTCTACCTGGAGGGGGTGACCGACGGCCGCCGGTTCGTGGACGCGGCGTCGGCGGCCGCATCCCGGCGGCCGGTGATCGCGCTCAAGGCCGGACGATCACCCGCGGGCCGCCGCGCGGTCACATCGCACACCGGAGCGCTCGCCGGCGAGGAAGCCGCCTACAACGCCGCCTTCCGGCGCGCCGGCGTCATCCGCGCCGAGACTGTCGAGGAAATGTTCACCTGGGCGCGCGCGCTGGCCTGGTGCCCGCTTCCGCGGGGCCGGGCGTTCGCGGTGCTCACCAACGCCGGGGGCCCCGGCGTGATCGCCGCCGATGCTCTGGCCGCGCGGGGCCTGGAGCTGGCGCCCCTCAGCGATGCCACCCGCGTGTCGCTACTGGCCATCCTGCCCTCGTTCGCCGCCACGGCGAACCCGGTGGACATGCTCGCCTCAGCGACGCCGGCGCAGTACGCGGAGTGCCTGCGGCTGCTGCTCGCGGATGAGGCGGTGGACGGCGCGCTGGTCATCGTGCCGCCCCCGCCGCGCGATCCCGCCGAGGCCGTCGCCGGAGCGCTCATTCCGGTGATCCGGGGAGCCGCCAAGCCCGTGGTCGTCGCCCTCATGGGGGAGCAGGCGGTGCAGGCCGCGGCGGCACGCCTGCGCGCCGCACGCATCCCCGACTACCGGTTTCCGGAGCAGGCGGCCTCCGCGCTGGCCGCCCTCGTGGAGCGGGCTGCGCTCGCCCACCGGCCGTCGCTCGAGCCTGCCGCACTCAACGATGTGCGCCCGGAGGCCGCCCGCCGGCTGCTGTCCGCGGCCCTGCGCGACTTCGGGCCGGTGATCGTCCAGGAGCCGGCGGCGCGCGTGCTCGAGGCGTACGGCATCCGCACCGTCCCGATGGCGATGGCGCGGACGGCGGAAGACGCGGCCCGGATCGCCACCCACTTCGGCTATCCTGTCGCCCTTAAGGTGGCCTCGCCGGACATCCCGCACAAATCGGAGGTCGGCGGCGTGCGCCTCAACGTCGCCTCCCGGGCGGCGCTGGCCGGCGATTTCGGCGAGCTCCTGACGCGGGTTCGGGGAGCGCGCCCGGCAGCGCGCATCGAGGGGATCTGCGTGCAGCCGATGGTGCCGCCCGGTCAGGAGCTCATTGTCGGGGCCGTGCGCGACCCGCAGTTCGGTCCGCTGGTCATGGCGGGATCGGGCGGCATCGAGGTAGAGGGCCTGCGCGATGTGGCGTTCGCCCTGGCGCCGCTCGGCCGGAGGGAGGCCGAGATGATGCTGGACGCCACGTGGGCGGGACGGCGGCTGCGGGGGTACCGGAACCTGCCGCCGGGAGACCGCGAGGCTGTGGTCGAGACGATCCTCCGCATCGGGCGCCTCGCCGGAGACCTCGAGGAACTGCAGGAGATCGAGATCAATCCGCTGAGCGTCTACCCCTCCGGCGCGGGGGCCCTGGCCGTGGACGTCCGCCTGCGCGCGGCCTGACCCGCGGCAGCCGCGGTACGCGGCGGCTCCGCCCTAAAGGTAGGGGTTTCCCCAAGCCCGAAGCTAACGGAAAGCCTGATACAGGCCTGAGCGACATAGAGGAGGGAACGGCATGCGCGTACTTCATGCCATGGCGGTGCTCGTGCTCCTGGCCGTGGCGATCCTGCCCGCCGCCGCGGGGGCGCCGCCCAGCCGCGTTCCGGCGAACGTGCTGGTCTTCGGCACGAACACGGCGGACATCGTCAGTCTCGACCCGGCGCAGGCATTCGAGTTCACCGGCGTCTGGGTAAACTACCACGTCTACGACACGCTGGTGGACTTCACCCGCGACTTCTCCCGGGTGGTCCCGCGGCTGGCCCGCTCGTGGACAGCCTCGCCCGATCTGCGCACGTACACCTTCGTCCTGCGCCCGGCGACGTTCCACAGCGGCGCGCCGGTGAACGCGCAGGCGGTGGTGTTCTCGATCCAGCGCGTCTTCGCCCTGAAGATGGCGCCCTCGTTCCTCGTCACCGACTTCATCAAAGCGCCCACCGACGTCGTGGCCGTCTCCGCGAACCAGCTGCGGGTGACGTTCAGCCAGCCGATGCCGGAGATGCTCATGGCCGCGGTGTTCGGCAACCCGGTGACCGGCGTGGTCGATCCCGCCGTGGTCCGGCGCAACGCGACGGCGGACGACCCCCAGGCCAACAAGTGGCTCACCGCCAACAGCGCCGGCTCCGGCCCGTACGTGCTGCGGGGCTGGACGCGCAACCTCAAGATCGAGCTGGTGGCCTTCGACAACTACTGGCGGGGCCGGCCGCAGATGGGCCGCATCTTCATCCAGGACATGCCGGAGGCCACCGCGCAGCTGCTGGCCCTGCAGCAGGGCGATATCGACGTCGCGATGGGCCTTCTGCCCGGGCAGTACAAGCAGATCGCCGCGACGCCCGGGTTCCAGGTGAAGCAGACCCCGACGTTCACCATCCGCTACCTCACGATGAACGTCGGCTTCCCGCCCTTCTCGAAGCCGCAGGTGCGCAACGCGGTGAAGTACGCGCTGGACTATGAGGCCTACAAACGCATCTATGAGGACACCATCGATGCGGGGCAGACCATCGTGCCGGCCGGCATGTTCGCGCACCTGAAGGACCGGCCGTATACGCGCAACCTCGACCGGGCGCGTGCGCTGATGCGCGAGGGCGGCTATGAGCAGGGCTTCAACGCCGAGCTCATGGTCCCGATCGACCCCGTGCTGCCGAACGTCGCGGCGAAGATGAAGGAAGATCTGGCGCAGATCCGGATCAACCTGGACGTGAAGGTCCTGCGCAACGCGGACATCCTGGGCATCTATCGCGCGCAGAAGCACCAGATGGCCATCCAGCGGTGGGGCGCGGACTACCCCGACCCGGCCAACCTGGCCACGGCGTTCGCGGACTTCGACAGCCGCGTGCTCGCCTGGCGGAACCAGTGGGACCACCCGGTCAAGGCCAAGGTGAAGCAGGCGGCCGCCGAGCGGGATGCCGCCAAGCGCGCCGCCCTCTACGCCGAGATCCAGAAGACCGTGCTGGAGGAGGGTCCGTACGCCATCTTCGCCTACCCGCTGCGGTTGAACGCGATGCGCTCGACCGTCAAAGGCGTCGATCCCTCGCCGCTGTACGAGACGTACGACCTCTCCAACGCGACGAAGGAGTAACGAACTGGCGCGAGGGGGGGCCGGACGCGCGCCGTCCCCCCTCGCACACCCCCCTTCGCGGACATGTGGACGTACCTCGTCCGGCGCCTGCTACTGGCCAGCATCGCCATCTTCGGCGTGCTGGTCATCGTCTTTGTGCTCTCCCACGTTATCCCCGGGGATCCGGTGGTCGCCATCCTGGGCGGCCAGGCCAGGGAGGACGTCATCGAGGAGGTCCGGCGCCGCTGGGGGCTGGACCGGCCGCTGTACGAGCAGTTCTTCCGCTTTGTGGGCCGCCTGATCCAGGGCGATCTCGGGACGTCGCTGGCCACGAACCGCCCGGTGGCGGTGGACCTGCGCGCGTTCTTCCCGGCGACGATCGAGCTGGCCACGACCGCCATCGTGATCGGCGCCGGTGCGGGGCTGGCGGTGGGCATCGTCTCCGCCGTGGCCCACGGCCGGTGGGTGGACCACCTGGTGCGGTTCCTGTCGCTCATCGGCCTCTCCATGCCGGTGTTCTGGCTGGGGCTGGTCCTGCTGCTGCTGCTGTACGCGCGGCTCGGGTGGCTGCCGGGCCCCGGGCAGCTGGACATCTTCGTCAGCCGTCCGCCGCACGTCACCGGGCTCCTCACCCTGGACGCCCTGCTGGCCGGGGACGGCGCGGCGCTGCGTAACGCGCTCGGCCATCTCATCCTCCCCGCCGTCGTCCTGGGCTCGCACGCGCTGGTCGGCATCGCCCGCATCACACGGGCCAGCATGCTCGAGGTCCTGGGGCAGGACTACGTGAAGGTGGCCCGGGCGAAGGGCCTGGCCGAGCGCACCGTGATCCTCCGTCACGCGCTGAAGAACGCGATGCTGCCCATCATCACCGTCATCGGGATCTACTACGGCGGGCTGCTGGAGGGCGCGGTGCTCACGGAGACGGTCTTCGCCTGGCCGGGGCTGGGGCGGTACGCGACGAGCGCGATGCTGTCGCAGGACTTCGCCGCCATCATGGGGGTGACGCTCCTCATCGCGCTGATCTTCTCGCTGGCCAACCTGCTGGTCGACCTGGCCTATGGACTCCTCAACCCTAAGATCCGCTACGAATAGCCGCGTCCTGATCCGCCCGGCCCGGCGGCCGAGCGCGGCGGCGCGCATCCTGCGCAATCCGCTGTCGCTCGCCGGCGCGCTGCTGATCGGCGGGCTCGTCGTCCTGGCCGCCATCGCCCCGCTCATCGCGCCCTACGATCCCATCCGCACCGACCTCAGCGTCGGATTGGCCCCGCCGTCGCCGGCGCACTGGTTCGGCACCGATCAGCTGGGACGCGACATCCTCAGCCGCATCCTCTACGGCACGCGGATCTCGTTGCGCATCGCCATCCTCACCGCGCTCATCGCCACGGCCATCGGCGCGCCGATGGGGATCGTCACGGGCTACTTCCGGGGACGGCTGGACGACCTGCTGATGCGCGTCACCGACATGTTCATGGCCTTTCCCCGGCTCATCCTGGCCATGGCCATCGCCGCGGCGCTCAGGCCCACGCTGGACAACGTGATCATCGCCATCTCGCTGGCCGCCTGGCCCGCCTACGCGCGGCTGGCCCGCAGCGTCACGCTGGGACTGCGGGAGGAGAACTACGTGGAAGCGGCGCGGGCCATCGGCGCGGGCACGCCCCGCGTGCTGGCGCGCCACGTCTTCCCCGGCGTGCTGAGCCCGATGACCATCCAGGTCAGCCTGGACATGGGCGGGATCATCCTCACCGCGGCGGGATTGGGCTTCATCGGGTTCGGCGCGCAGCCGCCGACGCCGGAGTGGGGCGTGATGATCTCGGAGGGACGCAACTACATTACCCAGCAGTGGTGGGTCTCGACCTTTCCGGGCATCGCCATCTCGCTGGTGGTGCTGGGCTTCAATATGCTGGGCGACGGGATCAGGGATGTCATGGACCCGCGGTTGCGAAGCACCCGCGGGGGCTAGTCCGGCAGCGGCTCATCACGCCACGCCGGCCGCCGGTAGTCCGTCGGCCCGCGCAGCAGCGCCCCCTCCGCAAACCGCTCCAGCCGGAACGACCTGAGGTCCACGCTGGGGCTGGGCTCGTCGCTGATCAGCTCAGCCAGTCCCAGTCCCGCGGCCGGGGCGATCTTGAATCCCGTTCCGCTCCCCGCGGCCGCGAGGTACAACCCCTCGACGCCCGGCACGGCACCGAAGATCGGGGCGCCGTCGCTGCTGAACCCGTCCGGCGCGCCCCACGCCCGCGCCAGCCCGCCCTCGGCGAGGGCCGGGATGCGGCGGACGAGGTGCCGGGCGCCGTCGGCCAGTACGTCGAGTCCTACGGAAGACGCCAGAGTGTCGGGGTCTGCGTCCCAGAGATAGCGCAGGCCGAACTCGGTGCGCACGCCGGCGTCGGGCCGGTAGTAGGTCCCGATCGCGTCGTCGTAGACGGTCATGTGCCCGACCGGACGCGCCGGCGGATGGGCGATGAGGCCGGCGCGGATGAGCTTCACCCTCACGGGGAGCTCCACGCCGAGCCCCCGCAGCAGCGGCCCTGTCCACGCTCCCGCGGCCACAAGCGCGCGCCCGCAGGCGATGGTCCCCTGCGCGGTCTCCACGCCGGTGATACGCCCGTCCTCCGCGCGCAGGGCGGTCACCCGGACTCCGCGCCGGATCTCGGCGCCCCCGGCGACGGCGCGATCGACCAGCGACTGGGTGGCTTCAACCCCCGCCGCGTACCCGCCCTCCGGCTCGTAGGCCGCTCCGCCGACGTCAGCTACGGCCAGGTCCGGCTGCAGCTCACGGAGCGCATCCGGCTCCAGGAGATCGACGGGCGTCCCGATGCGGCGCAGCATGGCCACGTTCGCCTCCAGATGCTCCCGGTCGTGCGGCCCAACGATGCGGAGGAACCCGGTCTCGCGGAACCCGGCCGTACCCCCGATCAGGTCCGGCCACTCGCGGAAGTACCGCCGGCTACGCAGCGCCAGGCGCGCTTCCGGCTCGTTCGTGTAGTGCACGCGGACGATCCCCGAGGTCCAGCCCGTCGCCCCGGAAGCGACCTCGCCCCGCTCGAGAACGAGGACGTGCATCCGGCGCTGCGCGAGAAAGCAGGCCGCCGCCGCGCCGAAGATCCCGGCGCCCACGACGACGACGTCGGGAGCCTTCACGGCAGGACGCGCGTGAGGAGCTCGAACCAGTTCCCGCCCATGAGCGCTCCGGCGTCGGATTCGGAATAGCCGGCCCCCAGCAGCGCCTCCGTCAGAACAGGCAGCGCCGCGTGCGTCGGCAGCTCCCGCACGGTCTTGTGGGCGTTGGCCGGCGGCGGGCCGGTGGGCGGGAGATAGTCCATCTTCATGGCGTCCAGCGTCTCTACGAAGTGGATGAAGTCGTACCCGATCCCCACCCGCTCGATGCCGGCGAGATCAACCGCGCGGTCCACATGCCGGAGGAAGTCTTCCAGCGATGCGATCTCCGTGCTGAGCACGAACGACTGGATCATCAGGCTGACCAGCCCGCCCCTGTCGGCCAGGGCCCGGATCTGCTCATCTGTGAGGTTGCGCGGATGATCATACAGGGCCCGGCAGTTCGAGTGCGAGGCCACCACCGGGCCGGAGGCCGTCTCCAGCAGATCCCAGAAGCTGCGCTCGTTGAGGTGCGAGACGTCGAAGATGACGCCGAGCCGGTCGCCCTCCTTCACCAGGGCCCGGCCCAGCGGCGAGAGGCCTTCCCGCCCGTCCTGCTTCATCCCGCTGGCGAAGGCGTTGCGCTCGTTCCACGTCAGCCCGACGATGCGCGCGCCGAGCCGGACGAACACTTCGAGCAGCGCCGGCTCGTACCCGAGGGGTCCGACACCCTCCAGCCCGTGCACGATCGCGGTGCGACCCTCGGTGACGGCGCTCCGCAACGACGCCGCGGAGGCCGCCAGCACGAACTCGTCGCCGCTCTTCCGCACGCTCTCTTCCAGCCGCATGTAGCCGAGCAGCGCCCGCCGCAGCGCGCCCTCGGCGGCAAACTCCAGCTCGACGAAGGTCGGCGCCACCACCACGTCCACGGCGCCGGCGCGGATGGCCTGTCCCACCGCCGTCTCGACGAGCGGCGGCACCACCCCGGCGGCGTCGGCGTAGGTGTTGAGCGCCAGGGGCAGGTCGCAGTGTCCGTCCACCACGGTGAAGCGCTGGTGTACCGATGTCGTGCTCAATTCCCGACCTCCGTAACGTGTCGTCTCTGCCGACTTCGGGCGGCGCGCCGCGGTTCCCTCGGCACAAAGGAGATCTTGCGCACCGTGCCAATCGTCTGTGGTGGTCAGTCCCCAGACGCTCGACGCTCGGCGGAGGAACCGCATGACCCGTGATGATCAGGCCGCCCTCGACCGCGCCGTCCGCGTGCACGTCTTCCGCCGGACCGCCGACACGGGGCTCGTGCCGTCCCCCCAGGAGATCGCCTCGGACCTCACCCTCCCCGTGGAGAGCGTCCACGCCTCCCTGGGGCGGCTGGCGGAGGGCCGGGTGGTCGTGCTGTCGCCGTCCAGCCCGGCGATCTGGATGGCCAGTCCCTTCTCCGCCGTCGCAACGGACTTCAGGGTGGCGGCGCGCGGGCGCATGTATTACGGCAACTGTATTTGGGATGCGCTCGGCATCCCCGCCCTCCTCGGCACCGACGGCGTCGTCGACACGGCCTGCGGCGACTGCGGGGCCCCCATGCGCGTGGAGGTCCGCGGAGGCGCGGTCCATGGAGACGGGATGGTGCACTTTGCCGTCCCGGCCCGGCAGTGGTGGGTCAACATCGGCTTCACGTGAGCCACCATGCTGCTCTTCCGGTCGGAGGAGCATGTCGATCGCTGGTGTGAGCGCCGCGGACTTCCACGCGGAGGCACGATGACGCTCGATCAGGCCGCTCAGCTCGCCACGGCGTGGTATGCCGACAAGCTTGAGCCGGACTGGCGGCGGAAGACGCCGGAGGAGGCGGAAGCCGTCTTCGAGGCGATCGGGTTACGCGGACCGTTCTGGCGCGTGCGCTGAAGCGAGGGCCCCGGCGCGTGCACTAGCGCCGGAGCCGTGGATCCAGGATGTCGCGGATCCCGTCCCCCAGCAGGTTGAACCCCAGCACGGCCGCGGCGATCGCCGATCCCGGGAGCGTGGACATCCACCACTGGTCCACGAGGAAGTTGCGGCCGTCGCTGACCATCGCCCCCCACTCCGGGGTCGGCGGCTGCGCACCCAGGCCGGCGGCGGTGAGGATGATCGTCCCCATGCGCAGCGTCAGCTGGACGATGAGGACCGACAGCGTCATGGGGAGCACATGCAGCGGGATGGCCTCCCCACGCATGATGCCGTCCCTGATGGCCGCGTAGTCGATGGCGTAGCGGATCGCCTCGCGCACCTGCTCCTTGGCCAGCGGGCCGTACTTCGCGTTCATCCCCATGTAGTCGATGCCGTGGCCGGGGACCTTGATGATGGCCAGCCCGGGGGTCTTGGCGGTACGGATCTCCTGCCGCATCTGCGGCGACAGGCCCCAGGCCACGTCGATGTCGCCCTTCTCCAGGGCGATGCGCTGGGCGGAGGCTTCAGGGATGTCGCGGATGACAATGCGCTTGATGGGCGGGATGCCGCGCCAGTAGCCGGCATACGCCACCATGTCCACGACGTCGTTGCGCTCCCAGCGGATGAGCTGGTAGGGACCGGAGCCGGCGCTGTGGTCCTTCAGCCAGTCCGAGCCCAGCTCACCCTCGCGGAGATGCTGCTCCACCACACCCGGATCGACCACGGCCGTGGCCACGAAGGAGAGGGTCGCCAGGACCAGGTCGGGAGCGAACGCCTGGCCGACGACGATCTGCATCGTGTAGGGGTCGACCATCTTGACCACGGTCTCGGCGTTGTCCTTGTTCAGCCCCAGCTCGTTGAAGGCATAGATGCTGGGCCGGTTGAGACCCCTGCGCCGGAGGCGATGCCGACCGCCGGTCCGGCACGCAGGCAGGAGCGGAAGTGGGTCGCCGGAGTCCCCTTTGCGTCCCTCCCGGCGGGGCAACGAGGGGAACCACGGGCGGGCTGCCAATCGTTACCAGGGCGGCTGGAGGAAGGAGGCTTGAACGCGGCTCGGCTGGTGGTGGGCGGATCCTGTTGCCGCGCTGGCCATGGTCCCCATCATCCTCCGCGAAGGGCTGGAAGCCTGGCGTGGGGAGCGCGACTGAGATGGAGTACGGGGCCGTCTTTCCGCAGACGGAGATCGGCACGGATCCCGGCGCGATCGCCGCGTTCGCCCGGGCGGCGGAGGACCTGGGGTTCGCCCATCTGCTGGTCTACGATCACGTGCTCGGCGCGGTCCCCCGCGGCGAAGCGTGGCTGGGCTACACCTGCAAGGACGCCTTCCACGAAGTGCTCGTGCTGCTGGGCTATCTCGCCGCCGTCACCTCACGCCTCGTCCTGGCCACCGGCATCCTCATCCTGCCCCAGCGCCAGACGGCGCTCGTGGCCAAGCAGGCCGCCGAGATCGATGTGCTCAGCGGCGGGAGGCTGCGCCTCGGGGTCGGCGTGGGATGGAACGACGTGGAATACGAGGCGCTGGGCGAGGATTTCCACCGCCGGGGCGCGCGCCTGGAGGAGCAGGTCGCCGTCCTCAGGGCGCTGTGGACACAGGAGGCTGTCACGTTTGCGGGACGGTTCCACCGCATCACCGCGGCCGGGATCAATCCGCTGCCGGTGCAGCGCCCCATCCCGATCTGGTTCGGCGGTGAGAGTGAGGCGGCGATGCGCCGCATCGCCCGGCTCGGCGACGGGTGGATCCTCGGCGGCACCCTGCGCTCGCCGCACGAGCGCCACCCGCAGGTCGCCGGAGGCTACGCCGCCCTGGTCGAAAGGTTGCGGGGCTATCTGCGTGAGGCGGGCCGTGCCGCGACGGCTGTGGCCCTTGAGCGCCGCGTCGCGGTTTCGGCGGGACCCGAGAAGTGGCTGAGCACCGCGGAGGAGTGGCGCGCCCTGGGCGGGACGCACTTCAGCCTGAGCACGATGAACGCGGGCCTGGGGACGCCCGACGAGCACATCGCCGCGATGCGTCGCTTTCGCGACACAGTACGCTAGCCGGCGCTACAGGTGACGCCGCTCCCGCGGTCCCGCGGGGGGAAGCCTCCGGAGGAGTGCGAATTGGTGAGACACATGCGCAGCGCCCTCTACCCGCTGCTTTCCCCCATCCTGCGGCGCCTGCCGGCCTACTCCAGGCTCGCCTGGCGCCTCGTGCGCGATCGCCGGCTGCGCCGGGGTCACCGGGCCCTGGTGCTCGGCGGGGTCGCCTACCTCATGTCGCCGATCGATCTCATCCCCGGATTCATCCCGCTCGTCGGGCAGATGGATGACCTCGCGGTCACCTTGTGGGCGCTGCGCGCGGCGCTGCGGCGCCTGCCTCCCCAGGTCGCGGCCGAACACCTCGACGCCTGCGGGATGACGGAGGCGCAGCTCGACGATGACCTCCGGAGGCTGGGCGGGGCCGGACGGCTCATCGCCGGGGGCGGGGCGCGCCTCGGGTGGCGCGGGATGGTCGGGGCGGGCCGGCTGGCGCAGCGGCTCGGCCGACGTCTGCTCCGCGCATAGTGGATCACCCCCGGGCGTCGGCCGCAACCCTCGGCGCTCTCGTTCGCGTCTTCCTCACGCTGGGCACGATCGGCTTCGGCGGCCCCGCCGCGCACATCGCCCTGATGCGCGAAGAGGTGGTACGCCGGCGGGGCTGGCTGACGGACCAGCAGTTCCTCGATCTCCTCGGGGCCACCAACCTCATCCCGGGGCCGAACTCCACGGAGATGGCCATGCACGTCGGTTCCGTGCGCGCGGGGCGCACCGGCCTCGTCGTCGCCGGCGCCTGCTTCATCACTCCCGCGGCGGTCGTCGTCGGGACGCTGGCCGCCCTCTACGTACGGTACGGCACGACGCCTGAGGCCACCTGGGTGCTCTACGGGATCAAGCCCGTCATCATCGCCATCGTCGTGCAAGCGCTGTGGGGGCTCGGCCGCACGGCGCTCCGCACGCCGCTCCTCGCCGTCGTCGCGGCCTCCGCGCTGGCCCTCTACCTCATGGGGATCAACGAGCTGGCGGTGCTCGCCGCCGCGGCCATCGCGGCGTTCGTCCTGCTGCGAAAGGCTGCCTTCGCCGCCGCGGCCCTGCTGGCGGTGCCGGCGACCGCCGCTGCGGCCGTGCCGTTTCAGTTGGTGAAGATGTTCCTGCTGTTCCTCAAGACCGGCGCCGTGCTCTACGGCAGCGGGTACGTCTTGCTGGCCTTCCTCCGGGGCGACTTCGTGCACCGTCTGGGCTGGCTCACCGACCGGCAGCTGCTGGACGCGATCGCCATCGGGCAGGTTACGCCCGGCCCTGTGCTGACGACCGCCACCTTCGTCGGATACCTGCTGGCGGGCGTGCCCGGCGCCGCCCTCGCCACGCTGGGGATCTTCCTCCCCGGGTTCATCTTCGTCGCGCTGAGCCATCCGGTGATCCCCCGCCTGCGCCGGTCGCCGGCGGCCGGCGCGCTGCTCGATGGCGTCAACGCCGCCTCGCTCGGATTGATGGCGGGGGTGACGATCCAGCTCGGCCGGGCCGCGCTCGTGGACGTCTGGACCCTCCTCATCGCGCTCGCGGCGGCCGCGGTGCTGCTGAGAACCCGGGTGAACTCCGCGTGGCTCATTGCGCTCGGCGCGGGGATCGGGGTCATCGCGCGCCTGCTCCGCGGGTAACCCCGGGCGGGGGCGCCGGGGGCTGAAAGCGCCAGCTAGTCTCCGCCTCCGCGCTCCTCCACCGCGCGCAGGAGGTCGGCTTCGCTCACCACACCGATGGTCCGGCCGCCTTGGACGACGGGCAGCGTCCGCCGGGTCGTGCGCGCCAGGCGCGCCGCAGCCTCCCAGATGGAGAGTTCGGGCCCAATCCCCTCCTCGCCGGTGGGAGGCCCTCCACCGGCCACCGGCTGCATGACGTCGGCCACGATGTGGGCCGAGGGCCACCGTCGTCCCCGGCGCCCCCACCACCGGTGGGCGGCGACCGCGGTCAGGATGTCGGTGTCACTGATGATCCCCGCGATGCGCCCCTCCACCAGGACCGGGAACCGGCGGACGCCGTCCGCGGACATGCGGGCCGAGCATTCCTCGATGGACGCGTTGCCCTCGATCGTCGCGACGGGGGCGCTCATCACCGCCCGCACGGCGAGCGCGCGTGGATCCCCACCGTCCGCCAGCATCTTGGTGACCACGTCCCGCTTCGTGATGATCCCGCCGGCGGGATCCCCCTGCAGCGGCACGAGGAGGCTGGCCACGCCGGCGGCGACCATCTTCTCCACCGCTTCCTGCACGGTGGCGCCGCCGGGGGTGGTGAGGACCGGGGATGACATGAGGTCACGGACCCGCGCGGCCGGCGCCGTCCGGCCTGCGCGCCGCATGGCCCGCTCCTTGCGCACGACGCGCGCATGCTCCCACTCGTGCCGGGGCACCAGCGCAGTGAAGAGGTCGGTATCGCTGAGCAGCCCCACGAACCGTTCCCCATCGAACACGGGGAGCCGGCGCACCCCAGATCGGGCCATCGCCCGGGCCGCGTCGTGTATGCCCCAGGACGGAGATGCCGTGACCAGGCGCCAGGTGGCGATCTCTCCCACCCGCACCGCGTCGGGATCGAGCCCGAACCGCACGATCTTCGCGATGACGTCCCGCATTGTCACGATGCCACACGCGGTCTCGCCCGCGGGCGGAGTCACCAGGACGCTGCTGATGCCGCGGTCCCGCATCCCGGACAGAGCGCGGCTGACGGTCTCCTCCGGACCTGCCATCACGGGCCGGGGGGTCATGATCTCGGCAATGGTCATCGGCCCCTCCTTCGAGCTCAGCGGTGGGGGAGTTCAAGAGGTCTTTCCCCCGCGCGGGAGCCGGCATCACGCGTCAAGAACCATTTCTTTCATGGACCTCCGCCGGCTCGACCAGGAATACCTCATCCACCCCGTGCATTCGGCGCAGGACCAGCGTGAGGCCGTGCTTTTTGTCTCCGGGGAGGGGGCCCTGCTGCGAGACCGGGAGGAGCGCGAGTACCTGGACGGGCTGTCGTCCCTGTGGAACGTCCACGCGGGTCACGGCAGGAGGGAACTGGCGCAGGCCGCCGCCGACCAGATGGCCCGGCTGGCGTACGCGTCCGCCTACTCCGGGTACACGAACGAGCCGGCGGTCCGCCTGGCTCAGCGGCTGGTGGCGCTCGCGTACCCCAATCTGAGCGGAGTGTACTTCACGACCGGGGGCGCGGAATCGAACGAGACGGCCTTCAAGCTCGCCCGCTACGTCTGGCGACGGCGCGGGCTGGAGGGCAAGACGAAGATCATCTCCCGCCATCACGGCTATCACGGCGTGACCATGGCGGCGATGAGCGCCACGGGGATCTCCGCCTTCCACACGATGTTCGCGCCCGTGGTCCCCGGGTTCGTACACGTGCTGCCGTCCTACCCCTATCGCTACCCGGGCGCCACCGCCGTGGAATCGCTGGAGGCGGCCATCCGCCGGGAGGGCGCGGAGACCGTGGCCGCGGTCATCGCGGAGCCCGTCATCGGAGCGGGAGGCGTGATCGCGCCCGCGGCGGAGTACTTCCCGGCGGTGCGCGCGATCTGCGACCGCTACGAGGTGCTGCTCATCGCCGACGAGATCATCACCGGCTTCGGCCGGACCGGCCGGTGGTTCGCCCTCGACCACTGGGGCGTCCGGCCCGACATGGTCACGTTCGCCAAAGGCGTGACCAGCGCGTACCTGCCGCTGGGCGGCGTGATGGTCTCACGCGAGATCCACGCCGGGATCCTCGAGGCGCCGGCCGCGGAACGGTTCATGCACGCCGCCACGTACTCCGGCCACCCCGCCTGCTGCGCGGTGGGGCTGGCCAACCTCGATATCCTGGAACGAGAGGGGCTGGTGGAACGCGCGGCGGCCGCGGGGCGGCGCCTCCTTGAAGGCCTCGAGGCCCTGCGCGACTTCCCAGGAGTGGGCGACATCCGCGGGCTCGGGCTGATGGCGGGCATCGAGCTCGTCTCGGACAAATCCGCCAAGACGCCCGCGCTCGGCCTGGGGGCCCGCGTCCTGCGTCAAGCGCGCGAGCGGGGCCTCATCACCCGGATCCGGCCCGGTCAGGGCGGAGAGACGCCGATCGGCGACGTGATCTGCCTGGCCCCGCCGCTCATCATCAGCGACGCGCAGATCGACCGTATCGTGACGATCCTCCGGGAGAGCATCCTCGCGGCCTGAGGCCGCGTCCTTCACCTGTCGCGCCATCGCCCGCCCACGTCGAGCGCCTGCACCAGCGCGGGCTCCAGGTCCCGGTAGGCTTCGTCGGGCTCCGCGCCCAGCGCGTCGTAGAGCCGGCTGGCGAAGTTGCGCTGCGCGGCGGCCGCCGCGACCTCGACGATCTCCTCGTCGCTCAGCCCCGCCGCGCGCAGCCGCTCGATATCGCTGGGCGTCATCTTGTAGGCGTGGTCGGTCAGCTTCACGGCGAAGTCCAGGACGGCCACCTCCTGATCGGTGAGCCCGGCACGGCGATAGTCGCGGACGATCGCCTCCACCTGGTCCGGCGCAAAGAACTTCGAACGGAGCACCGCCCCGTGTGCCAGTGTTCAGTAGCTGCACCGCAGCCGCGCCGCGACGGCGATGGTGATCAGCTCGTAGCGCCGCAGGTCCATCCCGGAGCGGATCGCCTTCCCGAGCTCACGGTACGCGCGCATGATCTCCGGCCGGATGCTGAGGACCTTCGTGTAGTTCGGCACGTAGCCGTAGGTCGTGCGGTCGGCCGCGTACATCTCGCCCACCTGCCGGGCCGCCTGCTCTTCCGGAACGGTGCGGATAAAGGACACGGATGCCCCTCCTCGACGCTGTGATGACGTGTGTACTACGACGCGGCCCCGGCCCGTCCATCCTCTAGAGCCGTCCGCTGCGCGCCAGGCGGGTGAACCGCCGGTACGCCGCCGGATCGAGCCCGCCCGCGTCGAGGGCCGCCTTGACCGCGCACTCCGGCTCGTGGGTGTGCGAGCAGTCGCGGAAGCGGCAGCCGCCGGCGAGCGATGCGATCTCGGGGAAGAGCTCACCCGCCGCGTCCGCGGCCTCGCTTCCCACGAAGCCGACCTCGCGGAGCCCGGGCGTGTCCACGACCAGCGCCGAGCCCACGGGGAAGACGGCCGCCCAGTTCGTGGTGTGGCTGCCGCGGCCGCTGCGGGCCAGGCCGGAGATCCGCAGGTGCAGGGAAGGATCGAGGGCGTTGATCAGGCTCGACTTGCCCGCGCCCGACGGGCCGAGGAAGGCCACGAGCCGCCCGTCGATGACCTCGCGCAGGCGTTCCACCCCTTCTCCCGTGACCGCGCTGGTGGCGAGCACCGGGATGGCCGCCAGCCGGTACGGCTCGAGGATGCCGTCCACGCGGAGCGGATCGGCCAGATCCACCTTGTTCGCGCAGACGGCAACGGCGGGGGCGCCTCTGGTGGCGATGGCCAGGAACCGGTCGATGACGGTGGGCCGGGGCGGGCACGCCACCACGATGACCGCCACGTCCAGGTTCGCGGCCAGCACCTGCTCCGGGGCCGACTTGTCGCGCGGCGCGCGACGGACGAGCTGTGCCTGCCGCGGCAGGACCTTCCGGACGGCGCCTTCCTGAGGGCCGACGACGTCCACCTCGACCCGGTCCCCCACGGCCACCGGACTCGTCGTCCCGTTGAGCTCCTGCCGGAGGCGCCCGCGCAGGACACAGCGCCACTCGCCGGCCTGACCATCCCGCACCGTGACCTGGGGGCCATCGGTGCGCACTACCATGCCGATCAACGTGTTCACGGCTGTCCTCCACGATGAGGTCGTGAGAAACAGAAGCGGCTGCGGGCCCGAGCCCACAGCCGCACGTGACCAGCCGACCGGCGCGATCTACGCGCGCGGACACCTCACGGGGGATGGGCTCGCGGCCCGGATGACGCGCGCAGTGACCGACACACCCATCCCTCCCTATGCAGGCATGGCGCTGCGTTGTATTTGCATGGCGATGGTAACATGGCGGCAGCATGAGGGCAACAGACACGATGACAGCTGCCGGCGGATGAGCAGCGCCATGTCCGGACCCGCGACCTTCGACTGGGAAGGTACGCGCGTGTCTGTTCTGTGGGATCATCCCGCGCAGGGCCGGGGCGGCACGTATCTCCTCCTCGGCCACGGCGCGGGCGGGAACCTCCACACGCCCGGGCTGGCCGCCTACGCAAAGGCACTGGCCGCGGCGGGGGTGGGCGCGGTGCGGTTCAACTTCCCGTACGCGGAGGCCGGACGCCGGGTGCCCGACCGGCAGCCGGTCTTGGAGCGCTGCTATGCGGCCATCTCTGAGCACGTGCGCCCTCAGGTCTCCCACCTCTACCTGGGCGGCCGGTCGATGGGAGGGCGGATCGCCTCGCACGCGGCCGCTTCCGGCACGCCCGCGGCCGGGCTGGTGTTCCTGAGCTACCCGCTGCATCCGCCCGGACGGCCCGACCGTCTCCGCGCCGCGCACCTGGCGAAGATCGCCATCCCCATGCTCTTCCTGCACGGAACCCGCGATCCGTTCGCCGAGCCGGCGCTCCTCCGGCAGGTCCTGGCAGGACTCGCCACCGCGACGCTCCACGACGTCACCGGCGCCGACCACGGGCTGGTGGTGCGGGGCCGTGCGGCATCCGATGTCGTCCGCGAGCTCGTGGAGGCGACCCGGCGATGGATGGCGGAACACCAAGGCACGCGCGGCGCGGGAGGTGAGAACTGATCAGCGAACCCAGCCCGCAGGAAGCAGATAAGGGCCGTTGAACACCTAGCCTTCAAAGCCCGCCGTTGGGGCCGCCACACCCACCTCGGGGGTGATAGCACGGCAGGCTCAGCGGCCGTCCCACGTAGTCCCCTCTCCGGAAGTATCCACGTCATCATCAACCCCACCGCCGGAGGCGGCCGCGGCCACCGCATGTGGTCGACCATCAGGGCCATCCTACCGCCCGGCGGGGCGCGCTACCACGAGATCACGGCCGGCGGCCCGGGGCAGGCGCGCGACGCCGCGGAGGCCGCCGCCGCAGCCGCCGCGGATCTGGTCATCGCCATCGGCGGCGACGGCACCCTCAACGAAGCCCTCAACGGGGTCATGGCGGCACCGGAGGGCCGGCGTCCGGCCCTCGCGTTCATCCCCGGGGGGACGGCGAACATCCTGGCCCGGGCGCTGGGGATCCCCCGGACCGTCGAGGGCATCGGATCGGTGCTGCGCGCTGGCGCACGGCGGCTGATCGACGTCGGAGTGGTGAACGGTCGGTACTTCGCCACGATCGCCGCCGTCGGGTTCGATGCGGAGGTCGTGGGCGGCACCCAGGGCCTGCGGCGGTGGATCGGGAGCAAGCCCGCCCATGTCGCCCAGGTCATGGCCACCCTCGTGCGGTACCGGCCGCCGACCGCGCGCATCGGCATCGACGGCGCTGAGCGCGACATCCGGCTCACGTTCCTGGCCGCCGCGAACACGGAGTGGTACGGCGGGGGGCTGCACCTCGCCCCGGGGGCCCGCCCTGACGACGGAGAACTGCTGGTCGTCTACGGCGTCGACCTCAGCCGGCGCGCGCTCATCGACGTAATGGTCCGGGCATTCACCGGCCGGCATCTGCGGCATCCGGGGATCATCCACCAGTCCGCCGTACGGGTCACGGTCGAGTGCGCCCACCCGCTTGCTCTGCACGCGGATGGGGAGTGGCTCGGCCGGTGGACGTCGGTGACGTTTGAGATCATTCCCCGCGCCCTGCACATCCTCGTGCCTCCGCGGGGCGGACTCGCGGATGGGAGGAGGTCGTGATGGAGAGCGTGTGGCAGTGGGGGTTGTCCGTCATCGTCTGGATGCAGTCCATGCGCTCGCCGGTGCTGAACGGCATCTTTGCCCTGGGCAGCTTCCTGGGCGAAGAGGAGTTCTTCTTCCTCCTGTTTGCGACGCTGCTGTGGGCCGTCGACCTGCGGGTGGGCTTCCGCATCGGCATGATCTTCCTGGCTTCTGTGTTCCTGAACTCGCTGGCCAAGGTCGCCTTCGCCCACCCGCGGCCGTACGACCTCGATCCGACGGTCGGCCGGGCCCAACCGGAGCTTGGCTACGGACTGCCCAGCGGGCACGCGCAGAACGCGGTCGTGATCTGGGGAGGGCTGGCCGCCTGGCGGGGGACCAGGCCCGCCTGGGCCGCCGCGGCACTGATTGCGCTGCTCATCGGGCTGTCGCGGATCTACCGCGGCGTGCACTTCCCCACCGACGTCATCGGCGGATGGCTCATCGGAACCGTGCTGCTGGCGGTGGGGCTGGCGTTCTCCCGCCCCGTGGGGGCGCGCGTGGCGCGCTGGCCGCTGCTCTGGCAGGTCGGTCTCGCCATCGCCGCTCCCGCGGCGCTGGCCGCGCTCTTTCCTGACCGCGGAGCCATCACCGCCACGGGGGCCCTGGCCGGGTCCTGCGGCGGAATGGCCATCACGTCGCATCGGCTGGCGATGGACCCCGGGGGAGCGGCCTGGCAACGCGTGCTGCGGCTCGCCTGCGGCCTCCTGGTGCTCTTCATCCTCTACGTGGGGCTCAAGATGATCTTCCCTCCTGAGAGCAGCGCGGTGTATCTCGTCTTCAGGTTCGTGCGCTACGTGCTGCTCGGCGCCTGGGTGACACTGGGAGCGCCCTGGCTGTTCACGGTGCTGCGGTTGATGCCGGGGAGGGCAACACGGCCGGCCGCCGTTCCCACGCGCGCGTAGCATGCCTCCCGACGGCCGCCGGGTGGCGGCCCTGGCCGCGGTCGCCCTGACGACGCTCATGGGCGTCCACGCCATGCGCGGTTTTCTGGCCATGATCGTCTGGAACGTCGGCGCCGACCGTCCGGCTCTGGTCCTCGGGGGAATCGCCTTCGCGGTCTACGCCGCCGGGCTCGCGGGATGGGGGATCGGAGCCGGCGGCAGACCGCGGCCGGGGGAACGCCGCGCTGCCGTCTTGGCCGCACTCTACGTGCTCAGCCACGGAGTGCGGCACTCCTTCCTTACGCCGCTGTTCGCCCTGGCGTTGATCGCCGGCTGGCTGTGGGCGCTGCCGGCGTTGATCGGGCGCCTCGGGGACGGCGACGCCGCTGAGGTCATCGCCCCCGGCGTCCTCACCGGGTTTGCGGCCGCCGCCGCCGTGCAGGCGGCCCTGCACGGCCTGGATCCGGCGATGCTGCGCGGAGTGCTGCCGGGATTGGGCGCGGCCGCGATCGCCGCCGCGCTGCTCGCATCCTGGCGGGCCATCGCACTCGGCCGGCCACGGGAAGGCGCCGGGCGCTTTGGGCTCCCCGGGTGGGGGCTGATCGCCCTCGGACCCTACCTCATGCTCCAGCTCACCCTGCTGAGCAACCCTGGGCAGGTCCAGGCGCTCGGCAACGAGGGGCTCTCCGCGGCCATGCTGGCCGTCATCACGGGGTGCGCCGCGGGGGCGGTGGCGATGGCTCTCCCGGCGGTGTTCGCCGTGCGCGCCCTGGCGGCGGCGGTCTCCATCGCCTTCGTGCTGCCGGGGATGCTGGAGGCGCGCGGGGCGGCGCTGCTGCCGTTCGCTCAGGTCGCGCTCTCTGTGACCCTGGCCGCCGCGCTGCTTCCCGCCGCCGGCGGCCGTGGGCGCAGCACAGCTCTCGGCGGCGCGGCGGGGCTGCTCGTGATGTTCATCCTCATGTTCGCGTACTACTCGCGGTACGAATGGCCGGCGTTGTGGCCGGTGCTTGCCGCGCTCGTGGCCCTTCCCGCCCTGCGGCGCATTCCGCCGCAACGGTCGGCGGTCTCGCTGGCGGCGGCGGTTGCGGCGATGGCATTCGGTGTGGCCGGAGCGGTAGCGGGCGCCGTCCCGTCCCGGCAGGCCGCGCAGCCCGCGCCGCTGCGGGCCGACCTGCGCCTGCTCGATTACAACATCCACATGGGATTCGACGCCTCCGGCCTCCCGGATCCGCAGAGCATCGCCGCGGCGATCGCCGCCGCCGGCGCGGACGTCATCGCCCTCCAGGAAGTCGGACGCGGCTGGACCGTGAACGGCGGCGCTGATCTGTTCGCCTGGCTGCGGTGGCGGTTCCCCGATTACACGGCCGTCTACGGCCCGATGAACGGCGCGTTGTGGGGGAACGCGATTCTCGTCCGGCATCCGGTGAGCGGCCAGGGCAGCGTACGGTTCCCCCTCCGCGAAAGCCCCTTTCAGCGGGGGCTCACGTGGGTCACGCTGCCGGCGCCCCCGGGAGAGCTGCTCATCGTCGCCACGCACTTCGCCCACGAGGATACCGCCGACGCCGACCGGCTGGAGCAGGCCGGCGACCTGCTCGCCTTCTGGCGGGGGCGCCCGCGCACCATCGTGATGGGGGACTTCAACGCGGTCCCGGGGTCGGCCCCGATCACGCGCCTCGAGGCGTCCGGACTGCGCGACGCCCTGGCGCCGTTCGGGCTCGCCTCCGCGCCGACGTATCCCTCACCGGCGCCCCGGGAGCGGATCGACTACGTGTTCCTCTCCGGCGACCTCGAGCCGGTGGCGGCGAGCATCCCGCGCACGACGGCGTCGGACCACCTCCCGGTGGTCGTGCGGATCCGCCTGCGGTGAGACCGGCCGGGGCCGCCGAGGCGCGTGAAACGGAGGGTGGATCATGACCGGAGAGCGGTTCTCGTGGCGGAATCCGACGTTCACCTACGCCGACGCACTGACGGGAGCGCGGCTGATCATGCTCCCGTACCTGATCTACGCGCTGGCCGTCCGGCTGGCCGGCCTGGCCGTGGTGACGCTGGGGGTGATGATCGGGACCGACCTGATCGACGGACGCATCGCGCGGCGTTTGGGGCAGTCGCGAACGTTCGGCGCCGCCTTCGACAGCGGGATCGACTTCGTCGTGATCTACGGGCTGTTCACCACGTTCTTCGCCATCGGGGTGCTCCCGTGGTGGAAGTGGGCGGCCATCTTCGCCCCGGCGGTCCTCATGGTGCTGACGCAGATCTTCTACCTCCTCAAAGCCCCGGAGGTGACCTTCGCCGTGGCCCCCGCGGGAAAGCTCGTCGGCGCCCTCCAGTTCGCCTACCTCCCGCTCCTGCTGCTGCGCACCTTCTGGCTCAGCGGGGGACCGTGGCTCACCATCGACCACGCGCTGTTTGCCGTCCTGATGCTCCCCACGGCGGTGAACGCCTGGGACTACGCGCGGCTGGCGGGGATCCTCCGCCGGGTTGTCCCCGGGGCGGATGCGTAACGGCCCGCGATGACCACCCGCGCGGACACCGCCGCCCTTCCGGCTCCGCCCGCCCGCCGGCTCACCGTCCCGGACCAGATCTTCCTCAGCCTGCACTGGTTCGGGCTGAACTTCCACTGGGGGGCGCTCCTGGCCGTCGCGATCCCGGCGGAGGTGCTGAAGTTCGTGCCCGAGGCAGACAAGGGGCGCGCGCTCGCCACGGTCTTCGCCGGCGGCGCGCTCATCGCGCTGGTCGTCCTTCCGCTGGTGGGGGCGCTCAGCGACCGGGCCCTGTTTCGCATGGGCCGGCGCCGGCCGTTCATCCTGGCCGGCGCGCTGCTGAACGCCGTCGCGCTGGCGGCCCTCGGCTACGCGCCCACGTTCACGCTGTTCATCCTCGCCTACTGGTTCGTGCAGTTCTCCAACAACCTCGGCGGGAGCGCCTACGGCGGGCTCATCCCCGATCTCGTCCCCGAAGCGCAGCGCGGGTTCGCCTCAGGCCTGATGGGATTGATGACGATGCTCGGCACGATCCTGGCCGCGGTCGTCGCGGGTCGGCTGATGCAGCGGGGGCTCAGCGTGCCCCTCTACCTCACGATCTCCGCCGTCCTGCTCACCACGATGGCCCTGACGGTCTGGAAGGTGCGCGAAACCCCGCTGCGCGAGCGCCCGCCCTTTCACTGGCGGAGGTTTCTCGCCCAGTTCTGGGTGAGCCCGCGGGAACAGCCCGACTTCGCCTGGCTGTTCGTCTCGCGCTTCCTGGCCATGATGGGCTTTTACACCATCCTCACCTTCCTGCAGTTCTTCCTCAAAGACTTCCTGCGCGTCCCCCGGTACACGGAGGCGACCGGGACGCTCACGGCCACCGTGGTGGTGGGGGCCCTGGTCAGCGCCTTCTTCGCGGGATGGCTCTCGGACCGGGGCGGCCGGCGCAGCATCGTTTCCACCGCCACGCTGCTCATGGGCGGGCTCTGCCTGGTCTTCCTGACCGGCCCGACGTTCGAGCTGATGCTCGGCCTGGGAGCGATCTTCGGCCTCGGCTACGGCGCGTTCGTCAGCGTGGAGTGGGCGCTGGCCACCGACGTGCTGCCGTCGGCGGCAAGCGCGGCGAAGGATCTGGGCATCTGGGGGATCTCCGTGACCCTTCCGCAGGTCCTCGCGCCGCTGGTCGGGGGTCCCGTGCTCGACGGCGTCAACCGCCTGGGCCCAAACTGGGGATACTTCGCGCTGATGATGATGGCCGCGGTGTACTTCGGCGCGGGCGCGATCACCGTGTGGCGCATCCGCGGCGCCCGCTAGGACGCCCGCACACGCCTGCGCCGGCGTGGCATCGCGCTGGGCGCGCTGGGCCGGTTGGCTGGCGCCTGCCCGCGTTCCTGTAGTATTGTGAACGCATGGCTGCGAGCCGGCTGGCCGATGATCTCGTCCTCATCGATACCTATTTCAACGGCACCCCCGAGGCGATCGGCGTCTACCTGCTGCTCGGGGAGCGGCCCGCGCTCATCGAGACCGGTCCGGCCGCGACGCTCGACGCCGTGTTCGACGGCATCCGCGCATCCGGGCTGCGGCCGGAAGACCTCGCCGCCGTGGCCGTCACCCACATCCATCTGGATCACGCCGGGGGAGCGGGCGCCATCGCCGCTCGCCTTCCCCAGGTCGAGGTCTACGTCCATCCCATCGGCGCTCCGCACCTCATCGACCCGGGCCGGCTGGTGGCGAGCGCGGGGCGGCTCTATGGAGACAACCTGCCCCGCCTGTTCGGGCAGGTCGTGGGCGTCCCCGCGGACCGGGTCCGCGTGCTGCGTGACGGCGACGAGGTGACGCTGGGCAGCCGCCGCCTCGTTGCGCTTGAGACCCCGGGCCACGCCCGCCACCACCACGCCTACTGGGATCGGGACAGCGGCGACCTCTTCACCGGCGACGTCGCCGGCGTCGCGCTCCCGGGATCGCGCTATGTCCGGGCGCCGACGCCTCCGCCGGAGTTCGACCTGGCCGTCTGGCTCGCATCGCTCGCCCGTCTCCGGACGCTGCGTCCCGCACGGCTGCTGCTCACCCATTTCGGGGCGCATGACTGGCCCGAGGAGCTCCTGGCACAGCTGGAGGAGCGGCTGCACGAGGGGGTGGAGGCGGTGCGCGGCGCGTTGGAGCACGGGGCGAGCGAGCCCGCGATCACCGCCCAGATCCGCGCGGCCGCGATGGCCGAGATCGCGGCGCGGGACGGCCCCGATGCGCCGCGCCGGTATGAGGTGATCATGCCGGTACGCCAGAGCGTGCTGGGGCTGATCCGGTACATCGAGAAGTCGCAGGAAGCCGCCACGGCCTGACGCCGACCGCGGGAGTGGACGAGGTGAGAGGATGCTCCTAAAGGGGAAGAAGGCCCTCATTCTGGGCGTGGCCAACAAACGCAGCATCGCGTGGGGGATCGCCGCCGCGTTCCACCGGGAGGGCGCGGAGCTGGCCTTCACGTATCAGAGCGAGCGCCTCAGAGAGAACCTCGACGAGCTGCTGGACACGATCGGCGGCCGCGCCGCCTTCCCGACGTATCCCCTCGATGTGGCCGTGGACGAGCAGCTGGACGCGGTGTTCGCGGATCTCGGCGACCGGTGGGGCCGCCTCGACGCCCTGGCGCACTGCATCGCCTACGCGGACCGGGACGATCTCCTCCGTCCCGTGACGGAGATGTCGCGGGACGGCTTCGCGCTGACGATGAACATCAGCGCGTACTCCCTCCCCGCGGTGACCCGGCGGGCGGTCCCGCTGATGACCGGCGGCGGGAGCATCTTCACCCTGACCTACAACGCCGTGGCGCGCGTGGTGCCGGGCTACAACGTCATGGCCATCGCGAAGGCCGCGCTGGAAGCGGAGGTGCGCTATCTGGCGAGCGAGCTCGGCCCGGGCGGCGTGCGGGTGAACGCCATATCCGCCGGCCCCCTGAAGACGCTGGCCGGCAGCGCCGTGAAGGGCATCTCCAGGCTGCGCGATCTCACGGAAGAGACGGCCCCGCTGCGCCGGAACATCACCATCGAGGACGTCGGCGACGTGGCCGTGTTCCTGGCCAGCGACCTCTCCCGGGCGGTCACCGGCAACACGCTGTACGTGGACGCCGGCTTCCACGTCATGGGGATGGCCTCGCTGCCCGCCCCGGGCTGATCTCTCGCCGGACCCGGGGCTGCAGCCGCGCTCTCGCCAGGACCCGTACCTGGAGCTGATCTCTCGCCGGATCCGGGCGGCCCGGCGGCGACGCGGCGCCCCCGTCAGGGACTCGCCGCGGCGCTCTGCAGGAGGGGCCACCACTCGAACCGGTCCAGATGGGACAGGTCGAAGAGCATGACGCTGCCGAGCATCGCCAGCGACGTCTCCACCGCCGAGCGGAACCGGTCCGGCCGCCCCTCATAGAGCGACAGGAGAAGGGAGGGGACCGGGACCGTGGCGCCGCCCACCAGCTCCGTGGCCAGGATGGCACCGCCCTCGACGCTCATCCACGCCGACGAGCCCTGCTCAATCGCCTCGAAGTACCGCACGTAAGGGTAGTACAGGCCGATCATGAGGAAGTCGTACATCTCGGCCACGGAGGCCTGCCGCCACTCCGGGGTGATCCACGGGAGGTTGGGCGTGCCCTTGGCCCCGGCCCAGTTCACGCTCTCGTTCCAGTAGGTGTGATACCAGCCGCCGACATAGGCTGAGAAGGCCGCCGTGGACTTCGTTCCGCGCACCACGCGCTCGGCGGCGCGGACGAACTGTTGGATGATCGTCGCCCGCCAGGCCGTCCACAGGTTGAACAGCGGGCCCGGGCGCACCTGGCTCCCCTCGACGATCAGGATGTCCTGCGGCCACGCGTCCACCGGCCGGCCAAGCCAGGTCTCGAACTGCTGGCGGCTGAGGGGCGAGAAGTCGGCCGTCGCGTCGGGGAAGCGCGCCCGGTCCAGGACCACGCCGTCCACGTTGTAGGTGCTCACCAGCTCGCGGATCACGCCCAGCTCGTAGAGCTGCACCTCGGGGTTGGCGGGGTTGGCGAACGCGATCGTGCCGACCTCGGTGGAGGGCACCAGGCGGCCGTCCGCGGTCAGATGCTGCGCCTGCCACTGCGGCCGCTCGAACAGCGGCCCGGCGCGGGCCGGGTTCAGGCCCTCGCCGAAGACGTTCACCGCGGCGTGCACGCGCAACCCGCGCGCGTGGGCCTCCTCGATGATCACCCCAAGCGGATCGAGATCCTTCGGGAACCACTCCGCCGGGGGCGGGTAGGCGGGGGCCGCGCTGCGCGCGGCCGATGAGGTGCGGATGTGCGGCGCAAACCCGCTCTGGTAGATCACGAACCCCCAGGCGTTCTTGGCCTCCGGGATGATGTCGGTCACGCCCGCCGCCTTGGCCCGGTCGAGCATGGCGGTGATGCGCTCCCGCGAGGCGAGGGTGGGGAGGTTGGCGGACGGTTCCACCCACAAGGCGATCCGGGGCGGGGAGGCGGCGCGGGCGGGCGACGGCACGGCCAACGCCAGGAGGAGGAGCACGAAGGCCGGGACGCGCATCGTCCGGTAATTCAATCGGCACGGCAGGATTTCCCCTCAGGTCTCAACAAACTACCCGGGGCCGCAATCCCCCGCCGCGCACCAGGAGGTCGGTACCGTTGGGCACGTTGATGCAGGTGGACCCACGCCGCCAGTTCCCGCGCCGGTTCGTCCCGCAGGAGACGGACGCCGGGGACTGGGCCGAGGTCGAGCCGCTCTTCCAGGAGCTGCTCCGCCGCCCCGTGACCTCGCTCGAGGAGCTCGAGCGTTGGCTGTTCGACTGCTCGGAACTCAGCGGCGTGCTCGCCGAGGAACGGACCCGGCGCTACATCGCCATGACGACGCAGACCGACGATCCGGTGCGGGAGCAGGCCTACGAGGATTTCATCGAGCAGATCGACCCGAAAGCCAAGACGATGTGGTTCGCCGTCGAGTCCGCCTACCTCAAGAACCCCTACCGCAAGCACCTGCCGATGGCGCAGTACGCGGTGATGGACCGCATCGTCGAGACCAACGTGACGCTCTTCCGCGAGGCCAACGTCCCCCTGGAGACGGACGACGCCCTGCTGGCCAAGGACTATCAGAAGATCACGGGCGCGATGACGATCACCTACCGCGGCCAGGAGATCACGCTGCAGCAGGCGGCCAAGTTCCTGGAGGAGCCCGACCGGGCGGTCCGGCAGGAGGTCTGGGAGCTCGTGAACCGCCGGCGCCTGCAGGACCGCGAGGCGCTGGAGGCGCTGTACGACAAGATGGTGCCGCTGCGCACGCAGATCGCCCGGAACGCGGATTTCGCGAACTACCGGGACTACATCTTCAAGCGGCGGCGGCGGTTCGACTACACGCCGGAGGAGTGCTTCGAGTTCCACGCGGGCGTCGAGCAGGCCGTGCTGCCGCTCGTCGGCCGGATCTACGAGCGGCGGCGGCGGGCCCTGGGCATCCCCACGCTGCGGCCCTGGGACATGCTCGTGGATCCGCTGGGCCGGCCCCCGCTGCGGCCGTTCGAGTCCACCGAGCAGTTCGTCCGCGGCACCGAGGAGATCTTCCGCCGGATCGATCCCGCGCTGGGCGATCAGTTCAGATTTCTGTGGGACGAGCGGCTCCTGGACCTGGAGAGCCGCAAGGGAAAGGCGCCGGGCGGGTACCAGAGCACGCTGCACGACCGGCGGTGGCCGTTCATCTTCATGAACGCGGTGGGCCGCGACGACGACGTGCGCACGCTGCTCCACGAAGGCGGCCACGCGTTCCACCAGCTGGCCTCGCGGGAGCAGCCGCTGATCCACTACCGGACCTGCCCCTATGAGTTCTCCGAGGTCGCCTCGATGGCCATGGAGTTGCTGGCCGCCCCGCACCTCAACGTCTTCTACCACAGCGAAACGGACTACCGCCGGGCCTACCGGAACACGCTCGAAGACGCCGTGACGCTCTTCCCGTGGATCGCCACCATCGACGCCTTCCAGCACTGGGTGTATACGCATCCGGAGCACACCCGCGAGGAGCGGCGCCAGGCCTGGGTCGGGCTGACCCTGCGCTTCCAGCCCTGGGTCGACTGGAGCGGCTACGAGGTAGAGCGGGACCACGCCTGGCACCGGCAGCTGCACCTGTTCGCCGTGCCCTTCTACTACATCGAGTACGGCATCGCCCAGGTGGGCGCGCTCCAGGTGTGGCTGTTGAGCCGCAGCGACCACCGCGCCGCCGTTGAGCGGTACTGGCGCGCGCTGTCGCTGGGGGGCAGCCGGCCCCTGCCCAAGCTCTTCGAGGCCGCGGGCGCGACCTTCAAGTTTGACGCCGCGACGTTGAAGCCGCTGGCCGACGCCGTCGGCGAGGAGCTCGACCGCCTGGCCGACTAATCGCTCCCGGTTCGGTCCTCGCTCCGTTCGGTGACCCGCGTGAGGCAAGTCTGCTCGCCCCGGGACCAGTGCGCCGCCGTCAGCCGATGACCACGAACAGGACCCCCGCCACCGTCAGCAGCGCCCCCACCACCGTTGCCGCCCGGATCGTCTCCTGGTGGAAGACCGCCAGGAGGAACAACGCGAACAGCGGGGTCGTGTTGGACAGCGGCGTGACCCGGACCACCTCGCTGAGGCTCAAGGCATAGAAGTACGAGAGGAATCCTCCGGTCGTGAACAGGGCACTGACGATGAGGAGCAGCAGGGCACCGCGGCCGGCGCGAAACGGCTGTCTGCCGCTGCGCAGGAGGGCAAAGGGCAGCAGGACCAGCAGCGAGCCCGTCACCGTCAGCGCCGAGGCCACCGCGGCATCGGGGAGCAGGCGGAGTCCGAGTTTGCGCAGCATGAAGGAGATGCTGGCCATCACCGCCGTGTTCAGGGCGAGCAGTGCTCCGGCCCACGGGCGGCCCGCATAGGACGCGGGGGCGGGGCCCGCGGGGGCGGTCTCCGCGACGGCTTCGGCAGCGGCGCTGAGCAACGTCTCTGCGCCCGTCGCGATCTGGGGTTCCGCTCCGGTGCCCGCCGCGATCTGGGGTTCCGCTCCGGTGCCCGCCGCCGGGGTCTTCCGGACGCGCGGCAAGACCGGCGCGACGTCGGGGCGGATGGTGAGGGCGAGGCCGAGGACGACCAGCAGGGTGCCGGCGGCCAGCCGCCAGGTCACGTGCTCACCCAGCACGGGCACGGCCAGCATCGCCGTGAAGATGGGCGTCGTGTTGCTGATCGTGCTCGCCCGGGCGACGCCGATGAGGTTCATCGCCTCATAGTAGGTAAAGCGCGCCAGCGCGGGGGCGAAGAGCCCGGCGGCGACCAGCGTGGCAGCGGCGGCCGGCGTGATCAGCCCGATGCCGCCCGTCCCCGCGGCCAGCGCCCAGAGCGCCACCAGGTTGGTCAGGACCGAGATCAGGGTCGCCGTGATCGCCGTCGAGCCCCGCATGCCGCGCCGGACCAGCACCGCGGCGACGGCGAACAGGGCGGCCGAGAGCAAGGCGAGGATACTGCCCATCAGAAAACCTGTGGACCGGTCCCTATCTAGCGGAACCGCTCTTGATAGCGCTCTCCAAGTCTCGTTAGCACGGAGGCGTAGTCCAATTCAACCTTCCGTGTGCTAGCCCATGCGAACGGGAAGGGCTTCTGGTTCGTTGCCCTAAACGGCAGCACGAGCACTTCGTCATAGAACGCCCTGAGTGTCTCCAGTCGACTCATCACGACAGCAGGCTCACCCGGGCCGAGTCTATGACGAAACTCTCGTGCTCCCTCAAAGCCAACGTAGTTCGGTTCATGATTCACTCCAACAACTGCAACATTGATACATGTCTTGTTCAGCTTGTTCATCCGAAGAGCAAACCCCTCGAGGTCGTTTATCACCCTGTCTATCTGCTTGAGTTGGGCTTTAGCCAAGATCTTCACTTCGCAACCGACTCTTGGCTCAGCGACCGTCCCCTCTAGCACGCGGTATCCGCTGGCGCCCTTCATACCAGGCACCCCGGCGGGCGGCCGCCCAAACACGCTGTCGTTTCTGCGGATAAGCTTACCGTGCACACCTCCCCCACGGCTTACTACACAGGCTCCGTTCCGAACATGTTCGCTGTAAAGAGGCGAGACTTCGTGCCGAAGGAGGTCCTCGAAGAGCTCCCGCCCGATTCGGTTGCCTGTTGTGGAGATCCGGTGCTTGTAGATCGTGCCTTCAAAAGCCAGCCTGAAGGCGTGCAGCAGGCGATATGAGCCGTTAGACATCTCTCACGAGCTACACCAACGCTAGCCTGAGCTCCTTCGCCCGACTATCGATCCGCTCGCGCGCAATCCGCACATAGGCAGGTTCGATCTCGACACCGATGCTACTTCGTCCCCACTTCGCCGCTGCCAGACTTGTCGTACCGGTCCCCATGAATGGATCGAGCACAGTGTCGCCCACAAACGAGAACATGCGGACGAGGCGCTCCGCTAGTTGCAGGGCAAACGGTGCCGGATGAACGCGGGTAGACGAGCCGCCGATCGACCAGATCTGCTGAAACCACTCACGCTGCAACTGCTCGGGGATCAAAGAGAGAATCCGCGCCTCAACAGACGGTTGTCTGTATCCTCCGGGCTTGCGCTGAAAGAGAATGTACTCGATATCGTTCTTCACAATTCCATTGGGCTCGTATGGTTTGCCCAGGAACCTCGACCCATTCTCCACTTCAAGTCGTGCGTTCGCGATCTTGTGCCATATAATCGGCGCAAGATTGTCGAAACCAATGCCTCTGCATCGCTCCTGTATGCTGGCGTGGAGCGGGAACACGATGTGTCTTCCAAAGCTGCGTCTAGGTAAGCACACATCTCCGACGACTACTACCAGTCGCCCTCCGGGAACCAACACACGGTACACTTCCCGCCAGACCCCGTCGATGGCGTCTAGGAAAGCCTCGTAGTCTTGAATCAGGCCGAGCTGCCCTTCGCGTTTCGGGTATTCCTTAAGCGTCCAGTAAGGCGGTGAGGTAATCGCAAGATGAACCGACTCGTCGTCCACGAAGTCCAGGTTGCGACTATCGGCCCGGAAGAGACGATGCGCGGTAGGTACCAGCTGCACCGCTCTCTCGATGACGGCCATCGCGGGCGCGTCTTTCGCCAAAGCCGGAAAGAGGCGCTGATCATACCCTCGCGCCGCAACACTTGGAGGAACAAAGGCGGCAAGATCCTCAGCAAGCCCCGTGCCGTTTGGCGAGACGAGAATAATGCTACTCTCCACTACACTGCCTCCGCTTCTCGCCCGGGCCCTCCTCCGAGGTCTTCTTTCGTTCATACTCGATCTCCAGGCAAACTCTCCGCATCAGATCTTCCTACTCACTTAGGCCAAGCCCTCTCACGTCCTCTGCCTCGCCAGGTTCGCGAACTTGCTGTGCTCCCTGTGGAAGAACAGCTCGATGGTGCCGATCGGCCCGTTGCGATGCTTGGCGATGATGATCTCCGCGATGTTCTTCTTCTCGGTCTCGGCGTTGTAGTAGTCGTCGCGGTAGATGAACAGCACGAGATCGGACACCTGCTCGAGCTCGCCACTCTCGCGAAGATGTGACAGCATCGGGCGGCGCGTGCCCGTGAGCTCCACGGCGCGGCTGAGCTGCGAGATGGCGATGAGGGGGATCTCCAGCTCCTTGGCCAGGGACTTCAGCGACCGGGCGATCTCGGAGATCTCCTGGGTGCGGTTCTCGGTGCGCTTGTAGGACTGGATCATCTGCAGGTAGTCCACGACGACGAGCCCCAGGCCGTGCTCGGCTTTGAGCTTACGGGCCTTGGCGCGCATCTCGATGACGGAGATGTTGGCCGAATCGTCGATGAACATCGGCGCCTCGGACAGCTTGCCCATGGCCCGGGCGAGCTTCGGCCAGTCCGCGTCGGCCAGGAAGCCCGTGCGCAGCTTGCTGCCGTCCACCTCCGCCTCGGCGCAGAGCAGCCGCTGCACGAGCTGCTCCTTGCTCGTCTCCAGGCTGAAGATGGCGCAGGGGACCTGGTGGTGCACGGCGGCGTGCGCGGCGATGTTCAGGGCGAGCGTCGTGTTGTGGACGCAGACGTCGTCGGCGACGAAGTTGTGCGTGCCGGCGACGGTAAGGTCGTAGACCTGGAAGTCGCCGCTGTACTCAATGGAGGCGATGGGATCCCAGAGGACGTCGCCCTGGGGCAGCAGCCGCCCCTGATCGTAGCGGGCCCAGCTGCGCAGCCGCTCCCACCCGACGATCCCCACCTCGCGGAACAGCGCCTGGGCGTGCGCCGGGGCGACCATGAGCGTCGCTCCGGCCTGCGACGCCATCACACCGAACCGCAGCAGCAGGTGGCGGACCTGCTTCGCCATCCGGGCGGAGGGCAGGATGCCGGAGACCGTGATCTCGGGATCGGTCGTCACCGTCCCCGCGCAGGCCAGCAGCCGCGAGAGGAAGACCGCGACCTTCTCGCGGGGCAGGGTGAAGATCGCGGGCGGGATGCTCCGGGCCTCGCCCTGGCGGCCCAGCTCGGGGTGCCTGGCCAGCAGTGCGCCCACGACCTCGGGGACCGCCCCGCCCTGGACGGGCGCGATGCGGGCCGCTCGGGACTCTGCCGCCGTCCCCCGTTCTTCCGCCGCCACCGCTTCCGCCGCCGCGGCCGCCGGCTTCGTGGCGGCCCGGATGGCCTCGCCCACCGCCGCGGCATCGGCGTAGTCCGCGGCCAGAACCGGTGAGGTCGGCATCGTCTCCGCGCAGAGGTAGGCCAGAAGCTTCACCTCATACGCGGGGAGATCGGCCGTGCCGAAGACCGGCAGGCGGGCGGGCACGGCGATCGGCTCGCCGGGCCGGAGCTCCTCCAGTTTCCGCCAGCCCGAGGTCGTGAGGAACGGATGCGTGAGCGTCGTCTCGACCTGGCGGCCGGAGGCGGTCCGCACCCGGAAGACCGGTTTGATGCCGTCATCCACGAACCGCACGGGCTCCGCCTGACCGAGCGCGCCGCCTTCGGTCAGCGTGAACAGCCGGGTCCGCCCGCGGGCGACCACCTCCTGGATCGTGTACACTTCCCCGGTCCCGGCATCCACGAGCTCGGCGTCGTACTTCAGGCACTTCCCCATGGACGGGCGCGCGGCGACGATGGTCAGATCGCCCGGCTGCAGCCCGCTGGTCAGCTGATCGAGATCGGTGAAGCCCATCGGCACGCCGGTCACCGTGCCCTTGTCCTGATAGCGCCGGTCGATGCGCTCGAAGCTCTCCTTGAGGATCTCGCGGATCGGCAGAAACTCCTGGATCAGCCTGCGGTTGGCGATGCTGAAGACGAGCTTCTCGGCCTGATCGACAAGGAGCTCGACATCCTGGTTCGCCTCAAACCCCATCTGCGCGATCTGCGTGCCGGCGCTGATGAGCTGGCGCAGCATGGACTTCTGGAGCACGATGCGGCTGTAGTACTCGACGTTCGCCGCGGTCGGCACCGAGTTCAGCAGGGAGGTGACGTAGGCCGCCCCGCCCACGTCGTCGAGCTGGCCCTTGTCCCGCAGGCGGTCGGTGACGGTGATGAGGTCGACGGGCTCGCCGCGCTCGAAGAGGTCGGTCATGGCCTCATAGATGCGGCGGTGGGCGTCCCGGTAGAAATCCTCGGCCCGGATGAGCTCGACGACGCGGGCGATCGCGTCCCGGTCCAGCAGCATCGAGCCGAGCACGCCTTGCTCGGCGTCGAGATTCTGCGGCGGAACGCGGTCCAGGGACGTGGCGATGGACACGGGACTGCCTCCAGGCACTGGTGGAGTGATTATACGAACATCTGTTCGCTATGTCAAGTGTGCACCCGGCACACCCGCGGGATTCGGGGCCGGTGCTGTGAGCGACCTTGTGGACCTCCTGTGGATGGACAAGAAGTCCTGTGGATGACTGCCGGCTTTTCAGTGGATAGGCCCATCCGGGACGGTGGAAAAGGCGGCGGCGGTGCTGGGGATAA
>Ga0209172_10001267_pt1 | contig 55585 bp, 41 predicted proteins | sample LarsenN4metaG_FD_184113 | JGI IMG/M metagenome (GOLD analysis project Ga0209172, IMG submission 184113) | Hot spring sediment bacterial and archeal communities from British Columbia, Canada, to study Microbial Dark Matter (Phase II) - Larsen... ...
GGGGCGGAGATCCTAGGGATCATCGCGCCGCTGCTGGTCCAATACGGCGTCGATGCCACCCACGATCGGGACCGGCTGAGCCGGATCGCCGATGTGGTGAAGGAACGATCGCGCACCACGCTCGATGTGGCCCGCCAGGTGGCGGTGCGGGTCGGCTCCGCTCCGGACCCTGACGACAAAGCGCGCGGGTTCGTAGCGAAAACCGGAGAGCCGATCTTTCGATTGGCGCTTCAGCAGTCGGCGGAGTTCCTGCGGAATCTGCCGCCCAGCGAGTTCACCGCCCAGAGGCTCGAAAAGGGGTTCGAGGATCTCTCGTCCCGAACGGGCTTGCCACGGAGCACGCTCATGCAAAGCGTGCGCGTCGCCGTCTCAGGAACCACAGTCTCCGAGCCGGTGACGGTGCTGCTTCCGTTGGTGGGGCAAGGCGAAGTCGTCGAACGGCTCAAGCGAGCGGAGGCCCGGGCGACCGATTGGGCGATCCCGACCGTCCCCAGCCACACGGCGCACCGCTAGTCTCAAGGCTGGGGGATGACGGTGTCCCTCTGAGCCCGCTTCCGAGCTTCCCGCTCCTGATCCTTTCGCTTCCTGAGTTCGTTCACGTATTTGCGGAACTCCGCCGCCGTCTCCGCCCGCGCCGCCGCCTGCATGATGTCCTCGCGGTAGCGCATCAGCTCCATGGCCGCGCGCGATTGATCGATATTCCCCTGCGGGAACGGCAGCAGCGCCAGCAGCGCCGCCGGCAGCTTGAGCCCGCCCAGGTAGATCCACTTGCCGTCAATCCCCCAGGTGCGGCCGGCGATCTCCGTGGTCCAGCTCTGGGCCGCCGGTGGGGCAAAGGGGTCGCGCGGCATGGTATCCAGGAAGGCTCGGAGCCGCGCCGTCACGGTGCTATCCAGCTGGGCCACGGTGTGCGGACCCTCGGCCCCAGAGGGCGGCGCCGTGGGCAACGGGCGCCCCAATTGCAGCACATCGATGGGCGGGATCCACAGCCGCCCATCCCCGTAGCCCGGCCGGAGGAGGCGCCGAGTGACCGGCCTCGAGACCACAGCGAGGGCGGGGCGGGCAGTGTCGCCCCGCACCATCAGCTCCGGCGGCTGGATCGCCTCCCGCACGCTGGGACGCGTCACCGGTTGCGGCTCCGGTAGCACCTCCACGCCGAGGCCGGTCGTGGGCCTGGCCCGCGCGAACACCGAGGGCCGACTCTCGGGCGCGGGAACCAAGAACGGCGTCACCTGATGCTCCGGTGTTCCCACCTCGAAGGGGATCAACAGAACCGGGGGCGAACGCGGGGGCTGGGTCGCGATGGCGAGCAGCACCAGCAGCACGGCGAGGTGCGCCACCACGCTCAAGGCGGTCCCCGCCGCCGCACGTCGCAACCGGACACCTTGCGGCTCCGGCGCCCGCTCGCGCCCAAAGAGGCTCACCATGCCCCGCACGGTACGACCTCCTCCCCACCGTGAGACGTAAGACGTGAGAAGCGAGAAGTACGTCTCACGTCTCACCTCTCACGTCTCACCGCCGCGTGAGCGGCGAAAAAGGACTCCGCGGCCGCCCGCACCGCGGCCCAGGGCGCGATGACCCGCTGAGCCGGCGGCAGGGACGCCTGCAACGCCGCGCCGTAACGCCGGCTCACCACCCGATGATCCATCAAGACCACCACGCCCACGTCGCTCCTCGATCGAATCAAGCGGCCGAACCCCTGCTTCAATTTGAGGGCGGCGCGCGGCACCAGGTAGTGCGTGAAGCCGTCGAGCCCCTGCTCCGCCAGACGCTCGAGCCGCGCCGCCGTTAGGGGCTCGTTAGGCGCCCGGAAAGGGAGCTTAGCCAGAAGCAGGACCCGGAGCGCCGGACCGGGGACGTCCACGCCTTCCCAGAAGCTGTCGGTGCCCAGGAGCACTGCCGATCCCGCGTCCCGAAACCGGCGGAGCAAGAGGTCTCGCGGCCCCTCCCCTTGTACCAGGAACGGCCAACGGTGTGCCACGGTGGCACGCACCCTCTCCGCCGTCCGGCGCAGCGCCGCGTGGCTGGTGAACAACACGAACATGCCTCCGTCCGACGCGTGCACCAGCTCGACGATGGCTCGGGCCACGGCCTCGTCGTGTCCCGGCTCGTCGCTCCGGGGGTCAGGTACGTCGGTCGGCACGCAGAACAGACACTGCGCGGCAAAGTCGAACGGCGAGGGAAGCACCGCCTGGTACTTGAGACGGGTGAACCCCTCCCCCAAGCCCAGGCGCTCGGTGAGAAAGGAGAAATCGTCGCCCACGGCCAGCGTGGCGCTGGTGAGCACGATGGTCTCCACCCGGTCGAAGAGCGTCTCGCGCAGCACGCCCGCGAGGTCGAGCGGCACCGACGCCAGCGCCACCGGGAACGGCGCGCGTCCCACCGGCCGTTCGCCCCGCCGCTCGATCCAGCGCACCGCCGACAAACCGGGCTGCGGCCGCAGCGTGAGCAGGATGCCGTCCAGCACCGCCTGGAGCCGCCGCACCACCCCCCGCAGCTCCTGCACCCGCTGCGCCCGCCGATCGTGTTCGCGATCCAGCTCCAACCGGTCCGCTACGGTCTCCACGCCGTCCCGCAGCCGGCCCAGGCTGTTGACCAGGTTGTCGAGCGCGACCTCCAGCCCTCGCTCCCAGATGGGGTCGGCGGCGAATGCGTCGCTCAGCCGAAACACGCTTTCACCGCTCGCCGCCAGCCGCTCCGCAAGGAGCCGAAACACCTCGTCCGCGCCAGCCTTGGCTTGGGCCACCTCCGGGAGCAGGCCCTGGCGCAACAGGTCGCCGGACGCCGCCGCCACGGCCCCGCTTTCCTGGGCTAACTCGCCCAGCAAAGCAGGTATCAGACCGCGGCCGTTCCGCTCCAGCCGGCCCAGCAGCCGCGCCACCCCACGCGCGCTCACCGCGGCGCCCAGGTGTTCGGCAGCGGCGTCCTCCAGGTGGTGCGCCTCGTCCACGATCATGCGCCGGTAGGGCGGCAACACCGCGGCCTCCTGCCAGTTCTCCTGGGCCCGACGCACGGCCAGGTCCGAGGCCAGCAGATGGTGATTCACCACCACGATGTCGGCCTCGGCCGCCCGCCGGCGGGCGGCGAACAGGAAACAGCGATCGAAGTGCGGGCAATCGAGCCGGGTGCAGAGATCGGCCTCGGCGCTGACCTCGTCCCACACGTCGTCGGAAGGCTGGTCGGTGAGATCGGCCAGCGATCCGTCGGTGGTGCGGCGGGCCCAGGCGCTGAGCGCCTCAAGCTCCTCCCGGCGCTCCGGCTCCAGCAGCGACGCCTGAGCGCTCAGCGCCAACTCCAGGCGCGACAGGCAGAGGTAGTTGCGCCACCCCTTGAGGAGCGCGTAGGTGGGCGGCTCATCGTCGCCCAACGCGCGGGCCAGGAGCGGCAAGTCCTTGCCCACCAGCTGCTCCTGCAGGTTGATGGTGTTGGTGGAGACGACGGTGCGCTCGCGGTTGGCTCTGGCCCAGGCGATCGCGGGCACCAGATAGGCGAACGACTTCCCCACCCCGGTCCCCGCCTCGAGCAGCGAGACGCCGCCGTCGTTGAAGGTGTCGGCCACGTAGGCCGCCATGTCGCGCTGGCTGGGCCGGTCCTCGAACGCCCCCAGGACCCGGGAGATCAACCCGCCGGGCCCCAGCGCCCGTGCGGTCTCTACCGGATCGATGCCCTGATACGACGGCGCGCGGGGCACCTCGACCACCACGTAGAGCTCGGTGGCCTCGTTATTGACGATGCCGAACCCGATCCCCGCATCGTGCAACCGCGCGGCGACCGTGAGGTCCGCCGCCGACGGCTCGAGCATCCCGCTCGGGTGGTTGTGAAGCACCATCTGGCCCCGCGCCGCCACCCCGGGCAGGGCCAGCACCGCGCTCACGGTGCCCCGCGCCACCGGGACTGCGCTCACCACCATCCCGTCGCCGTCTACGTCCGACACGAACGACACCTCGCGCCCGCCGGCCGCGGCGATCTCCGCCTCCAGACGGGAGCGGGCGTTCGGGGCAAGCCTCCTCACGTCTTCAGTTCGCGCTTCTTGGCCGCCGGGAACAGGACGTTGTTGAGGATCAACCGATATCCCGGCGAATTGGCGTGCAGCCCCAGATCCGTGGGTGGGTCACCAATCTGGTGTTGCGGGTCCTCAGGGTCGTGGCCCCCCAGATAGGTCCACGTGCCTTTCTGGGCCTCGCCATGGATGTACTTGACCCAGGGGGCGCCGGGCTCGTCGGCCAGCACCGTGACGTCCGGCTTCAGTCGCTCGCGCACGAAGGACGTCGTCAACCCGTAGAAGTCCGGAATGACCTGGCGGTGACATTGCACCAGCATGGTCGGTACCGGATCGATCTTGGCGCTGAAGTTGAACAGCGTGAACGCGCCCAGCGGCTGGCGCCGCGGCGGGTTATTCACCTGGTGGCCGTCAATGTCGGAGAAGCTGGCGATGGCAGACGACTGTTCCAGCTTGACGTCGCGAAACGCGAACGCTCGATTCCAGTCCAGCTTAGCCGACGCCTCCGGATCCATCGAGGTGCCGTCAGCATAGGGGGCCGCCACGTCCACCCCCTCGGCGGCCAGCGCGATCTCGATGGTCTCCGTGGCGGTGCACATGGCGAAGAGGAAGCCTCCGTCCTGCACGAAGCGCCGGATCTCCCGCGCCACGGCTTTCTTCAAGGCCGGCACGTTGGCCAGGCCCAGCCGGCGCGCGGTCTCCTGATTGCGCTCCACCATCTCCGACAGCCAGAACGCGCCGCTGTAGCTGAGGTAGAACTTGGAGAACTGTCCGGTGAAGTCCTCGTGATGCAGGTGCAGCCACTCGAAGTCCTTGAGCCGCCCGCCCAGGACCTCCGGATCCCAGACCTTCTGGTACTCGATCCCGGCGTACTCCAGCGCCATGGTGACCGCGTCGTCCCACGGGGCCGCATTGGGCGGGACGTAGACGGCGACCTTGGGAGCCTTCTCCAGGGGCACGGCGTCCATGTTGCTCGCCTGGATGTCGCCGCGGATCCCCACGACGTCTCCCTCCGACGCGGGCTCCAGCGTGACGCCCGCCAGCGCCGCGTCGCGTTGGGTAGCGCCGTCGGCGGGAAGGAGGAAACTGCCTCCCCGATAGTTCAGCAACCACTCCGCGCGGCCGCCGCGTTGGAGAGCACGGTAGGTGACGCCGTACGCCTTGAGGTGATTGGCCTGGGCGTCGTCCATGGGGACGAGGAGCGACGGTTCGGCGGAGCGACGGGTCGACGGGTCGACGGGTCGGCGGGTCGACGGGTCGTGCCCACCCCCCGATCCGCCGGTCCGTCGAGCCGCCGAACCGCCGAACAGCAACACCGCGCTCGCGCGCAGAAACTCCCGCCGCCTCATTCCGGTACCACTCCCCGCAACCGATCCCGCAACCGTCTCGCCTGCGGCACCATGGCGCTTTGGGGATACGTCAGGATCAGATGCTCCAACCGGGCGATAGCGGCCTCCGTGCGTCCGGTCTCCGCCTGCACCCGCGCCAGCGCCAGCTCTGCGGCTGGGGCCGCGGGACCCACCGTGTCCGCCGTCAACGCTCGGGTCAAGAGCTCTTCGGCCGTCTGGTAGTTGCGTTGGGCGAGCGCCAGCTCGCCGGCAAACGTCAGCAGATCGGCCTGACCGCCCGACCGCCCGGCGGCCGCCCGCCTGCCCGGCGAAAGCTTGCGGGCGGCAGCTTCCAGGTCCGCCAGCGCCTGCACCGTGTCGCCTCGGTCCAGCGCCAACAGCCCTCGTCCGAACTCCGGCAACCGCTCCCCCTCGATGCGCTCCACCAGCACCAGCATGCTCATCCGCCGCGTCGCCTCCTCCCGCGAGCCCGCGTAGGGACCGGCGGCGCGGAGCTGCTCGCGCGCCTGCTCCAGATCGCCGCGGTACAGGGTGATCCAGCCGCGCACGGCGGCGGCCGCGACCCCGGAGTCCGGCGCCAGCACGGCCTCGGCGCGATCCAGCTCCCCGCGCCGGGCCCAGGCCCAGGCGACGGACCGGCGCAGCGCCTCCCGATCGTCACCGCTCAGCCGCTCGTTCCACACCCGGAGCCGCCGCTCCGCCTCCTCCACCGCCCCCTGCTCCGCCAAGGCGCGAATCAGGCTCGCCATCGCCGGCCCCACCGCCCCACCCGCCGTGGCCGCCGCGCCGGCGCGCTCCAGCATCCGCTGGGCCGCGCCCAGGTCGCCCGCGTCAGCGTAGGCTTGAGCCGCCTGGAGGCGCACCTGGCCCGCCCCCACCGGATCCACCAGCGCAGCCAGCCGCTCCAAGGCGTAGCCCCGCACCAGCGCGTTGCGGCGGAATCGCGCCGGGCCCGCGCGCTCCGCGAACCGCTGAAGCAGGGCCGCCGCCGCTTTGGGGTCCGCGGGGAGCGTGGCGTCGAGCAGCGGCCAGGCCTCGTCCGCCCGACTCCAGCCCGCCAGCAAGTCGGCCGCGAGGCGACGCGAGGTGGAGTCGCCCCGCGGGCCGATCAGCGTGCTCAGCATCTCGTCACGCGCCACGGGTGGGGCGCGCGTCAGGGTTCCGCTCGCCGCCGGCAACAAGGCCGGATTCCGACGTAGCACGGCCACCCATTGGCGGGCGGCCTCGGTCCATTCACCGGCCAGGGCGGTGAGTTGGGCCAGGTCCTGCGCCAGCGCGGCGTCGCCCAGCCGGCTCGCCCCCTCCGACAGAGCCCGCTTGGCGCCGGCGAGGTCACCGCGCTGGGCCACCGTAAACGCCCACTCGCGGTACGGGTCCGGACTTAGCGGCGCCAGCGCGATCCAGCGCCGCGCCGCGGCCGCAACACTGTCCGCGCGGCCCAGCGTGAACCAGACCCGAAGCTCCAGCGAGCGGACGGTCGAGTTCAGCGAATCGCGCGCCAGCGCCACGCGAATCAGCGGAATGAGGGAGTCCAGCCGTTCCAGCGACGTGTACACCCGCTCCAGGCCGAGCAGCGCGGGCAGGTTGACGGGGTCGGCGCGCAGTATCCCGCGATACCGAACCGCGGCCTCGGCATGCCGCCCGGCCCGCTCCAGCTCGCCGGCCTCGGCGAGGGCCCGGCTCTCGGCCTGGGCCCGCAAGGCCCCCGGCGCGAGCAGCACGAGCCCCAGAACCACGGGCGTGCATCGCGCCGCGAACCACGTCACTGAGAACAACCCTGGCCGCCGAGTGAGCTTCACCGCAGAAGACAGTGGAGAGGGCGCAGAGGCGTTTGACGGGTTGGTTCTTTCCATCTCAAACGTTTCTCTCTGCGTCCTCTCCGTTGATCGCTGCGAACTCTGCGGTGAATACGTCACGGAAACCGGCCCCGGCTACTGCGGCCGGCCCTCATTCAGACGCCGGAAATAGTCGAGGATCAGCCGGCGCTCCTCGGGCGAGAGCTGCTGCAGCTGTTCCCACGTGGGATAGGGATACTTGGGCCCCTTGCCGGCCGCACCGGGGCGGAGCGCCGGCGGGAGGCGCACGTTGTCCTGCCGCGCCGTCTCGCTGGTGCGCTCTTTCTGCTCGTCTTCCTCGTCGCCCCGCAGCGTGCGGCCCTGATCCAGCAGCCGGCGGAACAGCCGCTCCTGACGCTCGATGGTCCGGCGGTCGAGCTGTCCCGCCTCCAGCCGCCGGGCCAGGTCTCGGGCCTCTTGCGCCAGCTCCTCGGCTTGGGCCCGGCCTTCGGCTGTCATCCGTTCGAGCTCGGCCGCGAGGCGTCGCTGCCGCTCCGCCAGCGCCCGCAGGTCCTGCAACAGGCCCTCGCCGCCCATCGGCATGAGCGGCAACATGCCGCCCGCCTGAGCGTTCAACGCCTGCTGCTGCGCCGCCAGCTGCGCCATCTTCTCGATCGCCTCCGCCAGGCCCGACCCCGACTCGGCACCCAGCACCTCTCCCCGCGAGCGCAGCAGCGCCTGGGTCATGGCGTTCAGACCGTCCACCGCCTGCCCGGCCAGCTCGCCCGCCTCCGACGGATTGGGCGTGACCCGTTGCAGCCGATCCACCGCCTCCGCCATACGCAGCCGCGCGAAGCCCAGCGAGGTGCCCACCTGGGGCGACACCAGGGCGTTCTTGCCGGCGGCGGTCTGCAGGCGTTGCAGCACGCGATCGGCGCTTTCCCGCAGCGCGGCCTGCGCGTTCCGGGCGTCCGCCGAGGCGTCGCCGCCCCGCATCCGTTGGGCCAGGTCCACCTGACGCCGGGCCAGGTCCGCCGTCTCCGACAGCGCGTAATCCAGGGTCTGGAGCACCTCCTGGCGCCACTGGTCGCGCAGCGCATCGCGCTGCTCGCGGAGTTGCTGCGCCACCGGGTCCAACGCCTGCTCCGCCTCCTGTCCCGATTGCCGGGCCGGCGCACGCTGGCCGGCCTGCGCCTGCTGCGCCGCGCGCTCCATGGCCCGGGACGCCTGCGACACCCGCTCTTGTTCGCCGGCCGCGCCTTCCGACTGGCCCTGCTTCCGGAGCCCCTGATCCAGCTGCCCCATGCGAGCCCCGAGGCTGTCGGTTTCCCACGCCAGCGCTTGCTCGGCCCGAGCCAGCGCGGAGTCCAGAGCCGCGGTCTCCGCCTGCCGGTTCCAGTCCCGCTGGCGCTGGGCCAGCTCCTCGGCGTCCTGCGCCAGCGTTGTGAGCTCGCCTTCGAGCGCGGCCCGCTCGAACAACTCGCGACTGCGGGACAACTGGTCCCGGAACTCCTTGCCCGCTTCCGCCAACCGTTTCAGGGCTTCCCGCAACGCCTCCGGATCCAGCTTCTGGAGCGCTTCACGCAACGCGTTGAGGCGCTGCTCCAGCTCCGGGGTCACCGCCCGCTCCAGCAGCCGCTCCAGCTCCTTGAGCTCCGCCTGCCATTGCGGATCCGTGAGCCCGGCGTTGGAGGCGGCCTCGGCCAGCTGCCGAAGCTCCGCGCGCATCTCGGCCGCGCGCGCCATCACGCGCTGTTGCTGGTCGGCGAGGTCGCCGGCCCGAGCCGCGGAGCGGAACGGCAGATCCCCCCGGGCGCCGGGCCGCGCCTGGGCTCCCTCCGACGCGCGCTCGCGCTCGGCGGACAGCTCCTCCGTCGCCTGGGCCAGGGCCCGCTGGTCGCGCGCCAGCGAATCCGCCGCCGCCGCGACCGCCCGCGACGCCCCTCGCAGCGCCTCCCGCAACTCGGCCGTGGAGGGGAGCCGCAGCCGATACTCCCGGCTTTCCGCAACGTGCGGCTCGGGCGCGTTGTCCCGCGCACGCACCCGGTAGAACGCCGTGTCGCCCGGCAAGAATCCCCGCCCGTTGAGATCCAGGGTCCACGGCAACACGACGCGCTCGGCGCCGCCTTCGGGCAAGGCCAACGTGTCGGTCCGCGGCGGGGAAACCAGCCCCAACCGACTGACGCGACGGCTCACCAGCTCCACAGAGGTGACGCGATGATCGTCCCGCACATCCATCACCAGGGGCTGGCGCAGGCTCAAGGGGGCGGTGGTGTCCGCTCCGGGCACCGGAACGGAGATCACGGGGATGCTATCCGCCACCGCGATGAGGTTGAGCTCCGGCGGCTCGCCCTCGAGAGGAACCCCGCCTTCCGGGCTCACGACCAGCGTATAGCGACCGCTGGAGCGAACCGCCAAGCGGCCCTGAAAGGCGGTGCCCGAGACCGCCAGCGGTGTCCCGGTGCCTTCCCGCCGCCAGGCGACGGCCCGGAGCGGCAGCGTAGCGCGCCCGCGGGTCGCGATCTCGGTGCCGACCGGCAGCAACACCGGGTCGGGGCCGGTGGCGAGCGGCTCATCCGCGCGGTCGAGATAGGGCGGATAGGCCGCGATCAGCTCCAGGTCCGCGAGGAGGGCCGGCAACGCTACTCGAACCCGCAGCGTGGCCGACTCCTTCCCCCCGGCCGTGGCACGAACGAACCGATCACTGTCCAGCGGGCCCAACACCTGGGTCGCCCTGCCGGCGGTATCCAGGGCCATAGGCGTGGACCGCCACGGTTCCCCGGGGGCGCGGACCCACAGGACCGCGGTCCGCCGCCCGGGGGCGTTGAGCGAGACGGTGACCCGCTCGCCCCGGCGGGCGTCGGTTCGGTCCAGCGCGATCGTCACCGGGCCGGCGACTCGTGCCAGCGCCGAGAGCGGGCGCCAGAAGTCGGAACCGGTGCCCGGCCCAGAGGCCAGGAACAGCCCGGCGCCGCTCAGCGCGAGGCCCAGGCTCCATGCCAACGCCCGGCGCCGCTCGCGCCGCGCCTCGCCCAGCGCCCCGTCACCGTGCTCCTCGAGCCAATGCGCCACCCGCGCGTCCGCCAGGGCGGCGAGCGACGCCGAGCCGGTGCGCTGCTCGAGCGCTACGCCGGCCACCGAGCCGCGACGGAGAGCACCGCCCTCCTCTACCAGCGTCGCGACGTCACCGGCTGCCGGCCGGCGGCGCCGGCGCGAGCGCCAGACGCCCAGCGCCAGGGCCCCAACCACCACGCCCCAGGCCCCGATGACCACCACCGGCCGCGCGCGATACACACCCAGGCGCGCCAGCACCACGCCTGCCGTCAACGCCAACAGGACCAAGCCGGCGGCGAAGAGCGCACTGGCCAGCGCCTCGCGGCGGCCCAGCTCGGCGCGCCTCGCCTCGAGCCAGCGCCCCGACGTGGTCATGGGACCGCAGCGCTGGCGTACACGAACAGATTCACCCCCATCCGAAGCGCCTGTTCTCGGATGGGCGCGGGATCACGATGGACATCGGGGTCCTCCCAGCCATCCCCCAGATCCGATTGATACGAGTAGTACACCGCCAACCGACTCCCGATGAACACGCCGAACCCCTGCGCCGGCAGCCCGTCGTGCTCGTGTATCTTGGGGATCCCCCGCGGGAAGTCGTACACGACGTGGTAGATCGGGTGATCCAGCGGCACTTCCACCAGCGGCCGATCCGGGAACACCCGCGCCATCTCCCGGCGCAACGACTCATCCATCCCGTAGTTGTCGTCCGCGTGGAGGAACCCGCCCGCCTCGAGATACCGCCGAAGGGTTCGGACCTGCACCTCGGTGAAGCGCACGTTCCCGTGCCCGGTCATGTAGAGGTACGGCACCTCCCAGAGGTCGGGCCCATCCAGCGAGACCACGCGTTCACGCGTGGCCACCGGCAACGCCGTCCGTTCGCGAATCGCCGCCAGCAGATTGGGGAGGCTTGAGGGGTTGGCGTACCAGTCGCCGCCCCCCTCGTACTGCAGCCGCCCGATGGTGAGCAGGGTGCGGGGGGTGCCGGGCGCCGGCGGCAGAGCGCTGATCGCCAGCAGGCACAGCGCAGTGCGTCTCACGACACCTCCGGCAATCGTGTGAGAGGTTTCAGGTCTCACGCTTCAGGGTCGCTGCGACGAGCCGGTACGCTTGGTTGCGCGCGATTCCTAGCTCGCCTATCAGCCGACCCGCGACATCCTTGCGACTCAGGCCTTCCGCCAGCAGGGCCTGGGCACGCCGACGGGCCGTCTCCGGATCGGCGGGCGGCACGGTCCGCTCGTGCCCGGCGACGATCACGGTCACCTCGCCGCGCGGAGGGTGATCTCGGTAATAACCTGCCAGCTCGCCCAGGGTCCCGGTGCGGCACTCTTCATGCACCTTGGTGAGTTCCCGGGCCACGGCCGCGGGCCGGTCCGGAGCGAGGGCCGCCACCAAATCCTCCAGCAGCGTCGCGGTTCGACCGGGGGCTTCGAACGCCACCACGGTCCACTCGCTGGCGGCAATCCGGTCGAGCAGGCGGCGCCGCGCCGGGCCGGCGCGCGGCAGAAAGCCCACGAAGGTGTAGCGATCCGCCGGGAGCCCCGAGATGCTGAGCGCGGCCGCCACCGCCGTCGGCCCCGGAACCGCGACCACCGCGGCACCCGCGGCTCGCGCCCGGCGCACCAGCTCCGCGCCGGGATCGCTGATTCCCGGCGTCCCGGCATCCGAGAGTACCGCGACCGCGCCACCGGCGGCCAGCGTCGCGAGCACGCGGTCTCCGTGGCTCGCCGGCGCATGCGCATGCACGCTCACCATGCGGGCCTTGGCGCCCGCGTGGTGGAGCAGGGTCCGCGTGCGTCGCGTGTCTTCCGCGGCGACCAGCTCCACCGAGCACAGCACGTCGCGAGCGCGCTCGGAGAGGTCAGCGAGGTTGCCCAGGGGGGTGGCGACGACGTAGAGGGTGCCTCTGCCGCCCTCGGTCACCAGTTCACGGTCCAGGGCAGCCCCTGGTAGAACCCGGCTTTCTGCAGGACGAAGCGGTGCTCTTTGGTCGCCTCCCGCACGATGGTAGGCGCCACCCCCGGCGCGATGATCTCGAGTTGCTGGAGGAGCTGCCGGGTCCAGTCGGCCAGGCCCTGGGTGAGCTGCTCCGGCCGCATGACGAGCTCGGGCGGCTCGCGGTCCAACGGGGCGCCAATGGCGCCGAGCGGCCCCTCACCCTTGGCCAGCGCGTCCCGGATCTTTACGCCCCGCTGTTTTGCCTCCCCGGGCACCTGTTGTTCGGCCACCGCGAGGATGCGCCAGAACAGCTCGCGATAGCTCTGGATCATGGCCGGGGACGCCTGCTCCGGCAGCTCCGGGTTGGGCCGGAACACCGAGGCCGCCACCTGCGGCCGCGAGCCGTCCCCCGCCGGCCGGAACAGGCTCTCGACGTGCTGGGCGATGGTGGACTGTTCCGCCTTGCCGCTGAAATACCCGTTGACGAAGCGGCCGTTGTCGAACCGGAAGTAGCTCACCTTCCCATTCGAGATCAGCTCCAGCACGCCGCTGAAGCGTTCCTGCTGGAGCGCGGGGAAAATGGTCTCCGGATGCTGCGCATCCACCAGCTTGGGCTCCCGAGCGCTGGCGCAGCTGTGGTACATCCAGGCCAGTTGCTCCATGGGCGCGTCGCAGAAGGCCAACTCCCCGCGCTCGCTTTCCTGCTGCATGTCGCGGAGCACCGAGGCGATGGACACCTCGCCGCGACCCGTTTCCTGGAACGCCACCGCCGTCATCACTTCGCCGCGCTTGAAGAACAAGAGGGCCACCGCATCGGGCAGGTAGGCGACGACGTAGCCGTCCACCCGTCCATCGCGGTCGATCTTGGCGAAGTGCAGCAGGTGGTCGAGGTGGATGAACGCCAGGCGCGTACGGTGAATCTGCACCCGCTGGGACGGGAACATCAGATCGGCCAGCCGGACTTTGGTTTCGGCCAGACGGATGGCGCTCAGCCGCATACGGGCGACTCACCTTGCGGGGCGGCGAGGCCGGCCCTCCGCCCGCAATCTAGGACAAGTGCCGGGCCAGCTTCTCCACAAGATACGCTTTGGGAACGGCTCCGACTACTGTGTCCACGTGCTTGCCGTTCTTAAAGAACAAGATGGTGGGGATGGACCTGACGTTGAAGCGCATAGCCACCCGCTGGTTCTCGTCCACGTCCAGCTTGGCCACCTTCACCCGGCCGTCGTACTCCTTAGCGATCTCCTGGACGATGGGCGCCACCATGTGGCAGGGGCCGCACCAGGTGGCCCAGAAATCAACCATGGCCAGGCCCGGGTGCTGCTCGATTTCCTGCGCGAAATCATCGTCAGTGACGTGTATCAGGTCAGCAACTGCCATGTTCGAATCCCTCGCGTTATGTTGGGGCTTCCGCCCGACCCAACCGTCGTGGGACCAATCCGGATGCGCCCCAGCCGGCCCACAGGTTGGAACGAGGCCCACCGTTCGCGGAGCGACCGTGACCGATCGGGCACCTGTGGTGAGTCACATCGGCGTCGCGATCAGCGACCTGGCGGCGGCCGTCGCCTTCTACCGCGACGTGCTGGGAGTGACACCCGAGCCAGCGGAATCCGCAGACGGCGCCACCATCGTCTCCTTGCCGCTCGGCGAGACCCACGTCGAGCTGCTGGTCCCCGAGACGCCGGAGGGCCCGGTTGCCAAGTTCCTGGCGCGGCGCGGGCCGGGGATCCACCACATCTGCTTCAAGGTCCCCAACCTGGACGACGCGCTGGCCCGGTGCCGAGCCTATGGTTACCGGCTGGTCGACGAGCGACCTCGCCTGGGGGCCGGTGGACATCGTGTCGCCTTCCTGCATCCCAAGTCCACTGCCGGCATCCTGCTCGAACTGACCGAGTAAACTCCGGGACCCAGGGCTCCGGTTCCCCGCCTCCCGAATCCGGGCCTGCGTCCTGGGGCGGGCAGCGCCGCTGCGGGTTGCCGGCCGCCGACAGGTCAATGTCCGAAACCAACCACCCTCCGCCGTACGGCACCACCGCGAACGGGACCACGGGCGTGCAGCCCCGGCGGACCAGTCGCGCCTGAACGGAGCGACGGCCGTCCGATCCCGTCACGGGAACCTGGGATTCCAGGATCTCGAAGCTCTCGTGCTCGAGGTAGGTCCGAATCACGGTCAGGCGCTGATCCAGCTCGTCGCGCCTCATGTAGCTCCGCGCCGGGCCGCGGGGTGAACCCCACAGCTCACTCATCGCCGCAAGACTGTTGGCCCGGACCGCGTTCAGGAAACCGCGGACCGCCGCCTCGGGGCTGGCGGGCGCCGCCACGCTCGGCGGGCCGCCGCAGGCGGCGAACAGGAGCGCGGCCGCCACCCACGGCGCGGGGCTCAAGCCTTGCGTTCGGGCTGGCGACATCGTGAAGTTCAACGGGTCGAACGTAAACGGTTCCGAAAGCGTGGGCAAGCCAAGCGTACGCCTCTACATCAACGTGGACCACGTGGCGACACTGCGGCAGGCCCGCCGCGCGGCGGAGCCCGATCCGGTGGCCGCGGCGGACCTCTGCGAGCGGGGTGGAGCGGACGGCATCACGGTTCACTTGCGCGAGGACCGGCGCCACATCCAGGACGACGACGTGGTCCGACTGCGGGAGCGGCGCGGCAAGGTGCTCAATCTCGAGCTGGCCAGTGCCACGGACATCGTGGCGCTCGCCGCCCGCCTCAAACCCCATCAGGCCACCTTCGTCCCCGAGCGACGCGAGGAGATTACCACGGAAGGGGGACTCGCCCTCCCATCCCACGGGGCCCAAGCCGACCCGCGCCTGGTGGAATCCATCGCCCGGCTCAAAGCCGCCGGCATCCGCGTCTCGCTGTTTATCGATCCCGACCCGGCCATAATCGACGGGGCCGCATCGCTGGGCGTGGAGGCGGTGGAGCTCCACACGGGCGAGTACTCCGACACGTACCGGACGTCCGACCGCGAGCTGGAGCGGCTGAAACAGGCAGCAGCCCACGCCCGGGCCGCCGGCCTGGCGGTGCATGCTGGGCACGGCCTCAACTACGACAATGTGCAAGCCGTGGCGGCCATCCCCGAGGTCGAAGAGTTGAACATCGGCCACAGCATCGTGAGCCGCGCCATCACTGTGGGCCTGGAGCAGGCGGTGCGCGAGATGCGGGCCCTGGTGGACGCGTCGCGTTGACCAACCCTCAGTGGCACCATAACTTGGCCAACCACGCGCGGCGGCCGAACCATGCCTGAGCCGATGGGGCTAACTCAATTCTTCGCCATGGAGGCGGGCGATTACCTCGAACGCCTCGACGCCGCCGTGTCCAGATCGCCGGAACCCGACCGGGAAGAGTTCGTGCGGCTAGCCCGGGCGCTTCGGGGATCGGCGCTGATGGCGAATCAGCAAGCCTTCGCACCAGCCGCCTCCGGCCTGGAGCGGCTGGCGCGCGCGGTCCACGACCGGAGCCGCCCGTGGGACGCCGGCACCAAGCAGCTAGTGGTCCGCGTGGTGGACGATCTCAAGGTTCTGGTCCGCAAGGCGACGGCCTGGTCCGACGCGGAGACCGAGAAGGCCAACCAGATCGCCGTCGCGCTCCAGGCCGCCACCGGCAGTGCGCCGCCAGTGTCCCCGGCCAAGGCGAGCCAACCAGGACAGCGCGCGTTCGTGGCGCAACAGGGAGCGGGCCTGGCGAGCACCCTGGACCAGACCGCCGCGGCGCTGCAACAGAGCCCGGAGAACTTGGGTCCGCTCCAGGTGGTGCTCAAGACCATGCAGCCACTCCGGGGGATCGCGGGCCTGGCCGACCACCCTCCCCTCCCGGACCTGCTCGACGGCGTTGAGCAAGCCGTGGCGGAGCTGGTGGCGCGGAAGGAGAGCACGCCGGCTGCCGTGGACCTGTTCCGGGCCGCGGCCAGGGCGGTGTCGCGAGCGGCGCAGGAGATCGGCGCCAAGGGCCAGGCCGACCCGGAAGCGCCGGAAGCGAGGGAGTTCGCCCGGCGACTGGGAAGCCTGTTGGGGCTCGCGGGCGACGTGGTGCCGATCGAGTCGCTGTACTACGACGACGCCGGGCCGCACATCGTCAAGCAAGGAGTGGCACCCGCGCGGCCGGCCAAGCTGGGGCGTCTCGAGCTGGTCTCCCACGGCGAGCACCTGCGGCAGGCCGCCGACGCGCTGGAGCGGGCTCTGTCTTCCGTCCAACGCGAGCTCCGGCTCCACGCTCTGGTGGGGACCTTCCACTCGCTGGCGTCCGCCGCTTCCGGGCTCCTTGGGACCGCGTTGGGGGACCTGGCTCAGGCGGCCCGCGAAGCCGTGGCGCGAGGAAGCGCCCTGCACGACACCAAACGCTTCGCGCGGCATCTCCGGGACGCCGGGACCGTCCTGAGCGCCGCCGCGACCGAGAACGAAGGGGCGCTGGCCTCGCGCCTGGCAGGGGTGACCGCGGCGCTCCGGCAGGCGCCCGCTCCCACAGCCGCCACCCCGCCCCCGCGCCCCTCACCCGTCATGCCCCACCGCCCGCCGGCGCCGTCGGCACCAGCGGTACAGCCGGCATTGGTGGCGGCGGGCGGGGCGGGCGGGGCGGGCGGGGCGGGCGGGGCCGCAGCAGCCGCACCGGCCGCAGCAGTGCTGGAGGAAGGCCCGGGGTTAGTTGGCAGCTATCAGCGCTTCGACCAACTGGTGGCCGCGCTGGGACTAGGGGCTCCATCGCTTGAGGAGCTCCTGGCGGGACCGCCCGCAGTTCCCGCGTCCGTGGCAGCCCCGGCGGCGCCTGCAGCCGCTCCCGCCCCCTGGGAGGAGATCGTCCCCATCACGGCGCTCCTGTACAGCGGAGAGTCAGCGATGCAGCGGCTCGCCAGTCTTCGGGAACAGGTGCGTGGCGTTCTCGCCGGCACCAGCCCGGACGGGGCGGTCCTCAAGGATCTCATCGAGGAAGTCTTCGATCTCGTCGAACTTGGCGCCGGTCGCGGGCGCTGAGGCCAAAAGCCTCCGCTGGCCCGGCGCGATCGGCCTGGCCATCTCGGTCCTGCTGTTGTGGTGGACGCTTCACGACGTGGCCCTCCGCGACGTGGCCGGCCACGTGCGGCAGGCCCGGCCCCTGGCGTTTCTCGGAGCCGTGATCCTCGCCACGGCCACCTTCCCGCTCCGCACCATCCGCTGGCGGTATCTGCTCCAGCGAAACCGCGAGGTGTTACCACTTTTACCGCTGTGGCATGCCACCGCCATCGGCTTCATGGCCAACAACCTGCTGCCGGCCCGGGCCGGCGAGCTGGCCCGCGCGTATGCGGCGAGACACCTGACGGGCGTGCGATTCACGGCCGCGGTAGGATCAGTCGCCGTAGAAAGGGTGTTCGACGGATTGATCCTGGTAGCATTGCTGGCCGTGGGGATCCTCTGGGGTGGGTTCGCCGGCGGCACGGCCGTGGGGGGCATGCCGCTGGCGCGGGTGGCGATGCTGGCCGCAGCCATCTTCGGACCCGCGTTGGTGGTCGCCCTGTGGCTGGTGCATTGGCCCGGGCCCGCGCTGCGGCTGGCCCATGCCGTCATGGATCGGGTTCTGCCCCGGCGCTGGACCGTGCGGGCGCTCGGCCTTTTGGAAGGCCTCCTGAGCGGCCTCGATGCCCTCAAGGATCCCCGGCGGTTTCTGCTCGCGACCGTCTGGTCCGTGGCGGTGTGGCTGGCGTCCGCCGCGTCCTACTGGCTCGGGTTCATCGCGCTGGGGCTTAAGGTGCCGCCTAGCGCAACCCTGCTGCTCCAGGGGCTCATCGCCTTCGGCGTCGCCATTCCGTCATCACCGGGGTTCTTCGGTCCGTTCGAGGCCGTCACCCGGGCGACGCTGAGCCTCTACGGCGTCGAGGCGGTCCGGAGCGTGTCGTTCGCCGTGGCGTACCACATCGCCGTCTTCTTGCCCATATCGCTCCTCGGCCTGTGGTCGTTGTCGCGGGCGCATCTGCATATGGCGGATTTGAAGCGGGCCGCAGAGGCCGGAAGGGCCGCAGGAGCCGCAGAGGCCGGAGGGGCCGGAAGGGCGGAAGAGCAGCCGGCGTGACTCCGTCCCCTGCGGCCCCCGCGGCCCCCACGGCCCCCGCTGCCCCCGCCGCCCCTCCGGTCCGGCTGCGCATCGCCGCGCACGCCAAGGCGAACCTCTTCCTGCGCGTGTTGTCCCGAGAGGTGTCGGGGTTCCATAGCATCGAGACCCTGCTCACGCTGCTGGAGCTGGCGGATGAGCTGGTAGTGGAGCGGGTCGTGGAGGGGGTGGAGCTAGAGGTGCAGGGAGCGGATACCGGCCCCGCCGAGGAGAACCTCGCCTACCGCGCCGCGGCCCTCATGCTCCAAGCCACGGGTCGGCGTTTTGGGGTCCGCATCTCGCTCACCAAGAACATCCCGGTGCAGGCGGGACTGGGCGGCGGATCGAGCGACGGGGCGGCCGCGCTCCACGCCGTCAACGCCATCGCGGGCAACGCCGTGCCGCAGCACGAGATCCTGCAATACGCGGCCCGCCTGGGGAGCGACGTGCCGTTCTTCGCTTCAGGCGCGCCGTTGGCGCTGGCGTGGGGGCGAGGCGAGCGGTTGTTTCGCCTGCCGGCACCGCCTCCCGCTCCGGCGCTCTTGGTGATCCCTCCAGCGGGGGTGAGCACTGAGCACGCCTACGGGCGCATCGACGCGGCCCGCCTGCACGAGACGCGGCGGGGCGCCGTGGTGCTGGACGCGGACGCGCTCACGAGCTGGGGCGGCATCGGCCGGCTGGGGGGAAACGACTTCGAGTCGGTGATCTTCGGCGACCACCCCGAGCTCAAGACCACATTCGAGCGCGTGGCGGAAACGGGGCCCCTGCTCGTGCGGCTTTCCGGCTCCGGCAGCGCGCTGATCGCGATCTACCGGAACGAGGCGAGCCGAGAGGCTGCGGAGCAACGGCTGGCCGGCGGGGGTTACCGTCTGATCCGAACCACTACCCGGGCTCAAGCGGCACCCGGACCCGAGGCCCGCTAGGGAAGCTCTGCACCAGTCCCTCGCGCGCTGCAGTTCCGCGCGCGCCGGAGAGGAAGAAAGGGCCAAGGCGCGCGCTCCACTGGGGGCGCGCTATGGGACTGGTGCAGAGCTTCCCTAGGGCTCCCCTTCCCCCTTATGTCAGGCCACGCATTAGGTTTGAAGCGCCCGGTGGCCCCTCGTCCAACGGCAGGACGCCGGACTTTGGATCCGGAAATCTTGGTTCGAATCCAAGGGGGCCAACTCTCTTGGTCGCAATAGCTTGGCTTGCAGGCTTCCCCGTCAAAAAGTGCTCGCGGGTCAGTTCGCGGGTCAGTTACTATCCGGAGTCCCCGGGCCGGCTAACGATTCACTGCCACGACTGCCAGGGTGTCTGCGTTTGCCCGTCGCGCGGGGGCGGGTCAGATGGGGAGCGAGGATCCGGGCGGAAGCGCCGACGAGGCTGCGACCCTACCGAAGGCTCGTGAGTTCGTGAGCCGGAAGTGTCGTCGCCGGCAGCCGAGTCGGGGATGCTTCCATACTGCGGACAACCTCGAGCCTCCACAGATCCGGTCGCGACGGAAGAGGAGGTTGTTGCCCACGGTCGAGATACGAGCGGAGATAGGCGCGAAGCGCCGGGCGAAGCTGTTGGAGCACTTCTTCGTGGTTCTCGCCCGCAAGAAGAAAATCCGGCAGCTCGGCAATCCGCAATTCCCAATGCACGTCGCCTTCACCTTCGACGCGGGTAGGCCCTAGCCACTTCCAGGGCAGGCTGACCACCTGTTCCAGCGTCAGTCCGGACATGCACCAACCTCCAGGATGGTCCGAATCGCCTTCTTCACGTACACCGGCAGGATCGGGCCGTGCCCTTTATCTACCAGCAGGACCCGGCGTCCGCTAGGGTGCACCCAAACGCGGTGAGATCCCTCCGCAGTCGCCGGCGGCTCAAAACCGGCCCTTTCCAACCAGCGTGCCACATCGCCGTACCGGTGATTGGTGGCTTTTCCCCGCAGCACATCTTTCAGCTCGGCGCACTCATCAGGCGAAAGTGCCATTGTGCATCAGGGCTGGCCGCCAGCTTGAGTCTGCCGAACGTGGAGTGGAAGCTCGCAGAGCATGGTTCCGTCCACGCGCAGTTGAAAGAGATAGGTCCCAACCGTTTGAAAATGGGCATTGGCTATCCGCAGGATCAGGGGCCAGCCACTTTCGATGCCCGCGATCGGGGGGGTAGCGAGCGCTACTTCCGCCTCCAGAGGAGGCGCCACCAATCGCATGTCCTCATCGACCACCCTCAGGGACACCGTGTGGCGACCAGCATCGGCTGCACCAGCCTTCAGCTTAGCCACGAACACCATTAGCGGCCAAACAACGGGCACCTGGGCCGCGTTGATGGTGTCGAACTCTCCAAGGATGTTGATCTGCCCCGCGGCAGAAACGTTTGCGGCCTCACAGAGAGCTGCAAGTTGGCACTTCATTAGGCCCCCTCATGGGCATGGTGCGGCGAAGCGGTGACGCCCCCCTTAACATAGCCCCCCGCGAATGGAGGTTGCCGGGCCGACCACTGACGCCAGGTCCGCTTCTATCCATCGATGAAAACATAACTTCCCGCCGATCATCGGCCGGTCAATGCCAGAGATTCGTCGGGGGGCAATGAAGGGCGTGGCGCCACCTTCGCAACGGGCCCAAATCATGGCATGGAACGACGCGCCCAGGACGGCAATCGGTCCTTTTCACGTGAGCCGGTAGGATGGGGTCCGGAGCGTTGCGCCTTTCTTCTTCGGCATCCCGCTGAGAGGTGCGGGACAATGCGGCGTCAGCGCATTTCCGAGAGCGACCTCGGATCCGGAAATCTTGGTTCGAATCCAAGGGGGCCAACTCTCCGGGACCGCCCCCACCCTACCCGGCAGGATAGGTAGCCGACTAAACTCCAGCGCATGCCCGCGCCGACTTCCCCAGCGCCCCAGCCCAAGAAACCCAAGCTCGCCCGGCTCAAGGCGATCCTGCCGGACGTGTGGGCCCTGGTGTGGCCCCGACGCCGATTGCTGGCGATCGGCTTGGTGCTCATGGCCATCAACCGGGTCGCCGGGCTGGTGCTCCCCGCCTCGACCAAGTTCGTGATCGACAACGTCATCGTGAACCGGCAAATCCAGTTGCTGTTGCCGCTGGTGCTGCTGGTCGCGGCCGCGACCGCGATCCAGGCGACCACCTCGTTCTCGCTCACCCAGCTTCTGTCCAAGGCCGCTCAACGCCTGATCACCGAGATGCGGGAGAAGGTGCAGCGTCACGTCATTCGGCTGCGGATCTCGTTTTTCGACGCCACCAAAACCGGTGCCCTGGTCTCGCGGATCATGTCGGACGTGGAGGGCATCCGCAACCTGATCGGAACCGGCATGGTGGAGCTGGCGGGCGGCCTGCTCTCGGCCACCCTGGCCCTGGTCATCATGTTCCGCATCAGCCCCATGATGACCGGGCTGGCGGTCGTGTTGCTCGCCGTCTTCGTAGTGGCGCTCTACTTCGCCTTCGGCACCCTGCGACCCATCTTCCGGGAGCGCAGCGTGATCCAGGCCGAGGTGAGCGGCCGGCTGGCCGAGACGCTGGGCGGGATTCGGGTGGTCAAGGGCTACCACAAGGAAGCCCAGGAAGCTTCCGTGTTCGCGGCCGGCGTGCGCCGGCTGCTGGACAACATCTTGAAGACCCTGACGGCCATGGCGTTCATGGGGTTGTCGGGGAGCGTGCTCACCGGATTGGTGGGCGCCACGGTGATTCTGATCGGCGCCCGGCAGGTCCTGGCCGGGAGCATGACGCTGGGCGAGCTGTTCACCTACACCATCTTCCTGGGCTTCCTGGTGGCGCCGATCGTCCAGATCGTCTCGGTGGGGACACAGCTCACCGAGGCGCTGGCCGGCCTGGAGCGCACCCGCGAGTTACTCAACGAGCGGCGGGAGGACGACGATCCCGCGCGCACCGTGGTACCGGGCGACTTCCGCGGGCACGTGGAATTCGAGCGGGTGTTCTTCCAGTACGACTCCGGCAAACCGGTGCTCAAGAACGTGAGCTTCACCGCGCGGCCGGGCACGGTCACGGCCCTGGTCGGGCCCTCGGGCGCGGGCAAGTCCACCATGATCGGCCTGGTCGCGGCGTTCCACGTGCCGACCCAGGGCCGGGTGCTGCTAGACGGCACCGACTTGTCCACGATCGACCTGGCGGCCTATCGCAGCCGATTGGGCGTGGTGCTCCAGGACAACTTCCTGTTCGACGGCACCATCCGGGACAACGTGGCCTTCTCCAAGCCCGAGGCCACCGACGAGGAGGTCTTTGAGGCGAGCCGCATCGCCCGGGTGGACGAGTTCGTGGAGGGCTTCGAGCGGAAGTACCAGACGCTGGTGGGCGAGCGCGGGGTCAAGCTCTCCGGCGGCCAGCGCCAGCGGGTGGCGATCGCTCGGGCCATCCTCGCGGACCCCCGGATCCTGATCCTGGACGAGGCGACCTCGAGCCTGGACTCCGAGTCCGAGGCGTACATCCAGGAAGGCCTGGCGCACCTGATGCGCGGGCGCACCACGTTCGTGATCGCCCACCGGCTCTCCACCATCCGCCGCGCCGATCAGATCCTGGTCCTGGAAGACGGAGAAGTTGTCGAACGCGGCACCCATGAGGAGCTGTACGCGCGCGGTGGCCGCTACTACGAGATGTACACCAAGCAGCTCGGCGTGGAGGCCAACCTGTTCCTGGCGCCGGGCGAGGGGGACAAGGTGCCCGAGGCTGAGGAAGCGGCGGAGCCGCGAGTGGAGGCACCCCCAGCCGCCCCCTGGATCCCGCGCATCTGACGATGCCCCAGTCCTTGACCGTGGTGCACCACCAGGCGCTCGGGAAGTTCAGCGCGATGATCGAAGGAGAGGAGGCGTATCTGCTGTACCACGCCGGCGGCGAAGGCGTGCTGGACTACGTCAGCACGTTCGTCCCGGAGCCGTTACGGGGCAGGGGCATCGCCAGCGCCGTGGTGCGCTGCGCGCTGGAGTATGCCAGGCAGCAGCGCTGCCGAGTGATCCCCAGTTGCTGGTTCGTCAAGGGCTACGTCGATCGACATCCGGAGTTCCTGGACCTGGTAGCGAACTGACCGGAACGTGGCCCGGGACGGAACACGGATACCGGCGCTACGGCCGCACCGGCGCCCCGCCTATCACATGCGGATGCGAGCCGAGCAGGCGGTTCAACTCCGGCACCGTCTGGCTGAGGATCCCGTTGAGCTCCGCCACGACCTCAGCCGTCTCCTGCTTCAGCTCGTCCAAGCGTAGCCGCTGGGCCGCGGTGGGCGGCGCCAGGGGCCGGGCCACGGAGCCAAAGAGCGAGGTCAGCTCCTCGCGGAGCCGCGGGTACTGCCGGTAGCTCATCGAGGGCGTCGGTCGGGTGAGGCCGTCGCGAAGATCGCTCACGCGCTTCAGCGCCGCCTGCACCGCGGCCAGCGCGGTGGTGTCCGCCCCGGCTGGTACTGCACCGTCCATGCCCCGACCATCCGTAGCTGCCGCCGCCGCGGGGCGCTTCAAGAGATCGGCCAGCGTACCGAGCTGCTTCTTCAGGTCCTCGGTCCGGTCGATCACTCCGTTCACCTGTGAGATCAGGTCGCGCAGTTCCAGCGCCGCCGCGAGCTGGGCCTGGTAGTCCGCGGCCGCCATTGGCACCCGCGGATCGGGGTTCACCCGAACGGTCTTCTTGATCTCCGTGCCGGCCGCGCGGAGGGCCACCGTATATTCACCGGGCACCGCGAACGGGCCGCCGCCAAAACCAAACGGTCCGCCACCGCCGCCGCCGGGGCCACCCGGCCCCGCCTGGCTCGCCGCCGGCCGGGCAGCATCGTGCCGCAGGTCCCACGCGATCCGATTGATCCCCGCCTTGGCTTCGGTGCGCCGCAACTGCCGCACGGTCTTTCCAGCGGCGTCGGTCACCGTGACGGTCACTGGATCCCTGGCGTCCGCCTTGAGGAAGAACGTAATGAGCGCGCCCTCCGGGGGATTCGCCGCCACGAACGTCTTGGCGCCCAGGGACGCATCGCGCCCCCAGACGTTCCACCGCGTCGCCGGGCGGATGTCAAAGAGATACGCGTCCGCCCGCATCGCCTCGGGCAATTGGCGGAGCGCCGTGATGTCATCCGCGATGAACACGCCGCGCCCATGGGTGCCGATGATGAGATCGTGCTCCCGCGGATGAACCTTGATGTCCCGCACCGACACCGGCGGCAGCCCGTTCCGCAAATCCACCCAGCGCTGGCCACCGTCCCACGTCGCAAAGATGCCCAGCTCGGTGCCGAGATACAGGAGCCGCGGGTTGGTGGGATCCTCGCGGACCACCTGGACATATCCCACCGCCGGCAGGTTACCCCGGAGCGAGGTCCAGGTCTTCCCGAAGTCAGTGGTTTGGTACACGTGCGGCGCGAAGTCGTCATCCCGATGGCGGTCAATGGCCGCGTACGCGGTTCCCGGGTCCGCCCATGACGCCTCCAGCCGCGCCACCCACGAGTTGGCAGGCAGCCCGCGGATGTTGCCCACCACGTTGGTCCAGGTCTTTCCGCCGTCCTGGGTCACCTGGATGTTGCCGTCATCGGTACCCACCCAGATGACGCCGGCCCTCACCGGGGACTCGGCGATGGTGAGGATGGTGCTGTGGAACTCGGCGGCCGTGTTGTCCACGTAAACCTCGCCGCCGGAGGACTGCTGCTTGCTCTTGTCGTTGGTGGTGAGGTCCGGGCTGATGATCTCCCAGGTGTGCCCGCGATCGGTGCTCTTGAAGAGCACGTTGCCGCCGAAGTAGACCACGTTGGCGTCGTGCGGCGACAGATGAATCGGCGAGTCCCAGTTGAACCGATACTTGTGCTCCGCGATCCCGTCGCCCGCCGAGCCCACGCGCCGCGGATAGGGGTGGATGCTACGCGAGCTGCCGGTCCGCACGTCGGTGAGGAAGATGTTCCCACCCTGCGAGTTCGAGAACACCAGGAAGGGCTCGTTGAGCGCCGGCACCGCATAGAAGCCGTCCCCGCCGGAGACCGTGTACCAGTCGTCCGTGCGAATGCCTTCGCCGTAGAGCGTCCGGCTGGGTCCGCACCAGTTGCCGTTGTCCTGGAGCCCGCCGCACACGTAGTAGGGGTTCTGGAGGTCGTAGAAGATGTGATAGAACTGGGACAGCACCACGTTGTTGAAAATTTCCCAGGTGCGGCCGCCGTCGTAGGAGACCTGGTAGCCGCCGTCGCTGCCGCTCAAGAGCCGCAGCGAGTTCATCGGGTCGATCCAGAGGGCCTGATGGTCGCCGTGCACGCCGCGCCCGATGCTCTGGAAGGTCCGCCCGCCGTCGGTGGACTGGTAGAGCCCGCCTGAGAGCGAATAGACCACCTCGGCGTCGTTGGGATCCACCCGCAGATCGCTGTAGTAGAACGGCCGGAAGTTGATCTGGCGCTCGGCGTTCACCATCCGCCACGACTCGCCGCGATCATCCGAGCGGAACAGCGTCCCCTGGGTGCGGGTCTCGGTCACCAGATACACGGTGGCCGGGTTGCTGCGCGACGTGGCCACCCCGATCCGGGCCATGGGCTCGGTGGGGAGCCCATTAGTGAGCTTGGTCCAGGTGGCGCCGCCGTCGGTGGTCCGGTACAGGGCGGTCTGCCCGCCGCCGTCGTCGAAGCGCCAGGCCCGCCGCCGGAAGGTCCACATGCCGGCGTAGAGGATCCGGGGGTTGACCGCGTCCATGGCGAGGTCCGAGCAGCCGGTGTCTCGATCGAGGTAGAGCACCTTCCGCCACGTGGCTCCGCCGTCGGCGGTCAGGTAGATTCCCCGCTCCTCGTTGGCTCCCCATTCGTGTCCCATGGCGCAGACGTACGCCACGTCCGGGTCGCGCGGGTCAACGGCGATCCGCTTGATCCGCTCGGTCCCGACTAACCCCAGGTGCTTCCAGGTGGCGCCGCCGTCGGTGGAGCGGTAGACCCCGTTCCCGAACGAGGCGCTGTTCCGCGGGTCGCCCTCGCCGCTCCCCAACCAGAGGACGTTGTGATCGGAGGGCGCGATCTCCAGCGCGCCTACCGAGTAGACCGTCTGGTCCGTGAACTGGGCCTCGAAGGTGACGCCGGCGTTGGTGGTCTTGAACACGCCGCCGTCGGCGCCGGCCACGTAGAACGTGTCCCGATTGCCGGGGACGCCGACGATGGCCGTGACTCGACCCCCCATGTTGGCCGGACCGATCGAACGCCAGGCGAGGGCCTTGATGGCGGCGACCTCGGGTTGCTGGCCGGGAGGGATCGCAGGCTGGGGTTGCGGGTGGCGCTGCTGAGGGAACGCCGCCGGGGGGGTGCAGCAGATGCCCACCACCACGGCCGCCCACCGGAACGAGCGAGGCACTGGCATAAGGACTCCAAGGCGAGAACCATGATCGGGGATAGCCTAGCCCGGGGCGAAGAGCGGCGCCAGAGCGCTGGCCCGAGCCGCCCGATAGAGTGGAGGTTGGGCCCGAAGCTGGGCGGCTTGGCGCCGCGAGTTGGCATGACTATTTTGGAGGATTCCAATGCCTGACATCTCGTTGGCGCGCAGCAAGATGCTCCTCCTCTCGGGGACGGCCAACCGGCCCCTGGCGGAGGAGATCGCGGCATTCCTCGGCCAGCCCTTGTGCCAGGTGACCATCCGGCGGTTCGCCGACGGGGAGATCTTCATCCGGATCGACGAAAACGTGCGGGGGCAGGATGTCTACATCATCCAGCCCACCAATTCGCCGGGCGAGAATATCATCGAGCTGTTGATCCTGATCGACGCGGCCCGGAGGGCCAGTGCCGCCCGCATCAGCGCGGTGATACCCTATTTCGGGTACGCGCGGCAGGACCGCAAGGACCAGCCCCGGGTCGCCATCAGTGCTAAGCTGATGGCCAACGTGATTGCGACGGCGGGGGCAGACCGGGTGCTGGCCATCGATTTTCACCAACATCAGTTACAGGGGTTTTTCGACATCCCGGTGGACCATCTGTACGCGGCGCCGGTCTTCGTCCAGCACTACCGCCAGAAGGACTTGCATGATCTGGTGGTCGTGGCCCCGGACGCCGGAGGCACCAAGATGGCGCGCGGCTTCGCCAAGCGGCTCAACGCGTCGCTCGCCATCGTGGACAAACGGCGCCCGTCCGCCAACGTGGCGGAGGTGCTGAACGTGGTGGGCGAGGTCGAAGATCGGGACTGCCTGATGGTAGACGACATGATCGACACGGCGGGGACCATGTGCGAGGCGGCACGGGCGCTCAAACGCCTGGGGGCCCGGGAGATCTACGGCTGCGCCTCGCACGCGCTCTTGTCTGGACCGGCCGTGGACCGTTTGAGCGCGGCACCTATCACGGAGGTGGCGGTAACCAATACCATTCGGGTCCCGGACGAGCGGCGCTACGATCGGTTGAAGGTGCTGTCGATCGCACCGCTGCTGGCGGAGGCGATTCGGAACACTCACTCGGATCAGTCGGTGAGCTCGCTGTTTGATTGACGGCATCACTGGTCTCAGGGCGACAACGGATAACGGACAACGGATAACGGACAACGCCTTATGGCCCACGAAGTCAGATTGAGCGCAGAACGACGCAGCGGAACGGGCAAGGGCGCATCGCGCAAGCTCCGCGCCGCGGGGCGCGTGCCCGCGGTGATCTATGGACACGGCCGCCAGCCCGAGGCGCTGTCGCTCTCGCAAACCGAACTGGAGAAAGCGCTGATCGGGATCGCCGCGGGGAGCACGGTCATTGACCTCACGGTGGACGGCAAGCCGGTCAAGACGCTGATTCGGGAGATCCAGCGCACGCCCGTGCGGCGCGAGATCGTGCACCTCGATTTCTACGAAATCCACGCGGACGAGAAGATCAAGCTCAACGTCCCCGTGCGCCTGGTGGGCTCGCCGGACGGCGTGCGCAACGCCGGCGGCGTGCTGGACCAGGTCCTCCGGGAGATCGAGATCGAAGTGTTGCCGGAACACATTCCCGAGCGGGTGGAGCTGGACGTCACGGCGCTCACCATCGGCAAGTCACTCCACGTGCGGGACCTCACGCTGCCGCATGTGACCATTCTGACCCACCCCGACAAGACGGTGTGCACGGTGGTGCCGCCGCGCGTCGAGGAAGTGGTGGCCCCGGTGGCGGAGGCGGCCGTCGAGCCGGCGGAGCCCGAGCTGATCCGCAAGCCGCGGGCCGAAGAAGAGGCCGAAGCCGAGGGGTCGGAAGCAGCCCAGGAGTAAGCCCTGCGCGTCATCGTCGGCCTCGGGAATCCCGGCCCCGAATACGCCGACACGCGGCACAACGCGGGATTCGTGCTGGCGAACGCCCTGGCCGAGCGGTGGGGGCTGTCGCGGTTTCGTCGCGCGCAGCGGGCTCTCGTGGCCGGCGGACGCGTGGGTGACGCGCCGGTGACGGTGCTCAAGCCCCAGACCTACATGAACCTGAGCGGTGAGGCAATCGAGCCGCTCTTGACCCGGCCCGGATTCGACCCCGCCCGTCACCTGCTGCTGCTGGTGGATGACACGGCGCTGCCGCTGGGGACGTTCCGCCTCCGGGCCCGGGGGTCGCCGGGCGGTCACCACGGGCTGGAGAGCGTGGAGCAGGCGTTGGGATCGAGCGCCTACGCCCGGCTGCGCATCGGCATCGGGCCGGTACCGGAGGACGTGGAGGACCTGGCGGACTTCGTCCTGGCGCCGTTCACGCGCCCTGAGGAAGCGACCCTGCGTGACCGGCTACCCGAGATGGTGGATGCCGTGGAGTACTGGGTCACCGACGGCATTCAGCGGGCGATGAATCGCTTCAACAGAAAAAAGAGCGGATAGGGCTCGTGCTCCGTCTCGGCATCGTCGGCCTCCCCAACGTCGGCAAATCCACCCTCTTCAACGCACTCACGACGGCCAAGGCACCGGCCGACAACTACCCCTTCTGCACCGTCGAGCCCAACGTCGGCGCGGTCACGCTCCCGGACCCCCGGCTCGATCAGCTGGCGGCGGTGGTACGGCCCAAACGCGCCGTGCCCGCCATGGTGGAGTTCGTAGACATCGCCGGGCTGGTCCGGGGGGCCAGTAAGGGCGAAGGGCTAGGCAACCAGTTCCTCTCGCACATCCGTGAAGTGGACGCGGTGGTGCACGTGGTGCGGTGCTTCGAGGACCCGGACGTCACCCATGTCCTGGGCGGCGTGGATCCGGAGCGCGACCACGACATCGTGACCATGGAACTGGCGCTGGCGGACCTGGCGGTGGTCGAGCGCCGGCTCGAGAAGGCCCGGAAGACCGCCCGCGCCGGGGACGAGGAGGCGGCGCACCAGGTGGCGGTGCTCGAACGGGTGACCCGCGAACTGGAGTCGGGCCGAGGAGCGCGCGAGGCGGGCGAGGACGAAACCAGCATCAAGGCGCTGCGGCGCCTGGGCCTGCTCACGGCCAAACCCATCCTCTACGCCGCCAACGTGACCGAAAACGACCTCGCCCGCGGGGGCTCGCCTGACGTGGAACGGCTGGCTGCGGCCGTGAAACGGCACCACGAGGAGGCGGAGATCGTGCTGTTCTCCGCCCGGTTCGAGGCGGAGCTGGCAGAGTTGCCCGCATCGGAGCGCGCCGAGTTCCTGGCCACAGCCGGCATCGCCGAACCGGGGCTTGACCGGCTGATTCGGGCAGGCTATCGGCTGCTGGGATTGCAGACCTTCTTCACCGTGGGAGAAAACGAGGTACGGGCCTGGACGTTTCATCGCGGCGGTACCGCGTTCGAGGCCGCAGGGCAGATCCACTCGGATTTCCAACGCGGCTTCATCCGGTGCGAGACCATTGATTGGGCGGCCTTCGTCCGAGCCGGCTCCTACAAAGCCGCCCGAGAGGTGGGGTGGGTGCGTAGCGAAGGGCGTGACTACCGGGTGCAAGACGGGGAGGTGCTCCTGTTCCGGTTCAATGTGTGAGCGGAGAACGGCCGCAAGCAATCAGCAGTCAGCTATCGGCCGTCAGGGGCGGTTCCTGGAAGCGCTGACTGCGGATTGCTGACTGCTGAATGCCCCTGAGCTACCGAACGCTGGCCTAGCTGGGTATTATCCTCCCCTCACAAGCCACCTGCTCCCGCGGGCACCCGCCCGGAGCCGCGAGACCAAAGGACGGTGCCATGACCAATCGGTACGAAGTCGTGTACATCTTCGACAGCGCGCTGGAGGAAGCCCAGGTGAACGAGCACCTGGAGCGGTTCCACGCCTTGCTCCAGACCCCGGAATCCCCGCAGCCGATCCGCCAGGTAAACCACTGGGGGAAGCGCACCCTGGCGTATCCCATCAAGCGTCGCGACGTGGGCTATTACGTGGTGGTCCAGTTCGAGACCCTGGCCCGGCAGCTGGCCGAGTTCGAGCGGCTGATCAAGCTGGACGAAAGCGTGCTCCGGCATCTCGTGGTGGTCGACGAGGGAGCCACGCCCGCCGCCGTGCGGGCCCCGTCCGAGGAGGACACCGCGGACGAAGGCCTGGCGGAGGAGGCCGAAGAATGAGGCGGCATCGGAAGACCTGCCCCATCTGCGAGATGGGCGTGCGGGTGGTGGACTACAAGGACGAGCGCACCCTGGTGCGGTTCACGACGGAGCGCGGCAAGATCCTGCCCAGCCGGCTGTCCGGCGCGTGCGCCCGGCATCAGCGGCAGTTGAGCGTCGCCATCAAGCGGGCCCGCCAACTGGCACTGCTGCCGTTCATTCGGGGTTACGCGAGGTAGCTTCGGTGCCGTCCGAGCGGTCGCCGGGACGCGGCCTCGCTCGGGTGGCGTTCGCCTCCCTCGCGTTCGCCGCCTTCGCCCCCGTGGGCTTGTGCGTGGTACCGCTTGGGGCCCTGCTGCTCGCGTCCCGTCCTCGCCACCGGTCGGAAATCATGGTCGCGGCGACTGCGGCAGCCCTGGCGCTGGTCTGGCTGGCGCAGCCGGGCGAGCCGCCGGATCAACTGGCGCGGGCGGTCGCCGTGATCGGGGGCGCGACGTTCGTCCTCGCCACGTTCTATTCGCGAGGCACGGTCACCCATCGGGCCCTGCTGGCCGTGACCACGGCGGCGACCGCCATGGTGGTGCTGTTCCCGTTGGCAGGGTGGTCCTGGGAGCAGGTCCGGTGGTGGGTGGAGCACCGCGCCGGATTCGCGGTCCGGCTGGCCCTGGGCCAGGTGGCCGCCGCCCGGGCTCCCGCCGGCGCTTCCCTGCCGGAGCTGGAGCGCTGGTTCGAGAGCGGCGTCCGGTTCCTGGCGGACCAGTACGCCGCCGTGCTGGCCGTTCAGCTCTTGGCGGGGCTGGGCCTGGCGGCGGCCATCTATTACCGGGTGTGCCGCGTGCCGGTAGGTAGGCCGCCCGGTCCGTTCCGCGAATTCCGCTTCTCGGAGCATCTGGGGTGGGTCGGCGCGGCGGCCCTGCTGGTCATGGTGGTCCCCCGGCTGGCGGCGGCCAAGGTGGCGGCCATCGACCTCTTGCTGGTCTCCGCGCTCTTATACGCCATCCGCGGAGCCGCGGTGACGGCCTTCGGGATCGCGCTGCTGGGCGGCACCGGCTGGGGTACGGCGGCGTTGTTCGGGCTGCTGGCGCTGTTCATCTTGCCGGCGGCGGCAGCGGGCGCCATCGTGTTGGGCGTGATCGACGCCGGCATGGACCTTCGCCGCCGCTGGGCGACGCCACCAGCCCGATGATCAAGTTGATTTCACCGCGGTGGGCATCGTGTGATCACGGTTGAGGCATCGGAGCGATAGACCTATGGAAGTGATCTTGCGAGAAGACGTCACTCACCTCGGCAAGGCCGGCGAGATCGTGACGGTCAAGAACGGCTATGCGCGGAATTACTTGATCCCGCGCGGGCTGGCCTATCACGCGACGGCCGGCAACAAACGCCGCATCGAGCTCGAGCGACAGCGCCGAGAGGCGCGGATGGAAACGCAACGCGCCGAGGCCGCGGACCTGGCGGAACGGCTGGCGGCGGTTTCCCTCACCTTCACGGTCACAACCGGAGGGGGCGAGAGACTCTTCGGCTCCATCACGGCCGCCGACATCGCCCAGAAGCTCGCGGAGCAGGGCTTCGAGGTGGACAAGCGCCGCGTCGAGCTGGATGAGCCGATCAAGCTGGTAGGCATCTACAAGGTGCCGGTCCGGCTCGAGGCCGGAGTGGTGGGGGAGGTCCGCGTGTGGGTGGTGAAGGAGTAACGCTGGACGCCGGCGGGCTCACGGTTCTGGACGGTCCCCGACTCCGGTCTTCCTTGTTCGCGGCCGCGGGCTGGGTGGACCTGGCCCGCGACGAGCTCAACCGCATCAACGTCTTCCCGGTTCCCGACGGCGATACCGGCACCAACTTCTCCCTGACGCTGCGCTCGGTGGCGAGCGCCGTGCGCCGGCTCCGCGGGGCGCCCCTGCCCGCGGTCACCCGCGCCATGGTGGACGGCGGCATCGTGGGCGCCCGGGGCAACTCCGGGATGCTGTTGTCGCAGTTCCTGCTGGGCTTTCGGAACGCCATCGGCGAGCGCCACACGGCGGGCCCCGCCGAACTCGCCCGGGCCATCCGCGCCGGCTCCGACCAACTGACCGCGTCCCTGGACGAGCCGGTGGAAGGGACCATCGTCACCGTGGCGCGGGCCGCGGCCGAGGAAGCCGAGCGCGCCACCGGGCTCACCGAGCGGATCGACGAATTCACGCGGCAGGTGCTGGCCGGCGCGCGCATCGCGCTGGAGCGCACGCCCGAGTTGTTGGCCGCGCTCCGCGACGCCGGGGTGGTGGACGCCGGCGCCAAGGCGTTCGTTCGCGCCCTCGAAGGCATCACACGGCTGATCGAGGGACATCCCGTGCACCTGCCGCGCCGGCGGGCGCCGCTGGATGCGGCCTCCCCGGCCGCGCTGGCCGAGGTGGCCAAAGAGCGCGACTATCGCTTCTGCACCGAGGTGCTGGTGCGCGGCAGCGCCCTTCCGCCGGCCACCACGGTGCGGGCGGGGCTCCGGAGTTTGGGGGGATCCATCGTGGTGCTCGCCGACGGCGACCTGTTGCGGGTGCACGTTCACACCGACCAACCCGACGAGGTCTTCGCCCTGGCCGAGGGCTGGGGCGTCATCGCGGCGCGCAAAGCGGACGACGTGCGCGAGCAGCACCGGCGGCTGGCCCGGACCCGCCGGCCTGTGGCCGTGGTGGCGGATTCCTCGTGCGACCTGCCGGACGATCTGGCCGACCGGCTCGGCATCATCATCGTGCCGGTGCAGGTGATCGAAAACGGCAAGGTGTATCTGGACCGGGTGGACCTCGCCAGCGCGGAGCTGTACCGCCGCATGCGCGCCGAGCACACCCTGTTCACTACCTCGCAGCCGGCGCCGGGCGCGTTTCGGCAGGCCTTCCTCGACGGCCTAGCGCAAGCGGAAGACGTCCTGGCGCTGATGCTGTCCGGAGCCCTTTCTGGCACGTACGCCTCGGCGGCCGCCGTGGCCCGGAGCCCGGAATTCGCCGGGGTCACGGTGCTCGATACCCGTACCACGAGCCTGAGCCTGGGTCTCCTGGCGCTCCGGGCGACGGAGTTGGCGGACGGCGGCCTGGGCGCGCCGGCCATCGCCGACGAGCTCCGGCGCATCCGGGCCCGCTCCGGCCTGCTGTTCACCCTCGACACGTTCGAGCACCTGCTGCGCTCCGGGCGCATCGGGCGGGCCCGCGCCTGGGTGGGTGAATGGCTGGACCTCAAGCCCATTCTGGAAGTCAATCAAGACGGCGTGGTGGCGCCGCTGGATCGAGTCCGGGGCCGCGAGCGCCTGATCCCCAGGGTGCTGGAGCACCTGGAGCGGCGCCTCACGCCGGTGCCCCAGCGGCTCCGCTTCGGCATCGTGCACGCCGACGCGGCCGACGCCGCTGCGGAGCTGGAAGCTGAGATCCGGCGGCGCTACCACCCCCGGGACTGCCTGGTGCAGCCGGTCACCGCCGCGCTGGGGGCGCACACCGGGCCGGGGGCCTGGGGGGTGTGCTATCAGGTGGAGTGAGCAAGGCGGGGGAGGAACGGCGTGAGGGGTGAGGGGTAAGGAGGACCCCGTAGCCCGTACGCCGTTCCTCCCCGCCTCACCGGTGGCGCCGGGGGCCGGGCGGGGTTATCAATACAGGGAGCAAGGCGGTCCCGCCGTTGCGGGCCGAAGGGAGCACGAGATCCAGACCGTTATCCGCACCCTCAACGAGCACAAGGCGTACGACCTGGTGGTGCTCGACCTCCGGCGGCTGAGCGACGCGACGGATTTCTTCGTCATCGCGTCCGGATCCAGTGACACCCACGTGCGGGCGCTCGCGGACCACGTGCTCGCCGCCTGCGCTCGCGAGGGGCGCCGGCCCCATCACGTCGAGGGCCTGGTGGGCGGGCGCTGGGTGCTGATCGACTTCGTGGACTTCGTGGTCCACGTCTTCCACCCATCGCTGCGCGGGTTCTACCAGCTCGAGCGGCTGTGGGCCGACGCGCCGGCGCAGACGGCCGGCGCGCACCCCTCCTCGCGGCTGTAGGGAGAGCGCTATGCGACGGATCACTCGGGGCGCGGTGTGGCTGGCCTTAGCCAGCCTGGGAGCGGGCCGGGCGGCGTTCGCCCAGTACTTCGGCCAGAACAAGGTCCAGTACCGCCAGCTCAACTTCTCCGTCGCGCAGACCGAGCACTTCGACGTCTACTACCACGCCGCCGAGCGCGAGGGCGCGCTGGACGCGGCCCGCATGGCGGAGCGGGCCTACGCGCGACTCTCGCGGGTCTTGAACCATCAGTATCGCGAGCGCCAGCCGCTGATCCTGTACGCCTCGCACACCGAGTTCCAGCAAAACAACGTCACCGACATCGGCGAGGGCACCGGCGGGGTGACGGAGCCGTTCCGCCACCGGATCCTGCTGCCGTTCACCGGCGCCTACGCCGATTTCGAGCACGTGCTGCAGCACGAGATCGTGCACCAGTTCCAGTTCGACGTGTTCGCCCGCGGCCGTATCGGCGGCGGCATCCAGCGACTCATCCAGGTCAATCCGCCGCTGTGGTTCATGGAGGGCATGGCGGAGTACCTCTCCCTGGGCCCCACCACGCCGCAGACGGCCATGTGGCTGCGGGATGCGGCCCTCGAGGGCGAGCTTCCCACCATCGAGCAGCTCACCTGGAATCCCACCATCTTCCCGTACCGCTTCGGGCACGCCATCTGGTCGTTCATCGGCGAGCGCTGGGGCGATGCGGTGGTGGGCGAGCTGCTCCACGCCGTCGCGAGCGCGGGCATCCAGGACGGGTTCCAGCGCGCCCTGGGCATGTCCCTGGACGAGTTGTCCGATGAGTGGCGCGAAACGGTGCAGCGCACCTACTTGCCCGAGATCGCCGAATTGCAGTCCGCCCGGCGCTTCGCCCAGGCGCTGCTCACGGAACGAAAGTCCAACGGCACCCTGCACCTCTCCCCTGCCCTCTCTCCCGACGGCAAGAACGTCGCCTACCTGTCCGAAGGCAACTCGTTCTTCGTGGACCTGTACCTGGCGGACGGCGAGACCGGGAGAGTGAAACGTCGCTTGATCAAGAGCGCCTTCAGCTCCGATTTCGAGAGCCTGCGCTTCATCTACTCGACCGGCTCCTGGTCGCCGGACGGCCGCTATTTCGCGATCGCCGCCAAACACGGCGGCCAGGACGACCTGGTGATCTTCGACGTGGCCCGCCGACGGGTGCAGCGGCGCATCAAGGTGCCGCTCCACGGCATCACCAACCCTTCGTGGTCGCCCGACGGCACCCAGCTGGTGTTCACCGGCTACGACGGCGGGCTCTCCGACCTGTTCGTGGTCGGGGCCGACGGCACCGGGTTCACGCGCTTGACCCAGGACCGCTACGCCGAGCTGCATCCCGCGTGGTCGCCCTCCGGCAAGAGCATCGCGTTCGCCACCGATCGCGGCGGCGCCACCGACCTCGAGACCCTGTTCTTCGGGCCGCTGCGCATCGCGCTCTACCATTTCAGCGACCGGACCATCGAGCTGCTCGACCACATGGCCGGGCAGAACACCAACCCGCAATGGGCCCCGGACGGCCTGTCCATCGCGTTCGTCTCGGACCGGAGCGGGATCTCCAACGTGTTCTTGTACGATCTGGCGGAGCGGGAAGTCTACCGGCTCACCAACGCCTTCACCGGCATTTCCGGGCTGACGCCCATTTCGCCCGCCATCTCGTGGGCCACCCAGGCGGACCGCCTCGCGATCACGTACTACGAGAAAGGCGATTACAACGTCTACGTCATCGACAATCCACGATCGCTGAAGCAGCTCCCCTACCGGCCGGCCACACCGCTGGTGGCGCAGGCCGCCGATTCCGCGCCGCGCGACACCATGGCCGCCCCGGCCCCGACGCTGATGCCGCAGGCAGCGCCGATGGTGACCGCGTCGGTCTACCGGATGCAGGGCGGCTTCCGGGCCTCGGCGGCCGACCCCACCAGCGGGCACGCCGCGGGCCCCGAGCCGATCTCGGTTCGGGCGCTTCTGGACAGCGCCACCCTGGCATTGCCGGACACCTCCGAGTTCACGTTGAAGCGCTACTCGGCCAAACTGGCGCCGGATTTCGTGGTCCAGCCGTCGGTGGGGTACCAGCGGGATAACTTCGGCAACGGGTTCTTCGGCGGCACGGCCATCTCCTTGTCCGACATGCTCGGCAACCGGCGCCTGATCCTCGCGGGCGAGGTCAACGGGCGGATCGAAGAAGCCCAGGTCCTCGGCGTCTACGCCAACCTCAACCACCGGGTGAACTGGGCCGTCGGGTACCAGCAGCAGCCGATCTTCTTCTACTCGGGGACGTTCTTGGGCATGGACTCCCTGGGCCGCGGCCAACTCACCACCCAGCTCGACCGCTACGTGGTGCGCACCGCGTTCGCCGAGGCCGCGCGACCCTTCAACCGCTTCCAGCGCCTGGAGCTCGGGGTTCGCGCCAATCGCATCTCGCGCGCCCGCCTCGCGTACTCGGAGTACTTCGACCCCGCCACCGGCTATCTGGTCGATCAGCCGCAGCTCGATATCGACGGACTCGGCGCGGTCAACTACGTCCAGCCCAGCCTGGCGCTGGTGCACGACAACTCGATCTCGCTGTACGTGGGGCCGTTCATCGGACGCCGGAGCCGGTTCGAGTACGCGCCAGCGTTCGGCGGGTGGAGCTTCCACCAGGTCCTGGCTGACTACCGCCGCTACGATCAGCTCGCCGGCCCCATCGTGTTCGCCAGCCGACTCTTCTTCTTCGGGCGGTTCAGCGCCCAGGCCGACAGCCTGTTCCCCATCTTCTTGGGAACCCCCGAACTGATCCGCGGCTACACGGCCGGCTCCTTGCGGCGGAACGAGTGCCTCCTCGACCTGGGTGGGTCGGTCACCGGGTGCTCGGTGCTGGATCAGCTGATCGGATCGCGCATCGCGGTGGCCAACTTCGAGCTGCGCTTCCCGCTGATCAACAATCTCACCCTCGGCATCCTGCCGGTGCGCTTGCCCCCCATCGAGGGTGCGCTGTTCTTCGATGCGGGGCTAGCCTGGGATCGCCGGCACAGCTTCGGTGACGGCACGCTGGTGTGGAGCCGCAGCGGCGGCGAGAACGCGGACGTGGTGCGCCAGCCGCTCAAGAGCTGGGGCGCCTCCATCCGCGGCAACCTCCTGGGCTTCCTCATCCTCCGGGTCGACTACGCCAAGCCGCTGGACCGGCCGGGGAAGTCTGCCTACTGGACCCTCAGTATTGGTCCAACGTTCTAGAGAAACGCGCGGTTCGCGTCGCCTATCGTTAAGCTCCGTGGCAACTTACGCCAGGCTAACCTTCCTCTGCCTGCCGCTTCTCCCTAGCCTTCACGGCTGTAGCCCAGGAGCCTCCAACCCCGTCAAAGCCGCCATGGCGGAGCACCGGGCTTCGGGCCAACCGGCCAGCGCCGTGGTGTTTCGGTTCGCCCGAGAGCGCGGCGCGGACGCTCGCCTGTATCTGATGCCTCGGCTCGAGGAGGCCGCCTGGCGCTTCCGCACGCCCGGACTCACGGTCGAGCGGATGGTTGGGTTCTCCCGGGACCGGGACGAGATCTACCTGCTTACGCCGCGCGGCGAGCTCAGCACCCTGGACCTCACCACCGGCCGGACTCGTCTCCTGGATTCCAGTCTCGTGGCTGCGGCCATGGGCCCCACCGGTGTGCTGCACCTGGTTCGGGAAGACGGATCGGTGGGCGCGCTCAGTTACCGGAGCGTGACGGCGTGGCCGGGCCGCTTGGACCCGCTCCCCGTAACGGTGTGGGGCGGCGGTTCGGAGCGGTTAGTGGCACTGGTCGAGCAGCAACGTGAACGCCTACTGGTGACGCTGTCGGCCGGCAAGCCGGAGATCAGGCAACCCATTCCCAGCGGTCCCACGGCGGTGTCGAGCTGGGGTGACCTGGCGGTGGTGGTCGTGGACTCCGGGCTGGTGGTGCTCGATCCCGCGGACCCGACCCGGCACCGCTTCCGGCGGCTGGCCAGTCGGGCCGATGCCGTGGGGCTTTCTCCATCGGAACACCGTATCTACGTGGCGACGGCAGAACCCGAGCTGCTCCTCCTGGACCGCGCCTCGCTAGAACCGGCCGCCCGCTTGCGGCTCCCAGGACGCGCCGGGGCGATGCGCGCGGACCCCCTGGGACGGCTGTTGTTAGTTCGCCCGGCGCGTGGGGATTCCATCTGGCTGGTGGACCCGGCGGAACCGCACCTGTTGGGCACGCTGCCGGCATCCTGGCGCGAGGACCTTCCGGCCGTGGCCCCGGACGGAAGCATCCTGGTCGTGCATGGTCAGGATATCAAGGCGTATGCGCCGGATTCGCTGACCCAAGCGGGGCGCGTGGTGGGGGGTGCGCGGGACCGTTGGCTGGCGGCGTCGTGGGACCCGCGACGGCCCGCCCTGCAACTGGCCGCCGATACCGCCGCCCCCGAGGTACCGGCCGAAGCTGCGGGAGCGATCTACGTGCAGGTGAGCAGCACCGCCAACGAAGCCTGGGCCCAGGACCTGGCCCGCAACCTGCGCACCGCGGGCATGCCGGCCGGCGTGCTGTCCCCGACCACCAGCGAGGAGCCCTATCGCGTCGTGCTGGGTCCGTTCCCGACCCGCGAGGCGGCGGAGGCCGCGGGCCGGAAGCTGGGCCGGCCCTTCTGGATCTTCGCGCGCGAGGGACAGGAACCGCCCCGATGACCGCGCGGGAAGTCACGCCGACGCACTTCCCGAACCTCGCCGTCACCCTTTTTGCCGATTGCAGCGTCGTCGCCTTGACCCCGGCCACGAACGACCTGGCCTGGGCAGCGGCCGTCGCCTGGGAGGCCGCTCGGGCCGTGGCCCGCGCGGGGCGCCGGGTGGGCCTGGTAGACTTGAGCCTCGAGCGTCCTGCGCTCCGGCAAAGCGCCGTCGAGGCCGCGGACGAGGGCATCGTGGACGCGTTCGTGTACGGCGTGTCCCTGGGCCACGTCGCCCGCCTCCAGGAGCCGGACCTGTATTTCATCCCGGTGGGCAGCGTTCCCACTGATCCCAACGAGGTCTGGGCCAGTGCGCGATGGCAGCGGTTGGCGCGCGGCTTTGGCCAGGAGCGAGCCCTCTTGCTCCTGTTCGTCCCGCCCGCGGCCCTGCCCCGTCTGAACCTGGATCTGGACGGTCTGGTGGTGCTCTCGCCGTCGGGGTACTCGCCCGAGAGCCTCGCGTTCCCCGGCATCGGCGACCGGCTGAAGCGGGGAACGTCGCTGATCGCCATCGTGTGCGCCCAGCGGTCGTCACCTCGTCCCACGCCTGCTCCCCAGCGCCGTCCGTCACTGGGACCGCGAATGTCACGCAGGCGCCCGGCCGTCCGTCCGGTCTTCATCGCCGCCGGCATCGTTGGGCTCGCCGCCGCGCTGGTCGTGGTGCTCGGCGTAGGGTCGGGCGGGGCCGGAGGGGCCGCAGGGGCCGCGGCGGCGGCAGAGGCGGCAGGCGTAGCGGAGGGTGCAGAGACCCCGGAAGCCACAGGGGGTCTCGGTGCCGCTGCGGCCCCTGCGGCCCCGCTCGCCCTGAACCCGGGCGACTCCCTGTTCTACAGCGTACAAGTCGCCGCCTTCAGCCAGGCTGACCAGGCGATGGCTTACGCCCAAACCCTGGGCGACGGCGAATCCGCCACGGTGAGCCCGGTGTGGCTGGGGGGACGTCAGCAGCTGTGGTTCCGAGTGATCCTGGGCGCTTTGCCCACGGCCGGCGAGGCCGACTCGCTGCTCAGCGCGCTGTGGCGGCGCCGCATCGTGGAGCGTCCCAGCGGGACCATTCTCCGAACGCCGCACGCGTTCCTGCTGGGACGGGAGGCGACCACTGAGGACGCTCGGGAGGCGGCCCGGGGGCTTCGTCGGCGGGGCGTGGCCGCGTACATTGTTGCCGCGCCCGACGGATCGGCTCAGGTGCTGGTGGGCGCGTTCGAGGCACGGGACCAGGCCCGTGCGGCCGACTCTCTCCTGCGGCTGAGCGGCCTTGCGGCCGCGCTCGCGTACCGGTTGGGGATCAGACGATGAAACTGACCCGGCTCGCCCTGTCGGGCTTCAAGTCGTTCGCCGTACCCGTCGAGCTGGTCTTCGACGAGGGAGTCACCGCCGTGGTGGGCCCCAACGGCTGCGGCAAGTCCAACATCTCCGACGCCGTGCGCTGGGTACTGGGCGAACAGCGGACTCGAGTGCTTCGGGGCCTGCGCATGGAAGACGTGATCTTCCACGGTTCGGTCAAGCGCAAGCCGGTGAGTCTGGCCGAGGTCTCCCTCGTCTTCGACAACGGCGACGGCGGGCTGCCCATCGCCTACCACGAAGTCATCATCACACGGCGCTTGGCGCGCAGCGGGCTCAGCGAGTACCTGATCAATCAATCTCCGGTCCGGCTGCGGGACGTGCAGGACCTGCTCCGCGGCACGGGCCTCGGCAGCGACGCGGGGGTGGTGATCGAGGCCGGGATGATCGATCGCCTGCTGTCGGACCGGGCGGAGGAGCGCCGCTCGCTGTTCGAGGAGGCGGCGGGGATCGGCCTCTACCGCGACCGCAAGACCTCCACCGAGCGGCGGCTCGAGAAGACCGCCGAGGATCTGGTTCGGTTGGAAGACCTGATCGCGGAAGTCCAGACCCAGGTGCGGAGCCTGGCGCGCCAGCGCGGCAGGGCCGAGCGCCACCGGCAGTTCACCGACGAGCGGTTCGCCATCGTGATGACGCTCACGCGCCACGAGCTGGCGGCCCTGGACGCGGAGGCAGCAGCCCTCGCCGCGGAGCGGCAGGCGCTTGCGGTCCGGACTCCCGCCGCGCACGAGCAACTGGGGGCGTGCGAGCGCGACCGCGAGGCGCGCGTGCAGGGGCGGGCCTCGGCGGAGGCGCGCCGCGCCGAACTGGAGCGGCGGTTGGCGGCCGCACAGCTCGAGGTGGGGCGGCTGGAGGGCGACGTACGGTTGGCCGGGGAGCGGCTGGACAACGCCGCCCAGCGCCAGGCGCGGGCCCAGGCCGAGCGGGATCAGGCGCGTGACGCGGCACAGCAGGCCCAGCGGGAGCAGGACGCCGCGGGCCAGGAACGCTCGGCCGCAGAAGCGGCACGGCAATCGGTCCAGACCGAGCTGGACCTGCGCACCGCCAGCGAAGACACGGCCCGCCACCGCCTGGCCGAGCAGCGGGACGCCGTGCACCGGCTGGAAGAGGCGCTCCAGGACCACGGCGCCGCCGAGCGGGCGCTGCACGCCGAGCAGGGCGTGGTCGAGCGGGAAACGACGGACCTCAAGCAACAGGAAACCGATCTGGCCGAGCGGTTGGCGCAAATGGAGCGGGAGTGCGCCGCGGCGCGGGCGACCCTGGAGCAGGCGCGCCGGATGCTCGCGGTGCGGGAACGGGAACAGCGCGAGGCGGCGGGAGGACACGAGCGGGCCGGTCATGAACTCTCATCTCGCCGCGAGGCCGAGGCCGCCCTCCGGGTGGAGCTGCGCGCGGTCGACGAAGCCCAGGCCCAGGCGGCGGTCCATAGCAAAGCCCTGGCCGAACTGGAGCGCGAGCGGGTGGGGTTGGCGCCGGCGGCCCGGCACCTGATGCGGGTGCGGGACACCTTCGGCCCGGGCGCCGTGCTGGGTCCCCTGAGCGACTTCGTGCGAACGTCCGCCGCCGCGGCGCGGCTGGCCGAGCGGCTCTTCGCCGACTGGCTGCATGCCGTGCTGGTGCGGGACGAGGCCGTGGTCGAAGCGGTGCGGCAATGGCACGCCGAAGCCCAGCCCGGGCCGCTGGTGTTACTGCCGGTGAGCCCGGGGCCCCGGGCGGCCGGGACTCGGCTGCCGGTCGGGCTGGAGGCCGCCGAGCCCGCGGGGCCCTGGGTGGCGGCCCTGGTGGCGGGAGACGTGGTACTCGACCCCGATGGCGCTTCCATCCAGCGCGCCAGCGGGGCGGTGTTCCTGGCCGGCGACGGCGGCGGCCTGCTGAGTCGGCGCGCCGAGCTTGCGGCGCTGGAGGAGGAGAGCACCCGCCTGGCCGCGCGGCGCGGCGAGCTGGATCAGGCGGTGGCCGACGCGCAGCGCGCGCAGGCGGAAGCCGAGGCCACGCTCGCCGCCGCCGCGGCCCGGCAGGAACACGCTCGCGTGGCGCTGCGCGAGGCCCAGGCCAGCACCGACGACGGCGAACGCCAGCTCCAGCGGCTGGAGCGCGAGCGAACCGAAGTAGACGACGCACTGGCCCGCACTCGGCGCCACCTGGATCAACGGGCCCGCCGCCTGCGCGAGATCCAGACGGCCCGAACCGCGGCCGAGCAGGAGCGCGGCCGCCTGGACGAGCGGTTGCGAGCGCAGCGCTTGGCCCTGGCCGACCTCGAATCCCAACAGGAGGCAGCCCGCGAGCGCCGCGTCCACTGGCAGGTGGAAGAAGCACAGGTGTCCGCCCGGGAAGCCGCGGCGCGCGAGCGGGAGCACCGCGCTTCGGAGGCGCTGGCGCAGGCGGAATCGGCCATGCGCCGGCTGGAGGCCGAGCTGGCCGAGATCGCCAGGGAGAGTGCGGCGTTGGCGCAGCAACGAGCGCAGTGGGCGGACCAGTTAGCCGAGCGACGAGTGCAGGTGCAGCAGCTCCAGGTCGCGGCGCAGCAGGCGGAGGCGGAGCTCGGTGGGGCTGAGGAAGCCCTCCGCGCGGCTGAGGCGGCCCTGGAGGAGAGCCGGGGCCGGGTGTTCGAGCTCCGCGAGGCCGCCCACCGGCTCGAGCTCAAGCAGGCCGAGATCGCCGCCCGGCGACGGGCCATGGCCGAGCGGGTGGAAGGCGAGTGGCACCAACCCTTGGAGGAGCTCCTCGCGGGCACCCCCAAGGTGGCCGGCGACCCGGAGGCGCTGCGCGCGGAAGCCGAGCGCCTGGCCCAGGCGATCGAGGCGATGGGGCCGGTCAACGCCCTGGCCGTCGAGGAGCACGCCGAAGAGCTCAAGCGCCTGGAGTTCCTCACCAGCCAGCGCGACGACCTGGTACACGCGCGGGACGGGTTGTTGCAGGCGGTCCGCGAGATCGACCAGACCGCCCGCACCATGTTCCTGGAGACCTTCGGCGCCATCCAGGAGCATTTCCAGTCCGTGTTCCAAGCCTTGTTCGAGGGCGGCGAGTGCGAGGTACGGCTGGCGGACGAAAGCGACCCCTTGAACAGCGACATCGAGATCCGCGCGGCTCCGAGGGGCAAGCGGTCGCAGCGGATTCATCTGCTGTCCTCGGGCGAGCGGACCCTGGTGGCCATCTCCCTGCTGTTCGCGATCTACCTCACCAAACCCAGCCCGTTTTGCCTGCTGGACGAGGTGGACGCCCCGCTTGACGATGCCAACGTGGCCCGCTTCGTACGGCTGCTGAGCGAGTTCAAGGCGCAGACCCAGTTCATCGTGATCACGCACAACCCACGCACCATGCAGGCATGCGACGCCGTCTACGGCGTCACCATGCAGGAACCCGGCGTCTCCACCACCGTCGGTGTGCGCCTGGGCGAGGTCGAGCCGGTCTGAGATGGTCCGACGTGAGAGCCCCAGGGATCGCCATCGCACTGGTCATTCTCGCGAGCACGGCGAGCGCCCAGCAGCCTAACGTTTCTCCAGCCGTCGAGCGTCTCTTCCAGCGCGACAGCGCCGCGGCGCTGTGGTTGTTCGTGCGGCCGCAGTACCCGTTAGACGAGGTCGCCGCCTTGGTGGAACAGGCCGGCGGCACCGTGCGCCGCCGATCCGAGTGGCTGCACGCGGTGTCTGCCAACCTCACCCGCACCGCCTTTCAGCGGTTACGAGGAAACATCCTGCTCGACCGGATCCAGCCCGTGGCTCGATTCCGTGCGCCCCTTCGGCCGCCGCCACCGCCCCGTCCCCCGGAGCTGCCGGTAATGGCGCCCACGGCCCAGGACTCGCTCTACGGACCCTCCGCCATGCCGTTCCGGCGGCTGCGGCTGTTTCCACTGGTGGATCGCGGGTTCCGCGGCTCCGGCGTCCGGATCGCGATCCTGGATACCGGCTTCGAGACCGGGCTTCCCGCCTTCCAGTCCGCCAACGTGCTGGCCCAACGGGACTTCGTGTTCGACGATCTGGTGGTGAGCAACCAGGCCAACGACGCCGCCGACGCCTCGCGGCACGGAACCGCGACCTGGTCGCTGCTCGCGGCGAACCTGCCCACGGCGATCATCGGCGTGGCTCCCGAGGCCCAGTACATCCTGGCCAAGACGGAGGACGTGCGGTTCGAGCGGCGAGTCGAGGAGGATGACTTCGTCGCGGCGCTGGAGTGGGCCGCCTCGCTCGGCGCGAACGTGGTTTCGGCCAGCTTGGGCTACCTGGGCTTCGACCCCAGCGAGAACTTCTCCTACACGCCGAGCCAGCTGAACGGCGACTTCGCCGTCACCACCGTCGCGGCGGACCTCGCGGCCCAGCGCGGGATCACTGTGGTGGTTTCAGCGGGCAACGGCGGCCCCGGCCCGCGCACGCTCTCCACACCGGCCGACGGCGATTCCGTGACCGCGGTGGGTGCGGAGGATTCCACCGGCGTGCTCGCGGCGTTCAGCTCCCGCGGCCCCACGGCCGACGGTCGGATCAAGCCCGACGTCACCGCGCCCGGCGTCGCCGTCTGGGTGGTAGACAGCACCCAGGCGGGATGGGGCTTCAACCGTCTCAACGGCACCTCCTTCGCGGCCCCGCTCGTCGCGGGCGCCGCCGCCCTGCTGCGCCAGATTCATCCCCAGCTCACCGCCGTCGAGGTGCGGGACGCGCTGCGCCGCGCCGGCAACGGGGCTCCGCGTCCCGACAACGATCGCGGCTGGGGACTCCCGGACGTGCTCACCGCTGCGACTTTCCCGTACGGCATATTGGTCTCCAGCCCCAGGGATTCGCTGCTCACCGCCGTGACGCCGACCTTCGCCTGGAGCACGCCGGGGGTTCCGACCTTCGGGCAGCCGGTGAGCTATCGGCTGACGGTGACCCGGGCGGACACCGCGCCGCAGGTGGTCCTGCTGGATACGGCGCTCTCGGGCACGCAGGTGACCCTGCGCCAGCCGCAGCGGCCCCGCCGGCGGTTGAGCTTCACCCTGCAGGCCACGGCGGCGGACTCCGCCGTGCTCGCGCTCACCGGCGACGCCCAGTACGTGGTTCCCGCCTGGGCCGACTTGCTCACGCTGGACGATCCGGCGGGGACCACGGTGCGCGACGTCCGACCCACCTTCCGCTGGACCGCGCCCGCGGTCTTGAGCCCACCCGGGCCGTTCACGTTCGACGTCGAAATCTTCCGAACCGACAACCGCGAGGTCGCGATACGGGCCGCCGGCCTGGACACGACCACGTACACGCCGCCGAGCGACCTGGATCTCAACACGCCGTATCGCTGGCGCGTGGTTTCGCACCTGGGGAGCGACACGGCGACCACCGAGAGCCAGGGGGCGTTCGTGGTGGTGGACGGGAGCGTTCCGCCTGTCACGCTGCTGTTCCAGAACTTCCCCAACCCGTTTCCCAATCCGGCGCTGGGGCTCTCGACCACGTGTTTCTGGTTTGACCTGGCGACCTCGGGCAGCGTCCGGCTGGAGATCCTGGACCTGCGCGGTCACCGGGTGCGCACGCTGATCCCGAGCGACGCGTTCCCCGACCCCCTGCCCGCGGGACGCTACGGCCGTCCCGGCGGCGCCGCCGGTGGGCGCTGTGACGCCAATCTGGAGTGGGACGGGCGGACGGAGGATGACGCGCCGGTACCGCAGGGCGTGTATCTGGTCAAGTTGGTAACACCCGACGGCACCTTCTTCAAGCGGATCGTGTTCATGGGGCCGTCCTGACCATGGAGCTGGTCGTGCTGGGGAGCGGCACCGTGGCGCCGTCGCCGCACCGCACGGCGCCGGCCCACTGGGTGAGCGCCGGAGACGTCCGCGTGCTGCTCGACTGCGGCGCGGGGATGCTCCATCGAGCCGCCCGGCACGGGGTCCCATGGCCCGGCGTGACCCACGTGGCGCTGACCCATTTCCACCCGGACCACTGGGGCGAGCTGCCGATGCTGCTGTTCGCGCTCAGGTGGGGCACCCTGCCCGCTCGGAGCACCGTGCTCCGAGTAATCGGCCCTGCGGGGTTGAGAACCCGCCTCACCGTCCTCGCGGGCGCGCTGGGGGATTGGGTGCTGGAGCCGGGATACCCATTGGAGGTCCTGGAAATCGCCCCGGGCGAGCGCCTGGAGTTGGCGCCGGGGGTGCACCTCGAAGCCTGGAAAACCCCGCACACCGACGAAAGCCTGGCGTACGCGGTGCAGGACGCCGAAGTCCGCCTGGTCTACACGGGCGACACCGGCCCCAGCGATGACCTGGCCCGGTTTGCGAAGGGCTGCGATCTCCTGCTGGCCGAGTGCTCGCTCCCCGACGACCAGGCGATCGGGATACATTTAACACCCAGCCAGGCCGGCGCGCTGGCGCGGGCCGCCGGCGCCCGCGGCCTGGTGCTCGCGCACATGTACCCGGCGATCGAGGGCACTGACCCCGCCTCGGTCGCCGCGCGCGCCTTCGGCGGCCGCGTGACCGCCGCGAACGACGGCGACCGGTTCACCATCGGGGTGGGTTGACGATGCTGATCGTGATGCAGCACGGCGCGGCGGCCGAAGAGATCCAACGCGTCGTGGCGACTATCGAAGACATGGGCTACCAGGCGCGTCCCATGCCGGGCGCGCAGCGGACGGCCATCGGGCTGGTGGGTAACGACGGGCGGGTGGACGAGTCCCGCCTGGCCGCGCTCCCGGGCGTCAAGGAGATCATCCACGTCACCCAGCCCTACAAGCAGGTCTCGCGCGAGTGGAAGACCGAGAACACCGTGGTCCGGCTCCCGGGCGGGGTGGCCATCGGAGGGGACGAGGTGGTGGTGATGGCGGGCCCCTGCTCGGTCGAATCAGAAGAGCAAATCCTCGCCTCGGCGCGTGCGGTGCGCGAAGCCGGGGCGGCAATTCTCCGAGGCGGAGCCTTCAAGCCCAGAAGCTCCCCGTACGCCTTCCAGGGCCTGGGCCTCAAGGGCCTCAAGCTCCTGGCCAAGGCGCGCGAGGAGACCGGGTTGCTGGTGGTCACCGAGGCGATGGACGTCGAGGCCCTGCCCGCCGTGGAGGAGTACGCCGACATCATTCAAATCGGCGCCCGCAACATGCAGAACTTCTCGTTGTTGAAGCGCGCCGGCCGGGCCAGGAAGCCGGTGCTGCTGAAGCGCGGCCTGGCGGCGACCATCACCGAGCTGCTGCTCTCGGCCGAGTACCTGCTCGCGGAAGGCAACCACAACGTGATCCTCTGCGAGCGCGGGATTCGCGGGTTCGACAGCAACACCACGCGCAACATCTTCGATCTGTCGGCCGTGGCGGTGGTGCACGAGCTGTCGCATCTGCCGATCATTGCCGATCCCAGCCACGCCACGGGGCGGCGCGACAAGGTCATTCCGATGGCGCGGGCGGCCATCGCGGCCGGCGCCGATGGCATCCTGGTGGAGGTGCATCCCCAGCCCGACCGGGCGCTGTCGGACGGGGCGCAGAGCCTCTATCCCGAGCAGTTCGCCGAGCTGATGCGCCAGATCCGCGTGATCGCCGAGGCCATCCACCGCCGCGTGGCGGAGCCCCTGCCGCTGCCCGTCGGCACATGAGGTGGTCCGCCCTGCTCGGCGCCGTGCTACTGACGGCGCTGCCGGGTCCCGCAGGGTCGTTTTCGCGCGCTGCAGTTCCGCGCGCGCCCCGGCCGGAGGCAGTTTCCAAGGCGCGCCCTCCACTGAGGCGCGCTCCAGAGACCGTGCGGCTCCCACGTGGCGCACAAAGTGCCGACTCGGTGCTCGCTCGGGCTCAGCGGGCCTACGACAGTATGACGACACTCCGGGCCGCGTTCTCCCAGACCATAACCAACCCCATGCTGGGAGGCCCGGAAGAGTCACGCGGCGTTCTTTTCCTCCAGCCGCCCGGCCGCTTCGCCATGCGGTTCACCGAGCCGGCGGGCGACCGCATCGTGGCGGATGGCGAGTGGCTGTGGATCTACACGCCGAGCAGCGTGCCGGATCAGGTGATCCGGCAGGCGATTCCTAAGGCCGGCGCCAACACGCCCAACCTGTTCGCCCAATTCGTGGACCGGCCGCTGGAGCGCTACCGCGCGACGTACGTCGGACCAGACACGGTGGCAGGCGAGCGGATCGAGCTGGTCCGGCTGGTGCCTAAGAGGGACGACATCCCGTTCCGCGAGGCGGTGATCGCCATCTCGGTCAAGGACGGCTGGATGCGGCGCCTCTCGCTGGTGGAGGAATCCGGGCAGCGGCGGGTGCTCACCTTTCAGCGGCTGGACCTCAACCACCCCATTCCCCAGGGCGAGGTGCGGTTCGCCGTTCCCCGCGGCGCCAGGGTCATCACGCCGGATTAAGCGTGCGCGTCGCCGTCGGGACCAGCGGATACGCCTACAAGGAGTGGAAGGGGACGTTCTATCCCGAGAAGCTCCCGCAAGACCAGATGCTGCGGTACTACGGCGAGCAGTTCCCCACGGTCGAGGTCAACAACACGTTCTACCGCATGCCGTCGGAGCTGGTGGTGATGAACTGGGCCTCGCAGGTGCCGGAGACCTTCCAGTTCGTGCTCAAGGCCTCACAGCGCATCACCCACCATAAGCGGCTCCGGGACGTGGGCGAGGAACTGGACTACTTTCTCAAGACCGCCTCCGTGCTCGGGCCCAGGCTGGGTCCCACGCTGTTTCAGCTCCCGCCCAACTTCAAGAAGGACCTACCCACGCTCGCAGCCTTCCTGACGCTGCTCCCCCAGCGCTGGCGCGCAGCGCTGGAGTTCCGGCACCCCTCCTGGTACGACGAGGACGTGTTCACCGCGCTCCGCAACCACGGCGTGGCGCTCTGCGCGGCGGATACGGACGACGAGGACGCCCGCGTCGTGGTCACGGCTGACTGGGGCTACCTGAGGCTACGCCGCGCGCCATACGGAGAGGCTGATCTCGCTACCTGGGCTCAGCGGGTTTTGGCCCAGCCCTGGCGGGAAGCGTTCGTGTTCTTCAAGCACGAGGACGCAGGCACGGGGCCCGCGCTGGCGCGGCAGTTCCTTCGGGCGTGCGAGCGGTGAGCTCGTGCTTGGCCCATTCGACGATGGTGCGCGCCAACTCCGTGACCACCTCCGCTACACTCCGGGCCGCCCTTTTCGGAAGATGGAAGGAGTGATCAGCGCCTTCCACCACGTGCAGCGTGGCGCGGGCCCCGAGTCGCTGGCAGACGGCCTTGATGAGCCCCAGGTCGGCCAGATCGTCGCGCGTCCCCTGAAGGAACAACATCGGTAGCTGCACCTCGCTCAGGTGCGCCGCCCGCGTATCGGCTGGGCGGTTGGGCGGGTGAAGCGGGAACCCGAGAAACACCAACCCCCGCACACCGGGGAGCGGGCTCTTGGCCGCGGCGGATGAGGTCATGCGCCCGCCGAACGACTTGCCGCCCGCGACCAGCGGGAGCTCGGGCGCCGCCCGCGCGGCCGCCAGCACCGCGGACCGGACGGTGGCTTCCGCCACGTGCGGCGGATCGGGGCTCCGGCGCCCCTCTTCCATGTAAGGAAACTGGTAGCGGAACGTGGCGACCCCGACGGCGCCGAGCCTGTCCGCCACCGCTTGGAGAAAGGGGTGGCGCATCCCCGCCCCGGCGCCGTGCCCCAGGACGTAGAGCAGCTCCGCCTGCCTGGGCCGCTGGAGCAGCGCCGACACCGGACCGGCGCCGACCCCGGCGTCGAATCGGAGCGAAACCGGCCCCTCGCCCTCGCCCATTCAGCGTCCCGGCTCAGGGGCCCGCGCCACCCTGCCCACCCGTTGCTTCTCCTGCTGTACGTACCACTCGGCTTCGCGGAGCAGGGCCTGCGCGTCGTACAGCATGCCCTCCTTGATGGTCCACTTGACCCCGCCACGGCCGCTCAGCCGATCCCGGGGCATGGTCCCGTAGAACCCATACCCCCGGCCGTACATAACCTTGAAGTTGTCGATGGGGTTGCCGTTGACGATGGCCAGGTCGGCCACACAGCCCACCCGAATGCCGCAGTGCCGCTCCCAACCCAGGACCCGGTAGGCGTTCGTGGTCGCTACCCTGATGACGTCCAGCGGGTGGATGCCCGCCTCCTGCATCAGCTCCAGCTCGCGGATCATCGACAGGCCGCCCGTCTCGCCGTCGTCGCTGCCCGCCGTGAGGATCCCGCCACGGCGGTGAAACTCGCGCACCCATTTCATCCAGATCTGGAAGTTCTGCTTCCAGTTGATCTCGTCCGAGGTTTTCCATTCCCGGTGGAAGGCGCCGTGCACGCTGGAGTCCGGGCTCGCCACCAGGACGCTCGGGTGAACCAACGTCTCGCGCCACGGCAAGGTGTTGGCGCGGAACAGGTCCCGGTTGTTCTCGTAGACCACCATGGTCGGGTTCCAGTTGGTCCCGTTGGCGATCATCAGATCCAGCACCCGGCTCAGCCGATCGGGGTGCTGGTCCGCCTCCGCCCACAGTTTGCCGGCGTAGCGAAACCGGTCCAGCTCGTCCCAATAGTCATAGTCCGGCGGAAAGCTCTGCGAGCCCGTCAACGCGGCGTCCGGCACGCCGTACCAGTGCTCGATGCTCCTGACCCCGGCGTTCGAGGCCACCGCAGCGTCCGTCTCCGAGACCTTGAGATCGGTCATCACGAACATGCCGACGGCCTTGGCCTCCTCCGCGATGGCGGCGAGGACGTCCGGGTACTGCCCCGGGCTCTTGCTCACCTTCACGCAGTCGGCGCCCAGTCGCTTGAACTCCCGGACCATGGCGCGCGCCTTCTCGGGCGTGTCCCCCACGTCCCACTCGCGGAGCGGCAGGGGCCAGCGCTGGCAGAGCACCAGCCTGGGAGCCACGGTCTGGCCGGCGGCGGACAGGCGCCGCTGCTCCGTCATGGTGGCGAGGCCCGCGCCGGTTCCCGCGTCGCGCACGGTCGTGACACCGTGGCCGAGGTAGACGCGATACACGTAATCCAGCGCGTTGGCCCCCAGCTCCCCACCGTTCCGTGGCAGGTGCGCGTGCATCTCCACCAGCCCCGGGATCAGGTACATGCCCGTCGCGTCAATCACGCGGTCGCCCGTGGGGCGCTGGAAGTCCCGGCCGTGCCCGGCCGCGTTGACCGGGTCCATCAGGACCAGGTCCGCGATGGTGTTGCCCTCGATCACGATGTCCACCGACCCCTCGGGCGGCATGGCCCGGTTGGTACCCGGCGTCCCGCGACCGCTGATGATCGTCACGTTGCGGATCACCAGTCGGTGGTACCGCTCGCCTTTGGTCGTCCCGAGGGGAATCGGCTCGTCGCCGCGGGCAGGGGCTTGCGCCCGGACCGGCCCGCCCAGCGCGCCGAAGAGGATCACCCAACCCGGAATCCGAAGCGCTCCCGACCGCATGGCCATCTCCTCTCGTGGGTCAGTGAACGTGATCGCGCCAGACCGCCTCGGCAAGCCCGCCGGTCACCGAAGGGCGGCGACGGTCACGATCCGCCACGCCACGCCGCTCTGTGACGGTGCCTCACCGAGGCTCCGGGCTCGCGGCCGCGGGTGGCGGCTTCAAGTACTTGGCGTACCAGGCCAGGTACCGCTCCAGCCGGTCCTTCTGGTAGCTGGGCGTGGTGATCCCGTGATTCTGGCCGGGGTAAATGACGAGCTGCGTGTCGATGCCCTGGCTCTTGAGCGCCTGGTACATCTGCTCGCTGCCCGCGATCGGCACGTTGAAGTCCTTCTCACCGCCCATGAACAAGGTGGGTGTCTTGATCCGATCCGCGTGCCAGAAGGGGTACGAGATCTTCTCCCAGAGTGCCTGATTCCTCCACGGAGGTCCCACCTCGGTGTCGTACTGGTAGATGTACTGGTCCACGCCGTACATCGAGGTCTGGAGCGCGCTCCCCGCCCCGCTGGTCGCGGCCTTGAAACGGGTGGTGGTCGCGATGGTGTAGTCCGTGAGAATGCCACCATAGCTCCACCCGCCGATCCCCAGCCGGTCGGGATCGGCGACACCCATCGCCACCACGTGATCCACCGCCGCGAGCAGGTCCTGCACTTCTTTGTTGCCCCAGTCCGCGTAGATCGCGCGCTGGTAGACCGCGCCGCGGCCGGAGCTCCCTCGATAATTCGCCGCGATCACCGCGTAGCCGTTGGCGGCGAACAACTCGCGCTCGAAGCTGAACGCGTGCTGGTCCTGCCCGTTGGGGCCGCCGTGAATCCGTAGCAGCGTGGGGTACCTGGTGCCGGCCCGGTACCCGGCCGGCTTGACCAGCAGTCCGTTGATGATGGTACCATCCTTCCCCTTGGCGCTGAAGTCCTCGGTGGTAGCGAGCTCGACTTCCGCCAGCCACGCGTCGTTCTCGTGGGTCACGGGCCGCAAGACGCCGTTCTCGAACGCGTAGATCTCGTTGGGTTGGGTGGCCGATCCGGCCAGCAGTGCCATGCGGCCACCGGACGAAGTCGCAACGTCGGAGACTACCCTCCGACCGTCGAGGAGGCGTTCCACCGCGCCGTCCGAGATCCGAATGCGGGCCGGATAGACCACGCGGTCGTCCGTCACCAGGGCCAGGATGGCGTCGCCCTGCGGCGCCCATTCCGGCTGGCTCACCGGCCGGTCGAGCGTGGCGGTGAGAACCCGTGCCGCACCGCCCTCCGCCGCCACCACCGCGAGTCGGTTCAGGTTGTAGGCGTAGAACTCGGGCTCGCTGCCTTGGAGGTAGGCGATCCACTTTCCGTCCGGGCTCCACGCCGGCCGTCCTCCGTCGGGCCCCCGCCAGGTGGTGAGCTGCCGGGGCTCGGCGCCGGGCCGGGGTTCCATCACGTAGATGTTGGCGTCGTTCACGCGGTCGGGGTCGCCGGCGCGTTCACTCACGAACGCGATGAGCCGGCCGTCGGGAGACCACGAAGGACTGTTTTCGTTGTAGGGTCCGGTGGTGATCTGCTCCGCCTTCTTGGTCGCCAGGTCGAACAGGTAGAGATGGGAACGGCGGGCTCCCAGGTACCCTTGCCCATCCTGCTTGAAGTGATACCGGTCGATCACGATCGGCTTCGGCGTCCGCGAGCGCGCGGTGTCGCCCCCGGCCGGCGCGGCGGAGTCCGGGTCCTGCGCCACGATCACGATGCGCTTGCTGTCGGGCGACCATTGGTAGTCCGATACCCCGGACTTGAGGTCGGTGAGCTTCTGCGCCTCCCCTCCGGCTCGGTCCAGGAGCCAGATCTGCCCACCGCTCCGCGATTCGCCGCGCGAGGCCACGAACGACAGGAAGCGGCCATCCGGGCTCCAGCGCGGGCTGCTCTCAACCTCCGGAGTGAACGTGAGCTGCACGGTTCGCCGGCCGTCCCAACTCGCCATGTACAGGTCGGCATTGCTGCGATCGCGGGCCGAATCCAGCGTCCCCACGACGTACGCCACCCACTCGCCCTCAGGTGAAACCTGAATGTCCCGCACGGTGCGGAGACGGAACAGGTCGTTCACGGTCACGGGGCGCTTGGCCGGCGCCTGCGCGACGGCCGTCCCCGGCCCGAAGGCCATCCACGCCGCCATCAGGACCAGTGTGTGCCGAACTGCTCGGGAAAACATGGAGCTCTGTTTCATCGGACTCCTCGCCGCGGAATCACGTAGTAGTTGGGATCGACTCGGAAGTTCTCAGGACTCGGCAACCGGAGCGTGGCGGACTGCCACGCCTCGGTTGGGCGAATCCGGGTGAAATCTGAGCCGGAGAGAAGAACACCCACCGGCATGTCGAAGCCTGGGACCACGTCGGCCCACCGATAGTAGAGCGTCGTATCCTCGATCGCGTACTCGAACACCGGAATCCTGGTGGTGCGAAGGTACTGGTCGAACACCTTGGTGAGATCCAACCCAGCCCGCTGGCTGATGTACTCCTCGATCTGCTTGCCCATCACGGTTTGATGCCAGAAGGTCTGGTTGAGTCCCCGCAGGATCCCGCGCCACTGCTCGTCGTCGCCCACGATCTGACGAATGGTGTGCAGCAGGTTCCCGCCCTTGGGATACATGTCGCCCGAGCCCTGCGCGTTGACCTCATAGGGTGGAATGATGGGCCGGTCGTTCCGGATGCCGCGCCGAGTGCCGATCACGTAGTCGGCACCCGCCTGCTTCCCGAACAGACACTCGGTATAGAGGTTCTCCGCGTAGTTGGCGAAGCTCTCGTGCACCCACATGTCGGCGTTGTCTTTGGCGGTGATGTTGTTGGCGAACCACTCGTGGGCGCTCTCGTGCACGATGATGAAGTCCCACTTGAGTCCCAGGCCGGTGCCCGACGCGTCGCGGCCCCGGTAGCCGTTCTGGTACCAGTTGCCGTAGGCGACGGCGCTCTGGTGCTCCATGCCGGGATGGGGCGTCTCGATCAGCTGGTAGCCGTCCTCGTACCAGGGGTACGGCCCGAACCAGTGCTCGAAACACCGGAGCATGGTCCTGGCCTGCGGGAACTGCCGCTGCGCGGCTTCCAGGTGATAGTCGAGCGGCCAGAAGTTCATCGCCAGCGGGCCGCGCTCGCCCTGGTAGACGTCGCTGTAGTGGGCGTAGCTCCCGGCCGCGACCGCGATGGCGTAGTTGTTGATCGGGTTCACCACGAACCACTCGTAGGTGGTGGTGCCGTCGGGGTTGCGGGTGGTGCTCCGCAGCCGCCCGTTGGACACGTTGATCATGGGGTCCGGGACGGTGAGGGCGATGCGCTGGCTGTCGGGCTCGTCCGCCTGGGTGTCCTTGTTGGGCCACCACACGCTGGCGCCGAGCCCCTGGTCGGTGGTGACCACCCAGGGCCGGCCCAGGCTGTCCTGGGTCCAGGTGAACCCGCCGTCCCACGGCGGGCGCGGGGCCACCTTCGGCCGTCCGCGGTAGTAGACCGTCACGGTCTTGCTCTCGCCCGGCGGCTGGGGCGCCGTGAGCGTGGCGAAGAAGGCATTGCCCTCTCGCCGGAAGGCCAGGGTCCGGCCCTCCTGCACCATGCTGTCCACTTCCAGCGGCGTCATGAGATCGATCTGGATCTCCTGCGCTGGCTGGAGGACCCGGTAGGTGATGCCGTTGTACCCGTGGATGGTGCTGTCCGCCGGGCGGATCGCGACGTTGAGGTCGTAGAACGCCACGTCCCACCACACCCGTCCGGG